>VAOZ01145554.1_pt1 | contig 40744 bp, 42 predicted proteins | sample 3394041 | NCBI WGS metagenome assembly VAOZ01 (sample SAMN08290431, study PRJNA428436) | hydrothermal vent metagenome | isolation source: Deep-sea hydrothermal vent chimney | place: Indian Ocean: Southwest Indian Ridge
ATTTTAAAGAGTTTGGTGACTCCGCTCTAATATTTGAAGTGGTCTATTTTGTGGCTACTGGAGACTATAATGCTTATATGGACTATAATCAAACCTTGCATCTACGACTTAAGGAAAAATTTGAACAAGAAAAAATTGCCATGGCTTTTCCTACCCAGACAATTTATTTAAATAAATAATTACTTAAGTATGAATAAGAAAGTAGTGATATTAGGCATGATCTGGGGTGGAATTATTGGTGGCTATATTCCTATTGCTTTAGGAGCGGGTACCTTTTCACTTTTTTCTATTCTGAGTAGTTTTATAGGGGGTATACTTGGTATTTGGTTGAGTTTTAAATGGTTAAATTGAATTGATATGAATAATAATAATTCTAGTGCCCTAGCGTCTAGCGATATTATTCCCCAGCATGTGGGAATTATTATGGATGGCAATCGTCGTTGGGCTCGAGCACATAATTTACCAATTTTAGAAGGACATCGTCGTGGATTAGACAATATTTTAAAAATTAGTACAGCAGTGTTTAAATCCGGAGTTAAAGTTTTAACCGTTTATGCCTTTTCTACAGAGAATTGGCAACGTAATAAGGAAGAGGTAAATTATTTAATGAAATTGTTTAAGATTTTTATCAATCAAGAAATTAAAGCTTTAATAAGGAAGGGAATTAAGATTAATTTTTTTGGACGTCTTAGTGATTTTAGCTCTTCTATGCAAGCCGATATTAAAAAAACCGAAGAAAAAACCTGCTTGGGTTTAAATGGAGTTTTAAATATTTGTTTTAGTTATGGCGGTCGCGATGAACTGGTTAGAGCCTTTCAAAAAATAATGTTTCAAAAGACAAAACCTCAAGAAATCTCTGAGAGTTTAATTGAACAGAATTTAGATTCTGCTGGTTTACCAGATCCGGATTTAATAATTAGGACTTCTGGTGAACAACGTTTATCTGGATTTTTAACTTGGCAATCAGTTTATAGTGAATTATATTTTACTAAAAAGTATTGGCCAGAATTTAAAGTTGCGGACTTGCAGAACGCTCTACTAGAGTATAGTAGCCGTTGCCGCCGTTTTGGTCATAATTAATTATTATATATTATTAATGAAATAAATATGAAAAAGAATGAAAGTATTTTTGATCGTTTAATAAGAATGATTTTGGCCATCATTTTCCTGTTATTGTCCTATTATCTATCTGGTTTTTGGTCAATAGTGTTCTATATTTTAACCGCTATTTCTGCCATAACTGCTTTGAGTGGATTTTGCCTTCTATATAAGGTATTTAATATTAATACTAACAGAGTCTTAAAAAAATAAATATCTCTAATTGTTAAAATATTTATTCAATTTTGATTATTTTGTATTTTTTAGTACCAGAGTCTAACTCTAGGCTAATGATGTCTCCTAATTGATGATTAAGTAGAGCTGAGCCTAGAGGAGAGTTGTGAGAGATAATACCAGCATCAGGATTGCTTTCTACAGAGCCTAATAGACGATAAGTCTTAATACCCTGAGCGCTTTCTATACTAACTAAGCTTCCTAGTTTGACCGTATTACTATTTTGACTATCAGGAATTATTTCGGCATATTTAAGTTGATTCTCAATCTCTAAAATAGTTTGATTAAAACCCCGCAGACGTCCTTTAGCTAATTGATAGCCAGCATTTTCGGAAAAATCGCCCATTAGAGCTAGTCTTTTAACTTCTTTAGCTTCCCGCGGTTGTTTTATAGTTTTTAATCTGTTTAATTTTTTACTTAGTTCTTCAAATTTATTCTGAGTAATATAAGGATCCGGCTTAGGAGGGTGATAGGTTTCTTTTTTTCGCTTAGGTACCTGCATAAAATCTATTTATTTTTAAGATATTTTTTTGAGGAAAGCTTACAGCATACTGCTAACTATTTTTAGTATAACATATATTCTAAAAAAGTAATTTTTATTATTTTCTAATTCAGATTAGTTGATTACTGATAGATTTTAATTTTGAATTCGCTTATTAATATGTTAGAATAGCTAAGCAATAATTTAAATTTTGTTAAATTTATTATTTTTAGAAAGGAGGTGAGAAATATGATGTATTATGGTTTTGGTATGGGTCCAAGTTTTGGCTGGATCATGATGATTATTCTTTGGATTCTAATTATTTGGTTAGTCTTCTATCTTATCAAAGGAGCAGGAATTTGTCCGCATAATCATGGCGATCATCACGACGATGAATATCGTGACGAAGTTCATCAGCATGGTGATAAAGTCTCAGAACATGGTGAACACCAGCCAAGCGCTAAGGCTATAGAACTACTTAAAGAGCGTTATGCTAAAGGGGAGATATCTCAAAGCGAATATGAAGAGAGAAAAAAAGTGTTAAGTGCTTAAAAATTGGTTTAATAGAAATATTTTTGAACTTATAGCGCTTAGAGCAAGTAGTATAAAAAGTAGAGTAAGCTCCTTAGTTTTAAGTTAGGCTTCTCCGCTTTTTTGTTTTTAACTAAATATTTAAAATGGTTTAGGATAAAGGTGCTACAATTTTTAAATTAAACTTTTCATTTATTAAGGGCGGAGCAAAAATACTTCCTATTTTTATATGTGTAATTACCTATATATTATACATGTTTTAGGGCTATTTTTTAAAAATTGATTTAAGTTTAATATAGAAGTGCTGATAAATTTATACAGCTTGACTTATATTTTTGTATATGCTACGCTTATTCTTGTGCAAAAATACGTGATTAGAAAAGTAGTCGATTTTCAAAAGCCTATAAGATTGCAACTTTATTTATTTAAGTTTTTAATTTCCATGACTGGTACTATTAAAACTTTGACTGATAAAGGTTTTGGTTTCATTAGCGTTGAAGGCCAAGAAAAGGATTTATTCTTCCATAGCAATGCTTTGGTTGATGTCCAATTCAACGAACTTCACGAAGGTGACACTGTTACTTTTGAGTCAGAAGAATCTCCAAAAGGAATGAACGCGGTTAATGTTAAACGCGCTTAACAACCTGTAGAAGATTTTAAAAACACTCGTTTTGCTATTAGCTCAGCGAGTGTTTTTAATAATTTATATATTCATTTTTTGAAATTATTGACTGTTTTCTAAAAATAGTGTATTCTATTAGAGACTTAATTGAAAATTACGTTAGGTGCGTAATTTTTTTATTAGCCTCACTTTTAATTAAAGTAAAATTATAATTAAATCTTAGTTTATTTATTTTTAAATTATGGAAATTCGTAATATTGCCATCATTGCTCATGTCGATCATGGTAAAACAACTCTAACCGATACTTTAATGCGTCAAACTGGTCTAATTGATGATAACGTCAGTATGGATTCTAATGATTTGGAAAAGGAACGAGGAATAACTATTTATTCCAAGAACACCTCAATTTTTTATCGTGATACCAAAATTAATATTGTAGATACTCCTGGGCATGCTGATTTTAGTTCTGAGGTAGAGCGGATTCTACGCTCTATTGATTGTGTTTTACTTTTAGTAGATGCTCAAGAAGGTCCAATGCCACAAACTAAATTTGTTTTAAAAAAATCTTTAGAGCTGGGTTTAAAACCTATCGTAGTTATTAATAAAATTGATAAACCTGCTGCCAGACCTAAGGAAGTATTAGAAATGGTGTACGAGTTATTTTTAGATTTAGAGGCTAGTGATGAGCAATTAGATTTTCCAGTCATTTATACTATTGCTAGAGAAGGTATTGCTAAAAGAGAACTAAGTGATGAGTCAACAGATTTGAATCCACTATTAGATTTGATTCTAGAACAAGTACCTTCTGCTTTTGATCCTAAATTAGAAACTGAGCCTTTATCAGCCCAACCTTTTAATTTAGCTTATGATAATTTTTTAGGACGTTTAGCAATTTGTAGAATCTACAAAGGGAAAATCTCGGCTGCTCAGACGGTGTATATTGAAGATCTAGATGGTAGTACTCGTAAGGGGAAAATCACTAAATTATTTACTTTTATGGGAATAAGCCGTAAAGAAGTAACCGAAGCTTCAACTGGAGATATTGTTATGGTGGCTGGTCTTAGTGATATTTATATTGGAGAAACTATTGCCGAGTCAGTAAAGCAGAGTCCGTTACCAGCAATTAAAATAGATGAGCCTACTATCTCTTTGGGATTTCTAGTTAATAATTCTCCTTTAGCAGGGCGAGAAGGAAAGTTTGTTACCAATCGTCAGATCAAAGAACGTTTACAAAAGGAATTAGAGGTTAATGTTGGTCTTAAAATTGATTTTTCCAATACTAATGAGTATAAAGTTTTTGGTCGGGGGGAATTACATATTGCTATTTTATTAGAAAATCTACGGCGAGAGAATTATGAATTACAAGTCTCTCAACCTCAAGCCATAATTAAAGAACAAGCTGGGAAAAAATTAGAACCTTTTGAAGAGCTTACCATTGATGTTCCTGATACCTTAACTGGTGTAGTAATTGCTAAGATGTCTAAACGCAAGGGACGGATGTTAGATCTGAAAAGCCATAATGGTCAAGCTAGAATTTTATTTGAAATACCTACCAGAGGCCTGCTAGGCTATCGTAATGAATTTGTAGTTGATACTCATGGGGAGGGTATTTTATGTACACACTTTTTAGGTTTTAAAGATTATGCTGGAGAAATTGAAAAGAATAAATTGGGTTCTATGGTTTCTATGACTAATGGTAAAACTCTAGCTTTTTCTCTGTGGAATTTACAAAATAGAGGGACTTTATATATTGGCCCTAATACTGAAGTGTATGAGGGTATGGTTATTGGCAATGCTGCTAAAGGCAATGACTTAATGGTTAATCCTATTAAAGGAAAACAACTCACCAATGTTAGAGCTTCAGGTAGTGATGAAGCAATTATTTTAACTCCACCTTTAAAACTAACCTTAGAACGAGCTTTAAGTTTGATGAATGAAGATGAATATTTAGAGATTACTCCTAAAAGTATTCGTTTACGTAAAAAACTTTTGAGCGATAAAGATAGAGTGAAAGCTAAACGGTAGAGTTTTGATAAGTAAATTATCTATATATTAGAAAGCCGGCTATATCAGTCGGTTTTTTTTAATATCTAATTTATTAATTTATACTGCCATCAGAGTAGATTGTGATATACTTGAATAAGTATCAGCTTAAATTATTAAAGCTATATTATATTATGTCCTCCTTAAATTGTTTAACTCAAGAGATAGATCACTATGCCAATCGTGAACAAGCTTTAGTTTCGCAAAGATTTTTTAAGACTGGCCTGGGAGAATATGGAGCTGGAGATATTTTTTTAGGTTTACGAGTGTCCCGTCAACGACTAATTTCTAAAAAATATTTAGATCTAAATAGTTTAGAAATTGCTAAACTTTTAAATAGTAAAATACATGAGTTTCGTTTTATTGCTTTACTTATTTTAATTGAACAATACAGACAAGCCCCTCAGCTAAAATCTAAAAAAATAATAGTAGATTTTTATTTAAAAAATATAGCTCTAGTTAATAACTGGGACTTAGTAGATTTATCTGCTCCACAGATTTTGGGAGATTTTCTCTGGGAGAAGACTAAACGTCAGGAAAAGGGCAAGCAAAATATCTCTCACTCTTCAGCTGTAAAACTTTTAAATAAATTAGTTCTAGCTCCTAAGCTATGGGAACGTCGTATAGCAATGTTAGCGACTTATACCTTTCTTAAGAATGGTCAAGGCACTCCAACCGTTATAATTGCTAAAAAACTATTAAATGATGAAGAGGATTTAATACATAAAGCCGTAGGTTGGATGCTTAGGGAGCTTGGGAAAAATATTGGAGAGAATAAACTTTTAAAATTTTTAGATAAAAATTATAAGCAGATGTCTCGCACTACTTTACGTTATGCTATTGAGCGACTTAGCGACGCTAAGAGAAAATATTATCTGAGTAAGAAGTAAATTTTATACCCTTAAATTAATTTTTAGTATTTTTCCTTTTGTTTATTGGCATATATTTATTATTGTGCTATTATATATCTATAAACATTAAGGTTCTTAAAATTAACGGTGTATAAGACCGATAAATAAAGAACCTGCTAAAATTTATTTAGCTATAAATGTTTAATTTTAAAAAATAATAATTATTAATTGGTATTATTATTAAGTAGTCTTTAGCTACTAATAATAATCCTCATGTTAAAATTATGTCAAAAATGACTAAATCACAAATGATTAGTGCCTTAGCAGAAGCAACTGGATTAAGTAAAAAAGAAACTGTTAGTTTCTTGGATACTTTAGCAGGATTTGTTTATAAAGAAGTTAAAGGTTCTGGTGAATGTATTCTTCCTGGATTTGGTAAGCTAGTTAAAGCTCATCGTAAAGCTCGTGAAGGTCGTAATCCAGCTACTGGCGAGACCATTCATATTCCAGCTAAGACTGTCGTAAAGTTTCGTTTAGCTAAAGCAGTCAAAGACGCTGTTCTCTAAATAGATATTAAGACAGATATCAAGTCAAAAAATAAAAATCACTCCGTCGGAATCCGGAGTGGTTTTTTATATTAAAGCTCTGCTAATAATTTATTTAACATTATTAAGTTCTATTCTTTTCCATTCTTGGACGTATTGACCTAGTCCAAAGTTGTATAGCTTATTTTTTAGTTTAGTGTTTTTATGTAGAAAAATTAATAGGGAAGCTAGGTTAATTTGGTAGCGATTTTTAACTATTTTATAATGTAGTTTAGGATCAGCTTTTATTGCTCGTCTGATAGTTTTACCTTGTACCCCCCCCAAAATAGCGGCTTCAGATACTGAGAGCCAAATAGGTGATAAGGTTTTTTTAGTTTTAAAAGCGTTTCTACTACTCATTTTTATTAATGTTTAGTACTTAAGTCTAATATACCTTAGACTTAAATATTTTAAATAAATAGGTGGAAGTTAAATATCATACTTAAGTCTACTATACAATAGACTTAAGTATAGTTATTAACTAGATAGTTGTCAATACTCATGATAATCAAGAATATTTATAGACAAGATCTTATACATTATATAGTGTAGGCTCAAACTATAATTTATCATTATTAAGCTGTTAGTCATTAAAATAGTTCAAATTTAGTTTAAATTAATTAAATACAATACTGAGTAATCTAAAAGTATAATAGTATTCTTTCTAGTAAATCAATAATTTTAAATATTAAAATTAGGTTTTCTTTAGTACTCTAATTGAAAATAGTAGCATACTAAATTAGATATTATTAATCAGTACTATTAGTCTTTTGTAATAGAAAAAATTTATCAATTTATCCTTGCTTTTTGCCTTTAGTTTTGTTAGTATGAAAAGCATAAAATAAGCAAAAATATATTGGCGGGTAAAAGCTAAAAGATTTTCCGGTCATTTTTGCTTAACATAAATTACTATATAAATTGTCATATATAAGTTAAAAATAATAAGTTACGGATAAAACATTTATATAAATGTCTATAAATTTAGTAAAAAAATTTAAGAATAAACAGATTATCAGTCGCTTAAAAAATCGCGATAAACAGGCCTTTGTCCAAGCCTATGATGATAATGTTAAAGAGATTAACCGTTTTGTTTATTTTAAAATTGGTAGTGAGGAAGAGGCTAATGATTTAACCTCAATGATATTTTTAAAGACTTGGAATCATATTCAGAATAAAACTTTAGAAGATGCCAAGACTTTGCGGGCCTTGCTGTATAAGATTGCTCGTACTTCTATTATAGATTATTATCGGGCTACTGGAAACAAACTTAAAGCTACCACTTCTTTAGATAATGAAAAACACAAGATTGAAATTCAGGATGATAGTATAAGTACTCCTGATCGCCTAGATCAAGAGGCAGATTTAGAATTAATTAGAAGTAAATTGCCTTTTTTAAAAGAAGAATATCGTGAGCTTATAATCATGAAATTTATTAATGACCTTAGTTTATCGGAAATTGCTGAAATTATTGGAAAAAGTCGAGGAAATATACGAGTGCTTACTCATCGGGCTTTGAATGCTTTACGAGAATTAGTGGAGCAGGAAAAGGAGTCTAATAAATTGTAACATTTTTGCTTATTTTGCGTATACTATAGTGAAGATGAGAGTAGATTAAACTCTACTTGCTATCATCGCTAAATTAGTAAATATAATAGCATGACTAATTCTGATTTAATTTCCAAACTGCATAATTTTAAAAAGCTTAAGCTTAATCAAAGGTGGTCTAGTATTAACCGAGAACTTTTGTTAGCCCAAGTTTCTAATTCAGGAGCAGAATCTTTATCTGTTTGGAAAAAACTATTAATTGATTTAAATAGTTTCTCTAAAGTTATAAGCCGACCAGTTTATGCTTTGGGGGTTTTTGTTTTGTTATTTATTGTTGGAAGTCTATTAAGTCAGCAAGTTTTAGTTAAGGCTAAGCCAAATAATTCTTTATATATAGCTAGAATTATTGCGGAGAATGTTAAAGTTAATACCACTATTAATTCTAATGAAAGAAATAAACTAGCTGCTCAGTATGCTTTAGTACATGCTCAAGACATTAGTTCGGTTTTAGCTAATCCTAAATTCAATACTCCAGCCAATAAAGCTCAAGTCGCCAAATTAAGTACTAGTTTTAATCAAGAAGTTGATGTGGCTAAAAGTCGTATAAATACTTTAGCTCATTCTGGGCTAGACCAAGCTTCTACTCCAGTACTTAAAAAAGTTGTTAGTAAAACTGAACCTTTAGATTTTAGTATAGCGGACAGTTTTAAAAATAAGCAGGGAATTAGTGTGTCTATAAGTAAAAGCTCTTTAGCCAAGATAGCCAGTTCTGAACAAGAGATTATAGCTGGAAATAAAATTTTAAAAAATTCCACTACCTTAACTAGTCCGCTTAGTACCAGTACTCTTAGTACTAGTAGCACCAGTACTATTATTGCTAGCAGTACAAATTTAAAGGCCAGTTCAAGTTTAAAATTAGTTAGTCCTTCCTCAGCAGCCAATAAAATTTTAGATGAAGCTCAGACTTTGTTTAATTCTAAAAATTATAGTAAAGATCATAGTCAAGTGATAAATAAATTAAAAGAAGTTGAGAATATTATTAAATAACTATAGTTCATTGATTAAATTTTTTATAATCTAAAGCGCTAATTTGTTAGTTTATCTCTGAAATGCGGTAAAACCTTTCCGGAAGATTTCCTTCCTCCGATTATGGAATAGCCAGTTTTATTCTCTAAAGAGAATGAGACTAGGAGATAAATTAACAAATTCGCGTTTAAGACTTTATAGTCTATAGATGTGAATTAACAGACCAAGTCAAGGTCGAATCTCGTGAATGCGAGATGGTTTGTTCCTTATAAACCTATTATTTCAATTCAAAACTAAAATTAGTTGAGGTAATTTTAGTAGTAAATCGGTTAAGCTTTTCTCCAGCCTATCGGTAACAAGTGTTAGGTTGGCAGAACTTATGATGATTATTTAAGATCGGTCAACCCACGCCTTAAACCTTAAGGGGTTGGTGGAGCGGGATTCCGACTGATTTACCCTTAAAAGTTTTTCTTTTAATTATAGTGGCGAATTGAACAACATATTATTTCTAATTTGTTTAAACTCTAATGTTTTAGACAATTAGGAATAATTCAATTATTATTTATGAAAAAATTACGCAAATTCTTAGTTGTCAGCGTAATGGTATTATCCACGATGTTTATGGGCGGATTTGCTTTTATAGCCCCAGCTAGTGCTGCTTCAGCTTCAGCTGGTGATCTCATCAAGATGAATGGTCTATCTTCGGTATATTACCTTGGCGCTAATGGCGAGAGATACGTTTTTCCTAACTCTACTACCTATTTTTCATGGTACCCTGATTTCAGTGGCGTGATAACTATTCCCGCTTCTGAGTTACAAAGCTACCCATTGGGTGGTAATGTTACCATGAGACCAGGCACAAAGTTAGTGAAAATTACTACCGATCCTTCGGTTTACGCAGTTTCACCGGACGGCGTATTACACAAGATTGGTAACGAAGCTCAAGCAGCTGCTTTATATGGCACTAATTGGGCAAAAAGAGTAGTTGATGTTCCAGACGCTTTCTTCACCAACTACACAATCGGTGCTCCTTTAGCAAGCGGTGCTATTCCAGCTGGTTCTTTAGTAAAGAATGCTGGTTCAGCTAACGTTTACTATTACGATGGAAGTAGTTATTCTTTAGTTCCTAGCGAAATGGTTGCTAGTTCTAATCACATGAATCTAGCTGATGCAATTACTGTAAGCACAGCAATTACTGCTAGTGGTACAGCTGTTGCTTCTGGTCAGTTTGCTAATGTTGCTCAGAATTCCACTACTGGAAGTAACAACAACGTTGCAACTGGTTCTGGTTTGATGGTTAGCTTAAATGCTAATACGGCTGCTTCTAATACCATCATTTCTACTGCTAATGGCGGTCAAGCTATTGCTCCTTTAGCTTCTTTTAACTTTACTGCTGCCAATGATGGTGCAGTAGTTGTTAAGAGTATTAAGTTGCATAGAACTGGTGTTTCTTCAGATAACATGTTATCTAACGTTTATCTCTATAATGGAAGCACTAAATTAACTGATGCGGGATCATTTAGTAATGGTTATGTTACTTTTTCTAGTAATACTGGAATTATAACTATTCCTGCTGGTCAAACTGTAACTGTTAGTGTTAAAGCTGACGTTGCTGCTAACCAGACTGGTGGTAATATTGGTGTTGCTATTGAATCTGCTAACGATGTTGTGGCTTCTGGCTCTACTATTTCTGGGTCTTTCCCATTAAATGGTAATCTGATGTCAATTACTGAAGTTGGTGATTTAGCTACTGTTACTGCTACTCTACCAACCCCACAGACTGCTGGAAATATTAATGCTGGAACTTTAGCTAATACTCTATGGTCGTCTCAGTTAAGTGTTAGTCAAAAAGCAGTTGAATTAAAGTATGTTAGCTTCAGACAGATTGGTTCAGTACCAGCTGATGCTATTCAAAACTTAAAGTTATATGTTAATGGTACCCAAGTAGGTAATACTGCTTCCATTAATAGTAATGGCAGAGTTAATTTTGATTTAGCCGCTAATCCAGTTCTATTAAATACTGGTAACAGTACTTTAGAATTAAGAGGTGATATTGTTAAAGGTTCTAACTATAACTATATCTTCTCTGTTCAAACCGCTTCTGATATTGTTTTAGTTGACACTAACTATAATGTTAATGTTGCGATTACTGGAGCTGCTGGTGTAAGTTTACCTTTGTCAGCTGCTAAAACTAGCATTAATGGTGGAAGTGTTTCCATCCAACGTGATACTAGCTTCACAGCTACTCAATTTGTAGCTAACCAGGCTCAGACCACTTTAGGTCAATGGACTATGAAGGCTTATGGTGAGAATGAAAAGATTCAACAATTAAAAGTTGATGTTGCTCTTACTGCTAATGCTAATGGTCCAATGAAAGTAGGTGAAGGATTTAATAATGTTAGTCTATACGTAAATGGAGCTAGCGTTGGATCTTCACTTAATGCAGTTTTAACTGCTACTAGTACAAGTAAAACGCTGAATCTCACCTTTGGTTCTACAAACCTATTTACCATTCCTGTTGGTCAGACTGTAGTCTTAACAGTTAAAGGAGATTCCGTTCTTAATACTCCAACTAATGTTGCATCAGTTTTGGCTAGTTTGATTGCTCCAGCAAATGAATTCCAAGGTGTTTCCTCATTTACTTATAGTCCTGATTCTGCTGTAACATATACTGGTATCACTTTGACTACCGGTAATAGTAATGCTACTTTATCTGCCAACGCTGCTTATGCTGGTCAAAATTTGAGTGCTAATACCACTAAACAGAAAATTGGTTCTTATATGATTCAAGCTGGTAGTGTTGATGGTGTTAGAGTTACTAGTTTAAATGTTGGTTTAGCTTCTACTACAAATCAAAATGTTCTTACTAGTTTAGCTAATCTATATATTGTAACTCCAGGTATGCCAAACGGATCAGCTCCAATTAGTCCAAGTACTAGTAATAATTTTTCCACCAACTTTACTGTTCCAGCTAATGGAACTGCACAGGTTGATGTTTATGCTGACTTAGGTAATTTACCTGTTAACCAAACAACCACTTCAGTTAAAACTACCTTATCTGGTAATGGAACAGGTGTTGTTAGTAATCAGGCTGTTACTTTAAGTTCTGCTGATGGTCAAACTATCAATGTTGGTATTGGTTCTATGGCTTCTGCAACTCTATCTAATTCTTCTCCTGTTGCTCAGATTGTAGTTGGGGGGACTAGTGGATATGGTTTAGCTACTTATAATTTAGTAGCTAGTACTGCAGGTGGAGTTAATATTACTGAATTAGGATTTACTTTTGGCGCTAGTACTGCAGTATCCTCTGTAACTGTTGCTGGGCATACTGCTAATGTTGTTGCTGAAAAGGCCCTCGTTACTGGTTTAAATCTAAATGTACCAGCTAGTTATGCTGGTGTAGATGTTCCAGTAACTGTTGACTTTGCCCCAGTTGGATTAAACGGTGTTGCCGATCAATCAGTAACTATGTCTCTAGCACATATTAAATATATTGCTGGTGGCACTACTACTGCGATTGGTGACTCTGCTTCCTTTACTGGTGATGCTACTTCAACTGTCTTTGCTAATAACTCCACCAGCACTCCTGCTCATCCTATGTATCTAGCTGGTGTTGCTCCAGCAGTAAGTTTAGTGGCTGCCGGTGGTAGCTTAAACACTGGAACAGTTAAGATTGGTTCTGTGAATATAGTAGCTCCAACTGGTAATATGGTCTTAACTGACTTACCATTAGCTATATCTGCTTCTGGTGCAGCCGTTGCGACTGGTACAAAGATTATTGTTAAAGATGCTTCTAATAATAGTACTATCACCACGACTGGTGGAGTCATTGCTGGTACTAGTACTAATGGTACTACTACCGTTACTTTCTCCAATAGTTATACTATTGCTTCTGGTACGGCTGGCAAAACCTTTGATATTTATGCTGTTGTTTCTGGTATCACTGGTGCAGCTGGAACCGCCCGTGTTAACTTAGGCATGGGTAGCAACTCATTATTCAAATGGAATGATGTTAATGGTAATCAGACTGCTATCGACGGTTCTAATATCTTAAATTATCCTAATACTACGGTTTCTATTGCTAATTAGTAGCTTAAGACTTGATAGTTAAAAGATAATATAAGTCAGTTTTACTAATTACCTGTAATTAATTAGAAGAAGTCTAACTCGGAGTAATTAACCGAGCAAAGAAAAGAGCCCTGTTGTTTGGGGCTCTTTTTTGTATATCTGAAATTTTATTTAATCTTTATCTTTTCTTAAGGTTTGTTCTAATATAGTTGAATTATGTAAATGGGTAAGATAATATTTTGATGTTAATGTATATTAATGATATAATATGGACATATATGGAATCGGAAAATAAAGCAAAATTTAATAAAATTTATGCTAATTTACCACTTGGTGTCAGGCAGGAAGTTGTTCTGGTTATAGATAAAGAACCAATATCATGGAACGCCGCTCATGTTGAAATTGACGCTGATACTCCTCTGAGTAAGATTATTTTAGAAAAATTATCACAGTTAGAAATAATTTAAAAATATGTCAGACAAAATTACAGATAACAATAAAGATGAATCTATAGAAGAAGACAAGAGGCAGATAGTTATTAGTCGCCTATCTGGTTTGTCTCCTAGTATGATGGTTTCAATGGGTTCTGAAGGAAGCTTTACACCAAAACAGCTGATTGACAGCATTAAGAATGGAGATGAAGTAGGTAAAAAAATTGTGGAGATACAGCTTGAATGGATTAAATCTTTTAAAAATAGAGTTGGAGTATGATGATAGTTACTCGTCCAGAGCACGATTTGACAACTAAATATATTTCTCTATGGTCTGAAGAGATTATTAAATTAGCTAGAAAGAAAGATATTGAAGTTATAGAACTTAAAAGAGGGAAGGCTAATCGTAAAGGTTTTATTAGTCGGGTTAAGAAATTAAATCCGAGAATTATTTTTATGAATGGCTAGGTTATAATGATGATTTTATATTTTCAATGGATAAGGACTACAGTTTTAAACCGCTGGAAGATCCTAAATCAAAACCGTTTATGGAAGCATCTAATCAGTTAATGACCTCATTGTTAAAGGGAAGCAGCGCTGGAGATGCTCTCCAAAAATCAAAAGATAAATTCAAAGGTGCTTATAGAAAACTTCTAGCTAGTAATACTGACCTTGATTCTTTATCTGCTGCTCAGTATTTATGGTGGGATGAACGTCACTTGATCTGTTCGGGAGATCCAAAGGCTACTATTTAAAATATATATTTTTACTACTTTCTCGCCTTGGCAACAAAACTCAGGATTGTTTCGGCAGTCCTTAATTTTTATCAGAATTAAATAAGGAAAGAGCTTACTTATTAAATAAGCAGAGAGTCTTCTTTCGTTTTACGGATTGAGACTTTTTTGTGACTTTATCTTTTCTTTATCTAACCTTTATATTTCCTTTAGAAAAACTTTATCTTTTTTTTATATTTTTTACTCTCAATTCTTGCTGTAATAAACTCTACTTATTAATTAATAATTAAACATATGACTAAGAAGATAAGCGACATTGTCAATAAACAAATTCAAGCTGAGTTATATTCTTCCTATCTTTATTTAGCTTTAGCTGCTCGTTTAGAAACCCTCGGGTTAAAAGGAGTAGCGAATTGGATGAAAATTCAAGCCAAAGAAGAAAATGATCATGCTCTCGGTTTTTTTTCGTTTTTTAATTGAACGGAATACTGAACCTCGGTTATTAAGTATTGCTGAACCCAAAATTAATGGAATTAAAAGTATTCAGGATGCTTTTGTAGCTACCTTAAAACATGAACAGTATATTACTGCTTTGATTGGTAATATCTATGAATTAGCGAAAATTGAAAAGGATCATGCCTTAGAATTTTTTATTAGATGGTATATTGATGAACAAGTTGAAGAAGAAGCTAATGTTCAAGATATTCTTGATAAAATTAAAATCATTGATAATCAGGGTGCAGCACTTTATATGTTTGATCAGGATTTAGCTTCTCGGGTTTATACTCCCTCCTCACCCTATCCAGCAGTTACGGTTCAAGAAGGGAAGTATTGAAGAAATTTAGGAGTTAAATAAATAACGTCTTCCTCGCACTCCAAGAGACTATCCAAAAGGATAGTCTCTTTTTATACGGGGTTTCTTTTGCTCTACTGCTCATAAGAATTTAGCAATAGCTCTGAAATAATATCTACACCTCTGTCATATTTATTTTGCTTATCAATATACAAAAATATTATTCTCGTTCAAACTGACCGTGGACCGAAAATAACCGTCTAAGCAAATGCCACGGTGGTTATATATTTCATTAGTAAACATAAAAACCCCTCTTCAAATCTCTCAAAAAAGATGTTAATGATGAGTCCGAGCGTCTGGACGAGAATGTCGGGTAGCCAGAGTCTCTAGGTCTATTTATATATTCGCTTATAGTTACCATCCTCTTTTCTTCATAAAAATCTATTTTTTTAAGGTATGACATTTTAACTTGGGTGACAGCTACGACATTTCTACTTTGCCAGCAGGTATGACATTTCTACTTTGCCAGCAGGTATGACATTTCTACTTTGCCTTTACACAGTGCATTCAAGGTTGACTAATATAAAATAATATGATAAATTAGATAATACTGGGTAGGTCAGCTATTTTATTTTTTTATTATTACTTATATGGACAATTTATTAGAGAAGATGATCAACGAAAAAAAGATTGAAGAATTGACTCGTTTTAATGCTATAAATATCGTTGATTCCTTATTTTCTAGTTTACCAGATAGAGAAAAAGATATTCTATATCGTCGTTTTGGGTTGAAAGGGGAAAAAGGGGAAACTTTAGAGAAAATTGGTAATTTACATAAATTAACCCGTGAGCGGGTACGACAGATAGAAAATGCTACTATTAACAAAATTAAGAAATTAGATAGATTAGATGAAGATATTGATACCTTAAGAAAAGCCGTTAAAGCTCTACTAGTAGATCACGGTGGTTTAATTGGTAAGGATTATCTTTTAGATATCTTAACAGTTATTTGTTTAGAGGTTGATAGTGAATCAAGGGATAAGTCCAGAGCTTTAGATAGTAAGCTTAATTATGAAACTAACCGTCTAAGTTATCGTAATCATTTTAATTTTTTGCTTTCTAAATTAATGGATGATGACCTAGAATTGCTGGTTGACTCAGATAAATTTCATCCTTCTTTTAAAAATAAGAATGAAGATATTAGTTCTTTAGATGAATTAGCTGAAGATTTATTAAAAAAAGTAGATGGATTGAAAAAAACTTTTACTACCGAAGAGTTGTTAGATTTATTAAAAAATTTAGACGCCTATAATCGACATCAAATTGGATTAAAGTCTCAGTCTAGTGCGAATATCCCAGCTTTATTTAAAAGTAAAGTATTTTTAGATAAAGCAGAAACTATTAATAATAATAAAATTTTATATTCTTTAATGCAGGCGATTAAAAATCTAGAGCAAAATACATATGGGGAATGGGGATTAAGTCGTTCAGCAGAAATAAACCCTAAAACTGTTAATGATAAAATTTATCTTATTCTAAAGCATACTAAACAGCCTTTACATTTTACCGAAATTGCTAAAAAAATTAATGATATGAAATTTGATAAAAAGATTGCTAATCCAGCTACTGTTCACAATGAATTGATTTTAGACAGCCGTTATGTTCTAGTCGGTCGAGGTACTTATGGTTTAAAAGAATGGTAAAAATAATTACTATTACAGATTTCAATTAAAGAAATTCATTTTTAATTAAATGGATTTCTTTTTTTTATAAAAATATGATAAAATATAGCTATAAAAATTCATTACAGAGCTTTATTAATTTGTGATTTTTGCTATGAATTTGCTTATTAACACGACTAGTCTCAATAATTTTTTTAATTTACCGCCTAATAAAATATTTTGGGTATTTTTTAATAATTTTGGTTGGTTATTTCTAGCTTTCACTTTCTTATGGGGAGTACGTGAAGTTTATCTATTATATATTCGTATCAATTGGTCTAAAGATCATGAAAGTATTTTATTGGCGATTGATATTCCGCGAGGTAATGAACAGTCGCCTAAAGCTGTAGAGAATTTATTTATTTATTTAGCTGGTGCTCATAAGACGATTAATTTTTTTGAAAAATGGTTTAATGGAGAATGGCAGAAATCTTTTAGTTTTGAAATTGTTAGTATGGAGGGGTATACGCAATTTTTAATTTATTCTCCTTTGGAATATCGTAATTTAGTAGAATCCGCGGTTTATTCACAATATCCTGATGCCGAAATTTCAGAAGTAGATGATTATACTAAAGCCGTACCTCAAGATCTTCCAGACGAAGAATATGATGTGTGGGGTACGGAATTTATTCAATCTGCTCCTTGGTTTTACCCTATTAAATGTTATCAAGAATTTGAACATCAGATGGGTCCGAGCGAGACCCAGTTTAAAGATCCTATGGCGACTTTAATGGATCTATTTGGTTCTCTAGGTCCAGGAGAAAATCTTTGGTTTCAAGTTCTTATTACTCCTATGGGTTTTGAGTGGTTCAAAGATTCCATTAAAGAAGTGGATAGAATTTTTGGACGTAAGAAAAAAACAAAATCTGGTTTGAGCACTAGACTTATTGAGGCCTTAGGTAATGCCAGCGAAGCTGTCTATTCAATTTGGGGGGACATTGATTCTGATTCTAAGCCTGAGGCAAAACCTAAGACCATGATGGATCTTACTCCAGATGAAAAAAGCAAAGTTGAGAACATCCAGTTAAAGGCTGCGAAAGTAGCTTTTGGAGCTAAATTCCGAGCAGTTTACGTGGCTAAACGAGAAGTGGTGAATAAAACTAAAGTGGTTAATGGTTTAGTAGGTTATATAAAACAGTTTTCCGCTTTAGATCTTAATGGTTTAAAGCCTGATATGAAATTGACTTTCACCAGAGCCCAATATTTTTTGGTTAAATCTCGTTTATTACATCGTAAACGTAAAATATTTAAGGCTTATATTAAGCGTTCTGGTAGTAATGGACGTAATCCTGGTATTTATAGTGTTGAAGAATTAGCTACTGTTTGGCATTTTCCTTTAGAAGCTAATGTCAAAGCGGCTATGATACAAAAAGCTCCAGGACGTAAGGCCGATGCACCAGTCTCCTTGCCTCTAGCTGATGATTTTGAAGAATTTATACCAGATATCTTTCAAGAATCTCCTGCAGTTCTCAGTCCAGATGGTTTTGCTAAAGTGGATGGGAGTAGTGAAGAGAGCCAAGATTCAATTGTTCATAAAGCTAGTCCTCCAGATAATCTGCCCTTTGTTTAATTTTATTATAATTACATGAAAATTGGCATAGACGCTCGTTTCTACGGTCCAGTCGGTAAGGGTTTGGGTCGTTATACACAAGAAGTAGTAGATAATATTATAAAGATTACCACTTCTCATTCATCACTTAAAGATGGGCAAGATATTTCTTTTGTAATTTTTTTAAGTTCAGACAATTTTGATGAATTTATTGTGCCTGGGGTGAATATTAAAAAAGTAAAGTTAACCTGTTCTTGGTATAGTTGGTCTGAGCAATTATTATTTCCCTACTATATATGGCGAGAACATTTGGAGCTGATTCATTTTCCCCATTTTAATGTACCGCTGTTAACTCCTACAAAGTTCGTAGTTACGATTCATGATTTGATTTTGACTCATTTTCCTACCATGCGTGCTACTCAACATCATCGTTTCCGGTATTATTTGAAAAATTTTGCTTATCGTTTAGTGATTTTAGTGGCTTTAAAGCGAGCTAAACGCATAATTACTGTTTCCCAGTTTACCAAACAAGATATTATTAAAGAATTTGGCATTAAGCCTTCTAAAATTATAGTGATCTATGAAGGAGTCGCTAATTTATCAGCTAGTCGCGATTCTTTATTCGTGGCGAAATTGGATAATGAAGAGACTCTAACTCAGTATCATATTCCTAATAATTTTTTGCTGTATGTTGGCAATGCTTATCCACATAAAAATTTAGAAAGTTTATTGCGAGTTTTTAGCAGATTACAATTAGAACGTCCTAAATTTCATTTAGTTTTAGTGGGAAAAATTGATTATTTCTATAAACGCATCCAGAATACAGCTCGTATTTTAAATCTATGGCAAGTCAGTAATGCTAATAGTCCAGTGATTTTCCCTGGTTATGTACCAGATGCTCAATTAGAAATCTTTTATGCAGAAGCCCAAGTATATATTTTTCCGTCTTTATACGAAGGATTTGGTTTACCTCCGCTGGAAGCCATGGCTCAAGCTTGTCCAGTGCTTAGTTCCAATCAAGCCTCTTTACCAGAAGTGTTAGGTCGGGCTGCTTTGTATTTTAACCCTAGAGACGAGGAAGATATGTTGAATAAAATAAAGATTATGCTTGATGATAAAAATAAACGAATGGAGTTTAAAAAACGAGGTTTACTCCAAGTCAAAAAGTATAGTTGGTGGGAATGTGCTCGCCTCACCTTGGAAGTGTATCAACTAGCGATTAAATCTAAGAAATTAAAGATTTAAATAACATGGGCAAAAGAGATAAAATTTTTACACATAATTCCAAGAGAGAAAGACTCTCCAATTTTGTGGTAGATTTGAGATCACTTGGAACTGGAGTTGGTAAAACTAATAAATTAGAGAAAAAGAGCTTGAAACAATATTTGATTCATCAGTTAAGTAGGTTCCAGACAATAGTTAAAGAGATTAAACCGAATTTGTTATCTAATAGTAATCTTTATAATCCATCCTCAGTTAGTCAAGGAATAAAATCTAGATTTATTAATCTTAAGCTTAAAAAACTCATCTATTTATTCAGCTTTACTCAGTGGCGAGAATTATTTGCCACTAAAGCGAAATTTCGGAATATTTACTTTAAATTGATGAGAGAACAGGAGCAAATTTTTAGTGCTCCACCCCATTTAAATTATAATTGGTGGAAGAAATCTACATTTAAAGAAAAAAAATTTAGATCCAACAGATCAGGTAAGAATCCCTGGCGACACCCCTTAGTCCTTTTTGCTTTAGCCCTAATTTTAATTATTCTATTATTTGTAGGTTTATCTCAATGGCCAGTAAGAAGTTTTAGTAATTGGAAGGCTAGAATTACTGGTCATTCTACTTTAGCGGTAAATAATTTAATAGCCGCTACTAATTTTGCTAGCCAATTAAATTTTAAAGAAGCCGATATTAATTTTCAACGAGCTAGCGCTAATTTTTTGGTAGCCTCTGACAGTCTAAATAAGATTAACAGTAACATTTTATTTTTAGCCAGTTTATCTAATAATCCTAAAATAAAATTAGTCTCTGAGAGCAAAAAATTTATAACCGCTGGTCTTTTAGCTTCTAGTCTAGGTCGCAATTTGATGTTAGCCAGTAATAGTTTATTTAAGGTTAATTCTAATAATCTTCCTAAAATTTTAGACAATTTTTTATTTTATGGCCAACGAGCAGTCAATAGTGCACAAGAGTTAAAGCAAAGTATGAATCAAATTGATCCTACTGATTTGCCAGTTAATTACCGTCCTAAATTTATATCTTTAAAAAATCAAGTTAATTTATTAGCAGATAATTTAACTAGTTTTGTAAAAGTAGGTGAAGATCTAAAAAAGGTTTTGGGCCTAAGCCGTGATAAAAGATATTTATTAGTTTTTCAAAATAATGCTGAGATGCGAGCTAGTGGCGGATTTATAGGTAGTTATGCTTTAGTTGATTTGCGAGCTGGTAAGATCATTAATTTAGAGGTACCAGCTGGCGGATCATATGATACCGCTGGAGGAATGGAGGTTAACGTAGTTGCCCCACGGCCTTTATGGCTGGTCAATCCCTTATGGCATTTTTGGGATGCTAATTGGTGGCCAGATTGGCCTACCACTGCTAAGAATTTGATGTGGTTTTATGAAAAAAGTGGTGGGCCTACTGTGGATGGGGTAATCGGAGTAACTCCTACTGTAGTCCAAAGATTATTAAAGATTACTGGACCAATCAATCTACAAGCCCAGTACGGTTTAACTATTACAGCTGATAATTTTTGGTCAACAGTACAAAATATAACTGAACAAAAAAATTTACTTAAAACTCCTCCTAGGAGAATTAGAGGGTTTTTCGTAGCTACTAGCTCTTCTCAATTTAGCCTACCTTTACACCAAGGTTTAGGAGTGAATTCGGCTCACAAACCCAAAAAAATAATTGGCGATTTAATGGCTAAAATTATGGAAATTTTACCTCAAAAATTAACTAAACATAATTTATTAACAATTATCAATGGTTTTCAACAGGATTTATCGGAAAAACAGATTTTGTTCTATTTCACTAATCCTAGTTTAGAAAATATGGCACTACGTCATAATTGGGCAGGAAAAGTTCAAAATACTTCCCATGATTATTTATTAGTGCTTAATACTAATATTGCCGGTCAAAAATCTGATCGAGTTATAAGTCAAAAGATAAACGAGACTAGTGAAGTAGAAAAAGATGGTACTATTATTGATACTTTACAGATTATGAGAACTCATCATGGTATAAAGAATACTCCTTTGACTGGGGTGCGTAATGTTGATTGGTTACGAGTTTATGTTCCTTTAGGTAGTAAGCTTTTATCTGCTTCTGGTTTTAGAAGTCCAGCATCTAAATATTTAAAAAAACGGCCGCAAGCTAATTGGCAACAAAGTCCTTTGTTAGCTCAAGAAAGAGCGGCACATACAGATTCAAGGAGTGGTACTAAAATTTATCAAGAAACAGGGAAAACGGTTTTTGCTAATTGGTCTATATTGGATCCTGGTCAAACCATAGTTATTACCTTGCGCTATCGTTTGCCTTTCAATTTTTTTCAGTCTTCTTCCAATAATGCTTGGCTAAGAAAACTGTTAAGTTGGCTTAATCCTAGTTTTACTCCCCCAATTGCTTATTCTCTAATGGTGCAAAAGCAACCCGGAGCTGTTTCTAGTGAGTTCACTAGTCGCTTGATATTACCGGCTAATTGGTCAATTTTTTGGCGCTATCCCCAAACTTTACTCGGATCTAACACCTGGAAAATCAGAGATAAACTTGATGCCGATAAGTACTATGTTGTATTATTAAAGAGAGTTATTAAATCTTGAAAAAATATATGCCAGTTAAGAAAAAAGTGAAAAGAATTTTAAAAGTCGGTCGCGAAGATTCATCTAGTCTAGCATCTTTTGTAGAACGACCAGTGCCTAGCTCAGGGGAAGTAAATAATTTTGAACGGGTGATTGGTAGAGAATTACGTGAACAAGAAATTGATTCTAATTTAGACGAAATATACAAAGACCGAGTAGGTAAACGAGTAAATGTTAAGAAAATGAAAGTTAAAAAAAGACCAGTATTTCTAATTCGTTTTTTTAAGTATTTATTGCTAATAACTTTATTAGCTTTAATTGCTTATGTTACTTACTTTTATCTATTTAGTAATAGCAATGATATTAGTAGTATGGATTTTAGAATTAGTTCTCCTAATAGAGTTATAGCTGGACAAGAATTTTCTTATCAAATTATCTATCATAATCCTACTAAGTATCCTTTTAGCAAATTACACTTAGAATTACAGTATCCGACTAATTTTATTTTTAGTTCTGCTTCTATTTCTCCAACTAGTGGTCAGGGTAGTTGGAACTTGCCGAATTTAGCTGCTGGAGCAAATTTTACTCTAGTAGTCACTGGGAAATTAATTGCTCCCCCAAATTCAACTAATGTCATCTTCGGATATTTAACTTATATGCCCAGCGGTTTTACCAGTCAGTTTAAGAAAGAGACTTCAATTCCCACTATTGTTAGCGGTCCAGGATTTAATGTTAATTTAGATTATTCCAATACGGCCTTTTTTAATCAGAATAACGATATGACTCTGATTTTCTCTGAAGTAAAAGATAATTATTTAGGTGATTTTAATATAAGTTTTTCAGTGCCCAATCATGCTAGTGCTTCAGTAGTTATGAGTAAATCAGATAAGAAAGTTGTTAGTAGTTCTACCCCACCAGTAAATACTGGTAGTAGTTCACCACATATACTTATTAGTGCTGATGGAGGAACTAATTGGCTTATTAGTGGCTTATCCTCACCGATTATTCGTCAAACCGTGCCTTTAGTTTATAAGGTTACACAATCAACTGGTCCAGTGGCTATTACTGTTAGTTTAGAAAAGAAATTTAATAATGGGCACTCTTATGTATTTTGGGAGAAGACCATTAAACCGCAGTTAGTTAAGAGTGATCTTAATTTAACTTTATTATTAAATGGTTCCAAGAATGACGGAAGCTTGACTTTCGGCCAAACTCTTAATTATTCTCTAAGCTATTCCAACAAGGGTAATAATACTTATAAGAATGTAGTTATTATGGCGGTAGCAAAAGGAGATTTTTTAGATTGGTCTTCAGTCCAAGCAAATAATAATGGTCAAACTCAAAGCAATACCGTCGTTTGGACAAAGAATGAATCCCCTCGATTAGCTCTCATTAAACCAGGGGATTCTGGAGTTTTTAATTTTAAAGTAAATTTATTGCCCTTTAAAGCAAGCGATTTAGGTAAGAGCATGTCAGTAGTTTCCTATGGGCAGTATAGTATGAATGGTCAACCGGTTAGTGGCGATAGCAATAGAAGTAATACTATTACCAATAAAATCAATAGTAACTTATCTCTAAATGAACAAGTACGTTATTTTAGCCCTAATAATTTACCAGTAGGATCGGGTCCCTTGCCACCAGCAGTCGGTCAGACTACTACTTTTAAAGTTTATTGGTTAGTGAAAAATAGTTTACATGAGTTAGCAGACACTCGAGTAGTACTCAATTTGCCCGCTTATGTTAGTTGGAGTGGTAATAATACTACAAATGTTGGTAGTCTATACTATAACAATGTTAGTCATCAAGTTGTCTGGGCTATCGGACGTTTGCCAATTTCGGCCGCTCAAGCTCAAGCCTCTTTTAGTATTAGTATTACGCCGACTGCTCAAGATCGCAATAAAATTTTAGTACTGTCACCAGGGGCCACAATTACTGCCATGGATAAAATTACTACTGCCATAATTACCAAAACCACTAAACCCCAAACTACTAAATTAGAGGATGATAGTATTGCCAATCTAAATAATTCTGGAGTGATTCAGTAGGGTGCTCATAAGTTTTACTTTATTACAATAATTCATTTTATTCATGTTTAAATTAATCACAGTAGCTAAATCTGGAGTTCGTTCAGGAATAATAAAAACTAGGCATGGTTTTATCAAAACTCCTTTTTATATGCCAGATGCTACTCGCGGTTTTGTAAGATTAACCACTAATGAAATTCTCAGAAAAACTAGATCCAGTGTTTTAGTAATAAATACCTTCCATTTATATTTGCAACCGGGTTTAAAAATCATCAAACGAGTCCAAGGAATTCATCGTTTTATGAATTGGTCCGGACCACTATTATCTGACTCTGGCGGTTTTCAAGTTTTTTCTTTAATTCATCAAAATAAGGATCACGGACGCGTCACTGATGATAAAGTAATTTTTAAGTCTCCCTTAGATGGATCTCGGCAAGAATTAACTCCAGAGAAATCCATTCAAATTCAATTTATTTTAGGAACTGATATGATGGTTTGTTTAGATGATTGTCCTCCCAATGAATTTTCTAGGTCAGATTTAGAAAAATCAGTTATGCGTACTATTACTTGGGCTAAACGAGCCAAACTAGAATATAATAAGCAAGTGGAAAAAAGGAAATTAAGTGGTCTTAAACGTCCGCTATTATTTGCCGTGATTCAAGGAGGAACAGAAATTGATTTACGTCATTATTGTACTCAAGAATTAGTAAAAATAGGTTTTGATGGATATGGTTTTGGGGCTCGTCCAGTTGATAAAAATGGAAAATTCTTAACTAAAGTTCTAGCTAAAACCGCTAGTTTCATACCTAAAGAAGCACTACGTTTTGCTCTAGGTATTGGTACTCCAGAAGATATCATCCGTTGCACGCGACTAGGCTGGGACATGTTTGATTGTGTTATCCCTAGCCGAGAGGGAAGACATGGAAAATTATTCTTAAGTGTTAGTTATCAGCGAATTTCTAAAGCTAAAACTATTAATATTAAGAATGAAAAGTTTGCTCACGATTTCTCGCCTATTAATAAATACAGTTCTATGGCGGAACTTAGAAATAATTCTCGGGCGTATCTACATCATTTATTTAAACTTAAAGAACCCTTAGGAGCTCAGTTATCTAGCCTTAATAATTTAGAGTTTTATCAAAAATTAATGATAGAGCTAGCTCACGATTGATACTAATCTTTACCCTTGGCAAAACTTTAAATTTATTTTATACTTACTTAGTAACATTTATGAATTTAATATAATTTTTTATGAAAATAATTAATATTAGCGCTTTAGAAATTTTAGATTCACGGGGTAATCCTACGGTATCTGCTACTGTATTTTTAGATGATGGAAGTGTTGGTAATGCTCTAGTCCCTTCTGGAGCTTCAACTGGGCGTCATGAAGCCGTAGAGTTACGAGACCACAATAAGAATCGTTATGGGGGCTTAGGAGTCTTAACGGCCATAGATAATATCATTACTAAAATAAAACCCAAACTCTTAGGGCTTAATGCTGAAGATCAAGAAAAAATTGATAAAATTATGATTGAATTAGATGGCACTGAGAATAAAGCTAATCTGGGTACTAATGCTATTCTGCCCGTATCTTTGGCAATTAGTCGAGCTGCCGCTAAATCTTTAGGTCAACCCTTATATCAGTATCTAAGCAAATTTAATCCTAATTTTAAGGGTAGTTATAAAATGCCTATTCCCATGATGAATGTTTTAAATGGCGGAAGACACGCTAATTGGGCTACTGATATTCAAGAATATTTAATTCTTCCTATTGGAGCTAAGAATTTTACCGAAGCGGTTAGAATGGGAGCAGAAATATATCATCATTTAAAACAGATTTTAGAGGATAAAGGCTATAAAGTCACTGTTGGTGACGAGGGGGGCTTTGCTCCAGCGGTAAAAAATAATGAGGAGACTTTTGATTTATTATCTGAAGCCGTTAAGGCTGCGGGTTACAAGTTTGGAAAAGATATAGTTTTTGGTATTGATGCGGCAGCTAATGAATTTTTTGCTGATGGAGTCTATACTCTTAAAAGAGAGAATAAGGTTTTTAATGCTTCGCAGTTATTAGATTTTTATGCTAATTTGAAAAAAAAGTATCCAATTAAACTTTGGGAAGATGTTTTTGCCGAAGACGATTGGTCAGGCTTTCGTAGCTTTAGCGTTGCTCATCCTGAAGTTGAAGTAGTAGGAGACGACTTATATGTTACAAATGTAAAGCGTTTAGAACGAGGAATAAAAGAAAAGACTACTAATGCTATTTTGATAAAATTGAACCAGGTTGGTACTCTAACCGAGACCATAGCTGCTATTTTATTAGCTCATAAACATGGTATAAGCACGGTTATTTCGCATCGTAGCGGCGAAACTGAAGATCCTTTTATTGCTGATTTAGCGGTAGCTTTAGATCTCGGACAGATTAAGACTGGTTCTTTAGCTCGTAGTGAGCGTTTAACTAAATATAACCGTTTGATGGCCATTGAGGCAGAATTAAAGACTAAAGCCAGTTATAGCGATTGGTCCTTTGCTATATGATGCAATTTATTTTTTATATATTTTCTTTACTAGTGCTCATTACTAGTCATGTCTTGCTGTGGTATATTTTTATTAGATTATTTAATGTCAGCGCTTTCTCTACTCAGCTCTTAGTTGCTATAATTATTCTGTTCTTGTTTTTAAGCGTTCTAGCTGCAACTTATTTAAGTAGTAAGTGGAATAATTGGTTCACTCGGGGATTTTATATTTTTTCTGGTTTATGGGTTGGTATACTTATTAACTTAGGGGTAGTAATTGCCTTAATTTTATTACTAAAACTACTGGGTCTTATTTTTATTATTAGTATTCCTTATTGGTTAATTAAACTTATTTTCTGGGGTGGCGTTTCATTATTATCAGCTTTTGGTATTTATTGTGCTTTAAGTATAAAGATTACTGAGTATGAGGTAAGAATTAAAGATTTACCCCAAGCTTGGAATAATAAAATTGTGGTACAATTATCTGATGTTCATTTGGGTCCAGTTTATCAGAAAAAATTCTTTTATCGTTTAATTAAAAAAATTAATACCTTAAGACCCGAGGCGGTATTTATTACTGGTGATCTGTTTGATGGAACCGAGGCAGATTTTGCTTGGCTGAATCATCCTTTTACTAAATTACAAGCGCCTAAAGGAGTTTATTATAGTTTCGGTAATCATGATTTATATTTAGGGTTTAATCGAGTAATTAAACTTTTGCGTGAAAATCCTGTGAAAATTTTGGATAATAAAATGGTAGTGGTCGAGGGACTGCAGATTATTGGTATCAATTATTCTTTTAATAATTCTCCTCACTTAGAGGCAGAAGTTTTAAAACAGGTTAATTACGATCCTAATAAACCTAGTATTCTTTTACTGCACGCTCCTCGTAATATTCCAGTAGCTAAAAAAGCGAATATTGATTTACAACTTTCTGGGCACACTCATGATGGTCAATTATGGCCCTTCAACTATATAGCTAAGTGGATGCATCAAGGTTATGGTTATGGATTTTTTAAAGTAGGGAACTTCTCCTTAATCGTTAATAGCGGAGCTGGAACTTGGGGTCCACCAATGCGCACTACAACGCGTAGTGAGATTGTAAAAATAGTTTTGAAACGAAGTTAATTTGAATTTTATTATTAAAATAAATTTTTAATCCTTATAAATCTTATTATATTTACCAATGAATTTATATAAACTTTCTGAAATCTTAGCGACTGAACCTAAATTTCGTTATACTCAAATTAATCAAGCTGTATTTAAGGATTTTATTTCTTCTTGGAATGAAGTATCTAATTTGCCTAAAAAACTTCGCAAAAAATTAGCTATCGCTTGTCCTTTAACTATTAAAGCGGAAATTTTACAAGCCCCTAATAGACCTAAAAGTTCTAAAGCCTTAATTACTTTAGCGGATGGGGAAGTGGTAGAAACAGTCTTAATTAGACAACATGGAAAGAATCGCGATTTTCGTAACACAGTCTGCGTTTCCTCTCAAGTTGGTTGTCCTTTAGCTTGTACTTTTTGTGCTACCGGTGATAATGGTTTTAGTCGTAATTTAAGATCCGAAGAAATAGTAGAGCAGCTAGTCTTTTGGGAACGTTATTTATGCTCAGAAAAGAAGGGTGAAAAAGTGGATAATGTAGTATTTATGGGCATGGGGGAACCTTTCTTGAATTATCAACAGTTTATCAAAGCAGTGAAATTTATTAATAATCCTGAAACCCTTAATATTGGCGCCAGGCGGATATCGGTTTCCACCGCTGGACTAATTGAAGGAATTAAACGTTTATCTAAGGAAAAGCTTCAAATTAATTTAGCGATTTCTCTACATGCTCCCAATGATAAACTTCGGCGCGAACTTATGCCTATCGCGGAACGATATTCACTCTCAGAAATTTTTAAGGCAGTAGATAATTATATAGCTAAAACTAGTAGGCGGGTTATGTTTGAATATTTAATGCTTAAGGGAGTGAATGATCACGAGCAAGAAGCCCAGGAACTAGTCACTAAAATGAAAAAGCCTCTATATTTGGTTAACCTCATTCCTTATAATCCTACTGGAAGGTTCCGTCCTTCAGAATTGGAGCAAACTAAAAAATTTAAAAATATTCTAGAAGATAACAATATTCCCGTTACTATTCGTTCAAGTTTTGGGGCGGATATTTCTGCTGCTTGTGGTCAATTAAGGAGAAAAAATTTATCTTAAAAGGAAAATTATAGTAATAATATATAGATTCTTATATAATTTTTCTATTTTTCTGTTATAATATAAAGAATAATTTATTAACTCTCAAATTATATGTTTAGCCAAATAGCTTTGCCATATTCTGACCAAGCCTTGGAGCCTTATATGTCGGCTAGAACTTTAACTTTTCATTACGGGAAACATCATCGGGCTTATCTAAATAAACTTAATGAGCTTATTATTGGTAGTGGTTTGGAAACCGAGACTTTAGAAAATATTATTATAAAGACAGCTGGAGATTCTCAACAAATAACTCTATTCAATAATGCCGCTCAATATTATAATCATAATTTTTTTTGGGCGGGGCTTAGACCAGCAGAAAAAAAATTAGATCCAAACCCAGAATTATTGACTAAGCTAATTAGTAGTTTTGGATCTTTAGAGGGATTTTATAAAATATTTACCGAGCAGGCCCTTAATTTATTTGGCAGTGGTTGGGTATGGTTGTTTCAAGATGGGGATAATTTGAAGATTATTAATACTTTTAATGCTGACAATCCTTTAACTCAGCACTTAAAACCCTTATGGGTGTTAGATATTTGGGAACATGCTTATTATTTAGATTATCAGAATAGACGAGTGGATTTCATAGAAGCAGTTCTAAAACATTTAATTAACTGGGAATTTATTGCTACTAAATTATAAAATTAGCTCCTTGATTCATTCAGCATTTAGTAATTAAGCTATAATTAAATCATCATTAAATTATTATTATATTCATATGTATAAAAATCCTTATACCAAGATTAAACCTAAGAGCCGTGAACCTTACACGGAAGTTTTCTTAGTTCGTCATTGTCATCCCGATTATTCTTTGGAGAAAAAATTAGGAGAATATAATATGCCTTTGTCTAAAAGTGGGCGTAGACAACGAAAATTTTTAACTGATAAATTATTGACCCTAAAAATCGATAAGGTCTATGTTAGTGGTTTACGACGGGCACAAGAAACCGCAGCTACTTATGTTCGCTTGTCCAATAAAGAAATTATTGAAGATAGACGTTTAGATGAGATTAATTGGACCAGTTGGTATAATCTTAAATATTTTAATATGTCTGAGAAGACGCGGGAAAGAAAACTCAAGAATCATTCCAAGCTAGATCGAGAGTTAGATCGAAAACAAGCTACTGCCCGACGGGCTTTAGCTGATTTATTTCATTCCAACAAAGGAAAAACTTTGATAATTTTTTCTCATGGCAATTTTATTAAAGCCTTACTTACTGGGATTCTGAATGCTGATGTTATTGGATTTTTGTCTTTAGATATATTTCAGGCTTCTATTAGTAAATTGATAATTGACCAAAATGGTTATATTAAAATTAGTTATATTAACAATGTTAGCCATCTGCCTAAACCACCCCGTAAGGATTTATTTATAACTCTGGCAGATTAATTAAGTTTAATTATGAAAGGTAAAATAGTATCTATATGTTTAGGAGTTTTCATTGCTCTGTTATTTTTAGGTTTAAATTCTAGTCCTCTTTATGTTCAAGCGGCTCTTAATTTGAACGGACGAATTTTATTACAGGTCCAAGCTCAAGGACAAGCCTATTATGTTAATCCTATAAATGGTGAGCGCTATTATTTAGGCCGTCCTAGTGACGCTTTTAAGATTATGAGTAGCTTAGGTCTAGGAGTGAGTAACGCTGATTTAGCTAACTTTAAAAAACAAGTACCTAGTCGTTTAGCAGGTAGAATACTATTACAGGTCCAAGCTCAGGGACAAGCCTATTATGTTAATCCCTTAAATTTAAAATTATATTATTTAGGTCGCCCTAAAGATGCCTTTGACTTAATGCGTTCTCAAGGCTTAGGGATTACTAATCATAACCTAAATTTAATTCCTTTGGCTCCAGTTAGTAATATTAGTCAGATTAAAGAAACTATTAATCTAATTAGTAGCTCATCTATTTCAGTTTTAACGCCGACCTCAAGTCCGAATTTAATTCTAAATCCACTTGTTTCTTCAAACCAAGCTAGTACCAGTATAGGTCATTTTTTGTTTAAATATCATAATAAAGATTATGAGATCTTTCAGAATTTTTCTAAATCTCTATACCAGTCTTATGCCAAGATGCCTAAGACCTATACCTATAATACTGCTACACCACCAGTAAATTTGCGTAACGCTTTTTATGGTATATTTTTAGTATCTAAGCCAGACGATCACTCCTTGAATAATTTAATTGCTAAATTGCGAGCAGTAGCACTTAAAAATCATTGGACTAGTGACCAATTAGTAGAGTTTACCATGGCCTTAGTTCAATATATTCCTTATGATCAAGCAAAATTATCAGTGAATACCGATCGTAATACCGACCCCTATTATCCTTATGAAACTTTATATCTAGATCGTGGCGTATGTTCTGATAAAACTTTTTTAGCCGTTTCTTTACTCAGGAAATTAGGTTATGGTGCGGCTATTTTAGACTTTCCAGATATTAACCATTCAGCGGTTGGCATTGCTTGTCCTATTGTTGATTCTATTAATGGCTCTGGCTATTGCTATGGTGAAACTACTAATTATTTTCCCTTAGGAGTTATTCCGCAAAGTATTAGTTTTGGACAAGCTCAGCCTAGTACTAATCAATTTACTGATTTATTTAATTCTTCCCGACTGGGTACTATTGAAATATATCAGAAAACTAGTGGAAAGATTTATCAAGGGGTGGTAGAGACACGGTTAGAAGTAAAGAATTTTGCTAATACTAAAAAGAGCCTTGATACTCAAAAGACAGAAATTAGTATTTTGACTAAAAATATTCAAACTCAAAAAATTATTTTAACTACTACCAAAACTCAAATGGATAATTATTATAATAGTGGTCAAATAAGTCAGTATAACAGTTTAGTGATTACTTATAATACTTTAGTTAATAAATATAATGGCGCTGTAAGTGCTTATAAAGTTAAAGTTGATGACTATAATCAACAAGTTCGTGATTTTAATCAAGCAGTTAATGATTTTTATCAGAAATAAGCAAGAAGTATTAAGTTGTAATAATTTAGAAGTTTATGTTTTAGAAGAATATATCCTAAACGAAATGGTTTTTAATTAATAAAACGGCTGGGTGATTTCTCAGCAAATCTTCCTTCATTTTTTTTAGCCTTATTTAGCTCTGTCTCGGTTGTAATTATCAATTTATCAACTATATACTTCCTATTTTCAGCATTCTTACGCTCCTCTGGCGTTTTATATACAGCAGTTTCTTGCTCTCTTTTTTTAATATTTGAAATAAATTCTTTGATATGGTAGTATACTTCGCCAGTAGTTAAAGTTTTAATTTTTTCTTGAAAATCATAAACTTCTGGAATATCACCGAAATTATCTCTTAACTCTGCCCAGTCAGAAGATGATAAATCTTTTTCTATATCATTACCGAAGTTTCGTTGTTCTAAGTATTCAGTTAACTCATTATATCTAGAATCTAGATTATCCGTAATTCTCTTTAATTCAGCCATTAGCATGCTCAATCTTGTACTATAAATCTCAACTGGTGTTGGTTTAAAACCATACTCTTCTTTAATTTTATTAATTTTATCTGATATTTCTCCTCCTTCAGACTTTATTTGCTCATGAATTTTTTTCTTTTGTTCGTCAGAAAGACCTAGCGCTACCATTTTTTCCTCAAAATTTTTAGCCCCAATATAATAATTTTTTCTGCTTTCTTTAAGTTCTTCCAACTCGGATTTTTTTTGTGTTAAAAGTTTAGTTTTCTCTTCCAAACTTAGGTTTTTTAATGGATCTAATTTTTCTGGGATAATTTTATTCTCAACCTTTGGTTCAATAGTAGCCTCTTCAATTTCTGGTTTAATCTCTGTTTCTTCAGTTTTTAATTTATCCTCAGGAATTTTTTTTGGTTTAAATATCTCAAATAATTTGGTCATACTTTTAAATAATTAATAAATTATTAAACTCTTAATAAAATACCACAATTATTATAAAAAAGCAAGGGTTGCACTTGCTTATTAAATTTAGAGGATTTAAGCTTGACAAGTGCTATAATCTACGATAATTTAAGTTTAGAGGTTTAACCTTAACCGTTTAGCGGTTTTTTATTAATTTATCATACTCTCATAGTATTTATACTATTATTTTTTTTCCTCTATTCTGAGGTGGGAGGGTAGATGTAATGGGCTTCGGCCTTAAAAAAGAAAAATATGATTAATGTTCCTAGTCTGGAAGATATGCTTAAAGCAGGTATGCATTTTGGCCATCGTACTAATCGTTGGCATCCCAAAATGAAACCATTTATTTTTACCTCTAAAAATGGGGTTTATATTATTGATTTACGTAAAACTCAAGAAAGATTGCAAATAGCTTTAGAATTTATGGTTAAACTAGTTGGTGAAGGGAAAAGCTTATTATTTGTGGGTACTAAGAGCCAGGTAGCTGGTCCTTTAAAAACTATGGCTGAAGAAATTCATCAGCCTTATGTAGTTGGTAAGTGGTTGGGTGGTTATCTTACTAATTTTACCATTGTGAAAAAATCGGTTAAAAAATATTTAGATTTAACTAGCAAAAGGGAAGCGGGAAAATTAGATAAATATACCAAAAAAGAACGTTTAAATTTTGATCGAGAAATTAAAAAATTAGAGATGCGAGTAGGAGGATTAACTACTCTTACCAAGTTACCTGACGCTTTATTTATTTGGGATGTTAAAGAGGAGGAAATAGCAATTAGGGAAGCTCGGCAGAAGAATATTCCAATTATTGCTATTTGTGATACCAATGTTAATCCTGAAAATATCAATTATCCTATCCCCGCTAATGATGATTCCACTAAAACTATTAGATTAGTCCTGGACAGCATAAAACAAGCGATTTTATCTGGACAAAAAAATCTTAAATCTTAACATTATTTATATGGAATTTATTAAACAATTACGTGAAGCAACTGGTGCTGGTATCGTAGATTGTAAAAAAGCTTTAGTAGAAGCAAATAATAATTTGACTAAAGCTATAGAAATTTTGCGAAAAAAAGGAATTGCTAAAGCAGCCAAACGTACTGGTCGAGAAGCTAAAGAAGGGGTAGTCAAGGTAAAACTTAATGATGCTAAAACTGAAGCCTATATTTTGGAATTAAATTCCGAGACTGACTTCGTAGCTCTTAATGATCGGTTTACTACCTTAGCTGATCATATTTTAGAGGTGATTATGATTAAGAAACCTGTTAATTTAGAAGAATTATTAGCTCTAGATTTAGCTGGAGTTAGTATCCAAGAAACCTTGGCTAATTTGAGTGGAACTATTGGTGAGAATTTAGTTATCAAACGTTTTGCTATTATTTCTGGAGCTACCGTAGCCGCTTATTCCCACTTAGGTGGTCATTTAGGAGTTATTATTGCCTTAGATAAACCTGAGCAAGAAGTATTGGCTATGGATTTAGCTATACAGGTAGCAGCGGCTGATCCTAAATGTTTAATATCTAGTGAACTTGATTCTGCTGAGTTGGCTAAAGAACAAGAAATATATAAAGAACAACTTTTAAAAGCTGGTAAACCAGAAAATATGATTGAAAAAATTGTGGCTGGAAAGATGGCTAAATATTATTCTGAAGTTTGTCTATTAGAACAAGAATATATTAAGGATGATAAGAAGAAGGTTAAAGATCTTTTAGGAGAGATAAAAATTTTGAAATTTGTACGTTATTCTTTATAATTATTAATTTATTTAGAGAATATTTTATTTTAGGATAAAATAATTATTAACTATCATGCTCAACGCTCAGGTCAAATTTGTTTCCTGGGGAAAAATCTATAATTTTTCTGTTGACCAATTAAAGCTCTTACCTGGAGATTCAGTTATGGTCAATACTGAATTAGGTTTAGAATTAGGAAAGGTTATCGCTCTGTCTGAAGAAGCTAGTGATTTAGTACCCAAGTCAAAGTTAGAATTAGTACTCAGAAAGGCCTCTTCAGATGATTTAGCTAAAGTTCCCGGGATATCCAGAAAAAAAGAAGTTCTGGATTTTTGTCGTGAGCTAATTGAAAAACATAATTTGGCTATGAGGCTGATTGATGTCTATTTCTCTTGGGAAGGTAACCGTTTTGATTTTGCTTTCACTGCTGATGGTCGGATAGATTTTAGAGAATTAGTTAAGGATCTATCTGGATATTTTAATGTTAGTATTCGTTTAACTCAAGTTGGAACTCGTGATGAAGCGAAAATTACTGGTGATTGTGGCCCTTGCGGGCGTACTCTGTGTTGTCAGACTTGTTTGAGAAAATTTTGTTCTATTAGCTCCGAGATGGCGGAGACTCAGCAAGTAGTTAATAGAGGCAGTGATCGTATATCTGGCATGTGCGGACGCTTAAAATGTTGTTTGTCGTTTGAATATGAAGGTTATAAACTATTAGCGGGAAAATTACCAGCTTGTGGTACTAAAGTTAATGTAGATGGCTCTCATGGAGTGGTTATTCAACAACACATCTTAAAGCAAACCGTAGAAGTACGAATTCCTCACAAAGGTAGCGAGGAACGTGATATTATCATTGAGGTAGATATCAATAGACATAATAGAAATATTAATATTTTTTAGTTTAGGCGTTTAATAGATAGTTCTTTATTATTTGTAATTTTAATTTTTTATTAAAATATGTTATAATTATTTAATAATTAATTTAATTTTTATATAATAATATGAGTAATATGAAAAAAATGAATATTGCTATTAACGGCTTAGGACGAATTGGTCGGGCCGCTCTTAAAATAATCTATTTGCGTTTCCCTAATTTACATATTGTAGCTGTTAACGATTTAACTGACCCTGCCACTTTGGCCCATTTACTGAAATATGATTCTTGCTATGGGCCCAGTCAACAAAAAATTAGCTCAACTAAGGATTCTCTAATTATTAATAATCATAAAATTCCAGTTTTGGCTATTAAAGACCCAAGTGCATTACCTTGGAAAGATTTAAAGGTGGATATTGTTTTAGAATGTACAGGACGTTTTACCAATAAAGAATCTCTGAGTCTACACCTTAAAGCTGGTGCTAAAAAGGTGGTTTTATCAGCTCCAGCTAAAAAAGGAGGAGTGAAGACTGTAGTTATGGGTGTTAATGATAATAAAATTACTAAGGCTGATAACTTTCTTTCCTGTGCCTCTTGTACTACTAACTGTTTAGCACCAATCACTAAGGTTATCAGAGATACTTTTGGAATTAAGAAGGCTTTAATGACCACAATTCATTCCTATACTGCTAGTCAGAATTTAGTAGATGGACCGCATAAAGATTTACGTAGAGCTCGAGCAGCAGCCATTAATATTATTCCCACTACTACTGGTGCAGCTATAGCTACCACCAAAACTATTCCAGCTTTAAAAAATAAATTTGATGGATTAGCGGTTAGGGTTCCTACTCCAGTGGGTTCACTTTGTGATGTAGTTTATGTTTTGAATAAAAAAACTGAGCCAGAATTAGTCAATAAGACTTTTAAGCAGATGGCTAGGGGTAAAATGCGAGGAATTATTGAGACTTCTGAGGAAGAATTAGTATCTAGTGATATAATTGGTAATCCACATAGTGCTATTGTTGATTTAAAGAATACTCGCATTGTAGGTGGCGATTTATTAAAGGTTATTGCTTGGTATGATAATGAATGGGGTTATTCTAATCGTTTAGTGGAATTAGCTAACTATGTAGGAAAATTCATAAATTAAAATTAACTAATAAACCTATGGAGTCACACGAAAAATTAGCATTAAGTCCAGTTTTTAGTACTTTTAAACGAGCTTTTAGAATTTGGCTCAAGAATTTTTTTAAATTCGCGATGATCTATGTTTGGGGTTTGTTATATATGGCTATTCCTATAGCTATACTTCTGATATTATGGTTGTCCAACTCATTTAAGTTATTAAATAATAATATAATTTTCGGTATTGCTATTATTTCTATTACTGTGCTAGCAATATTATTTTTATTATATTATTTAATTAGAATAGTTATAGCTTTTTTCCTTTTAGTAAAACATAATTATGTTGGTAGAGAATTAGATATTTATCGAGAGTCAGCACATTATTTTTGGTCTTATTTATTTTTGAAGATTTTAGTCGTAATTATAGTTTTATTTCCTTTCTGGATTTTTATTATTCCAATTATGCTTATTCCGATTACCTCACTTATTATCATAATAGGTCTTCATATTCTAGCTATTATTGCCATGGTCATTGTGGCTGTAATTTATTCTTTAGCAATTTATGTTCTATTCTTTGAAAATAAAACTGGAATATCAGCTTTGGCTCGAAGTAGAGCATTAATTACTAATTATTGGTGGGCGATGGCTTGGCGCATTTTATTTATAATAATTATATTTTTATTATTAAAATTAGTGTTGGTTTTACCGCTAATCTTTATTTTATTCCCGCATTGGTCATTATTTAGTGGTGCTCTAGTTATAGCTTGGAGTATACTAATAAATATTATTGCCTACCTGATTATTCCTTTTATTTTATTATTCTTTTACCATATCTATCAGGATCTTGTTAAAATAAAAAAATAAGGCAATATTTTTGTTTATTAATAAATTTATTTTAGTTTATTTAGGAGATTTTAAATAGATGGATATTCCTGATTACATTAGAAAAATAGTCCGAGACCTACGTCTAGCCGGTTATGAAGCCTATATCGTGGGTGGTTGTATCCGCGATATTTTATTAAATAAGACTCCGCAAGATTGGGATATAACTACTAAAGCTCGACCTAAGCAAATTTTGGCTGTTTTCCCAGGAGCTAAATATAAAAATGAGTTTGGTACAGTATTATATCCAGTACGTGAAGCTACTGTGAAGGGGAGTAAAGGTGAATTAATAGATGTGGTGGAGATTACTACCTATCGTAGTGAACAAAATTATTCTGATCGACGTCATCCCGATATTGTTAAGTTTGAAGATGAATTAGATAAAGATTTAGAGCGCAGAGATTTTACCATTAATGCTTTAGCTCTTGATCCTGAACAAGTGCAAAAAATTATTGATTTATTTGGTGGACGAAAAGATTTAAAATTAAAGATTATTCGTTCAGTTGGCGAGCCTAGTGACCGCTTTAAAGAAGATGCTCTAAGAATGCTAAGAGCTATTCGTTTTAGTGTCCAATTAGGTTTTAAATTAGAGCCTAAGACTCAGCGAGCTATTACTAAATTAGCAGGCAGTTTAAAATTTATTTCACCAGAGAGAATTCGTGATGAATTAATTAAGATTATTGCTTCGCCTCATCCCAGCGAAGGGATTACCCTGCTTCATGACAGTAAATTATTGCAATATATTATGCCAGAATTAGAGCAGGGGGTAGGAGTTAAACAAGATCGGCATCATATTTATACAGTTTTTAAGCACAATATTTTAGCGTTAAAACATTGTCCTAGTTTAGATTGGCCAGTACGCTTAGCAGCTTTATTACATGATGTTGCCAAACCTAAGACTCGGAAGATTATTAAAGGAATAGCTACTTTTTATAATCATGAATATTTAGGGGCTAAGATGACTGATAAAATAATGAAACGTTTGAAATTTTCTAATGTAGATCGTTTGCGAGTGGTCAATCTGGTAAAAAATCATATGTTCTATTATAATGTTGGGGAGGTAAGTGCGGCTTCAGTTCGCCGTTTAATAGTTAAAGTTGGTAAAGAAAATTTACAAGATTTAATTCATTTACGGGTGGCTGATCGTTTAGGTTCTGGGGTTCCCAAGGCTATGCCTTATAAACTTCGGCATTTACAATATATGCTAGAGAGTGTTCAGCATGATCCAATTTCTGTTAAAATGCTTAAGATCAATGGTAATGGTTTAATAAAACTTCTCAATATTTCTCCCGGCCCTAAAATAGGAGCAATTCTGGAAGTGTTATTAAGTGAAGTTATCTCTAATCCTCAAATTAATACGGCCGAGCATTTAGAGCTAAGAGCTAAACAGTTGAATAAATCCAATTTAGAAGATTTAAGAGCTCAAGCTCGAGAGATAATTAGTGATAAACGTAAAGAGGAGGATAAAAAGATAAAAAAACAATATAAAGTTTAATGATTAATAAATTATATTATGTGGATAAAATATATTAAATCTAGAAAATTTTTATTTATTTTCACTATTTTAATAGTGGCCTTTGGGGTTTCTGCCTGTTCGCGTCCTAATAGCACTAATTTAGTCTCTCATCGGATTTCGTCTAATTCGTCTATAATTAATAATTCAGTTAATAAACAACAAGCGACTGCTTCTAACGCAGTCCTACCGGTAAATAAGCCTACTCGTCAAGTTAATAAGGAGGCAGTAGTTAAAGCTACATCGGTTAAAAACAATACTATTATGTTAGCACCCGATCAACAAGTCAATTTGCTCAAGCAGTATTCTAAAGCTATAATTAATACTAATTTTGGAGATATTACTCTAGAATTTTATGCTAAAACCGCTCCAATTACAGTTAATAATTTTTTCAATTTAGCTAAAGCTGGATTCTATGATCATACTAAGTTCCATCGGGTAATTAAAGGTTTTATGATTCAAGGGGGAGATCCTCTGACTAAAGGTAATGATGTTGCTCTCTATGGTACTGGTGGTCCTGGTTATGAATTCAAAAATGAGGATAGTGGCCATAAATTGGTAGCTGGTAGTATAGCTATGGCCAACTCAGGACTTAACACTAATGGTTCTCAATTCTTTATTGTTACCGCTACCGCTACCCCTTGGTTAGATGGTAGTTATACTAATTTTGGTAAAGTTGTCTCTGGAATGGATACAGTGCGTAAGATTGAAGACGTTCCGGTTGAACCTAATCCTGGCAATCCTAGAGAAGTATCTTTTCCTACTAAAAATATAATTATTAATAGTATTCAATTGATAAAATAGTTATTTGGACTGTTTTCTAGACAAAATGGTAAGATTATCATTAATTTGCTAAGATATAATAGTAGATTCATATAACTATATAATCTTAAGCTTAATATGAAATTAAATAATTTTTTTAAGTTAGTAATTTCTTTAATTATTCCTCTTTTAGTAGGAGTGTTTGGTTGGTTATTTATTAGTCCCACTACTTTGAGTTGGTACTCATCTTTAGTCAAACCCGCTCTAGTTCCTTCTGAAATGTTTTTTATTCTTATTTGGGTTTTTCTTTATATTTTGATAGGTTTAGCCTTTTTTTTAGTTTGGCAACAAGGGTTTAATAGTAAAAAGAGCAAATCTGCTTTGATTATTTTTATTTTTCAATTAGTTGTTAATCTTTTATGGTTAGTAATCTTTTTTGGAACCCATAACCTAAGTTTAGCTCTAGTGGAAATTATTAGTCTATGGTCAGTGGTTTTAGCAACTCTGTTAATTTTTTACGAAATTTTACCGCGTAGCTTATATTTCTTTTTGCCTTATATTTTATGGATTAGCTTCTTGGTGTATTTTAGTTATATGCTTTGGAGCATGCAATCTAGAGTTATAGTTAATCCAGTAGCGACTAGTCCTAAGATTACTTTAAGCGCAACTGGGACTAGACTTAATTTAACCAATCTAGCTCCATAGTATTGATAGAGTTAATGGTGTTTGTATAATAATTAGTTATGTCTAATTTCAAATGTGCGTTCGTAAACCGTTAAATTAATAAACAAATTTTTTTTTCAATAAAATATGAATATTCCAAAAGTTGAATTTAGTGTTGCACCTTTAGACAAAATTTTTCCAGAAATACATTATTTCTTAAATCCTACAAAAAGGGATTGGGATTGGAGTGGGGCAATTCATCGGGGATATCCAAAATTAAAAAGTAAATTAATTCTATATAACGCGCACATTTGAAATTTTGCGGTTTTTCTCTTTGAGAAAAATCCTCGGGGACGTCTTACAAACTTTCGCTTTGCTCACCCAGA
>VAOZ01067592.1_pt1 | contig 40420 bp, 58 predicted proteins | sample 3394041 | NCBI WGS metagenome assembly VAOZ01 (sample SAMN08290431, study PRJNA428436) | hydrothermal vent metagenome | isolation source: Deep-sea hydrothermal vent chimney | place: Indian Ocean: Southwest Indian Ridge
GGTTTATTAAACTCATATGTAAATCCTTTAAAATAATTCACTTGATATTTTATCAACTGAATCTAATTTTTAAGGTTTACACAGTTTATTTTACACTCTCAGATTTTTTCATTTTCTGTGGGTAAGAACCCACCATAAGCATAATATTTGAAACCTTCTCTTTTGTGTATGTATTTCAAGCCTCCGCTAAACATAGAAAAGCTTATATATTTCGAAAGCACCTCAAAGCTTTTTTGAAAAACTATATCTTGTTTTATGTATGCTGTGCATATCAGTTCAAAGTATCTCATCACCATCCTTTTTTTCGTTCTATGTTAAGTAATAGGCAATCTGCAAGGTGTCTATCATTCGATCATCTTCACGAAACTAGGTACTTAATAATTGTAACATAAAAGTTAATCATTGTTATGATAAAATTAAACAAACGTATAAAAAGGGGTATTATGGAAATCTTTACATTCTATGCGGTTGGTATCTCTTTATCTGTTTTTGCTCTGTATTTTTTTGGAGTGGCAGTTGCTCCTTATGTGCCAGATAAAGTTAAAAATGATTATTTTGAATGCGGTTTACCAGTTAGTAGCAGTATGCCAAAAAAGATGAATTTTGGTTTTTTTGTTTATGCCATTATGTTTATAGTCGTGGATATGACGGGGCTCTTTTTAACTCTTTTTGTCTATGCTACAAGCTCTCGCGCAAAAATTATAGCTGCCATATTCACTATCATCATCTCTGTTGCCGTATCTATAGCCATGAAAGAATTAAATACAAACAAGAGGTCTGCATAATGTTAAAAATACTTGATTTTTTCCAATACGCTAAAAGTGAAAGTTTATGGATGGCGCATTTTTGTAGTGGATGTTGTTCTTTAGAGATGGCAGCTGCTATGGGTCCGAGATATGATTGGGAGCGTTATGGATATTTACCAACTGCTTCACCTCGTCAAGCAGATATACTTGTAATAACAGGACTTGTTTCAAAAAAGATTTTACCAGCACTTTTACGAACATATTCTCAAATGGCTGAGCCAAAATATGTCTTGGCCATTGGTGCATGTGCTTATGATGGTGGACCATATAATGATTCCGTTGCGGTTATTAAAAATGTTACTGAAATTTTACCAGCTGATGCTTTTGTGGCAGGATGTCCTCCCAAGCCAGAAGCTATCATTAGCGGTCTTGAGGAGATTAAAAAAAAGATAAAGCATGGTGTTCCTAGTGCGGCGAGTCAAAGTGGACTTTATAAAAAAATGGATTTTTAATGAAAAGAATTATAACTATTTTAGATAAATTTAATACAGAATTTATTAATCAATATAAGCCAACTTGGATTAAATGTAAACTAAACAATAGTGCCGATTTGGTTAGCGTAGCAAAAGCTCTACAAAAAAATGGACTAAGATCACTTGTAACCGTTTCACCTACTGATTTTTTAGATGAAAATCGCTTGGAGATAAACTATTTTTTTGAAGACTACATAACAAAACGAAATTGCTGGTTAAAGTGCGATATTCCAAGAGAATTAAATAAATGTAAGATAGATTCACTGACTCCATATTTTAAAGGTGCATCATGGAGCGAAAGAGAAGCTTTTTCTATGTATGGTGTTAAATTTGAAGGACATCCAGATTTAAGACCTATTTTAATTACAAAAGATCTTTACGGTAAAAATCCTTTTAGAGTTGATTTTGATTGGAAAGCACATGAAACAAATCAAATACAAAACATAAAGATGATAGTAGATGATTTAAAAAATGAGCAATTTGAATATGAAAAACTTTTAGACAAGCAGGGTTCTGACATGATGTTAAACTGGGGACCAGCACATCCGTCAAGCGGGCCAATTAGATTAAAAATCCATTGCGATGGTGAAGATATTATAAGTGTTGACCCAGATATTGGCTATGTTTGGAGAGCGTTAGAGCATCTTGTTACAAAAAAAGATTTTATTGAAGCTATTGTTGTTGTTGAGAGACTTTGTTTTATGGATAATATTAACTCCATTGTAGGATACGCCCAAGCAGTAGAGGAGATAGCAAAAGTAGAAATTACAGAATTTGCAAAATGGCTGAGGACTCTTTTAGGAGAAGTCTCGAGGATATCTTCACATCTTATGGGCATGGGAGGTTTTTTTAATAGCATGGGACTTCACACCGTTGCTATGTGGTGTTTAGACATCAGAGAATATTTTTTGGATTTTTTAGAATCATACAGTGGTGCTAGAATTGCGACAGCGGCGGTTGAGCCGGGTGGTCTTCGTTGGGGATTGCAAGAAAACATGTTAGATGAACTGCAAAAAGCATTGAATAAATTTGATACTACAAAAAGTAGTTTAGATGTAGTGTTTATTAAAAATAAAACTATGCATTTTAGAACTAAAAAAGTTGGATGTCTTAGTGCTGATGAAATTTATGATTATGCACTTTGTGGTATCGTAGCACGTGCTAGTGGAGTTAAAATTGATGTGAGATTAGATGAAGCTTACGCTGCATATGATAAAATTAAAATGGATTATATAACCCAAAAAAATGGTTGTGCAAAAGATAGGCTAAACATGCTATATGAAGAAGTAGAACAATCAGTAGATATCATAAAGCAAGCTAAAAAAAGACTGCATGAAGGAATAGCTAGTGGTGAGTTTAATCCAACAAAAGATCATCATGTAAAAATGCCAAAAAAACTACCAGCAGGTGAGGCACTCAGTCGCGTAGAGTGGTCAAGAGGAGAAGTATTGTATCATTTAGTAACACAAGAAAAAGGAAAAAACCCATATAGATTAAAAATAAAAGCGCCAAGTTTCAATCATACTATGATATTAAATCATCTACTAGCAGGTCAAACACTCTCAGATGTACCTTTAATTTTTAGTAGTCTTTATATTTGTCAGGGCGATTTGGATAGGTAGGGGCAAATATGAATCATCTATTTTATGAAGTTCTATTTTTTCCAGGCATTGGATATCTTTTACTTGTCAGTGTAGGATTATACTGGGTTTTTAGAAAAATATTGGCTCCTATGCACAAACGCGTTGGACCATATTTTAATGGTCCAGCTGGAAGTTTTCAAACTATTTTTGATTTAAGTAAGCTTTGGACAAAAGAGAGTATTACTCCAAAAGGAGCAAATCCTTATCTTTTTTCTTTAATGCCCCTCATCACTTTGATTGTTGCACTTTTACCAACGGTGGTTATTCCGTGGACTAAAACAGAAATTGTTATGCATTCATCTTATGGCGTTTTAATTTTTGTTGTCTTAATAGGACTGGAGCCGATTTTGCTTTTCTTAACCGCATTTGGTTCGGCTAATAAATATGCTCTTTTAGGCGGAATGAGAGTGCTTGTACAGATGATATCTATGGAAACCGCATTTTTTCTTGCCTGTCTTTCTCCTGCCGTTTTATTTGGCACTATGAATCTGCATATAATTGTAGAAAAAAGCAATTGGTTTAGTTTTGCTATTTTATTTCCTGGATTTATCATTTTTTTGATAGCTTTTTTAGGACTACTTGAACAACCTCCATTTGATATTCCAGAAGCAGAACAGGAGATAGTTTATGGTTTTTATACAGAATATAGTGGTACAAACTATTTTTTACTTCAATTAACAAAATTTGCCGAATTTTCAATACTTTTTGCTGGTGGAGCCACATTGTTTATGGGTGGATATAAAGGAATATTTTTTGATGGATATCTTTTTTTATTTTTAAAAATGCTTATAATTTTGTTATTTATGATTGTCCTAAGAGCTGGGATTGTGCGTATGACCATGCAGCAGATGTTAACTTTTTGTTGGCGTTATTTAATAATATTTAGCTTGTTAAATTTAACTTGGATTTTTATAGCAAAAACTATATTTATTGGATTTAAATTATGATTATAGGTAATATTTTGCATAGAATATATAAAATGCTAAAAATCTTATTTACTACTGATAGTCCAGCAAAGGTTGATGTAAGATTTACTTCCATGCATAATCCACCACGCTATAGAGGACAAATACATGTAGTCTCACAAACTTGTATCAGTTGTGATTTGTGTAATCAAATCTGTCCTACTGGTGCAATTAAAATGAAACAGATGCCATTTAATAAGCAAAATATTTTTCCCGAGATAAATCTAGCTACTTGTATTTTTTGTGGACTTTGTGAAGATGTTTGTCCAACCAAACCAGAAAAATCTATCGCACTTAGTGGTGGTAGATATGATGTGTTAACTGGTGGCTGGCATAAAAATCAAGAAGATTTTTGGGTTAATGCAAAGCTACCTGAAGACTATATAAACAGCAGACTTAAAAAAGAGGATGCTCTTCGTGTCAAAAAAAGAGTTACAACAAAAACAAAAAGAGACAAAAGCCAATGCTAAAGGGGAGAATTAGATGGATATCATATTTCTTAGTATAGTTTTACTACTAGCTGTCGCATCCTTAGAATTTAAAAAAAGCATTTCAGCTATTATTGCATTTTCTTTAATGATGTTGGTACTTGGAGTTTATTATCTATATCTTAATGAAAAACTTCTAGGATTATTTCAAATTTTTGTTTACGCAGGAGGTATCTCTGTTTTAATACTCTTTGGATTAACCATAATTGGTATTAATTCTACATCTACTTCAAGTAGATCTTGGGCAGCTTTTAGCTCTTTTATTGTCTTTGTATTGCTTGTAATCTTTTTTTATTTACATGTGCATAGCTTAGTCCACACAACTAGTAGAGCTAAACCCGCTGACATACTTTTTAGTGATTCATATAGTGATTTTACGATAATTTTAGCTCTTATTGGTTCGAGTCTGCTCTATGCAACTGTTAAAATGATAAAAGTTTTAAATCCAAAAAGGAGTCAAAATGTTTGAGATAGATATGACATTTGCTTTTGCTCTTTTTAGTTTAGGATTATATGGAGTATCTTCAAGAAAAGATTTTCTTCGCATATTTTTTTCACTAGAGATGATGATAAATGCAATGATTTTGATGTTAGCTCTTAGTGCACATTATTTAGGGCTTATGCAAAATATTCCTTTAGCATATTTGATAATAGTTTTAGCTACACTAGAAGCTGCAACTGGAGTTTTAATTTTTGTTGGAGCAAATAAATTTACAAATGCTACAAATCCTGATCAATTAGATAAAGAGAATTATCATGAATAATTTAGCGCTTTATCTAGTTATTGGCCCATTTATAGCAGCAATATTTGCTTATTTATTTGGCAAGATGGATAAAAGATTATCATTTTGGATATCAGAAATTATAACAGCATCACTTTTTTTATCTGTTTTATATCTATTTTTTCACGGTACCTTACCGATTAGTATAGATATTAATTGGTTTAAGTTTGGTAATTTTAAAATTCCAATAGGACTTTATATAGACCATCTCTCAATGGTTATGCTTTTAATTGTTAGTGGTCTTGGATTTTTAGATATACATTATTCGCATGATTATATGGCAGATGACCCCAATCAGCCACGTTATTATTCATATATGCTTTTTTTTATCGGCGGCATGATAGGGTTAGTTAGTGCGAAGCAACTAAGCGGATTATTTGTAGGATGGGAACTTATAGGACTTGCTAGTTATTTACTTATCTCTTTTTGGCATGAACAAAAAGCACCCGCAGATTCTGGTGTAAGTGCATTTTTATACACAAAAGCTGGCGATATCTTTTTATTTGCTTCGCTTGGACTGCTATTTCATTTTACCGGAACTTTAAACATGATTTCAATTAATCATTTAGCACAAAATGGTAAAATAGATTCACATGTATCATTTATTATAGCTATATTTATTTTTATAGCAGCTCTTAGTAAGTCTGGACAATTTCCATTTTTCCCATGGCTTCTTCGCGCCATGGAGGGACCAACAACAGTTTCAGCACTAATACATGGTGCTACAATGGTAAATAGTGGAATTTATATAGTAGTGCGTCTTTTTGGATTTTATGCCGCTGCTGATGCTTTGATTGTAGTAGCTAGCGTTGCCACAATTAGCGTTTTTATTGGAGCAACAAGTGCACTTGTACAAAGTGAAATGAAGAGAGTGCTGGCTTATTCAACAATGTCACATCTTGCCTTAGCTTTTGTTGGTCTTGGCGTTGGTTCACTTGCGGCTGGCATGATGCATTTAACAAATCATGCAATTTTTAAGGCGCTATTATTTTTAGGTGCTGGGGCAGTTATGCTCTCAACTAATCATACAAAAAATATGTGGAAATTAGGAGGACTTAAAAAGCCACTCTTTTTAGTTGCAATTTTTATGGGCTTAGGAGCTTTATCGTTGGGAGGCATACCGCCATTTAGCGGATATTTTTCTAAAGACGCTATTTTTGCAACTACAATTATAACTCACCATGAAGATATTATAACCATACTAACACTTGTTGGAGGACTCCTTAGTATCGCATACATAACTAGATTATGGGTTTTAATTTTTGTAGGCAAACCGCGTGATATTACACTTTACAATAAAGTAAAAACTCCATCAAAATTTTGGATATCTTTACCTCTTGGAATTATGGCAGTTGCAACTTTGGTTTTAGGTTTTTTTCAAAAAGATTTAGCTAGTTATATAATATCTGCTAAATATATTGAACCTCATATTGCTCATATGGCACCTATATTACTAACTATAATTATTATACTTGCTGGTATTATCTATTATTTTTATAATATACGACTTGATTTAGTTAAAAAATTATTTTCTCAACCGCTCATTAAAAGCATACATAATATTTTATTTAATGGATACTATGTAGAACGATTTATTACATGGCTTACACACCATATCATAATACAATTTTTTGCAAAAATTATAAACTATATAGATATGTATATAATAGATAGATTTGTAGATAGCAGTAGTTTGATTTCGTACAAAATATTTACACAACTCAATAAAACAAACACTAAAAAAAGTGGTGATTATACAGGTGCCATGATTGTAGCAATGGCGATTATAATCTTTATTGTAATGATAAGGGCTACTTTATGATTTATCTTATTACTATATTCTCACCTATGATTTTATCAGGATTTATATATCTCTTTACATGTAAAACTGGTGGGACAAAATATATAACATTTATTTTTGCTATTGCATTACTTATAGAGGCTTTATTTATATATCTGCATCTTTTACCGAGCGGCTACACCTTGCTTGGAAGTTATCTACATGTAAAGAGTTTTGATTTTATTTTAACTTTGCAAGTTGATAGATTTAGTGCAATTATGCTAATTTTAACCTCTGTTTTACTTTTATTTGTAACACTTACTAGCTGGAGTGTAAAAAAACAAGCATCATATTTTTCACTTCTTATCTTTTTCATGGGTCCAATTTTTGGTCTTTTTATGAGTACAAATCTATTATGGTTTTTTATTTTTTGGGAACTCACACTAATACCATTATATTTTTTGATTGGAATTTGGGGAGATAAACAACGTATATTTGCAGCTATGAAGTTTTTTATCTACACACATTTAGCCTCGATGCTAATGCTTCTTGCCTTTTTTCTACTGTATAAAGAAAGCGGAACATTTGATATGACACACATAAAGGCTACTTTATTGACAACACCGTCACTTATCTGGTGGCTTTTATTTATCTGTTTTGCAATTAAGATGCCACTATTTCCTTTTCACACATGGTTACCAATAGCTCATGTGCAAGCTCCAGCACCAATATCTTCACTTCTAGCTGGAGTATTACTTAAAATGGGAGCCTACGGAATGATTCGTTTAGTTGTACTGATGTTACCTCAACAGACACAAAAATATGACTATATTATCTTAATTTTAGGTCTTGTTACACTATTTTATTCAGCTTTTATGGCGTTATATACAACCCATATTAAAAAAATGGTTGCGTATAGTTCAATATCGCACATGGGCATAGTTGCAATTGGTATCTCAGCACTTAGTTTTAGCGGATTATCTTCGGCATTGTTTGAGATGATAGGGCATGCCTTAATGATATCTATTTTATTCGTTATAGCTGGAATCTTTCATGAAAAAACTGGAAGTTGGCAGATGAAAGATATGGGTGGAATTATGCAAAAAGCACCATATCTAGCTACTTTATTTGTTTTAGGTGGACTAGCGACTCTTGGTCTACCCTCAACTGTTGGTTTTATTGGAGAATTGTCTGTTTTAATTAGTGCTATTGAAACGCATGGAGTTTGGCTAGCTGTTATAGCTATCGCTTCTTTACTTTCAGCTAGCTACATGATTTGGACGTTTAGACGAGTAATATATGGTGAACAATCAAGCCTAGTTAGTATGACAAATTTTTCAATCAATCCCGTAATATTTACTGCTTTAGTAGCATTTACTATCTTAGTTGTGGTATTTGGAATTTTTCCACAACTTTTATTTAACGGTATTGATAAAGCATTTAGCATGTATCACTTCTTAGGAGTTGCTTCATGAGTGCTTTTAGTTTAATGTTTGCATCTGCTCTTTTAAGTTTGGCTATGCACAGAAGTTTTATTTTTAAACCATTTGTGCTAATTTCATTGATTGGTAGCACTATTTTAATTTTTTTAAATAGGTCTATATTTTTACATGGATTTATCGCAAACAGCACTACAAATCTTTTTTTAACAGTAGTTTTTATTGTACTTTTTGCATTCGCTCTTAGTGAAGATAAAGAGATAAATATTACCCAGTCGCTATTTATCGGCGCAGCATCAATTTTACTTTTATGTAGCAATACGCTTTTAACATTTATCTTTTCTTTTGAAGCTATTAGCATTATTTCCTTTGCTATTGTTGGGGACATGAAGTCATCTATTGAGGCTGATGGTGCTGTAAAGATGTTTATCACGGGTGCTTTAGCTACTGTTTTGATTATTTTTGGCTTAGTTATTTTTACGCTTGGAGGAGGGAATTTTAATCTATCTTTAGTGCATCTGCATTTTAATATTTTGATGAAGGTTGGCTTATGGATTATGTTAAGTGGTCTTTTTTATAAGTTAACAGTTGTTCCTATGCATTCATGGGCAGCTGATAGTTATGCAAATATTAAACCATCAAGTGCGGCTTTACTCTCTGGAGTTGCCAAAAGCGTTGTGTTTGTAGCTATATTTAAGCTATTTGCACCATTTTTTATACAAACTTCACATGTAAGTATTTTTATCCTCATAATATTATCAGTTGTTACCATGACTCTTGGTAATTTTTTGGCATTATTTCAAAAAAGAGTTGGTAAAATACTTAGTTATTCATCTATTGCGCAAGCCGGGTATATGCTAATGGTATTTATTGCCGTAAAAGATAGATATGCACAAATTGGATTGCTTTATCTTGCGATTGCTTATATTTTTATGCAAACAGCACTGTTTTTATTGCTTGACAAAATAGGTGGCGGCATTAGTAACATAACACTTGATGATATAAAAGGATTGGTTCAAAAAGATAAATTTGTTGCACTGTTTTTTACTATACAAATTTTTTCGTTAGCAGGTGTACCTTTGCTTGCTGGATTTACAGCTAAGGCTGTGGCAACTTACGCGGTTGTTGATGCTGGATATTGGATAGTTGCACTTATAGCGCTCCTTAATTCAACACTCTCTATTGGATATTATGCTTGGCTAATTAAACAGATATATTTTGATAATGAAATTAGACAAAGCCGAATAATTAGTGTACCCATATCTGCAAAGATTGCACAGATACTTCTTCTTGGTGGAACTTTATTTTTTGGAGTTTTTGCTTATATCATATTTAGTGTATAATTTTATAAAAAAGATTTGATTTGATTAAAATTTTATTTATAATTTTACTAAGTATGGTTAGTGCGGATGCAATTATTAGTATCTCTCCTGTTGTAATTGATACAAAACCAGGTTTTAGCGGTAAGGCTCAGGGGTTATTGCAAACTAACAGAGGTAATACCAATAGTGACAATTATGGTGGCGGACTAAGAATTAAATATGATAATGGCAAACAATATGTAATTTGGTCAGAATTTAATATAAATTATGCAAGTGCATCAGGAAAAACAAATGCAGATAATACTTTTTTACATACAAGATATATTCATGTGCTTATATCAAAAAAGATTGATTGGGAAATATTTATACAATCTCAAACAAATCAATTTACAGATATTAAGCAAAGGATTCTCGAAGGTGGTGACATAAGATGGCATTTTAAAAATCAAAAAGTAGGCAATTTATTTATTGGAACAGGTGGTTTTTATGAACATATTAGCTACACAACGCCTATTAATCCAACAGAAAACAATATTAGATTTGTTTTTTATATCTCTTATATAAAAACTCTAAATAAAATCTCTAAATTCTCATATATTGGTTACTATGAACCAAAAGTAAACAAATTATCAGATCATCTCATCTCAAATATTATACAGTTTAAAATGAATATTTATAAACATCTGTTTTTATCATTTGAAATAAAATACAATATCGATTCAGCTCCAGCAGTAGGTGTAAAAAAAGATGATTTTACACAAACTACTAGCTTTATTTATCATTTTTAACCCAGATGATGCAATAAAGTTTTTATTTTTTTATTGCATAATCTGGGATTGGTATTAAATCTTTAGAAAAACCATTGAGAGGTCATGCGGATAGTATTTTCTGTTTTATTACCTATACTAGCTCCATAATCATTATGCTGATAATTTATACCAACTTTTATAGTATTTCCTTTTAGATACCAGTTCACACCGCCTGATGTTGAAGTAAGCGTATAGCCATCTCCTTGAGTGGTAAATTTATTCCATTTCTCATATCTTACAAATGGTGCCAAATACGCTAAGTCTTTAAAAACATATTCACTTGTGATAAATCCGCCGTTTGATGAACCTACATCAAGAGACCCTGCCTTGCTCCAATCTTTTACAACGCCATTAAATTTAAAATACTCAGCACTTGCAAAAAATCCATGATAATGTCCTGTCACAGAAAAATTCATAAGTTCATGATGAAGATTAAAATTTACTCCACTAGTTGTTTTGCCTTGAACTGTTGGAACACTCCAGTATCCAGCGCCAAAAGAAAAACTTTTACCTTGCCCGAAGTATGTCTCCGTTTCTTGTTTTTGTTCCCAGTCATTAAATGGAGAAAAAGTAACATGTCCACCATAAAAAAAGCTTGTGTTTGATACCGAACCACCATTTTTAGCTAGACTAACTCCCAACGAATCATGAAGTTTATCTATATATACCGAGCTACCAGCAGCTATTTGATAATGGATTTTTTCTCTCCAGTTTCCATACATTTGTATATTTGTTGAGCGTCTGCCATAACTTATAAATTGTGCAGCCTCATCTGCAACAAAAGGTCTATCATACATAATAACACGGGCAGATTTAACTGTTTCTGTGCGTGAAATATCAATTTTTGCACGATATAATTTAAAATTTATTAAAGGCGTAGAAAAGATTTTTTTAATTTTAATGTAAGCATCACCAACCTTAAAGTGTCCATCGCCTTTGCCTATATAATTTGATTTATCATTTCTTATATCCATACTATAAGAGAGATATTTGTTAAATCCAGCAGAAAATTCAAATCTTACACGACGCATATATGCACTGTCAATATTTGTATTTGATGTTGTAGCTGGCTGTTTATAACTAGTTTGTTTATTTTGAAATGTTCCTTGAACTCTTATACCCGCTTTTATCCACATATTTGGATCATCTTGTGCAGTTATTTTCATACCTATGTGCGTTTGTTTACCTAAAATAAACTCTGGTGAATTTTTATCTATAATTGTAATATGCTGTTTAGTTTTTTTAGTGCCTATTAAATTTTTAATATTAAATGGTACTCGCCCTGGTGCATTTTTAGTAAAAATCTGACCTGTTATTTGATTTGTGTACAATTTTGCACTTTGCGCATAAACTGTAGATGTTAAAATGACTGCTGCTAATGTTGATAAAACGATGTTCTTCATAAGTTTCCTTTGAGTTTTTTATATTTGCAATTATGAAGAAGTTTTATTACAATATGATTACACGTTTATTTATGTTATTTATTATGATACCTTTGCAAAAAAATAGTGTTTTTTTGTTGCTACGCAAACGTTTTGCTTCTTTTGTAGTTTTATGAAACTGTAGAGGCTTTAGTCCCTGCGTGACATCGCTTTATTGTTTAAGAGTATCTTTAAAGTCTAATTATTGCATTATATCAAGTTTATGCTCATCTTGAGACATAGTTGATTTCATAAATGTCATTGTTTGTTTAATATTTTTCATATCTATTAATGTTTTGTTTTTTAATTGCATTATCTGTTTTTTTGCATTAATTATTAATTGTTTTGCTTCTTGCATCTGCTGTAATGTTGCAAAAATTGGTATATCTTCTACTAAAATTTGAAGCTTATCTGTATCATTTAATATTAATGCTATTTTAAAACTATCAAGCCATAGCTGTTTCATCTCGCCAAGCTTCTAATAATTGTTTAATTACAGCATTAACTTCATCTAGTTTGGTCACATCATTATGTAGATTTGCCTGACTTAAAAGTTGTAATTCATAAGTATACAATCCCTCTAAATAGTATGAAATCTCCCCTTGTTGCATATTTAAGGTATTTGATAATTCGGTAAAAATAGCGCTTGAACGATCAATCCAATATGTACGTTTTTCAATATCGTTTTGTTCAATAGCGCATTTTGCCCTTGTATTAAAACGTAAAATTCCTTCATACATCATAGTAACTAATTTATATGGTGATTCTATACTTACATTATTTTGTGCGTATGTGTTGTATGCTACATTGGTATTCATAATATTCCTTTGATTTTTATCAGCTTACTTTACCATTCATGGCAGCATCAATTTGTTGCTGCAAAGATGCAAACTGTGTATTAAAACTATTAATTAGTGCATCATACTTCGTAAAATTATGTGTCATTATTGCATATTTACTGCTTAGCAAACTAAGAGCATTAGTTTTTTGTGTTTGATACTGTTTAATTTGTGTTGATATCTCTTGGTTTAATACTGTTACAGTACCAGTAGATGACTGCAGTCCTTGCAGTTGATTGTAGAGTTGTGTAAAGATACCAGTAGTTGTACTGGTACTACCATTAGCATTAACCGTTGTAGCGCCACTAAAAAAATTAACCATATCACTTTGACTGTTTTGTACCATTGAGGTAAACTTAGTAGGATCAAAACTAAGCGTTCCATTTCTATTAAAAGTAACGCCATAATCAATAAGTGATTGGTTGTTTGAATTTACAGAAGATATTAATGACGCAATATTTTCTTGTATACTGTTTATCGAAAAACTGCCACTAAATAACCCAACAGTTTTTGCAGCAGTATCAGAAAGCGTCATAGACTTAATCTGTTTTTGCAGAGCATTGTAGCCAGTTACTAGATTACCTAAAGCGGTTTTAACCGAACTGTTATCTTGTGTTATATTTATACTTGCATTAGCATTATTTGATAATAAACTAATCGTAAGACCTGGTGTAATATCTGTTATGGTATTTGTAGCTCTTGTTAATGCTATCCCATTATATAAAAATGAAGCATCTGTTGCACTTTGAACATCTGCTACGCTTCCACTTTGTGAAATTGATGAAGTAGTTAAGTTTGTACTTAAAGAGCCACCAGTCGTTTGATCGGTAATAGAAATAGTTTGGTTTTCAGCTGGTTTTTTTGCTGTTAATACAAGCTGGTACCCTCCACTACTATTTTGTATAACACTAGCACTTACATCAGCACTTAAAGAGGCATCTTGATTGATAGTATCGGCTAATGATGATACTGTTGTTGTGCTACTATATGCGATATTAAAATTGGTTCCAGCCGCGTTAATAGTCATAGTTCCAGAACCAGTAGCTACCGCACTGCTAGATGTGCTAAAGCCTCCAGAAAGCAAGGCATCATTTTTTAATGTAGAGTTTAAATTGCCACTAAGATCTGTCAAACTAATCTCTTGTGATTTACCTGTTTGTTTTGAATTTACAATCAAACTATATGCATTTGTTCCGGTTTGTAATATAGAAGCAGTTATTTTAGAGCTGGCCGCATTATTTATGCTATCCACTAATTGTGAATATGTAGTAGATGCAGTATAATCGATTTTATAATTTGAATTATCAATATTAACATTTAATGTACCAGTGCCACTCGCCACTGTATCTGAAGGCGATGCAAACGAACCTGATTGCATAACATTTGTTGTTGCTAAGGTCGTATTTGATATAGTAAAATTTTGAATTGCCACCCCAGCACTTGCCGTTACATTAACTCCGCTGTTTGTTCCTGTAACTGTCCTACTTTGATAAGCTGTCGCATCTTGCAGTGAATAAGCAGCTGTTTGAAACGATGACAACAAAGTTGTTAATTGTTTTAGAGAGGTTTGTTTTTTTTCATCTATTGCAATTTTATTATCTATTGGATTAATCATCATTGTTTTATCGGCTGCTTCAAGCTGAGTTATAACATTTGATGTTAGCACTCCAGAGCCAAGTCCAAGTGAACTTATGGCTGCACTCGATGAAACTATGCCAGATGTATTTGGCGCACTTACTGAACTTGTTGTTGCCATAACAAAATCCTTTTTATCAATTATTACAGCTTAAATCGGCAGATTATATGAAAACTAAAGTCTATTTGTAAGATTTTTTGGTAATTGCAAATTTTTGTGCTCTTATTGTAATAGCTACGCCATCTCTTGTGTTTAAGGTAGTTTCAACAACATCTGCTATATCCTTTGCATGTAAGGCTGTATTAAACTTATCTGTAGGTTTAAAATTAAGCTCATTAAAAAATGAACTGTTAGTCATATCTGGATTTATACTAACAACTTTAGCATTTTGTTTTCGTACTTCCTCAAATAGTGCAAGACTAAACGCTCTTAATCCACTTTTTGTAGCACTATACAGTGCTGAGAATTTTGAAGAGCGAAGTGCTTCTGTTGATGTGATATTAAAAATTATTCCACTATTTTGCTTCAGTGTTTTTAACAAAATATTACTTAGTATTATAGGTGTGCTTAGATTTAATGTTATCATTTGTATAATAATTGGTATTTTTATATCTTCGTGTGGCTTAAAAACTCCGAAACCTGCAATATTACATAATATTGAGATGGAGTTATCGTTTTGCAATATGAATAAAATTTTTTCTATCTTTTCTTGTTTACTTAAATCACAAATAATATTTTTAAAATGAGGATTGTCTATCTCGTTTTTATACCTACTTATACCAATTACATCATATCCAAGTTTAAGCAATTTTTGTGAAACTGTTTTTGCTATTGTTCCATTTGAGCCAGTTACTACTGCAGTTGCCATGTTCTAACCTTCTCTTTTTTTATGTATTTAATAGCTTGCTTTATCATGATTTGGGCGATTAAAAATATCTTTATAGTGTTTAATATATATATAATTTTTGATTCTGAAAATTTCTTAACAATTTTTTTTGTAAGCAACTCATGTTTAACACCCTCTTCTATATAAAGATGAGAAAAAAGATTAGCTCATGAGGGCTTGGATAAGTTCTTTAACATAACTACTCCTTTGCTGTTTGGTTAATTGTATTGTTGGTATTTTTATCTGGCTTACATGTAAAGGTTTTTATTATGAAATTTATAATGATAACAAGCATCCGTAAAACTATCTGTTTGCACCTTTGTTAAATGAGTAGATATCTCTTGTATTAATCTTGTTTCTTTTGTAGAAAAAAAGGTATCTTTTACAAATATATGCTTAGCTAATTTAATAACTTCGTCTAGTTTATCAAGATTTTTAAAAATCAACTGCTTTGCTAACTCTTTAGTAACTATTTGTGGCTCAAAATTATTCGAGGCTATTTTAAAAAAAGCATCTGATGAGTTTTAAAAAATCTTGATGCAGCTTTATAGACGCCATAAGCTTCCATATCAACAGGAGAGCTTAAAGTCTCACTAATATGTTATTAGATTACTCTCTATTAAAGAGTGTTCAAAAAGTATATCTGGAAAATATGAATGGTTTTGATATGTGATTTTATGAATTAGCAACACTTCACCGATTGCGGTCTGACTTGCAGCACACAAGCCTATATTAATTAATAAATCATATTTTGTTGGTAAAAAATAACCTAAAAGCGCACTCGTAGCCATCAAGGCATTATCAACACCCATCTTGCAAATAATAAGTTTTATATCATTATTAACAAAAACAGTATATGCAAAAAGGTAGATTCTTTTTAACTTGTATCTTTGTATTATTGGCTCTGCTTCAGCGTTATGTGCAATTATTAGATAAATCATTGACATATTTTATCATTTTACTCTTTTAAAATAGATTTTTTTTTGATATACTTTCATTTCTCTCTTTTAGACTTATGCAATAGTATTTTAAGGCAATGTGTCAGGGTAGGAATACAGCAGCACTCTTTAGTTTATTATGTGCCGTAAGTATCTGGAAGAGGGTACTTTTAACCCACTTTCTTATTTTTAATACTAGCCTTATATAAAATAAATATATGATATAATGATTTTCAAATAAAAAAGGAGTTTGTCGTGAATAAAATAAAATTCTCTGCTTTAGTATTAGGTGCGGTATTATTAACAACCATTGGAACTACTTCAGCTATGGCAAAATGTGGCGAAAGCATGATGGCTAAGCCTATGAAAAAGTTATCTAATGATTCAGTACTAAAAGCTGAAATTAAAAAAGTTAACAACATGAAATGTGGTGCTGCAAAACAAGATGTGTTTTTAAATATTGCACAAATTAAAAAGCAGATGATTAAAACGCAAATAATAGTAGCAGATAGTATGAAATGTGGTGCATCTAAAAAAGCAGCGATAAAACATGCTAAAAGATCGCAAAAAGGCATGATTCAAGCTAGCAACATGAAATGTGGTGCATCTAAAAAAGCAGCAATTATGGCAATTAAAGTAAATTAACTAACCTTAAGTGCATGCTAATTGTATAAATCTATGACTTATCAATATGTTTATGATATAATTATCCCTTAAACAACAAAAGGAGTTCATAAATGAACAAAATAAAACTCTCTACTTTAATATTAGGTGCAGTATTATTAACAACTATAGGTGCTACCTCAGCTATGGCAAACAAGACAACTAAAACAATCATGAAGCCTATTATGAAGTGTGGTGCTGGCAAAATGGCTAAAATAAAACCTGTTATGAAGTGTGGTGCTGGCAAGTGTGGTGCAAGCAAAATGACTAAGTCAAAAATGAAATAACTAACTTATGTAGTGACTAAAAGTCCCTATCGTTGTAACGCGTAACATCGGCAACTAATTAGTCATCTGATAACAAACTAACAGATGGTTACAAGCTTACTCTTTCCTATACTTTGAGATACCGCAAGGTTGATTTGGAGCTGGGGGATGCTCTTTTAAGTATATTAAATCTTTTAATGTTTGTTTTAATACCTTTTGTTGCTGAAGTAATGGTAGCATAATATTATCTTTTTCTTTCAATGACAATTTGATATTTAAAAGTGTAACTTCAACCTCTTTATCTAGTGACGCTAATGCTTGTTGTATATAATTTATTGATTCCATAAAAACATTATAGCATATCTAGTTTTGGTTGCAATACTTTTATCTTATAGCTTCTTCTGTGTATCTTGCAATAACCATACTTTTTTATCATCTTCACATGCGAAACAGTTCCATAACCTTTGTGTGATGCAAAACCATATTGCGGATAGAGTCTGTCAAGTTTTAGTATGTCTGTGTCATGGGTCACTTTAGCAAGTATAGAAGCTGCACTAACTTGTGTAACTAAAGCATCGGCCTTTATCATAGTTTGTAGATTTTTAACCCCAAACGTTGTGTTTCCATCAAAAAGATATTTACTAGCTTTAATCTTTTGCATAATCTGCTTTAAGCCTAGTTGCAAACATTTAGATATTCCTAAAGCATCAATATCTTGTGCTGAAAACTTTACAATATAATAAGAACTGTTTTTTATTATCTCTTCATACAATATTTCACGTTTCTTAGCTGTTAATCTTTTAGAATCGTCTAATCCATCAATTTTTACATGTAAAACAACTCCGGCTATCACTAAATCACCAGCTATTGATCCGCGTCCAGCTTCATCTATGCCACAAAGCATAAAACTCCTTAATCACCCAAAGCCCATTGGACAAATGGTATCATTATTATATTACTAATTGGATGCGAAATAGCCCCCTCATGATTCATAGTAATACACTCAATATTTATAACTTGATATGAAAATATAAATGCTTCAATAGCTTCAACTCTTTTAAATAATGCGCTCTCATCAGAAAAAGGCATACATAGAATAATTTTATTTGCATCAGGTATGTAAAAATCTATTTTTTGAGCATAAAAACATTTTACATCATGTTTAAAAAGCTCCAAAAATACAACATTCTCAAACAATTTGGCAAAATTCTTCTCAACTGTTAAGGCATGTTTGAATATTATATCACATAAATATATTTTTTTAGTTGCATTATTATTTCCAAACTTACTAAGAGGCAAAAGATAGTTTTGTTCAAGAAGCTCTCTATATGATATATAAAGTAGATCTTTTGATAGTTTCATATTTTTTTTTAATCTTTCATAAAGATTAAAAGCTGATAAAGTTTGTCCAAAGAGCGTAGAAACTAATTTCATAATCGCAAACTGTATAGGTGTAAATATTTGCTTAAACCAATATTGAATATATATTGCCTGTTCATCTTGTGGCACATGACGCAAAGATGCAAATCCACCTAAATATAAAAAATCTGAAAATATGATGGAATCATATCTATTTGAAAAAGCTAAAAATTCCTCGAAATCTAGTGGATAAACTATCTTTGTAGTTAAAAAATCTATTTTTTGATATTTACGACAACATATAATTATCTGCTGAACTTTTGGAATTATAACTTTATCATGATAATTATCTAGTACCATTATTTTAATATGATGATTATCACAAAAAGATTGAAGACTTGTATTTAGTGTATTAACATCAATTCTAATATCTTTTAAATCAATATATAGATAATCCTGTTTTTTGCATGTAAGCAGATATGATTTAATAATTTTTGTTTTACCACTTAGGCTAATGCCATTAATTTGATAATTCAACCCATCTAGCTTAATTTTTCTATTAACATAGCCTTGATTGGTCAACTCAAGTCTATAAAATTTTTCAATTAAGATATCCATTTTCACCCTTTTTAAAATTATAATTCTATCACTTCCTTATTAAAAGGAAATAAATTTATTAAAAATTCTAAAAAGAGCCCTCTAAAGCTTTGAATACTAGATACAACTTTGCTATAATTTCGCTCCCTTAAGTTTCTAACCATAAATAACCTAAAATTTTTAGAGATACTCTTAAGATTATTTATGGGCAGGAACTTAAATATATGGTTAGATGAAACTAACGAGTTCTTTAGAAGGAAAGTCATGGAAAAAATCCGTTTAAAATTGAAAGCTTACGATCATCGCGTTCTTGATCGTTCAGTATCATCAATAGTTGAGGCTGTTAAGCGTACAGGAGCACAAATATGTGGTCCAATACCTTTACCAACAAAAATTCGTAAATATACTGTTTTAAAATCGGTGCATGTGAATAAAACTGCGCGCGAACAATTTGAAATTCGTATGCATTCTCGTTTAATAGATATTGTTTCTGCTACGCCAGAGACCGTTGATTCATTAATGAAACTAGATCTTGCACCTGAAGTGGACGTTGAAGTTCGCTCCATGGATAAGTAAGGAGTCATGATGGAATTTATTGTTGAAAAAATTGGTATGAGCCGTACGGTTACGGTACCAAGTCAGCCTGTTACTTTATTAAAGTTGATACAAACAAAAGTGTGTGAGATTAAGGATGGTATGGCAATTGTTGCATATCATCGTGGTAAAGCTACAAACAAAGCGATAAAAGGTCAGCAAAAAAAATACTCTTTGCCTGCTGAATTTAATCGTTTTGTAACACTTAAAGTTTTAAATGAAAAAGTTGGAGATATTGATTACTCTGCATTAAAAGATGCAAAAGTAATTAAAACATCTTTTAATACAAAAGGTCGTGGATTTTCAGGTGCGATAAAACGTTGGAACTTTGCTGGTGGCCCTGGTGGTCATGGTTCAAGATTTCACAGATCAGTTGGTTCTATCGGTAATGCCGAGTGGCCTGGTCGCGTTCAACCTGGCAAAAAAATGCCTGGACATTATGGTAATACAAAAGTTACTGTAAAAAATAAAATTTTATCTTACGATGAAGAAAATGCAATTTTAGCAGTTATTGGTTCAATAGCTGGTGCTAACGGAGCTTTAGGTCGTGTAAAGGTTGAGAAATAATGAGCGCTATAGTACTTAATGAAAAATTTGAAAAAGTATCTGAAGCAGAATTGCCTAAGAGCTTTAGCGAGATAAGCTCACATAATTTATATCTTTATGTTAAGTCTTATCAAGCAGCATTGCGTGCCAATACTGCTTCAACGAAAACTCGTGCGGAAGTAAGTGGTGGTGGTAAAAAACCATGGGCACAAAAAGGCAAAGGTGGAGCGCGTGCTGGTTCACGTCGTTCTCCAATATTTGTTGGTGGTGGTAAGGCGTTTGGTTCAAAAAATAATCGCAATTATGATCAAAAAGTAAATAAAAAGCAAAAAAAACTTGCTCTTAAATTTGCTTTAGATGAGTTGGCAAAACAAAATAAACTATTTATTGTAGATAATATAGAAGTTAGCTCAGGTAAAACAAAAGATGCGGTAGCTATCTTTAATGCTCTAAATCAAAGAGATGTTTTATTTGTTAAGAGCTTGCTTGATGAAAATACTTTTTTAGCATTTCGTAATATTCAATCCGTTTATGTGATTGAAGAAAATGAATTAAATGCATACCTTGCTGCTGCATATCGTAGTGTTGTGATTGAAAAAGCAGTTTGGGAAAATCTTGTAAGAGAGGCTAAATAATGGCAGATATTACAGATATCAAATCAATTATATATACAGAAAAGACTTTAGCTATGCAAGAGGATAATGTTGTAGTAGTACAAACATCGCCTCGCATGACAAAGACAGGTCTAAAAGAGGTGTTTAGAGAGTATTTTGGAATTGTTCCTATGAAAATTAACTCACTAAATCAAAGCGGAAAGGTTAAACGTTTTCGCGGTACTTTAGGTAAGCAAAATAACTTTAAAAAGTTTTATGTAAAACTACCAGAGGGTGCACAAATAGAAAGTTTGGCGGTATAAAATGGCAATTAAAACATATAGACCAACAACACCAAGTCGTCGTTTTTATACAAATATTGATAGCAGTGATATTACAGCTAAAGCGTCTGTTCGTTCATTACTAAAAAAACTTCCCGCCCATGCGGGACGTAACAATAATGGTCGTATTACATCACGTCATAAACAAGCTGGAGCAAAAAAATTATATCGTATTATTGATTTTAAACGAAATAAGTTAAATATTTTGGGAACTGTTGCAACAATAGAGTATGATCCATATAGAAATTGTCGTATTGCACTTATTAATTATCTTGATGGCGATAAACGTTATATTTTACAACCAAAAGGTTTAAGCGTGGGCGATAAGATAGAGTCAGCAGATTCTGGTCTTGACATAAAAGCTGGCAACACTATGAAACTAAAAAATATCCCAGTTGGTACGTTAGTTCATAACATTGAACTAAAGCCTGGCAAAGGCGGTCAAATGGTTCGCTCTGCTGGTGGTTCAGCACAGATTATGGGACGCGCTGATAAATATGTATCACTTCGTCTTCCATCATCTGAAATGCGTTTAGTTTTAGGTGAATGTATGGCTACAATTGGTGTTTTAGGTAATGAAGAGTATTCAAACATAGTTATAGCCAAAGCTGGTCGTTCACGTCACATGGGTATTCGTCCACAAACTCGTGGCTCTGCTATGAACCCAATTGATCACCCACACGGTGGTGGTGAAGGTAAAACAAATTCAGGTCGTAATCCAGTTACTCCTTGGGGTAAACCAACCAAGGGTGCTAAAACTCGTCATAAAAAAGCTAGTGATAAACTAATTATTACTCGCCGTAAATCTAATCCGAAGAGGTAGTTAAATGGCAAGAAGTATAAAAAAAGGTCCATTTGTAGATGATCATTTAATGAAAAAGATTGTTGCTGCTAAAGAAGTAAAAGGCAACAAACCCATTAAAACTTGGTCACGTCGTAGTATGATTACTCCAGATATGGTTGGTATAACATTTAACGTTCATAATGGGCGTCAATTTATTCCAGTCTATATTACAGAAAATCATATTGGGTATAAACTTGGAGAATTTGCTCCAACTCGTACGTTTAAGGGTCATAAAGGCTCTGTACAAAAGAAGGTAGGTTAATTATGGCAAGAGCATTATTAAAATTTGTCCGTGTTTCACCTATTAAATCGCGTCTTGTTGCACGTGAAATTCAAGGAATGAATGCTGAGGCAGCACTTGCAGCTTTAGAATTTACTCCAAACAAAGCAGCAAAAATAATTGCCAAAGTTGTTACTTCAGCAGTAGCAAACAGTGGTGAAGAAGCGCAAGATTGTGTTATCACATCTTGTCGTGTTGATAATGGTCCAGTACTAAAACGTTTTCGTCCACGTGCTCGTGGAATGGCATCTGGTATTCGTAAGCCAACAGCACATATCTTAGTAGAAGTAGAGGGTAAATAATATGGGTCAAAAAGTTAATCCTATTGGTCTTCGTTTAGGAATCAACCGTAACTGGGAGAGTAGATGGTATCCAGATTTTAAAAATGCCCCAGCTAATTTAGGTGAAGATTATAAAGTTCGCACATTTTTAAAAAAAGAACTATATTATGCTGGTGTTTCTAATATCATTATAGAGCGTACTGTAAAACGCTTACGTATTACAATTGTTGCGGCTCGTCCTGGTATTATTATTGGTAAAAAAGGAGCTGATATTGAAAAATTAAAAATTAATGTTGAAAAATTAATTAAAAAGCCTATATCAGTAAATATCAAAGAGGAAAAAAAGGCACAAATTGCTGCACAACTAGTAGCAGAAAATGTTGCTACTCAGCTTGAGCGTCGTATCGCCTTTCGTCGTGCTATGAAAAAAGTTATACAAGGTGCACAAAGAAGTGGAGCAAAAGGAATTAAAATATCTGTTTCAGGACGTCTTGGCGGAGCAGAGATGGCGCGTACAGAGTGGTATCTTGAGGGTCGTGTTCCTTTACATACATTTCGTGCTAAAATTGATTATGGTTTTGCTGAAGCTCATACTACCTATGGAACTATTGGTGTAAAAGTATGGATATTCAAAGGTGAAGTTTTAACCAAAGGAATTCCACAGGAAGTAAAAGAAGATGGTAAAAAACAGCAACGTAGAAGTAATAGGCGAGCTGTAAAAAATAATTCTAATGAAAAGGCGGAATAGACTATGTTGATGCCTAAGAGAACAAAATATCGTAAAATGATGAAGGGTCGTAATCGTGGGTATGCTCGAAGTGGCTACACATTGGCGTTTGGAACCATTGGATTTAAAGCAGTTGAAGCTGGAAGAATTAATTCACGTCAAATAGAAGCTGCTCGTATATCTGCAACTCGTCATATTAAACGTTTAGGTAAAATTTGGATTAGAGTATTTCCAGATAAGCCATTAACTGCAAAGCCGCTTGAAACTCGTATGGGTAAAGGTAAGGGTCCTGTTGAGCAGTGGGTTATGAACATTAAACCTGGTCGTATCATATTTGAAATGGGTGGTATACCCGAAGAGTTAGCACGTGAAGCTTTAACTTTAGCTATGCATAAACTACCATTTAAGACAAAAATAATTACTGCGGAGATGAACCATGAAATATTCTGATTTAGCAGAGATAAATGCAACAGAGTTGCAAGAGATGTTAAAGACAAAAAAGACTGAACTTTTTACTTTAAAAATAAAACAAAAAATGATGCAATTGAAAAATAGTAGTGAACTTACAATCGCTAAAAAAAATATTGCACGTATTAACACTGCGCTTAGCGCATTGAACTAAGGGCTGACAATGACACATAAACGTGAAATTCAAGGTAATGTAATTAAAATATCTGGTGATAAAACAGTTTCTATTTTAGTAGAGAGACGTGTAATGCACCCAAGATATCATAAAGTTGTTAAGCGTTTTAAAAGATACTTAGTGCATGATGAACGCAATGAATTAAAAATAGGCGATAAGATAATAGCCCATGAATGTCGTCCATTATCTAAGACTAAATCTTTTAGATTGCTTAATATTGTTAAAGGAGCACAAAAATGATACAAAGCTTTACTCGTTTAAATGTAGCAGATAACACTGGTGCTAAAGAGATAATGTGTATCAAAGTTCTCGGTGGCTCTAAGCGACGTTATGCTTCAGTAGGTGATGTAATTGTAGCTTCTGTTAAAAAAGCTGTACCTACTAGTAAAGTTAAAAAGGGCTCGGTTGTAAAAGCTGTGGTTGTTAGAACTAAAAAAGAGGTACATAGAGCTAATGGTTCATTAATTCGTTTTGATGATAATGCGGCTGTAATTTTAGATACAAAAAAAGAACCAATTGGAACTCGTATATTTGGACCAGTTAGTCGCGAAGTAAGATATGCAGGTTTTATGAAAATTGTATCGCTTGCACCGGAGGTTGTTTGATGGCAAAGTTAGTATTCAAAAAAGGTGATACTGTTGAGATTATCGCAGGTGATGATAAAGGTGTTAAAGCCGAAATTTTAGTAGTAATGCCAAGAAAAAATAAAGTAATTGTAAAAGGTTGCAAAATTGTTAAAAAAGCAGTTAAACCAACCGAAGATAATCCAAAAGGTGGCTTTTTAAATAAAGAGATGCCAATAGATGTATCTAATGTACGTAAAATGGAGGCTTAATCTATGGCTCGTTTAAAAGATAAATATCTTGCGCTCAAACCAGAACTACAAAAAGAGTTAAATCTCTCTAATGTTATGGATATTCCAGCTCTTGAAAAGGTAATCATTAGTGTTGGTGCTGGTTTTGCCATGAAAGACAATAAGCTTATTAAAAATATTGAAGATACGATAACTGCAATTGCTGGTCAACGTGCTACAACAGTTGTAGCAAAAAAATCAGTAGCTGGATTTAAAGTACGTGAAGGTATGCCAGTTGGTATAAAAGTAACTTTACGTGGCATCAGCATGTATAATTTTATGGATAGATTGATATCAATTGCATTACCTCGCGTAAAAGATTTCCGTGGAATTGCACGTAATGGTTTTGATGGTCGTGGAAATTATAATTTTGGCTTGCAAGAACAATTAATTTTTCCAGAAGTCGATTATGATTCAATTATGCAAATACATGGTATGAATATAACTGTCGTAACAACAAGCTCAAACGATAAAGAGGCATTTGTATTACTTGAAAAATTAGGTATGCCTTTTGCAAAAGGAAGAGAATAATGGCTAAAAAGTCAATGATCGCTAAAGCGAAAAGAACTCCTAAGTTTAAAGTCCGTGGTTATACGCGTTGCCAGATTTGTGGTCGTCCACATGCGGTATTACGTGATTTTGGTATTTGTCGCATCTGTTTTAGAAAAATGGCAAATGAAGGGTTAATCCCAGGCGTTAGAAAGTCTAGTTGGTAAAACTAGAAACTACTAATTGCTTAACAGCAACAAGGAAGAGATAGATGATTAATGATTTAATTGCTGATGCGTTAACTCGTATTCGTAATGCAGCTATGCGAAAATTAAATGCTACTACGTTAGTACACAATAGATCAGTTGAAGCAATAGCAAATATTTTGGTTCAAAAAGGTTATATTGAGAATTGCAATGTTATTGAGAATGGTGTTAAAAAAACTATTAATATTGTTTTAAAATATGATGAAAACGGTAAGTCTGTTATAAATGAATTAAAACGTATCTCAAAGCCAGGACGTCGTGTCTATAAAGGTTCAAAAGATATTAAGCGTTTTAAAAATGGATATGGAACTATTATTGTCAGTACATCAAAAGGCGTCATAGCTAATGATCAAGCACACGAGCTTGGCGTTGGCGGTGAAGTGCTTTGTTCAATTTGGTAGGAGATATAAAATGAGTCGTATTGGAAAAAACCCTGTTAAAATATCTTCGGGTATCAAAGTAAGTATTGATGGTGATGTTATTACATTTAAAAATAGTAAAGATAGTATGTCATTAGATACAAAAGGACATGTTAGTTTTACTCTAGAAAATGATTTTCTAATATTTAAAAATAGATCTGATTCTAAAGAAGATCGTGCATTTTGGGGTACATACCGTGCATTATCGGCAAATATTATAACTGGATTAACTACAGGATATACAAAATCATTAGAAATTAATGGAGTTGGTTATCGCGCTGAAGTTAATGGTGCAATACTAAAACTACAACTTGGTTTTTCACATGATATAATCTTTGACATTCCTAAAGATATCATTATATCGGTAGAAAAAAATATTATAACAATTAAAGGTTATAATAAACAAAATGTCGGGCAAGTTGCTGCAAAAATTCGTGCATATAGACCACCGGAGCCATATAAGGGCAAAGGCGTTAAATATACAGATGAACATATCGTGCGTAAAGCCGGTAAAACAGCCAAAAAATAAGAAAGGATAACTATGAATGCTAAAGTAATGAAAAATAAACTGGCGAGACGCATTAAACGTAAACGCCGTATTCGTTCAAAAATTTCTGGTACTCCTGCACTTCCTAGAGTTTCAGTTTTTCGTTCAAACAGATATCTTAGCGCACAGGCTATAGATGATACAAAAGCGCAAACTTTGGTAGCTATTGATTCAAAATCATTTGAACTTCGTGCTAATATAGAAGGTGCTACGACTTTAGGTAAAGCATTTGCTGATAAACTAAAAGAAGCTGGTATCACTAGCATAGCATTTGATCGTAATGGTTATCAATATCATGGCGTAATAGCTGCATTTGGTGAAGCACTTCGTTCAAACGAAATTAAGTTTTAGGGGTTATAATGGAAATCAACAGAGAAGATTTTGAAGAAAAAATCGTAAATATTGGTCGTGTAACTAAAGTTGTAAAGGGTGGTAGACGCTTTCGTTTTACTGCACTTATCGTAATAGGTGACAAAAAAGGAACAGTTGGTTATGGCGTTGGAAAAGCTAAAGAGGTACCAGATGCGATTCGCAAAGCAGTTGATAACGCATTTAAAAATTTAACAACTATTAAGATTAAAGGCACTACAATAGCACACGATATTGAACATAAATATAATGCTAGTCGTGTTTTACTAAAACCAGCATCTGAGGGTACTGGTATTATTGCGGGTGGTGCTGCTCGTCCTGTTTTAGAATTAGCTGGGATCCAAGATATTTTAACAAAATCTATTGGCTCAAACAATCCAAATACATTGGTACGTGCTACAATTGAAGCATTATCAAGCATCAAAGGATAAAAAAATGGGTATTGAAAATTTAACTCCGGCAGCTGGCTCTACACACAAAAGAAAACGTGTAGGTCGTGGTCAGGGCTCTGGAATGGGTAAAACATCTAGTCGTGGACAAAAAGGTCAAAAATCGCGTACTGGTTATAAACGAAAAAGAAACTTTGAAGGTGGTCAGCAGCCACTAGCACGCCGTTTACCAAAAGTTGGTTTTACAGTTGATAACGATAAGCCGTATGTAATTAATGTTGAGCGTATCACAGCAGTAGCTGAGCTTGATGAAATTACAATGGAATCGATTGCCAAAATTCATAAATTTGGTAAATCTGTGAAGAAAATTAAATTAGTTGGCAAAAGTGCTAGAAATCTATCATCTAAGATAAAAGATGAAAATGTTATTACAACTGGTAAATAGTCGTGAATAAAGATCTTGTTAATAAGATTCTTATAACTGTCGGTTTTTTATTTATTTATCGCCTACTGGCATATGTGCCAGTTCCTGGTGTAAATGCGTCAGTTCTTGCCTCTTTTTTTAATCATCACTCTACAGATGCCCTTGGACTTATGAATATGTTTAGCGGTAATGCCGTTCAACGCCTATCTATCATTTCACTTGGAATTATGCCATACATCACAGCTTCGATTATTATGGAACTTTTAGCAGCAACTTTTCCTACGCTTGGTCAGATGAAAAAAGAGCGTGATGGAATGACAAAATATATGCAAATCATCCGTTATGCAACCATTGTTATTACCATTATTCAAGCTATCGGCGTTAGTATTGGTTTACAGCATATGAGTGGACCAAACGGCGCCAGTGCAATACTTATTAATCATGAAACTTTTATTCTTTTATCAGCAGTTTCAATGCTTGCTGGTACTATGATTTTAATGTGGATTGGTGAACAAATTACTGAGAGTGGTGTTGGTAACGGTATATCATTGATTATTTTTGCAGGTATTGTTTCAGCGATTCCTTCTGCTATTGGGCATACGGTCACTATGATAAACACAGGTGCTATGAGCTTTATTACACTTATTGTAGTTTTGATTTTGATTTTCTCAACAATTGGCATTATTATCTATGTAGAGCTAGGTGAAAGACGTGTTCCTATTACTTATGCTAAAAAAACCATGTTGCAAAATCAAAATAAACGTGTTATGAATTATATTCCAATTAAAGTGAATTTATCTGGTGTTATTCCTGTAATTTTTGCAAGTGCAATTTTAATGTTTCCTATGACGATATTAGCTACTAGTACAAACCCAATAGTACAAAGAATAACAGATTTTTTACATCCAGGTGGATATTTCTTTAACTTTTTGATGTTCTTATTTGTAGCATTTTTTGCATTTTTTTACTCTTCTATAACTTTTAATGCAAAAGATATAGCAGATAATTTAAAACGTCAAGGTGGTTTTATTCCTGGTATTCGCACAGGTAATTCAACTAGAGATTTTTTAAATCGTACAGCAAGTAATTTAACTTTTACGGGTGCACTTTATTTAGGTCTTGTTGCGACCATCCCTTTTATGATAATAAAATCACTTGGAGTGCCATTTTATTTTGGTGGTACTGCAGTTTTAATTATTGTACAAGTGGCATTAGATACTATGAGAAAGATTGAAGCTCAAATATATATGAGTAAATATGAAACTCTAAGCGCAGTTGGCTTGTAAAATGGGCATTGCCTTAAGAAAACCAAGGGAGATAGAAAAACTACGTGCTGCTAATAAAATCGTTAGTAGCGCACTTGAACTTCTCCGTATAAATACAAAAATTGGAATGTCTCTAAAAGAGTTGGATGCTATGGCAGAGGATTTTATAAGAAGTCGTGGTGCAGAACCTTCTTTTAAAGGTTTATATGGCTTTCCAAACGCTGTTTGCACCTCTTTAAATGAAGTTATAATTCATGGCATACCAACAGATTATAAACTTCAAGATGGTGATGTTATAGGTTATGATATAGGTACAAAACTTGATGGATATTTTGGTGATGCTGCGATATCTATCGGTGTTGGAAATATCAGTAAAAAAGATAATGCACTCATTGCATGTGCAAAAGATACACTTTATTATCTCATTGATCATATAAAAGCTGGTATGCATTTTAAAGAACTGTCATATTTATCACAACAATTTATTATAAGTCGTGGATATATGCCACTTAGAGATTTTTGTGGACATGGAATAGGAAAAAAACCGCATGAAGAACCACAAATTCCAAATTATTTAGATGGTAACAATCCAAAAGCAGGACCAAAAATAAAAAATGGTATGGTTTTTTGCTTGGAGCCTATGATATGTCAAAAAGAATCAAAACCAATTATATTAAAAAATGGTTGGGATGTCATTAGTGCCGATAAACTACGCGGTTCACATTATGAGCATACTGTTGCAATTATTAACAGTAAGGCTGAAATTTTATCTCTACCATTAGAGAAATAAGGATTACAAGATGGCAAAATCAGATGTTATCGAAGTTGATGGCAAGATAGTTGAGGCTTTACCAAATGCAACATTTCGTGTAGAGCTTGATAATGGACATATAATTTTGTGTCATATTGCAGGGAAGATGCGTATGCATTATATTAAAATATTACCAGGAGATAGAGTAAAACTAGAATTAACTCCATATTCTCTTGATAAGGGTAGAATTACCTATAGATATAAATAATTTGAATTCAAATCCTACAATAAAGATACTTATCTTGTCACTTTTCTTTTTATTGTAGGTGTAAAAGATGTGGGATTGCCTTGTATTGTCCACATGCTTTTACTCATTATACTAATTGCATGTGCAAAATTATCTTCTACTAATTCAAAAAATTTTATATCTTTAAAATACTTTACTATCAATTCTTTCTCAGAACTAAAATTACCATTTATTATAGCTGGTAAAGTAATAGTCTGACTTGTATAAAGATTGCAAAGATACCAAAAAGCTAAAAAATCGTATGAAAAATTATTTAAAACTTCATGTGAATATTGTTCAAAATCTTCATATTCACTTTTTTCATATAACTCAATTATTAAGGTAATTAAAGATTTTAAATGCTCAAACGGTACCATTGAGAAAATATCTCTTGCCACACATTCACCATAGGAATATCTAGCTCCTAAAAATACTCTTGCGCCTCCTTGTGTATCGCCAAAATTATTTGTTCTAAGACCAAGCAAGCCAATATCTGAATGCCTATGCCTACCGCACCCTTTAGTGCATCCAGAAAAGCCTATTTTTATACTGTTTTTCTCTATTTTTTCTAGCGGTAAAAAGGAGTAACATTCATCTTTAATATTCCAAAATGAAAATGGACAATACTCGCTCCCAGCACATGCAATAACATTGGCATTATGTTTTGGCTCAAAAAACGGTACATTTTGTTGGCTTAGACCCACTAGATATAAATTTTGATCAATTGATATCCTTAATTGTAAATCATTTTTTATGGTAAAATCACAAATTTTTTGCATCTCTTCAAGACTTAAGCGTCCAAAATCTGTTTTATAGCAAAAAGAGTAAGTTTTATCCCTTAATCGTTTATATGTATAAAACTTTTTCTTTTTTATCTGCAGCTTACCCGCCTGCGTAAAAGATTGATTATATCCTATTTGAATATACTCTTTAAACTTACTCATACCAATTCGTTCAAGTAAAGATGCTAAGCGAGTTTTTGAGCGAGTTCCACGATATCCATATATAAGAAATGCTTTAAAAAATGCTTTAAAAAATGATAAAACCTCATCTTTTAGTAAAAAAATATCTGCGTCTTTAGCAACTTCAGAGTTTTTTCCTCCAAGATAAACATTAAAACCATAATCTTCATTTTTTTTTGCTAAAGCAAAATATATATCATTTGAAAATAGAGATATTGTATTAAAAAAATTACCAGATATCCCAACAGAGATACGTCTTGGTAACATTCCAATAAAATTTGGATTTTTCTCTATATATGCCTGCATCTGCTCTATCAAAGGAAAAACTTCGATAATATTATCTTTGGTTATTCCATCATAAACGTCTGTTATAATGGTGCGTATATTATCGCTAATACTTTGCCAAGAGGTAATATTATTAAGAGAATTTATTTCGTTAAACACAACTAAAATATTATCAGCATCTAGGCCATGTAGCTGAATACCTGCGCGAGCTGTTAAAATTATTTTTAAATTATATCTTTTTACTATGTCTGTAATTGCCTGAAATTCTTTTGCACTTAATCTCCCAGCTATCATTTTTAATCTTATTGTAAATTCATCTTCAGCAAAACCAAGATTAATAATTCCAAAATTTTCTAAATAAAATCTATCAGCATCACTAAGATTATCAAAATCAAGTGTTTGAAGTAGTGGCAAAAAATCACAAGGAGTCATTCTGTTTTTATATTGTTCATATTTATTTAATTTAATTTTTGTTTCTTGCATAATAATCCTTATGAGTATGGTAGCAAAAGTTAGATAATATTACATCGTACTTATTATTGTATAATAAGGCTTGATAAGTGCCAGACCATAATAAATGTCATAATTTAATATGGTCTGGCACTTATTTATTCGTAATATAAACTATAAAAAGGAGATTGTAATGGAGACTGATTATCGAAATACATTAAATCACTATCAGTTTATTCAAGCTGATAGTGATGCTTTAATAGGACTCAAGCCAAAAATGGAAGCACTGTCAGAAGAATTTATAAATAGCTTTTATGATTATATATGGAAATTTGGTGAAACTGCAACATTTTTAAAAAATAAAGAGATTATAAACTATCATAGAAAAAAAATAAAAGAGTGGTTTGTAAATCTTTTTTGTGGTCAGTATGATATGAATTATTTTATATATCTGTATAAAATTGGAGAGATTCATGTAAAAATTGGGCTGCCGACTCATTATGTTAATACTGCTTTTACATTTGTGCGTATTTTTATTTTACAGAACCTTAAAGAAGAGTGTAATAATCCTAAAAAACTTTTAAAAGAGCTAAAAGCGATTGAAAAAATTGTAGATATTAATCTTGATGTGCTTACAAGTTCTTATAGAGAAGAGGAGTTAAGTAGATACTTATCGATGTCCAAAGGCGAAAGAACTATTTTAATAGGATTGAAGCATTTCACATCTTATACAAATTTTTTACTAGCAGGTGCTCTGGCATTAGTCGCTATTTTTGCTGTTAGTTTATTTTCATATGATGTGTATAATCTATTTTTTTCAGATATAAAAATTCAAAAAGGGATACTTACTGTTTTTGGTAGTTTATTAATTTTATGGGCAGCAATTGAGCTAATTCATGAGGAGATTAAACATCTTCAAGGTCATGGATTTGCAATAGGTACATTTATCATGCTAGCCATGGCAGCTTTGATACGAAAAATTTTAATTTATTCATTATCGCCTGAAAAGATGCATGAACTTTTAATTATAGGAATAGTTACTTTGGGGCTAGCAATCTCATATTGGCTAGTAGGACTTAATACAAAAAATATTATAGATTAAAAATTACCACCATTTCTAAATTCGGTAATTTCTAATTCAACCATGTCCTCTATCATAATTTTATATAATTTAGTCACTAAGTTCGGAGATAAATTCAAAGAGAGTGCCTTATGTCGTACTCTTTGGAGAACTTCTTCAATCCTATCTTTTGCCTTAATTTCATCTATACTGTTTTTAAATGCAACCGCCTGATGAATATAATTAGCTCTTTTGGCGATAAACTCTATAATTTTATTATCTATTCTATCGATCTCTGTGCGAACATCTTGAAGTGAATTACATTTTTTCATTTTATCTGCTTCCAAACTATTATCTTATAAATTTAATTATCTCTTGTAATGGTAATCGTATCTGTTGTGATTGAGCTTCTGCCCTATATCCAAATGGCAGAACCAAAGAAAGTTGATATTCTTTAGTATCTAACTCTAAGAGTTTTTCTATTTTTTCTTTATTAAATCTTTCAATCGGACAAGAATCAATTTTTAAAAAAGCTGCGGCTGTCATCATATTTGTAATTGGAATAAATGTCTGTTTTGATGTCCAATTATAGATATCTTTATCATTATTTGAGATATTTTTTAAGTGATTAGCATATAACTTCTTAACAAAGTCAAGCTTCTCTTGCGGCATTTCTCTTCTTGCTAGTCTTCTTGTTGCCTCTATTGACTCTGGCTTGATATTATTAATTGCTGCAAGAATTATAATGAGATGAGAACAAGAAGATATCTGTTTTTGATTATCACAAAGAGATTGTATTTTTAATTTTAGCTCCTCGTTTGTAATAATTAGAAACTTCCACGGTTCCATGCCAAAAGCAGAAGGGGATTTTTGTGCTACTTCTAATAGATAATAAATATCATCATCAGATATCTTTTTTTGTGTATCAAAAAGTTTACATGCGTATCTAAAATCCATAGCCTCCATAAATTTATTTTTCATCTAATTTCCTTTGAATGTTTAAAGAAATAATATAAGTATTTAACTTAAAAATATATTAATAATATCTTAGGAATATCCTAATTGAGATAAAGTAAGAAATTGAACGATCTCTTTTATTGGTTTTCTTGACTGTTTTGGTTGTGGATTCATTCTGTATCCAAATGGTAAAACCAATGAAACTTGAAATTTTTTAGTATCTAATTTTAAAATTTCTTCAACTCGCTCTTTGTCAAACCCCTCAATTGGACAAGAATCAATTTTTAAAAAAGCTGCGGCTGTCATCATATTTGCAATCGCTATAAATGTTTGTTTTGATGTCCAATTATAAATATGCTCATCTGTATCTAAGGTGTTTTTTAAATGTGTTGCGTAAAGTTGTAGATAAAAATCAAGCTTTGCTTCAGGTATGCCTTTTTTCAAAAACCTTTCTCGTATTTCATTTGATGTCAATTTAACACTGTCAATAGCGGCAAGAACTATAACAAGATGAGAACAAGATGTTATTTGAACTTGATCTCTACAGGCTGACTGTAATTTTTCTTTTAATTTATTATCGGTTATGATTATAAACTTCCAAGGTTCCATGCCAAAAGCAGATGGCGATTTTCTACTGGCTTCTAATATGTAGTAAATATCCTGATTTGAGATTTTTTTTATTTTATCAAAAAGCTTGCATGCATGCCTAAAGTTCATAGCCTCTGTAAATTCATTTTTCATATCTTTTCCTAATCTTATCTCTTTTAAAGTAATTATCAATGTTTTAATAAATCTGAATAATCATACTTGGCAAAGTCTAAATAAAGTTTGTCATTTTGGTAAATAATTCTTACATCTTGATTTTTAGCAGATAAAAATCTTTTTTTTATTATCTTTTTTTGACTAGAACTCAAATCCAAATTTTTTAAATATTGTCTTAGTTCTACTAACGGTACAGTTTTATTTAAAGATACATTTATAACCTCTTCTTGAGTATTTTTTTGTTGATGTTCTAGCATTAATTTTGTATTAATAAGCTCTAAAATCTTTTTTAATTGCTTATCTTTTGTATCATAAAATAATTGAACTCTATCTCTTTCATCTGCCAACATGCGTTCTTTATCATCTATTAACTTATCTATTTTTATTTCTAATCTTTGAATTTTATCTTTTAAAAGCTGATTTTCTTGTTTATAAAGAGCCAATATTGTGTTTATTGTTAATTTCGCAGTTGACATGTGCGGTTCTTGCCTAGCTTTATTTTTTTCATGGATTTCTCGTCTTGTATCACGGTGCAACGAGCTCCTAGCTACTATAATATATGTAACACCATCTTCAATAATATAATTTAATTTATCAGTATTTATTTGAAAAATTACCGCTTCTCTTGGCATCTTAAATTGTTCACAATATTCATCAATAGTAAAACGCATATTCAATCCTTTATATTTTACAAGAAGTCTTAAATACTTATCGTTGAAAGTTGGGTTTTCTTTTGGATAGGTACTTATGAGTAATTATATCAAAATTAAGTCATGATTGATTATAATTATCTGCATGAAAGATAATATTTTTACAACGCCAATTAAAAAACATTTTGAATTTGATGAAGATGTTGTTGCTGTTTTTGACGACATGCTAACGAGATCAATTCCATTTTATCAAGAAGTACAAGATTTAATAAAGTATCTCGTAGATAAATTTACCAGGCTTCATGAAAAAGAAAATCTAGTAATTTATGACCTTGGCTGTTCAACTGCTTCTATGCTTTTGCACATAGAGGGGCTAAAGATAACCGAGCAAATAGAATTGATTGGTATAGATAATTCTGCTGCTATGATAAAACAGGGTAATCATAAAATTAAAGCACTTAATTCAAATATTATTTTGTACCATGACGATATTATGAGTTTTGATTATAAAAAAACAGATCTCTTTATAAGTAACTATACTTTACAATTTATAAGACCTCTTATTCGAGAAAAGTTTATTCAAAATATTTACAATCATCTTAATGTAAATGGAATGTTTATATTTAGTGAAAAGTTAATTAGTGAACACAAAGTTTTAAATAAAATTTTAATAGACTATTATCATAATTTTAAGCAAAATAATGGGTATTCTCAATATGAAATTACACAAAAACGCGAAGCGTTAGAAAATGTGCTAGTTCCATACAGTGAAGCTGAAAATATAAATATGATGAGAAAATGTGGTTTTTCTCATTGTGAAGTTATATTTAGATGGGGAAATTTTGCAACATTTATAGCTCTTAAATAAGGGCACCTAAATTACCAGACATTGCCTCTTGGCTTTGGCTTTTTACCAAATACTTTATAAAATCCTTTTTTAACATCTTTATAATCTACAATATTCTTATCACAAACCTTATGATAATACCCTCTTGCATCATAATATTCATCACAATCATTATAGTATGTAGCAGAAACACCTCGCCTATTTACACATCCTGTAAAAAAAAATATTGTTAAAATTGAAATAAAAATAGATACTCTTAACATAACAAACCTTATTTAAGATTTTATCTAAATAGCTTTAAAACTTTGTTTAGTTTTACAAAACTGCTGTAAAAAACATTCAGTTTGACATTTTGGTGCTCTTGCTGTACAAATATATCTGCCAAATAATACCATACCTTGATGAAATATATGTAAATTCGTTTTTAATCTTCTAGTTAATGTAGCTTCAGTTTGAATGGCGGTTTTATCGCTACTTAACCCCAGTCTATGTGAAACTCGAAAAACATGCGTATCCACGGCCATTAAATTTGCACCTGTGTATTCTATCATAACAACATTGGCTGTTTTTTGTCCAACACCAGCCAAAGTAATCAGCTCCTTTACATCAGATGGTACTTTGCTATCATAACACTCAACAACTCTTTTTGCCATTGTTATAATATTTTTAGCTTTATTATTGAAAAATGAGCAACTCTTAAGTAGCTTTTTCACATTATCTAACGAGGCTTTACTAAGAGAATCGACATCTTTGTATTTTTTAAACAGTTCTGGTGTAATCAAATTAACACGTTTATCTGTACATTGTGCAGAAAGTAAAACTGCAATAACCAACTCATAAATATTTTTATAGTTTAGTTCCGTAGTAGCATTTTCGTAGTGTTGTAAAAGGAGTTCACCTATTTGCAGTATCTCTTTTTTTGTTGCTTGTTTCATGTTTTTACCTTAAAGGGTACCCCTAAAAATAGATTATGGTCTAGCACTTATTAGACTTGTTGCAATATAAAAGTATATCATAACAAGACTATTTAACTTTTGTTAATAAATAAACACTATGATATCGTTATTAAAATATCAAAAAGGATAATCATGAGTATAGTCAAAGCAGTGCTGGCATTTTTACTAGTAACAGTTGTGTCATTAAATGCGACCGTTTTAGTCAAAGTAAACGGGCAACCAATAACGTCTAAAGAGGTAAACCAAATTTTAATGCAAGCAACTCAGGGCAGATTTAAAACACTACCAGTAGTTAGACAAAGTCAATTAAAAAAGCGCATCTTAAAGGATATGATAACACAAAAAATTATCTATGATTATGCTCTAAAGGTTGGTATTGAAAAATCTCAAGCATTTAAAAGAGCTATGGCATTAGTTACAAAGCAGATTAAACAACGTATAGTTATTCAGCTTTGGCAAAAACAAGAAGCTCGTAAAATTAAAATAACTAAAAAAGAAATTTCTACTTATTACAATAAAAATAAGATGGAATTTAAAGAAAAGGTTAGAGTACATGCACGTCATATTTTATTAAAAACTAAAGCTAAAGCACAAAAATTAATAAATGAGATGAAAAATTTAACAGGTAAAGCACTAAGAACTAAATTTATAGCTCTTGCTAAAGCCGATTCTACCGGTCCATCTGCATCTAAAGGTGGAGATTTAGGGACATTTACAAGAGGTCAGATGGTGCCTGCGTTTGATAAGGCTGTATTTAAATTAAAGGTTGGAGCGATTACAAAGCGTCCTATAAAAACGCAGTTTGGCTACCATATTATCTATCTACAAAGTAAAAAGCCAGCAGTTACTTTACCATTAAAGGCAGTTTCAAGATATATAAAACAACGTATTAAAATGACAAAATTTAGAACAATTACACAAGCAAAGATTAAACAACTTAAATCATCTGCTACTATTGTCTATCTAAACAAATAAATCAAATATATTGCCCATTGAGAAGTTTCTTATAGATGGGTGAGATTGTGCATAACTTTTTTTGAGTTGTAGCCATAGCTACGACGATGAAAAATTATATATAAAATTACTCCTCTTTTAGACTCTGAGATAGGGTTATTAGAGGTACTATTTATTAAAATAGATACCAATACTTAAGAAATCTCCTGATAACTTAATCCTTCTATAAAGAATTTGCTCACATGTATATAAAATTAAACTAAAATAATGATGGCGTAACTGGCAATTTAAGCATGATAGGTACTTATAAAAAAATATGTTCTTTTGATTAAATTTTAATCATTTATCTGTTTTATTTTGTATATATTTTATTATACTTTCATAAAATATATACAAATGGAATATAAATTATGATTAAATCTATATGCGGATATTGTGGCGTTGGATGTGGCTTAGAGTATGATAAAAATAATCTAAAAGGAGATAAAGCGTATCCGATTAACTCTGGAAAAGTATGCAAAAAGGGAGTATCAGAATTAATAAGCATGCAACCTGACACAAGATTGTTAAAACCTATCATGCGCGATAATATACAGCAAGATTTTTCTTCGATAACTTGGGATGTTGCTATTAAAAAAATAGCACAAAAAATAAAACAAACTTCAAAAAATAAAATTGGATTTTATCTATCGGGGCAACTCCTGACAGAAGATTATTATATCGCTAATAAATTAGGTAAAGGATTTATTGGAACATCAAATGTTGATACAAACAGCCGATTATGCATGTCAAGTGCCGTAGTTGCTTACAAAAAAACTATTGGTGCTGATTTTGTACCTGTTAGAATGGAAGATATATTTCATGCTAATTTGCTTATCTTAGCTGGCTCAAATGCTGCGGAATCACATGTAGTATTTCACAATCATATAAAAAAAGCTAGAAAAATGGGTTTAAAAGTGGTTGTTATCGATCCTAGACGAACAGAAACTGCAAAAACAGCAGATATTCATCTATCAATAGAGCCTGGTAGTGATATTGATTTATTTAATCTTATATCAAAACGATTAATAGAAGATAATCTTTATAACAAACAGTTTATACAAGATCATATAAATAATTTTGATGAGCTAAAAGATAATCTTAAAAATAACTCAACAACAAAAATGCTTAAACGCACAGGTATCTCTTGTGAGTTATTTGAGGAGTTTTTTGAACTTTATAAAAATAGTGAAAATATAATTACCGCATGGACTATGGGATTAAATCAATCTGTTCAAGGGGTAGATAAAAATGTAGCTCTTATAAATACTCATCTTCTTGGCGGAAAGATATTTAAAAAGGGCAATGGGCCATTTAGTTTAACAGGCCAGCCAAATGCCATGGGGGGACGTGAAGTTGGCGGACTTGCAACAATGTTAGCTGTTCATCTTGGTTTTGATGAACAAAGCGTTGAAAAGGTATCAAAATTTTGGAAAAGTAAAAACGTTGCCGACAAAGAGGGTTTGCCTGTTACAAAAATGCTAGAATCAGATCTAGATATTTTAATCATTTGTCATACAGACCCCATCTATCATCTGCCAAATAGACATAAAATGCAAGAATTAATTAAAAAAATTCCTCTAATAGTAGAAATAAATGCTTATGAAAATAGTGAAACAGCAAAATATACACATATCAGACTTCCAGCTGCTCCTTGGGGTGAAAAGGAAGGGTGCCAAACAAACCTTGATAGAACTATCGCGAAACAAGAACAACTAACAAAAAAATTAGGAGACTCAAAAGCTGATTGGGAAATTTTTCAATTATTAGCACAGGAGTTGGGATACAAGCGAGCTTTTAATTTTAAAAATACCGAAGAAATATTTAATGAATATAAAGAGATGACAAGATTAAATACACATATGGATATATATAAACTTAACTATGACAAGCTACGCAACAACTCATATATCTGGGGTCAAAAGATAGATAATTTTCTAACTACAGATAAGAAAGGGAATCTATTTTTTGTACATAATCAACAATTAAGCGAAAAAAGATCTCAAGAGTTTCCTTTTATTCTTTTAACAGGTCGCACAAGAGATCAATGGCATAGTGGTACAAAAACCAATTTAGCCAATTCACTACTAACTTATAAAGAATTAAATTTTTGTGAGATAAATACGCAAGACGCAAAGATATTAGATATAACTAATGGCGATAGTATTAAAATAATTTCAAAAAGAGGCGAATTAAAAACCACGGCAGTTGTAACTGAGGATATGCATAAAAATTGTATCTTTATGCCAATTAGCAATAAGGAGATAAACTATCTAACACTAGACGTTTATGATAGTGAATCTATGGAGCCAGATTATAATCACAGTGCTATTAAAATTATAAAATTATAATTGATATTGTTTGCTTTTTTATAAGTGCGTGAGCGTGTAAAGCTAACTGTGTAAACCAACCTTTTATTCCTAAATCACTTAGTGTATTTTGACATAATTTCGCTGAAAAATATACTAAGTTGAGGATA
>VAOZ01000954.1_pt1 | contig 39759 bp, 39 predicted proteins | sample 3394041 | NCBI WGS metagenome assembly VAOZ01 (sample SAMN08290431, study PRJNA428436) | hydrothermal vent metagenome | isolation source: Deep-sea hydrothermal vent chimney | place: Indian Ocean: Southwest Indian Ridge
CTTTTTTTTGTGCGGACTGTTGAGGGTAATGTGTTTGATTGTCATCTGTGTCGGGCATCAACAAGGTTGTTCCGTCAACCAGCAAGACTCGAAAACCTTTCGGTAGCGGTATTAGGGTCAGACTCGATAGATTGTTAAAAAAACAATGGCGCAGTAGAATTTATGGATAACGCAGGTTAGCATGTCAGCGCTCATGTCGAATCCCAAGCCAAGAGGGAGCAATCATGTCGGAAATCACTATGCAGCGCCACATTAGTAAGCTGACCAGCGAAACACTGGCTATTGTACTGGCCGGTGGCAGGGGATCGAGACTAAAGGCACTGACCGACTGGCGCGCCAAACCCGCCGTCCCCTTCGGTGGTAAATTTCGCATCATCGATTTTCCGTTGTCTAACTGCATTAATTCTGGTATTCGGCACATTGCCGTGGCTACCCAGTACAAATCACATTCCCTGCAACGGCACCTGCAGCGCGGTTGGGGCTTCCTGTCCGGGCAGTTCGGCGAGTTTATCGAGGCTATCCCGGCACAGCAGCGACAGGGAGAAGGCTGGTACGCCGGAACTGCCGATGCGGTTTATCAAAACCTCGACATTATGCGTCATTACGATTCAAAATACGTACTGGTGCTGGCTGGCGACCATATCTACAAGATGGATTACGGTAAAATGGTCGCGGCACATATGGCGAACGGTGCCGATATTACCGTTGGCTGTATCCCCGTTCCGCTTGAAGAAGCCAGAGCATTTGGTGTCATGGATATCAACGATGAAGGGCGCATTGTCGAGTTTTCCGAAAAACCTGATGCTCCCAAGAGCATGCCCGGCGATACCGGGAAAGCACTGGCTTCCATGGGTATCTATGTTTTTTCAGCCAGCTATTTGCGCGATCACCTGATCCGGGATGCAAAAGATGAAACATCCAGCCATGATTTTGGTAAGGATATTATCCCTTCCGCTATCGGGAATGCCAATGTGTTCTCATTTCGCTTCATGAATGCGAACACGGGCACGCCCGGCTACTGGCGCGATGTCGGTACCATTGATGCCTACTGGGAAGCCAATGTGGATCTGGCCAACATCAATCCGGAACTGGATCTGTACGATAAAAACTGGCCTATCTGGACGTATCAGGAACAACTGCCGCCTGCTAAGTTTGCTTTTGACGACGAGGACCGGCGTGGCATGGCCGTGGATACCATGCTTTCCGGCGGTTGCCTGATTACCGGTTCCGCCGTACGCCACTCCGTATTATTCTCCAATGTACGCATCCATTCGTTCTCGGAGGTGGAAGATAGCGTGGTGCTGCCCGATGTGGAAATCCGTCGTGGTTGCCGAATCAAGCGCTGTGTTATCGACAAGGGGGCGCGTATTCCCGAAAATACCGTTATTGGCGAAAATGCGGTCGAGGATGCCAAACGTTTCTACGTCAGCGAGAATGGCATTGCGCTGGTCACGCCGGAAATGCTCGGGCAGAAGTTGCACGCGGCTTGAATATACGCCACCTGGCCTGCATTGTTCATAAATTATGCCGCTAGAGCTGCCCTTTACCCACAAATCATGCCACAGAGACCTTGCACACGGATCATACCTGCGTTGCGGCGCTTGCCAATGGAATACACCGCGCCTTGGTCTGACTCTTGTGCAAGGGTTCCCTTCGGACGAGTCATCCGGTCACAGGAATTAACATGAAAAAACAAACCGTGCGCAAGCTTTCCGTCGTTTTCTGCTGGCACATGCACCAGCCTTTCTACCGAGATGCAGAATCGGGCCATTATGCCCTTCCGTGGGTTTACCTGCATGCCATGAAGGATTATACCGATATGGCGGCCATTCTGGAACAGGTGCCTGGTGCTCGCGCCGTGGTTAATTTTGTACCCTCGCTGACCGTGCAGATCCAGGACTATGCGCGCTGTATCCATGCGTGGCTAAATTGTGATGGCGAACTCCCTGATCCCCTGCTTTCGGCGTTGGCCCATCAGGGCGGACATATTGGGCAACAGCAACGAGGTTGGTTACTGGATGTCTGTTTCCGGCTGAATCATAAGCGCAATCTGCATCGCTATCCGGCCTATAGTCGCTTATGGCATTTGGCGGAACAATGCCGGAATCATGAAGAGATGGTTTATCTTGGCGATAATTATTTTACCGACCTGGTAACCTGGTACCATCTGGCATGGCTGGGAGAAACCGTGCGTGACACGCATTTCGTAGCCCGTCGCCTGATCGAGAAGGGAAGTAACTTCAGCTATCAGGATCGTCGCGACCTTATCACCCTGATCGCCGGCCTGCTAACCGATATTCCGTCGCTTTACCGCAAATTGGCCGAAGAGGGCAAGATTGAGATTTCGACCACACCTTATGCGCACCCAATTATTCCGCTTCAGATTGATTTCCAGACCGCGTTGGAGACAGTACCAGATGCCAAGATTCCCGAGAAGCCGTATCCGGGTGGGGCCGAGCGGGCTCAGGATCACATCGACCGGGGCAAACGTCTGCATGCCGAAACGTTTGGCCATCCGGCAAGAGGGTGCTGGCCTGCCGAGGGGGCTGTATCCCAGAAGACCGTGGAAATGCTGGGCCGGTCCGGGTTTGACTGGTGCGCTACCGGCGAAGGTGTATTGCACCATTCCCTTGGCTACAACCTGCGCGAGCATCAGGACGGCAAGGGGCTCTATCATCCATGGCGCGTTGGCCATCATGGGAGCATCGCCTGCTTTTTCCGTGATGACCACCTGTCCGACCTGATTGGCTTTGAATATCAAAGTTGGGATACTGCTGACGCCGTAGCCAATTTCGTGAATGAACTGGCCGGTATCAAGCACCGAACGCAAGGTGAAGCGGCACCTGTTGTATCCATTATCATGGATGGTGAGAATGCATGGGAACACTTTTATAAAAATGGGCTGCCTTTTCTGACAGCCTTATATCAAGCTATTTCGGAACATGACGGGCTTGAATTAACTACATTTTCAGATTACCTGACGCAGCATTCCCAGCAGGAAAAACTGGAGATTATAACCGCCGGTTCCTGGGTGTACGGTAATCTGTCCACATGGATTGGCGATGCAGCCAAAACGCACGGCTGGGAATTACTGATTGAGGCTAAGCAGACCTTTGATGAAGTTCAGTCTGCAAGCACATTGACACCCGAACAGCTAGCCGCCGCCGAAGAGCAACTGCGTATTTGCGAGGGGTCGGACTGGTGTTGGTGGTTCGGCGATTACAATCCGGGGGCTACCGTGCGTGATTTTGACCACCTTTACCGCAGACATTTGAGTAAATTATATCAATTACTTGGAAAAACTGCGCCTGCGAGTCTGGAGGCTCCGGTTTCCGAGGGGGGTGGTGAAGCTGAGGGCGGCGGCACCATGCGCCGTGGAAACTAATCCGCATGATTTATGAATGATGCGGGTCGGATGCAAAAGAAAGGCATTGTTCTTTGGTCGCGATGGCGTGCGGCTAATCTGAAATGACATCGTGGATTGATCGGCGACGCGCCGGTGTACTGTTGCATATTGCTTCGTTACCGGGGCCTCAGCCTTGCGGGGTGCTGGGCGAGGAGGCCCGAAACTTCGTCGATGTATTATGTGAAGGCGGCTTCTCGGTCTGGCAGTTTTTGCCGCTGGGACCTACGCATGGATGTGGTTCCCCCTATGAATCGCTCTCTTCGTTTGCCGGTAATCCGAATTTTATTGATTTACGTGAATGCGTATCCCGCGAATGGATTGACGCATCCGATCTGCATGCCACACGCAGTGCCTCTGGTGCCGCCGCAATTCGAATCAGGGCAGCCAGAAGCTTTTGGAGTGAAACAGGAAGAAATGCTGATCTGGCTGCATCGGTTCAATCTTTTCAGGCGGAGAATATAGCATGGCTTGATGATTTCTCTCTGTTTATGGCACTGAAGAGAACTTACCATGGACAGGCATGGTGGCAATGGCCGGAACCCCTCCGTCAGCATGAGCCCGAAGCATTGACGAACGCCAGGCACCTTTATGCGGGGACTATCCGCCAAATCATATTTGAACAATACCTGTTTGCCCTGCAATGGGATGCGCTCAAGAAATATGCTGAAATACGCGGCGTGATGCTGTTCGGAGATCTACCTATTTACGCGGCACACGACTCTGCTGATGTGTGGGCCAACCAGCGAATGTTTACCCTCAACGAGGATGGGCTGTGCTCCGAAGTGGCCGGCGTGCCACCGGATTATTTTTCCCGGACCGGTCAGCGATGGGGTAATCCCCTGTACCGCTGGCAAGAACTGGAAACAGAGCGTTTCGCCTGGTGGGTGAAGCGAATCCGGGTGCAACTGACACGCATGCATCTCTTGCGCATTGACCATTTTCGCGGATTAGAAGCCTATTGGGCCATTCCGGGCGAGAGCAGGGATGGGACGGTCGGCGAATGGCGTAAAGCTCCCGGCGCGGCCTTGCTGGAAACTGTCCATGCTGAATTGGGGGATTTACCGCTGGTAGCCGAGGATTTGGGTCTTATTACGCCGGAAGTGACGATGTTACTGCAACAGTTTGACCTGCCCGGCATGAAGGTGTTGCAGTTCGCTTTCGACGGCATGCCGGACAATCCTTACCTGCCCGAAAATTTCGGCCCGGATAGCGTCATTTATACTGGTACGCATGATAACGATACAACATTGGGTTGGTTCAGAGGTATTTCCCCGGAAGAAAAAGGGCGCCTTGCTGCCCGTGTCGATTTATCCGCTGGTACCATGCCATGGCCGCTCATCCAGATGGCTATTGAATCCCGGGCGCGCCTGGCCATCGCCCCCATACAGGACTTGCTATCATTAGGCAGCGAGGCGCGTTTCAACACGCCGGGAACCATGGAAGGAAACTGGAAATGGCGCATGGAAACCGGGGATATAACGGCACCAATATGGGCACGCGCACGCGCACTGAATGAGCGTAGCGGGCGGACCCGGCCGCATGATTCGTGAATTTTACCGTGATGATCGACTCGGACTCTCAGATCTCACCCTTCGGGTACGCTTATATTCGCCCAAATGGCCTCTGGCCTTTTATGGGGAGCGGCAAGAGCGCGGCAGCATGTATGAACCATGCAGGTGAGGAACATGCCAGACATTACTGAATGGGCGTAATCACCATCTTGCCATCATGACTCACATGAATTCGGTAGCGCTGACCATTTGGGCAGGTTGCCGTAATCGTCCTGTTGCCTGCACTATCGTGGGTTTCCTTGATATTGGAGACCGTCATGCCACCGCAAGGATGACCACGCAGTACAATCGCCGTGGCAATGTCCCTGGCATTATGCACGGCAAACGCTGGCGATGGCAGCATCAACCCAAAGGTTACGACTGCGGCAAGCATCAGTATTTTCATCCCTTCACCTCCTGTATTAACCCGGCTCCTGAATGAGAAGCCGTGTGAGCCTCTTGCAAAACTCATGAGCGGCGATCGGCTTCCCCACTTCGGCTCATTTCCGAGCTTGAATTTCGCTCCATGGCACCACCAGGCAGCTCATTCAATCCCGAAAATGGTCTCAAAGTGGGATTGCCGCTCATCCACCCAGAGTTTTGCAAGAGGCTCGTGTGTTATGCCCCTTGTCACAGCTCGCGCCATGGCAGTACCGTCACGCCTGACAGATCGGTCACCCGTTCGCTTTTTACGCGCAGGGCTAGCAAGCTCTTCCATATTTGATCGCGTCCCATGCTAATATCTCTGGAAAGTTTGGGATCATGATTCAGCAGGGCCAACACCGTCAATATCAGGCCATCAAAGCGGGCGCGTAAATTTTTCAGCGAATATTTGGCCACATGTTCATGATAGGCCTTCATCATGCCCATCAGGTCCAGCGCATTCGAGCGAAGCGCTAACTTGGTGAATATGCCAATGGCATCTGTTTTTTTTAATCGTTCAATGAGCACATCCATATCGAATGTCTTCACGCTAGAATGAACCGGTTTTTTTGGCTTTTCGAATTTCACGGGCTTCCTCTCTGTTGCTCCGACAGGTTTGTTCACATGTCCGGGCGAGGACGTATAGTAGGTTAGCTCAGATTCAGAGGAAGAACCGTTAGCTATGGCGGATGGTATCCACAATACGATCAAGACCACCATCGCGGCTACCCGAATAGGCATCGGCAATACCGCTCGGACGAGCAAGCCCGGATTCTGGCTCGTGCGCAGGTCACGGTGCGAACAAAAAGGCACCCGTTCCAAAACCCGACCTCATTTTTTTCATCATCGTGTCACCTTCCCCGGCCTATTCGTAAATCGCCGCGTTGTGTAAGAATAGCGCGGCCCATTTCCTCTATTCCTTCCGGTGTTCCTTGTAATAATTAATCAGGCCGTTCGTTGAACCATCATGGCCCCTGGCCTCATCGTAGTCGTCCAGTTCGGGTAGAATCTTGCGCGCCAGTTGTTTCCCCAACTCTACGCCCCACTGGTCATAGGCATTGATGCCCCAAATAATGCTTTGCACGAATATTTTATGCTCATACATGGCGATCAGACTACCCAGCGTGCGCGGTGTCAGTTTCTGGAAGAGAATCGAATTGGTTGGTTTATTACCGGGGAAGACTTTATGCGGCAACAGCGTTTCCAATTCATCACCGGAAAGGCCTTCGGTTACGAGCTCGACACGCACTTCATCCTCGCTCTTGCCGCGCATCAGCGCCTCGGTTTGGGCGAAAAAGTTGGACAGCAACATCGGATGATGTCGGCCAAGTGGATTCTTGGTCTCAATCGGTGCCAAAAAATCGCATGGCACCAGCCTGGTCCCCTGATGAATGAGCTGGTAGAAAGCATGCTGGCCGTTGGTGCCTGGCTCACCCCAAATGATCGGGCCCGTGGAACAATCCATCGCTTCGCCCTCGCGCGTTACCCGCTTGCCGTTACTCTCCATGTCGCCTTGCTGGAAGTAGGCCGGGAAGCGGTGCATATATTGATCATACGGGAGCAGTGCATAGGAATCGGCACCAAAGAAATTATTGTACCAGATACCCAACATCCCCAAGAGGACAGGGATATTCTCCTCCATTGGCGCTGTACGGAAATGTTCATCCATATCATGTGCGCCAGCCAGCAGTTCCTCGAAATGGTCCATGCCGATATACAGGGCGATGGAAAGGCCTACCGAACTCCATAGCGAATAGCGACCGCCGACCCAATCCCAAAACTCAAACATATTGTCGGTATCAATACCGAAGGCGGAGACGGCTCGGGCATTGGTGGAGACAGCGACGAAGTGCTTGGCTACAGCCGTCTTGGTGCCGCCACGGGTCAGAAACCAGTCGCGTGCTGTGCGTGCGTTGGTGATGGTCTCCTGAGTTGTAAATGTTTTGGATACGATCACGAACAATGTCGTCTCGCGATGTAAATGGCGCAGAGTTTCCACCATATGTGTACCATCAATATTAGACACAAAATGGACATGTAATTTATCGCGGCCGAAAGGCGTCAATGCTTCGGTTACCATGACCGGACCGAGATCAGAACCGCCAATACCGATATTCACAATATCGGTCATCGGCTTGCCAGTACCCCCTTTCCATGCTCCGGAACGTACCGCCTCCGTAAACTCCCGCATCTGGCCCAGTACCCGGTTCACATCTGGCATCACATCCTTGCCATCCACCATCACGGGACTATTCGAGCGGTTACGCAGTGCTGTGTGCAGTACGGCGCGATGTTCGGTACTATTGATCTTTTCACCGGCAAACATACGCCGGGTCCAGTCTGGCACATCGCGTTCGCGAGCCAGTTCCATCAATAGTGAGAGCGTTTCATTGTTGATGATGTTTTTGGAGAAATCGACTAGAATATCGTTGAACTTCCGTGAATAGCGCTCGAAGCGATCAGCATCTTCCGCGAACAGATCACGCATGTGTACGCCCATCATCTGTCGATGATGCTCGTCAAGGGCTTGCCAGGTTTTTGATCGCAGCAATTCAGACATGGTGACCCCTTGCGGAGCTATCAGAGCGCCCATGAGGGGGTACGGACATCAATCTCTCGCCATGCCATTGGCTCTGGTTATTGATTTCTGAGGAAAGCAAGAATTTCACTTTTTATTCTCCGTGGGGCAAAAAAGGCCAGGAACGGGATTTTTATGACTTCATCAGTTGGGCGATTTGCACATCACCACATACGGCGACCTCGCGCGGAGTCATTGCATGTGACCTAGATCCTGCAAGTGTTCGCACACACATAGCGCAACCCCTTGATTCGTCCAGCATATCGAAAAAACACTCATCACCAATAAGGTGACAACATGTTTTTTCAATACGCTATATAAACCAATGTTTTACACTCTGCATGCACTGACCACTTGCAGGATCTAGGTGTGACTTTATTCCTGAAGGTATTAGTATAACCGCCATTCGATAAAAAAGGCAACGCTCATGGCAAAGATGAATATTGTGTTCGTGGCTTCTGAAGCCGCCCCTCTGGCCAAAACTGGCGGGCTGGCGGATGTTGTAGGTTCCCTGCCTCGCGCCCTGAAACGCCTTGGTCATGAAGTTACGGTAGTCGTTCCCTACTACCGTAAACAGGTATGCGCCAGCGGCGTAAAAATAAAGCTGTTAGAACAATCCATTCCCGTGCGAATTGACGGTGTAGATCGAATCGCGCCCCTGCACGAAGCCGACGCGAATGGTTTGCGTTTTATTCTGGTCGAGCAGGATGACCTTTATGACCGTGATGGCTTGTACGGTCCACCCGCTGGCGCGTACAGTGATAATCTCTTGCGTTATATTTTCTTCAATCGCGTCGCACTGGAGGCGGCATGCCTGTTGAAGTCCCCGGTGGATATTTTCCATTGCCATGACTGGCAGACGGGGTTCCTCCCCCTGTTACTTAAAACGCAGTATCATCATCAGCCCCGCATTGCGGATGCACGATGTATTTTTACCATCCATAATCTGGCCTACCAGGGTGTGTTTCCATCCCTTTGGTTACACCGTTTGGGCCTTCCCTCCGAATCCTTTCACCCCGGCTGCTATGAATTTTATGGTCAGATCAACTGTATGAAGGCGGGTATCGCATCCTGCGACCGGATCACCACGGTAAGCCAGACCTACGCCGGCGAAATCCTGACACCGGAATACGGCTGTCACCTGGAGGCCTTTCTTTCCGAACACTCCGACAAGCTTTCCGGCATTGTCAATGGACTGGATGTAGAAAGTTGGGATCCAGCCAGTGATATGACTATTGCCGTCAATTATGCGCCGGGGGAAATGCAGGGAAAGCGGCGCTGTAAAATTGCTCTGCGAAAAAGTCTGGGGCTCGCGGCCCATGCGAATGCACCCTTGCTCACTGTTATCTCACGCCTGGTTGAGCAGAAGGGTGTAGATCTACTGCTTGATTGCGTCCCAGACTGGCTGGAAAAGGGTTATCAACTGGCCATACTTGGATCGGGCGACCCGGTTTATGAAGGCATGCTGAAGCGGTTGGCCAGGGCGAGGCCAGAGCAAATGTATTTCTCCTCCGGTTTCAATGAAAAGCTGGCCCGGCAAATCTATGCCGGAGGGGATATTTTCCTGATGCCATCGCGTTTCGAGCCATGCGGTTTAGGCCAACTTATGGCCATGCGCTATGGTAATGTACCCGTCGTTCGAGCTACTGGCGGGCTAAAAGATACCGTAACGGATTACGCCACGTCCAAACGCACCAGTACAGGTTTTGGGTTCGACAAGGCCAGGCCCGATGTTTTCCGGGCTACGGTAGATAATGCGGTGGGAACATGGCGCAGCCCCACTGTCTGGCGACGTATTACGGATCGGGCCATGCGCCGTGATTCATCATGGGATGCGTCGGCTGCGTCCTATGCAAAGATGTACGCGGAGTAAAAAAAGTTTGCTTGTGAGTCATCTTGTGATGGGTCTTTTGCGACGCCATCACAAATAGGTCAGTAACCCCATGGATAAAGGATGCGCCAAATCCTCATGTGTCGGGTAAACACGAATATGATAGGCGAAATCACCGCTGTCATCCGGCTGCAGACCCGTTTCGAATATGCCGTCATCCACATGCCTCATTTCGATAATACGATAGGGTTTATAGCCTCCCTCACGGGATGGCCGCAACAGCACGATCTCTACATGTAGATCTTCGGAAGACAGACCATCGTAAAACACCTTCACCTGTACATTCAAACTTTTTCCATACAACTCGTGGGCCTCTACGGGCATCCCGTCCGTGCGGGTCAGCCTCACCTGGGGCCAAGCCTCGCGTACCCTGGATTTCCATGCGGCCAGAGCCTTGGCCCGCTTAAACCCGCAGTCCACCATTGATTTCCCGTGCCGCGATGCAGGCACATAGAAACGACTGGTATATTCCGAAACCATACGATCCGTATTAAAATGCGGTATGCTGGAAATCATCGCGCGTTTGGAAATGGCAACCCAGGCATCGGAAAATCCACTTTCATTACGGTTGTAGTAGGTCGGGAGTACCTCATGCTTCAGTATGTGGTACAACGATGCAGCATCATCCTCGTCGCGCATGTGCGGGTCGGCGATGTCGCATTCACCACCGATGGCCCAACCATTATCCCCATGGAAGCCTTCTGGCCACCAGCCATCCAGAATGCTCAGGTTTGGTACGCCGTTCATGGCGGCCTTCATCCCTGATGTTCCCGATGCCTCCATGGGGCGAATCGGATTGTTCAACCACACATCAACGCCTGAAATAAGGTAACGACTCAACGTCATGTCGTAGCCTTCAAGCATCAAAATCCTGCCCGCGAACCCAGGCTTTCTGGCGTATTCGTGGATACGCCGGATCAATTCCTGCCCAGGTTGATCCGCCGGGTGTGCCTTGCCCGCAAACAAAAACACCACAGGACGATCTGTATTATTTAGTAACTGGTGTAGTTTCTCTTCATTCTGAAAAAGTAGGGTGGCGCGCTTATAGGTTGCAAAACGGCGGGCAAACCCTACGACCAGTGTGCGCACATCAAACAAGGCTGTCATCTTCTGCACCATTTGCGCGCTTTCGCCGTTACGTCTTGCCTGCCGCTCCAGTTGCTGACGCACGTACTGGAGCATACGCTGTTTGTTCGCCTGGTGGATGCTCCAGTAGTGATAATCGGAAATATCTTCAATATTTTGCCAGAATGCAGGTTCCAGAAGCTGCCCGCGCCACTGCCCGCCCAAATGTTGATTGAATGTGTTAATCCATTCCGGTGCCAGCCATGTTGTGACATGTACACCATTGGTTACGGATGAGACCGGATTTTCCTCCGGCTGCAAATCCGGCCACATGGACTGGCAGATTCGGGAAGATACTTCTCCATGTAATTTGGCCACGCCGTTCACATAGGCTGAACCATGGATGGCCAGCGCGGTTTGGTTAAAACCCTCAGCACCATGGCCGAAATCGCCGTGCCCCAGATGATGCAGAGCTTCCATATCGATACCCAGCTTGCTGGCATAATGACCCATATAGCGATCGAACATATCCAGTGGAAAAATATCGTGTCCGGCGGGCACGGGTGTATGCGTGGTAAATACAGTGGAGGCACGAACTGACTCCAGAGCCTCATCAAAATTCAGATCATGCTGCTCAATATATTCAAACAGGCGCTCCAGGATAGTGAACGCGGCATGCCCTTCATTGGCATGCCACACGGTCGGAGAAACACCCGCCGCGCGCAAAGCCCGCACACCACCGATCCCCAACACAATTTCCTGCCTGATACGGTTCTCCAGGCCTCCGCCATAAAGCTGGTAAGTAATTTTACGTTCTTCGGGCGTATTGCTGTCCACATTTGAATCGAGAAGAATCATGCGGATGTGTCCCGCCCTGGCTTCCCATATATTCAGGTCCAGCATGCGATCCACCAGTTTCACCTGTACCCGCAGCGGATTCCCGGCATCATCCTTGATTTGCTCAATGCACAAATCGCCAAATCGGTTATCATGGTATGCGGCAACCTGTCGACCCTGCGCGTTGATGGTCTGGGTGAAATAACCCTGGCGATACAACAGCGCTACAGATGTAAACGGGAGGCCGAGGTCGCTGGCAGATTTGCAGTGGTCGCCTGCCAGAATACCCAGGCCCCCGGAATAAATAGGCAGGGATTCATGCAGGCCGAACTCCGCCGAAAAATAGGCGATCGAATATTCTCCCGGATTTTCATAATTCGAGCCAAACCATTGATATTCTTCCTTCTTGTAGGAGGCATGATCGGCAATCACGCCGTGATATTCAGATAAAAAAGCGCGATCTGCAGCTACCCCATCCAGTCGACGTTGACTAACGCGGCGCAAAAACGAACGTGGATTATGCCCGCACACATCCCACAGTACGGGGTCGATATGATGGAACAGGGCACGAGCCTTTGAATTCCAGGCGAACCACAGGTCGCCAGCAACACCTTCAAGGCCTTTCAGTGCATCGGGAATGGTGGGCTTGACTCGTAGCAAATAGGTGCTTCCTTGAGATTTCACAATGACTCCTTAACGTTTCCTACAGAGCAGGGAACCCTCTCCAAAGAAGGCGATCAAGTCAACGCGATTTATGAACAGTGCGGACCAGGAGGGTCGTGGCGAGCCGAGGTTAAAATAGCATGTGTCGTTGGCTTGGTGGCTGTAACTAAATCACATATTCATTTCTCCATCCAGCCTACGCACCATCTTGGCGCGCTGCTCGATCACAAAACATTCGATGTAGAAAGGCTACATCTCATGTTTTGTTCAATCGCACCACGACAATCTAGCACATATCCAGGCGTATAAATGACCATGTTATTTCGTTACAGCCACTTACAACCTTCCGGTGATAGGTAACTCGCCTACCAATGGCCGGATATAGTCCAGCCAGCCCGGATTCATCCCGTTACCCTCGGCATTGATATACGCATCGGGTACCGAAGTGGTTTCTTTGGCAACACTGGATAGCCGGGTGATGAAATATTCACTGGCGTAAGGTTCATTCGATACCCTGCGAATCGCTACCGAGCCATTTTCGCTCGTTGAAACTGCATGTCTGACGGCCATCTGGCCCACTTCACGCGCCTCCCTGACATCAACCGATGAAACAATCGTTGGAAAACTGCGCTGCAAATAGCCGAAGGTGTCGGCGCGCACACGCATATTCTCACCCTTGAACGCGCGCTTCACATGCGCCGCCAGGGCATCGCCCAATGCACCGGTACCGGAAAGCTGAACATTGCCATGCGAATCCCGCTCCCCGCCCGACACGACAGGATTACCTTCCCGGTCCGAGATCCCTTCGGATACCGCTATGACACAACGTCCGTACTCGCTATTTATGCGGCGAACGTCCACCACGAACTGCTCCACGTCGAACACCCGCTCCGGCAGGTAAATCAGATGCGGACCATCGCCGTCCGCCTGCTGTGCCAGGGCTGAAGCGGCCGTCAAGAATCCTGCATGCCGACCCATCACGACATTGATTTTAACGCCGGACAGGGCACCGTTATCCCGATCATCACCCATAAATGCCAAGGCTACAAAGCGGGCCGCTGATGCAAAACCGGGGCAGTGATCCGTTACCTTTAAATCGTTATCAATGGTTTTCGGAATGTGTGTGGTGCAGAAATCATAACCCGCGTCACTGGCCATTTTAGAGATGATATATGCTGTTTCGGCCGAGTCATTGCCTCCGATATAGAAGAAGTAGCGCACATCATTTCTTTTAAACGCGTCAAACACCTTTTCACACTCAGCCGTATTGGGCTTCAGGCGGACGGAACCCAGGGCCGCTGCCGGTGTGTTGGCCACCTGCTCCAACTGTTCCGAAGATTGCGTTGTCAGATCCACAAAGTTTTCACTCATAATCCCAGCGATACCATGACGCGCACCAAGAATACCCGTTATCGCATCCTGTTCACGCGCTGCCAGGATTGCCCCGACCAGCGACTGGTTGATCACCGCTGTAGGACCTCCTGATTGTCCAATAACCATCTTTCCTTTGAGCACCATGCACCCCCTGTGTAGTCTAGCCTGCATTATTCATAAATGCTGCCGCGCCCTTGCTTTGTTCCTTTGTTCGCACCAAATCCCTCGTCGGTCGTCCGTATGACGGCTATGGCCTCTCTCCTCGGAATCCGTTACGAACAAATGTCCGGCGCAATCATCATGACGATTCATGAACAATGGAGGCTAGGAGTCTGCCAAAATCCTTGTCCGAACCTTAGCACGAAGCGGCATGGAACAAAGTGAAAAAAGGGATGGTTGATGAACAGGTGAAAGAAACCGTGGATATAAATCATATTACCGAGCTACTGCGCGAAGCGGGCAGGACGATTTTGATGCCTGCATTTCAGCGCCAATCCAATCGTATCCATACCAAGAATGACGGTTCCGTTGTGACCGAAGCTGATATGGAATGTCAGCGAGTTATCCGTGAAAAACTGGCGGTTCTACATCCCGAAATTTATTTTCTGGGTGAGGAAATGGAGGAAGAACAACAACTTGCGTGTCTGAGGAATGGTCATCGTTTCTGGTGTCTTGACCCACTGGATGGAACCACTAATTTTGTTACATCGCTCCCGGCATTCGGAATATCTCTGGCACTGGTCGAGCATAACAAGCCCGTACTCGCTTGCATCCATGATCCGGTGCGTGACGAAAGTTTTTCCGCTATTCGCGGTGAGGGTGCATGCCTAAACCAGCGGACCATGAGGGCCGTACCGGCGAAGCCCCTCGCCGAAACTGTCGGCTTTATTGATTTCAAACGGCTCCGTGATGGTCTCGCCAGCCATCTGGCAACGGAGAAATGCTACCGGAGCCAACGTAATATTGGCAGTTGTGCCCTCGAATGGGCATGGCTTGCGGCCGGAAGGGCACAATTTATAATTCATGGGAATGAGAGGCTATGGGATTATGCTGCAGGCTGCCTTCTGGCCACTGAAGCTGGCTGTACCGTGTCTGACTTCAGGCAGCGGCACCCCTTTCACACAAAGCAGCTGGATAGCTCCATCGTAGCCGCCACGTCTGCCGATCTGCATCGGCAGCTATTATCCTTGCTGGATGCCGAATGAATACCCATCCATGCCATCCTGCCTGGCATCGCTTATATTATGGCCTGAACCCTGAAAGTGTGGCACGCACATCGTGCAGGTTAGCTTTCACCATCCAGCCATGAGTCCAGTTCTTTTCTGCGTTCCAGGGCATAAAGTTCGTCGCACCCGCCCACATGGCGATTATTAATGAATATCTGGGGGATCGTGCGCGAGCCGCCGCTCCGTCCGAGCATTTCGTCGCGCCGCTCCGGTTCGGTCTGCACGTTGTATTCAACGAATGCCAGGCCCTTTTTCTTCAGCAACATCTTGGCCCGTATACAATATGGACAAAAATCACCTGAATATACTTCAATCATTGCCATCTTTTTCCTACTCCTTGTCAGCTATACGCGCTAGCGAAAATGCATGTACGGGATGCCCCGCAGGTTTCAATGCCCGGCAAGCATAGTGCAGTGTTGCCCCGGTTGTGCGGATGTCATCCACAACCCATAGCCGCCTCCCTGCATCCAGGTGCAGACGGCTCAGGAAGTCGCTGTTCACCCGGAAGACCTTACGCAGATTATTCCAACGCTGTGTGCGGGACAGGGAGGATTGTCGATGCTGTGCCCCCGAACGTCGTAACACGCTGAAGTCCATTTGGCTTCCGGTCACTTTACAAATGGCTTTACACAGGTCCGCAGCATGATGACGGCCCGCCTTCCGCATACGGGCGATAGGCATGGGTAAGGGCAGCAGCACATCCTCCGGTGAAAAAATGGTCGTAAGCCTCGTTCCAGCCGCAGCCATCAGCCATTGCAGCCCCGCATCGTCGCCGCGCAGCTTCCATGCCAGGATGGATGCGCGTACGGGGCCGGCATAGGTGTACAGGCTCTCCGTATGAACTTGCGGTGGTGGCTTCCGCAGGCAACGGCCGCAGGGCCCCGGGACAATATCTACGGATATGACGCTTCCGCATAGGTGACACGTCTGTTGCGGCCAAATGCGAATTGCATCGGCACATGCTGCACAGCAGGTATGGTACGCGGTCATTGGCTCGTGGCAGAAAACACAAACAGGAGGAAATAAAAGGTTCCGCAGTCTGGCCCCTGACGATACGAAGGTTGACAGTGATAGCATGGTATCCAGCATGCCTGGTATGCCCGATAGTCGCAACTGGTTTTTCCCCGTGACGCCATCACGTCGGCGTACTTTTTTGCATGGTCGGAAGTCTGGCATCCGGGTGATGGTGGATGGTGTGGGGCTACTCAATTTCTCCTCCAATGATTATCTGGGGTTGAGTTTTCACCCCGAAGTTCAAAGTGCGGCCACCAGGGCCATCCAAGGTCATGGCTTTGGCAGTGGCGCTTCGCGTTTGGTAAGCGGCGATGATCCCGTCCTGCACGATCTGGAGGCCGCCCTGGCATGCTGGAAGGGGTATGAAGCTGCCCTGGTGATTGGTTCAGGGATGTTGGCTAATATTGGATTGCTGGATGCTCTGTCGGGGCGCGGCACACATCTGTTCTGCGATAAGCTCAATCATGCTTCGCTGGTGGATGGCGCGCGCCTCTGTCGTGGTGCGGTCCATCGCTATGCCCACCTTGATATGACCGGGTTGGAACGCTTGCTTGGGCGCTATCATGCACTACGGCGTATCATTGTCAGCGATGGTGTGTTCAGCATGGATGGAGACTGCGCGAATATTTGCGCCCTGATACAACTGGCAGAAGCGCATGATGCGCTTGTCGTGCTGGATGACGCGCACGGTCTGGGCACACTGGGCCCGGATGGGCGCGGGCTTGCCGCAGAAGCGGGCGTACAGGGCCATGCGCGCCTGATAGAAACCGGGACCTGTGGTAAGGCGCTGGGGGCTTATGGCGCATTTATTCTGGGGTCATCGGAAATGATCGAAGGGCTGCGCCAATGCCTGCGCACCATGATTTATTCCACTGCTTTGCCTCCCAGTGTTCCTGCTGCGGCATTGGCGGCCCTTAAGGTGGCGCGAGAGGAAGGCTTGCCTCGCCGCTTGCAGGACAGGGTGCAACGATTTTTACAACTGGCGCGACAGCAGGGGTTGCCTCTTGTGGTATCCCGAACACCTATCCAGCCGCTTATTCTTGGGTCGGATGAAGCGGCATTGCGAGCGTCATTCAGGCTGCGTGAGTATGGTCTTTTTGTGTCCGCTATTCGCCCGCCGACCGTACCTGAAGGAACGGCCCGTTTGCGTATCACCCTGTCGGCAGCACATGAGGGTAAGGACATCGAGCGTCTGGTCGAAGCTCTGGCCCGCACTATCCACGGATCACCGTGATGGTTGATGCGGTTCTTTGGGCGACCTCGCATTCATCCAAAGGTTTTCGGTCCATGGAACCACCATACGCCTCATCCCGCCCCGAAAATGGATTCAAGGTGGGATTGCTGCTTATATCCACCCAGGGTTTCGCAATTGGCTCCAGGGGCTCGAAATAAAAGCATGTAGGCGTATCGGCAGCGATATGCCTGGAGCCGGGATGGGCCAACGTCGCAGATCCGGCTCCATGGTGGCGGAGTTTGGTAAATGAATGGGCCACCTGATCGGGAAATATTATTGCTGGCGCACGGCTCAAACGACCCGGCCTATGGCGCGGCATGCGAGTTGTTCCTGAATGGCTGGGAGCATTATTCCGGCATGCATGCCCAGCTTTGCTTTCTGGAGCAATGCGAGCCTTTGCTGGAGAGTCTGCTCAATGAGGGTTTGAAGGGTGTCCGCGCTGTGACTATATTGCCGCTTTTACTGAATACGGGCATGCACTTGCGACAGGATATCCCGGATCGGCTAGGGAAATATATACGGTATCATCCTGGAATGGGGATCCATCTTGCGGATGGATTGGCGGATGCAAGAGTGCTTGCCGACGCCTTATACGACCGGGCCGCTGAGGTTTATACCGATAAACAACCCATTATTCTGCTGACGCATGGAAGCAGGGAGCATGGTGTACGACAACATATTACGCGATTACTTGACATGCTGGCTACGCGCATTGATGCAGAGGTTCAGCTTGCCTTTTCGGGGCATGGTAGTCCACGGCTTGGGGATGTGTTGGCACGGCAAGCGGGGGGAGATTGTGTGACGATTATACCAAACTTTCTCTTTCCGGGTCATTGGATGAGACAGGTCCGCGTGGATATGGATGCATTCTCGCGTGTTCGTTCAGCAAGCGAACCGGTATTGGCAAAACCTCTGGGAGCGCATCCGCACATATTGGAGCTGTTGCGGCAACAGGCGAATGCAATAAGGGCGCGGCAGTATTTGTGAACAATGCAGGTTATTGATGGGTGTAACTTACATGGCGGTGGCGGCAGGACACCTGTTGGCGAAAGAAGCAGTCAAAAAAAATCCCGAACTGGCCGGTTTTCTGGATGAATGCAGCCGGATTTCTACCCGAGAGGCAGATGCCGAAACGATGGAAAAGAAGGGCATGCCGACCGGTTTTTATGCTGTTCATCCGATGACCGGGGAGAAGGTCCCGGTATGGGTTGCCAGTGTTTATTCGGTATGACCAATACCGACGTCATGAGAGACTTCCCTCAAGCGCAGGGTCAGTTCCAGGCCATTGTTGTGTCCCTGAAGGTTCAGATAGATGACATTCCCCACTGGCAACACCCCCGTGATTTCGGCATGTTGGTGCGTGGCAATTTGTTCCAGTTTTCTGCCATCCCAGGTCCACAGTGAGGAAGGTGTGGAACCGTCAGCGATCCATAAGCGATGGCGCGTCATATCCCACGCCAGGCTGTGTGGGTGAGCGATGCGGCTATCGTGCAGATATGTTGTTATTTCTGGATGCTTGCCCGCGTCGGCCAGGGCGAGGATACGGCCTGTTCCAGTCTCGGCCATCAGGATACGTCCATCGGGCAATGTTTCCATATCCTCGATATGGTCGAATTCGCGAGCCTGTAAGTGCCGGGCCTGATCCTGTGGAGATTGCGCCAGAGAAAGCATGACCCATTTTTTATCCCCGGACAGTACTTCCATACGGCGTGTCTTCAAGTTTAAGCGATATAGCGAACCTCCAACAGCATCATCCGCCAGATAAGCAAAACGTTTGTTTTTGGAAAATGCAATCCCTCCGTGCGTGAAGTGGCCTGCGGCGCGGAATGGAGCAAGGGCACGGTTGCTGCTCACCATACGGGTGCGGTCCACTTTCTGATTAACCGGAAAATGATCGACATCGACAATGCGCCAGATCAAACCCTGCGGAAACCCCTCACCGATCCACAGGCTACCGTCCGGTGCAAATTTGAGCCCATCGGCATGCATTAACCCTGAAACGAGGATCATATGATGCTCTTTTTTTAGGTCGATTGCGGCCAGGCTTGGCGAATCCTCGCTCGCCTTTGTTTCACAGCTGACGTACAGCCACCGGCCTTTTGGCGATAAGGTCAGCTTATCGGGGTGGGCGTTCTTCCATACAACTACGGAGCGGACGCGCCAGCCGGGGTCCAGCCTTAGCCCGACAGGATCCATGCTGAGATGCCCGATGCCGCGAATCAGTATGGCTGCCGTGGCGAGCGTAGCAAGAGTAAGCCATATGTATCTGGTGCGCATAGACCAACTGTCAGGAATTTACGGCTTATGTGCAAGTGTGCTGTGTTGCGCGCCCGCTCGCATGGCTATGCTTGGGCCATGATTTCCGTCGCATCCTTGCATTCCATCCGTCTGTTTTATGCGTCCTATTTCGCTACGATGGGGATTGTATTGCCATTTTTTCCGGTTTATCTCGCGGGCAGGGGGATGGACGCGGAAACCATCGGCCTGTTTACGGGGCTTCTGGCTATATCCAGGGTGTTGGCCCCGCCGGTGGCGGGGCACGCGCTGGATCACAGCACTGATACCTCCCGTTTCATTCTCGTCGCATCCCTTGCCGCAGCCATGCTGGCGCTGTCGCTACCATGGTTGGAACCCGGCGTAGCGCTGGCGCTGGCCGTATTGGCATTCGGGTGTTTTTGGGCGGTGGTATTGCCGCTGGCCGATGGTTTGTCGGTGGCTATCTCCGAAGCGGCTTTGGTGGATTACGGGCGTTTGCGCGTATGGGGCTCTATCGGATTTGTTGTGGCATCCCTGGCGGGTGGTATCTGGCTGGTGGGCGAAAACAGATTTCACCTCCCTTATTGGCTAGCGGCGACATCATTGGTGACGGCGCTGGCCGCCAGGGGATTCCCTGTGAATACATTGCAGCAGAACCAGGTGTTACCGCATGCGAAGCGTTTTTCATCATCCTTTGCCCTACTTCTTTTTGTGAGTTTCTTGATGCAGGTATCGCATGGCGCCTATTATGGCTTTTACAGCCTGTATCTGCTCAAAGCGGGTTATACGGGTTGGATGATTGGTGGCTTATGGGTGCTTGGCGCCGCGGCTGAAATCGTGTTGATGTGGAAATGGTCTCGTCCTGTCAGTGAGGCCGCACCTGCTCTGGTACTCTCTACATGTCTGTTCCTGGCATCGGTTCGCTGGTTGGGTATCGGCCTGACGCAGGTATGGTGGCTACTGGCATTGTTGCAATTATTACACGCGGCAAGCTTTGCCGCTTTCCATATCAATGCGGTAACGTGGGTAGGCAGGCTTTCGCCGCATGGTCGTCAGGCGAGTGCACAAAGCTGGTATTCTGCCTCGGGATTTGGTTTAGGTACGGCTCTGGGCATCGTGGCCTGCGGCTGGATATCATCGCAGTCGGGAATTTCAGGGTTTCAGATGGCATTTGTGGCATGTGCGGCAGTGGCTCTGTCGGGCGTACCTGTGGCTTTGAGATTACGGACGTAATTCTATGCAAGGAGTGTTTTCACTTGTTTCCAGGCGGTATTCACGTCGGAGAATGCCAGCCGGTAAAAGGCAGCCTGGGCAGGTACCCATGCGTGCAGCAGACGAATGCGATCGACAGGGGATAATGGATGATGGATATGCGCAGCCAGTTCCATCACACCCTGGCTACGTCGCAGTTCGGTCAGTGTCGCCGCCGGGACCGAAGCATCGTACTGCGGGAATAATACAATGCGCATTGGTCCGGGTGTCCTCGCCAGACGTTCGGGGTGCCAGAGCAGGGATATTGTCGCCTTGCCTTCCCTGTCCGGGAAGCTGTAGGAATCTTTTTTGAACAGCCCTGATGCCAGCATCGTTTTATGAGAGAAGGCCGGGTGTTGCTCGCTGCCCCACTGCAACGGACGCGGAAATGGTGTGATGCACCCTTGTTCGTTCAGCAGTGTGAATTCATCGCTGAAGTAGGAGGCGCCCTGTAATAGCGCTTTGGTACACAGGCTGGATTTTCCCGCTCCCGAGATACCGGCACAGGTCACGCATACGTTCCCATCACTGACCGTAGCGGCATGCAGGGATATCATGGAAGGACGCAGTGCGTCAATAACCCTGTTGTACAATGCGTATTCAAGGCCCGCGACCACTTCACCTGGATCGCCTCCTTGCCAGAGGAGCGCGTCGACCAGTGAAAGTTTAATCAGGCCATCTGAGGCATTGATTGAGAAAAGTATATCCGGCGCGGAACTGTCGCTGGCTGGAAACAGTGCGGTCAGAGCGGAAATTCCATGGATACAACCAGGCTCATCGCACTCAATCCAAATATCGAGGTGGGCGATGGATATTTTTTTCCGCCAGATACCTGTGCTGGCCTGCATTGTTTGAGGGTAACCAGGGCCGAGTATTGCTTCACATCGTTTCAAGCTTGTTCGTCGGGGGTGTCAGCTGCGTAAATCAGGCTATTTTCAGCGAATTCGGCGAGGATAGTCGCCACATCATCCTTGGCCCGTTGCAGGTCGACATGCGTAGTCTCGTGTAGAATGGAAGCCAGATCGTCATGGCTACGCTCGCCATCGCATAAATCCAGAATTGCAGCCGCAGTCGGGTTCAGGGAGAACGTGGCCCCACTTTCGGCGTTGGCGTAAATTATTTCATCCAGGCCTTCGAGTTCCTCGCTGACCAGCCCTCTAAGCTTTAGAGGTCTAACCCCTGCATTATTCATGTGTTACTCCCAACGTATAAGCAATCATCTGACAATCGCTGCAACTCATGCGCTGCACACATTGCCGCCAGCGCGTTTCCGATGCATGCGGTAGTGGCCGTTTATCCAGCTCGCTCAGCATATCCGGGAGCGATTGCTCGCGGATATTACCAAGCAGCGTGTTGCGGGAAAAGATGCACGGGTATACACCGCCATCGGACGCCACACACAGCTTCCCCCTGCGTACGTTTCGGTCGTCATGATCCACATGGTGGTTATCTTCCGGGGAATGATGTGTCCGGTCTTCTGTATAAGGAACATCCGGCTGATAGTCCATGAACGTGCCTCGGCCCGTTCCTCGCACGCTATCGAAGCCGAGCAGATGGCGCGGCAGACCGAGCTCTGCATGCAGGAAATCTGCTGTTTGTCGCTCATGGCCACGGTTTTCCGGCATGAGAATGACTCCGGCGCGTAGTTTCAGGCCTGCCGCTATGACGCGGCGCATGGCGGCCAGCGTGCGACGGTGGCTACCGGGTACGCGGGTGATATGGTCATGCGTAACGGCATCATAGGAATATACGGAAAAGGCAAATCGGGGTTCGTAGGTTGCAAGCCGTGTCAGCAGGGCATCTGTCAGCAGCAATCCATTGGTATAAATTTCAACATCGTTATAACCCGTTTCGCGGGCGCAGGCTACGGCCGATGCCAATTCAGGGTAAATGAGCGGGTCACCGCCTGTGAACTGAACTGCCGGCGAGCCAAGGTTCCTGGCTTCGCCCAGTACGCGTCGAACGTCCGCCAGGGCGAGTATTTCCTGGCGTTCCGGTTCGGATTTTGCATAACAGTGCAAGCAGCGTTCATTACAGCGGGCAGTCAATTCGATAAACAGGATACCAAGTCCCTGTCCGAGAAGCAGACGAGAAGGGCGGGGGGGCGATATGCGCGCGCGCGCGAGGCCGCGCAGCCACGGGTGGGCGAGGGCGAGATGGTCAAGCAGCGCCCGTTGCGGGGGGCCATCATGCAACTCAGTGCGCATCATCAGGGCATTAGCGAAATCTCCGGAGAACCACGCAGACATACCATTGCCGGTATGTTCGCAGCGCAATCCTTCCGGGAAAACCGTGAGTACCAGCGCCTCTCCATCGGGGAAAAACAACAGCCTGTGACGGAGGGGCGCATCAAGCGAAGCCCCAAAAACGGGGTCCAGGTTTGCTTCCGTCATTGCGGCGTTTACTATCCGTACTTTACTTCCTATGAGTCTCTCGTTTTCCTTTTATTTCCCTCTCTTTTGTGTCTCCTACAATCTCTAGACTCAGAATTCTCCCGGCACGGGCTGCATGCCTTGGGGCCGCAAGATGCGCTGGAGTGGTGGCGGTGGTCCCCGGAGCCGTCCGATGAGCCATCAGCAGAAGCGACACCTCTACCAAGGATCATCATACCCATGATAGCCGGCGGCACATAAGCCCCCAGTTTGAGCAATCTGCGGCGCACCAGCATGCCATCACTAATCGGTTTGCGCTGTTGATTGTCGCGCGGTTCAGTATCCGCCATATCGCACCTCCAATCCATTTTTCTGAGCCTGTGGAGCGCAGTTTCCATGAAAGAATATAAAACTTCCATAGCCTTTCGCAAGACAACCCAACGTGTGAGTATAGACGCTGAAATGCAAACTTCCAAGATGAACGCCATGCGAGCCCGTGCGGTATGTTGCCGCATCCTGTCCGGTGGAAAAGCGGAACTGCAGGTAACCGGGGAATTCTGGCGCGTGGCTTGGGCGGAGGGGGTGGGTGCCTGTGTCTGGTACAGGCAAGGCATGAATCGCGATGCGTTTGGGCAAAGCGTATTTCAGACCTGTATTGAACAACCACTACGAGCCCAGGCGACCCATGCGCTGACGCTCAGACAAATAAATGCCGCCATACTGAAGTGTATGCGGGAATCCAGTATTGACTGCATGACCCTGCGGGGGCAAGGGATAGCAGAGGCGTTGTATCATCCATCCACATCGCGGCCTCAGATGGATATTGACCTACTGGTTAATGAGCTTGATATTCAAGCCGCAATACGGATCGTGACCCAATCCGGATTTGAGTTGGCGAAACATCATTCGTTACTATTTTTTCGGGGGGGTGTGCTACTGGATTTACATACCGACCCTCTGGATATGGAACGTATTCGTGCGCGGAAATATCTGACGCCAATGCAGACGCAGGATTTCTTTTCGCATGCGGAACGAAGCCAGCTGGCAGGTGCGTCTGCTTTGCTTCCTCTCCCCCGCGTCAATTTACCCTATCTTTGTTTCCATGCCATGAAACATTCCTTCGAGCGCTTAGTCTGGCTATGGGATATTGCATTACTCTCAAACAATATACAGGAAGAGGACCAATGGTGTGCGGTATTGGACGGCATCCGGGAATATCGCCTGGAACGCCCGTGTTTTTATGCTTTATCCTATGTTCGCACACATTTGAATGCATTTGTTCCGCAGGATATGCTGGAGGCGATTCGACCTCGTATGGACCTGCGCGAGCGCAACATGTATACCCGTTTTATGGGCCATGAAGTGATTCCCTTCCTGGCTGAGCGTTTGTTTTCCCGCATGATGCCGGATTTCAGGCGCCGCGTGCTCTTCTGGAAGGAAACGATTGTCCCGCGCGAACAGGTGCGTGCCCAGATTGTCGGGGAAGGGTGTCTCCATTGTGGATTTATACGCAAACGTTTGAGGCAGCTGACGAAAGCACTGTGGATGCTGGTAAAAGAGACATGGACGATATTGCGTTTGCATTGAGCGTATTTTAGGGCTAAGTTTTCGAGATCGTACATGTGATGGGAAGCATAGATCCGCTTTTTCCGTGTCCCGTATCTATTTTCTCAATCGGGTTTGATGTGACAGTCATTCCTGTGAAAACAGGCGTTGATGTCGGACCTATGGATATGGCAGGATCCGCGATTGAAAGTAGAAAGACAGTTCTCCATCTGGCAGGCAGATGGAACCCCGTGCCGCCCGGGCCTGGCCCCGCACGGCGAAGCCTCGTGAACCCCGTCAGGCCCGGAAGGGAGCAGCGGCAGCGGCAGCTTCGCGCGTTGCGGATTCGTCCGGTCCGGGTGGCCGCTAATCTCCGAAACATTATTTCAAATGATTGTCGAGGCCGCTATTCATCCGTACAGTGGTGCGTATGAATCATTCGGGATATAAAGTCCTCGCCCGCCGCTGGCGACCGCGGCGATTCGCTGATCTTGTCGGTCAGGATGTGGTGGTGCGAACACTGCAAAATGCATTAAAGAATAATAAAATGGCGCATGCTTATTTGCTGACTGGCATCCGCGGAACAGGCAAGACCACGATTTCCCGGCTGCTGGCCATGGTGGTTAACTGCGACTGTCCTGAACATAACGAACCTTGTGGTACGTGCGGTGCCTGCGTATCCATCGGTCATGGTAACAACCTGGATGTACAGGAAATGGATGCAGCCAGCCATACCGGCGTAGACGATATTCGCGAAATTCTCGATTCGGTGCGCTACCCGCCTTCCACGCTTGAATATAAGGTGTACATCATTGATGAAGCGCACATGCTGTCCAAGAGCGCCTTCAATGCATTGCTCAAAACCCTGGAAGAACCACCGGAGCGGGTGCTGTTCATTCTGGCCACGACCGAGGTTGAGAAACTGCCGGTTACCGTACGCTCGCGCTGCCAGCGTTTCGACCTGCGACGTTTAGGTGCAGATGAGATCAGTCGTTATCTAGCGCACGTTCTGACGGAGGAGAAGGTTGCCTACGAATCAGATTCTCTACATGAAATTGCACGCGCCGCAGACGGGAGTGTGCGCGATGCCTTAAGCCTTACCGAGCGGGTATTGGCCTATGCCGGAGAGCAGCTCACCATGATCGATGTGCGCAAGGCGCTGGGGCTGGTGGGGCCTGAAATTATACGCCAGCTGTCCGATGCGATTTTTCACGGTCAATATAAAATCGCGGTGGATGCCATGCGCCAGGCCGCGAGTGGCGGACACGCGCCGCGCGCCATGCTGGTGGCGTTGGGAGAAACGTGGCACGAACTGGCATGCCTGATGGTGGATGAAATGTTGCTGGAGACTGAGCCGGGAGAGGTGCAGCGGCGGTGGTTGAAGGGTTGGGCAGATTGTTGGGATGCGCAGGGTCTGGACTTGCGCTATCAGGTTTTACTGCATGGGTTGCGCGATTTGGCGCTGCTGGATGAGCGCCGGGGGGCGGAAATGCTGGTCCTGCGTCTCGCCGGATTATATGCTTTGAACCCGCCACGAAAAACACCGGAAAGGGAATCGAATACAATGGATCCGTCGGGAACCGGCGAAGTCATGGAGAAGAAGGTGGGTGAAAGCCGGGGTGCAATAGAATCGCCCGGGGATGGATCCGCAGAGGTACATGTCGCCGCGAGCACATCGCTATTCTCTCCTTCCGGGGGCCACCTTAAGCAGGATAGTGGGCCGGAAGTGAGTTTGCTTGCCAGCCCGCAGTGCGGTGAGGGGCCGGGTCGACACTGTACCAGTTGGGAAGAAGCGGTCGCTGCCTACGGGCAGGTACGCGCCGGAATATCGGCTATGCTGGAGCATGTGTTGTGCCTGGATTTTGCCGAAAAGGTCCGTCTGGCTCTGAGTAAGCATCAGGAGAAGGCTATCGTCACGGTGGAACGTATAGCGTTTTCCGAGTGGCTGGGGCGAGAAGTGCATTGGGAACCGCGTTGCGAGCATGAAGGCGAAACGTTGTCGCAAGTACGTATCCGCGAGGCCGAGGCAAGTCAGAAGAAATTGGAACAGGCGGCTCGTGAAGATACTCACGTTCAGGCGCTTATGCGTGAGTTCGGAGCAAAACTCGAACATGTACACGCGCCGGGAGCAGCGATATTGGAGGAACAACCATGAATATTGGAAAAATGATGCAGCAAGCCCGCAAAATGCAGGAAAATATGCAGAAAATGCAGGAAGAGATGGCCAGCGTGGAAGTGCATGGCGAGGCCGGAGGCGGTATGGTGAAGGTAGCGATGGGTGGTGATCGCGTGGTACGTAAAATAGACATTGAGCCGTCTTTGTGGAACGAGCAGGACAAGGACTTGCTGGAAGACCTGGTGGTTGCCGCCATGAATTCTGCGCTACAGTCGGTTGACCATGTGATGCAGGAAAAGCAGAAAGCCATGCTTGGTGGTTTGCCGTTGCCTCCAGGATTCTCCCTGTGAGCCGTGACCCCTGCGAGAGGATTGTTTTTGCATGAATGGATCTATATTTCCCGGTATGCCCGCAGCGTTGGCACGGGTAGTGGAAACGCTCTCTGGTTTACCTGGGATTGGACCCAAGACGGCGCTGCGGCTCAGTCTGAGCATACTACGCAAACCTGTGGTGGAGGTAGAGCAAATGGCAGCCGCGCTATCGGATTTGCATCAAGCTATTTCTTTCTGTGATCGTTGTGGTTGCTTCGCCGAGCGGGGGTATTGCACGATATGCGATAATATGCGCCGCAGTAGCGGCGTGGTGTGCATCGTAGAGCAGCCCGTGGATGTGTTGATGTTGGAACGAGGGCAGGGATTTTCGGGGTATTACCATGTGTTGCATGGCCGCTTAAGCCCTGTAGATGGTATGGGTGCCGCGCAGTTGAATTTATCCTCCCTGGATCAGCGCGTGGTGGGCGGTGCCATCAAGGAATTGATTCTGGCTACCAGCGCTACGGTGGATGGCGAGGCGACGGCACATTTTATAGCGCACAGGTATCATGACAGTGAGATCAGGGTTTCGCGCATCGCCCGTGGGGTGCCCGAAGGCGGAGAATTGGAATATATCGATGAATATACGCTGGCCCGGGCGATGGATCAGCGAGTGGCGTGGCCACATTTATAGGAGCCACTTGCAGCAACTTGTGAATGATACAGCTTAGAGCCTCTTGCAAAACTCGTGAGCGGCGATCGGCTTCCCCGTTTTGGCCCGTTTTCATGCTGAAATTTCGCTCCATGGAGCCACCATGCACCTCATTCCATCCCGAAAATGGACTCAAAGTGGGATTGCCGCTCATCCACCCAGAGTTTTGCAAGAGGCTCATACATTTAACGGATACGACAGTTTTAGCACATCATTTTTAACCTGCACGTAAACTCGCCCGCCTTTTTGCAGGCGGCCAAACAGTATTTCGTCAGCCAGCGGTTTCTTTAGCGTGTCGGCAATCAGCTTTGCCATCGGGCGGGCGCCCATTTGTTTATCGTAACCGCGTCTGGCCAGCCAGTGACGGGCATGTTCGCTGACTTCAATCATCACGCCTTTGGCTTCGAGTTGAGTTTCTAATTCGATCAGGAACTTGTCCGCCACATGCCGAATCGTTTCAGTATCCAATGCAGTAAAGGTAATCATGGCATCCAGCCGGTTCCTGAATTCGGGAGAGAAAATGCGCTTGATGGCTCCGATATTGTCGCCATGGCTACTTTGCGGCGCAAAACCGATGCTGGCCTTGCCCAGTTCGAAGCTTCCTGCATTACTGGTCATAATCAGGATGACGTGCCGGAAGTCAGCCGAGCGTCCAGCATTATCCGTCAGTTTTCCGTGATCCATCACCTGTAGCAGTACATTAAACAAATCGGAATGTGCCTTCTCGAACTCATCCAGCAGCACAATGGCATGGGGATGCTTATTCACTGCCTCCGTCAGCAGTCCGCCCTGATCAAAGCCGACGTAGCCCGGCGGCGCACCAATCAGACGTGATACTGAATGTGCTTCCATGTATTCGGACATGTCGAAGCGGATCAGTTCGAGTCCCATCGTTGAAGCCAGTTGACGGGCCACCTCAGTCTTGCCGACGCCGGTTGGACCGGTGAACAGGAAGCTGCCGACGGGTTTTTCCGGGTGCGAAAGCCCCGCACGAGAAAGTTTAATGGCGCTAACCAGCGCGCCAATGGCGTTATTTTGACCATAAACAGCCAATCGAAGATTACGTTCGAGGTGCTTTAAACTCTTTTTGTCCGATGCCGATACACTGCGTGGCGGAATCCGCGCGATACGTGCTACAATCGTTTCAATGTCTGTGACGCTCAATTGTTTTTTGCGTTTGACTGCGGGCATGACCTGTACGGCGGCACCTGCTTCGTCCAACACATCAATAGCCGAATCGGGCAGATTGCGATCGTGCAAATGCTGGCTGGCCAGCTCAGCTGCGGATTTAATGGCGGCCATGCTGTAGCGTACGCCATGATGTTCTTCCAGAACGGGTTTTAGCCCTTTTAATATCAGAATGCACTCTGATACGCTGGGCGCCACCACATCAATTTTCCGAAAACGACGAGACAGTGCCCTGTCTTTCTCAAACAAGGTTCGATATTCCTGATAGGTGGTGGCGCCGATGCATCGCAACCCACCACCTGCCAATGCCGGCTTGAGCAGGTTAGAGGCATCCATGGCACCGCCACTGACAGCACCAGCGCCAATCACTGTATGAATCTCGTCAATAAACAGAATGGCCTGCTTTTTTTCTTCCAGCTCCCTGAGTACCGATTTAAGGCGTTCTTCAAAATCACCGCGATATTTGGTTCCGGCGAGTAGTGTACCCATATCCAGTGCATAGATCTGTGCGTCGGCAATAACCTCGGGTACATTATGTTCGACAATTTTCCTCGCTAGACCTTCGGCGATAGCCGTTTTTCCGACACCGGCTTCACCCACCAGCAGTGGGTTGTTTTTGCGTCGACGGCAAAGGATGTTCATACATCGGTCCAGTTCGACTTCCCGGCCAATCAGGGCATCAATCTTGCCAGCCATAGCGCGTGCGTTCAGGTCGATGGCGAAGGATTCCAGCGCTGAAGCTGCATGTTTCTGGCGCGTGCCTGCGGTAGCAGGAGGTATTTCTCGTGATTCGGATGGCTTCTGTTTACGCACTCCGTGCGCGATATAGTCCACCACATCAAGGCGCGTGATACCGAGTTCCTCCAGAAAGAAAACCGCGTATGCGTCTTTTTCCGAAAAAATGGCCACCAGAATATAGGCGCCGGTGACCTCCGGCTTCCCCGCAGACTGCGCCTGCATCACCGCTCGTTGAATCACCCGCTGTAATGCGATACTGGCGGTCGTTTCTCCCGACCCTTCGGGCAGTACCGTCAATTGTTCGGAGATATATTGTGTAAGACGATCACGCAGCCTTTCCAGGTCGGTACCGCAGGCTTTGAGTACGGCACTTGCCTCGATATTATCCAGTAGACCGAGCAGGAGATGTTCTACGGTTACGAATTCATTACGTTCCAGGTGCGCCGAACGGAAAACATCGTTTAAAGTGCGCTCAAGTTCATCATTCAGCATGGCTTTCTCCATCCCCTGATTTTTCCATTATACACTTGAGTGGATGCCCGTATTTTCTGCTTGTTTGTCGCACCATATACATTTTACTTTCAGCAATCTCGAAGGCGTATGTGCCGCATATGCCACGCCCTTCATGGTGTACGGCAAGCATGATACGGGTAGCTTCGGTCTCTTGTTTCTGGAAATATTGGCGTAGAATGTCCACGACGAAATCCATGGGGGTGAAGTCGTCATTGATCAGCATTACCTGATACATTGGCGGTTTTTTTATCCGTGGTTTGTTTGTTGCGGACTGTCGGGTTGCTTCACGAATCGAGATGTTCATAGATGCGATGATAGCCCATTTATGGTGTAGAATTCAAATCTGAAACAGGAGAAATGATGCGTAAACTGAAATGCATGCTTTGGGATGTGGATGGTACGCTCGCGGATACCGAACGCGATGGTCATCGTGTGGCATTTAACCTTGCATTTGAAGCGGCAAGGTTGGATCGTCGCTGGGACGAGGAGAGCTATGGTGAACTGTTGCACGTCACAGGTGGCAAGGAGCGTATCCGCTTTGATATTGAGCATGGCGATATGCCAGATATGAGCGATGAAAACGTCGCAGAGCTGCATGCCAGTAAAACAAGGCTCTATCAGCGGCTAATTGCGGAAGGACGTATTCCCCTGCGTTCCGGCGTGAGGCGCTTGCTGGAATCAGCCCGTGATGCGGGCATAACGCTGGGGGTGGCGACAACAACGACACCCGCAGCGCTGGATGCTTTGATCGAGCACGCCTTGGGGCGAGAATGGTTCGAAATATTTTCCGTGCTGGCAGCAGGCGATATTGTGTTGGCGAAGAAACCCGCACCGGATATTTATTTGTATGCGATGGAACAACTGGGCGTTATAGCTGAAGAGACGCTGGCGTTGGAGGATTCCGGTAACGGCTGGAAGGCGGCGCAGGCTGCCGGGCTAAAATGTGTGGTGACTGTTAACGGATATACACGAAATCAGGATTTTTCCGGTGCCGACCTGGTGGTATCCGGCTTCGGCGAGATAGCGGGTGAGGGGATCGAGGTGTTGGCTAACCCGCACCGGATAACGGAGCTGCACCATGTCGACCTGCCGCATCTGCGGAAGGTCATGGGAGTCTGAGATGCAACTGGTGGATACACACTGTCATGTTCACTTTCACCCTTTTGATGAGGACCGTGAATTGGTCCTCGAACGCTACGGAGAAGCAGGTGGGCAATGGCTGGTAGCTGTGGCCGTAGATCTGGAGGATGTACCACAATTGTTTGCGCTGATGGAAGAAAAAACAAATGTGTATTGCAGCGTAGGCGTACACCCGAACCATGAGCTTGAGGTCGAACCCACGGCGTTGCAACTATGCGAACTGGCGGCACACCCCAAATGTGTGGCGATTGGCGAAACGGGGATGGATTTCTTTCGCCATCATGTGGATAAGGAGATTCAGGAAATGCGATTTCGCATCCATATCCAGGCGGCAAAACGTATGAATAAGCCGGTTATTGTACATATGCGCGAGGCTGATGCGGATACGATGCGTATTCTGGAAGGGGAGGGGGCCGATACCTGTGGCGGCGTTATGCATTGTTTTTCCTCAACCTGGGAAATTGCCGGACGGGCGCTGGATATGGGTATGTCCATTTCTTTTTCGGGAAATATCACCTTCAAACGCAATGAAAGATTGCGCGAGGTGGTTGCCCGGATACCGGAGGAGGCGTTACTTATCGAAACCGATGCCCCCTATTTGACACCGGTTCCTCATCGTGGCAAGCGTAATGAGCCGGGGTTTGTGCGCCATGTGGCCGAATGTATCGCCGACGTGCGTGGTACAACAGCCGAGTACATCGCGGGACTAACTTGCGAAAATGCCCGCAGGCGCTTCGCCGTGGCTTTGTAGCCCGTGATACAGACAATTTCGGTCGGCTAATTATTTTCGCGGTACCCGTCCGACAGCCTTCCGTATGGCGTGGGCTGGATGTTCGGCCAGGGCATCCAGTGCTTGTGTTTTCGCGGACGATGAAGGCATGTTCTCAAGTGCGCGGATAATCTCCATGGCTTGAATAATATCAGCCGGGTGGCGGAAGGCACACCGTTCTAACATCGTTATGCTAGCCTCGTCCTTGCGCTTTCCCAGGGCGATGATAGATCGCATTCTGACCTCCGCGAGCGGATGGGCCAGGGCGTGTATGAGGCGTTCTGTGTAGGAACGACTTGCATTCCATGCATCCATATCCTCTCCGCAATCAGGGCAATTGCCGTGCGCGCGCGGTACTCCCCGAAAACATGCCGGGCAGAAGAAGTGGAGGGTCAAGCCGGCCTCCTGAATCCTGCCTTCAAAGCGTTCCTTTGATCCATTGTTATCACCTGTCTCCTTTACTCTGCTCTGGTTTGCCTGCTTACGATATCCTTCCATGAGGATTCGTCGCGGATAAAACCCCGACACAATGATGGCGGTCATTCGCGAATAGCACGGCCCGACGCATCAATTCTATCCCTAAATCGTTTCTATCTGATATAGTCTTCATCATGGGTGAATTCGAGGTGATTGAGCATGCTTTTCGTCAGCGTGTGCCATTTATGCACAAGTCTACCCGATTACCGAATGGCGATGATGCCTCTATACATGTCGTTCCAGAGGGCCAGGAGATCGCCATAAGTACGGATATATCCATGGCCGGAAAACACTGGCCGGAAGATTTTCCCCTCGATAGCGCGGCTTGCCGGGCCGTGAATGCTGCGCTGTCTGATCTCGCAGCCATGGGTGCAACGCCTGCGTGGATATGGCTGGGTGTGATGGCCATGTCTTCGGACGATGCGGACCGGATGGGGCAAGGTATTGGTATGGCACTTGCCTCTATTCCCATGGAATTGGCAGGAGGTGATACTGTATGCTCGCCGGTGAACGCCCTGTCGGTTACGGTGGCGGGTTTGTTGCCGGAAGGGAGTGGTATGCGTCGCGATGCGGCACATGTTGGCCAGGATGTGTGGTTATGCGGTCGGGCAGGTTTTTCCGCATATGGGTTGCAGCAATGGTTACAAGGGGAATATGAAGGGGCGTATGTGCCATACTTTCGGGACATCCGTCCGTTATTGAACGAAGGAATAAAGTTGCGCGAACTGGGCGTGGCATGTTGTATTGATGTTAGCGATGGTTTATACGCTGACGCGGAACATGTGGCGGACGCGTCTGGCATATTGATACATTTTAGTTTGGAGAGGGTTCCGGAGTTCCCGGCGCTGTCCCGGGATGTGGGTGAGCGAGAGGCGATACGCCTTGCATTGGGTGGTGGCGAAGATTACTCCCTGTTGTTTGCAGCATCAGTGGAACAGCGAAACGATTTGCAATCGTTTGCGGCTCGTATCGGCGAATGCGGGGAAGGGCGCGGTATTCACGTGACATTGGATGGCCGGGACATAAGCCCTGGATGCAAGGGATATGACCATTTTAACGATGCCGGTTAATCTGGCCCGTTTCATCGCTGCGGGTCTGGGCAGTGGCCGGGTTCCGTTCGCACCCGGCACGTCTGGTAGCTTGGCCGCGCTGGTTGTCGCGTGGCTGATCGTCCAGACATGGGGTGTGGTATTGCTTTGGTTGGCATGGGTGTTGTTGCTCCCCTTGGCATGCTGGTCTACATATCTGGCCTTGCCGGAAGAGAAGGAAAACGATCCGGGGTGGGTTGTTATTGATGAATGGTTGGGGCAGTGGTTGACGTTGCTGATTGTATTTACCGTGTTGCCTGTGAGCTGGTTTGTATTTATTCTGGCTTTCGCGGGGTTCCGGTTTTTCGATATCCTCAAGCCTGGTCCGATCAAGGCGGTAGAGCATGCGGGACCGGACTGGTGGTCGATCCATGCCGATGATTTGCTGGCCGGGGTATTCGCCGGGGTAGCCCTGCTGACCGGAAATTTTCTTCTGAGTCTCTTCCTTCCATGAATTGTCCGGGCTGCTTGCCATGGAAGTGAAGGCCCATATTCAGGCGCAACTGGTGATGAGCGACGCGGGTTTGAACGACCTTTGCCAGGCAGGGATCACAACGGGGTGGTTGAGCGCATGGCTGAAATCTGCGGGTGCGGAACATGTGTCTATACATTTTCTTGATACGGATACATGGAAACACACTGCTGCGGACTGGCAGGTATTCCATGCCACCGAGTCGGAATTAATGCGGGTTGCACTGTATCATGGGAAACGTATCCGGGCGCGGGAAGACGGTGGCAGAACGTTGCTCGGAGCGGATGGCTTTCGTCTGGAAAATCCCTGTCGTACAGCCTGGTGTTATACGGGATACCATCATGCGAGCAGTGTGTTGCTCCCGCTGGGCGATATCGCCTATCAACGCGAAACATGGTTGTATCTACTGAATGGAAGAGGTTCCTTATTGCCCCTGAATGTTTATGTCGGCGAGGGCGGGGGGATGGCGCTGGAGGCGGGTTTGCGCGGATCGTTTCGGGCCGGTTCGGATGGTCATGCAAGCGTCATGAACGATGGCGGGTACCTGCCTGAAGAAATGCTGATGTGCAAACTTAAAACGAGCGCCCTGAAGGTGCGCTTTGCCGAATCCTGTACTGGCGGGGGATTGAGCGAACGCTTAAGCCGGCTCCCCGGCGCCTCCCAGGTGCTGGATAGCGGTTGGATCACCTATAGTAATGATGCCAAGCACGCATTGCTCGGAATACCCGAGCAACTGCTTGCAAAACATGGCGCGGTTAGCCGCGAAGTAACGGAGGCCATGGCGCGGGCCGGGCGCGACAAGGCTCATGCATGTGTAGCGGTCAGCGGTATCGCGGGGCCTGATGGCGGCAGTGCGGACAAGCCCGTAGGAACGGTCTGGATGGCCGCCGCGCTTCCAGATGGAAGAACCCGCGCACAATGCGGTCATTTTTCCGGATCCCGTGCCAACATCCGGCAAAAAACTGTGAGTTGTGCGTTTGCACTTCTTGCGGGATTATTGTAGAAGCGACGCTGCTCACGGGTTTTGCAAAAGGCTAAGATGTTTTTCGTAAGTTTTATGAAGAATGCAGGCTAGGAGCCCGACAGTATCCTACAGTTGCCAAAGGAGAATAAGGTGAGAAAAGGTTTCGTAATGCTTGTGTTGGTCCTGAATGTGCTGGGCCTGAATATACTGGTGAGTGGTTCTGCCTCCGCCGCTGAAAATAATGGCGGCTTGAAGGCACCCATGGTGGAACCGGTCCGGGGTGATTTTTCAAACGGGAGTCAACAGGCTGCCCGCGCTGCAGCGTTGAAGGCCAAGATAAAGGCGATTGAAGAGCGCCGACTCCACCCCCCGAAGGAAGTGGCGAAACCTGTTCCCTTGTATCGCAGGAGCGTGCGCGGGACCAACGAGATCAAGGCAAAAGAGGACCTATCGAAGAATGCCGGAAAACGGGGTACCGCCAAACTGAAGTCCTACATACATGCGATTTTTGGCGGATTCGAATCTGCCGGGATGAGGGATTACGCTGCGGAGCATGGGCATTCCGGAGGAAACCACGACAGTATGAGAGGGATGACTTTCAAGGAACGTCTGAAATTGGAATTGAAAAAGAAACGGCAAAGAAATGAGGTAAGAAAAAAGGCGATTGCTGAACGCTATAAGAATCGGTGATAGGCTGGGTTGTCGGATTCATTCACATAGGTATAGCCGAGATCATCAAGAAACGTGCCTAATTCGCCTCGTTCCTGCGCGGGGACCTCAAGTCCGACCAGTACGCGTCCGAATGCCGCATCGTGGTTGCGATAGTGAAATAGTGAAATGTTCCAGCGTCCGGCAGATTCGGTCAGGAATTTAAGCAGGGCGCCGGGGCGCTCGGGGAAATCAAAACGGTAGATCACTTCATTATGGACCTCTTCACTGCGCCCGCCGACCAGGTGTCGAATGTGTAATTTGGCCAGCTCGTTGTCTATCAGGTTGAGGACGGGGTAGTGACTGTTTTCCAATATCGACTGAATAGTCTCTGCGTCTCTTTTGCCGTTGATGCCAATGCCGACGAATATATGAGCTTCAGTACGGCTGGACAGGCGATAATTAAATTCCGTGATAACCCGGCCTTCAAGAATCTTACAGAACTGAAGGAATGAGCCTGGCCATTCCGGAATGGTGACGGCAAACAGGGCTTCGTGTTTTTCTCCCATTTCTGTGCGTTCCGCCACATGTTGCATGCGGCCAAAATTCATGTTGGCGCCGCTGTTGATACAGGCCAAAACCTGACCATGCAGCCCTTTCTGCTGCACATATTTCTTCATGCCGGCTACACCCAATGCTCCCGCTGGTTCAACGATGGATCGATTATCGTCAAAGATATCCTTGATGGCTGCACATATTTCATCTGTATCGACCAGAATGATTTCATCTACGAAACGCCGGGTGAGGTCGAACGTGTGTCGACCTACCTGTTTGACAGCGACGCCATCGACAAAAATACCGACCTGGTCCAGCCGGATGCGTCTGCCCGCCTGAATAGCATGGTACATGGCGGCCGAATCCACCGGCTCTACGCCAATCACGCGGGTGTTTGGTGAATATGTCTTCAGGTATACAGCCATGCCGGAAATAAGACCGCCACCACCGATAGGGACGAATACAGCGTCCATATCTTTCGGTGCTTGCCGCAGCATCTCCTCGGCAATGGTACCCTGGCCAGCGATGACTAGCGGGTCATCGTAGGGATGTACGAAATACATATTCGATTCATCTCTTAGCCGATAGGCGTGTTCGCAGGCATCGGAATAGGAATCTCCGGCGAGCAGTACTTTTGCACCCAGCGACTCGACGGCGCTGACCTTGATGTCCGGTGTCGTGTCCGGCATGACGATGGTGGCAGCACAGCCTCGCCGCTTCGCACTCATGGCAACGCCCTGTGCGTGATTGCCAGCCGAGGCGCAAATGACGCCTTTGGCGCACTCCTCCTCGCTCATTTGTGAAATTTTGTTGTAGGCACCCCGTAACTTGAAGGAGAAAACAGGTTGTAAATCTTCGCGCTTGAACAATACTTCATTACGCAGTCGGGCCGATAATTTTGGCGCTGGTTCCAGCGGCGTTTCGCGGGCAATGTCATAGATCCGTGTGTGTTCGATGGCATCAAGGTAGAAGGACAGCATGTGGGCTTATATCATGGCAGGGCCAGGTATAAAAGGATGGAATGTGTATTGTGCTAGAGATTGAAGACCGGGGGCTACTGTATGCGGAAGCCTGCTTTGAGACCTTCCGCGTGGTGAACGGAGTGATTTTTAACTGGAGAGAACATGAAGAACGGTTGCGTTTGGGTTTGAGTCTTTTTGGACTCATTTTGCCCAATGGCCTGGAGCAACGATGCCTGGGAGAAGCGAAAAAGAGGGTATCTGATATATTGATGCGCATGACCGTAACGGGAGGGAATGGTCCCCGCGGGCTATTGCCGACAAGCAAACGGAGTGTTGACGTTTATATTCAGAGCTGGCCGTACATACCGAGAACAGCAGCAGTTCATTTGCGCTCGGTGATGTGGCCTCTGCCATTGTTTCCCCGACTCGCTAAATTGACGGCGGATTACGCGCAAACGATCCGTGGCTTGCACCATCTCAAGGCTAAAGGATTACTTGCCGAAGATGAGGAAGCTCTGATATGCGACGTGGACATGCTTTATTCAGCTACGACCTCCAATGTGCTGCTGTTCGTGGACGGGGTATGGCGAACACCTGATGCTGATGCCGTCTTGCCAGGTGTGGTACGCCGTGCTTTCGTCGATGCCGGTGTCGTACATAGCTCCGCTTGCATGCGTAGTTCCACCGCAAGGTGCGAAGCGATGGCGCTGACGAACAGTGGCTGGTTCATCCGGCCTGTGGCGTTCGTTGATGGACGCCCCCTGCGTACGCAGGGGATTCCTTTCGACCAGCTTGTTTCAGCTTTACGAGGGCGAGCGGGGATACCGGAAGAGTTTTCATGCAGTTGAGATCATTGATTTTATTGATTTTAATGGCGATATTCGTCTTTTCGGCAGGGGAGGTGTGGCTACCCATACGGCCGAAAGGCATTGTGGAGATACATATTCCTGCGGGCATTCCTAGTCGGGAAATCGGCCGACGATTGGAACATGCTGGCGTGATTCACTCGTCTCTAGCCTTCCGCATCTTGTCAAAAACAAGTGGTATGTCCGCTCGCCTTCAAAGCGGCTATTATCGCTTCGAATCTGCCGCGAATCTGTGGCAGGTGCTGGAGCGTATGAATAGCGGAGATGCAATCTTTTACCGGGTCACCATACCGGAAGGCTTGCGTACCGGCGAAGTGCTTGCGCTACTGGCGAGAAAGACAGGTACAAAGGCATCCGTCTGGAGTGCTGCCTTGCACAAGCTTCTTGGCCGCGCGGATACTGAAGGGCGCCTACTGCCCGAGACCTACACTTATCGAAAGCCCGTCCGGCCAAAGACCATTCTTACCAGTATGCTGGAGGGGCAGGATGCCATCATCAGGAAAATATTTTCAGATCGGTCGGGTGCCGGGGGCCAGAATGCCAATGCTCTGCGTATTGTCGCCTCCATTGTGGAAAAAGAAACGGCCGTGAACAAGGAGCGCCCATGGGTAGCGGCTGTGATTCGTAATCGCCTGGAGAAGCACATGGCGCTACAAATGGATTCTACCGTGATTTACGGTTTGTGGAGAGAGGATGGCACATTTTCCGGCAACCTTCACAAATCCGACATGAGGCGTGACACACCCTGGAATACCTATGTACACAAAGGACTGCCACCTACACCGATTTGCAATCCTGGCAAGGCCAGCCTTTTCGCTGCCGCTCACCCTGCCGATGTAAGCTATCTTTACTTCGTTGCGGATGGAAGCGGTGGACATGCCTTCGCCAACACCTTGGCGGAACATGAGAAGAATGTTCGGCGGTGGTTGAAGATTGGACAAAATTAGCAATGTTCAGCCAGAGGCCTGCCGAACTCATGGGAAATCTATAGTGGACCCCAGTTTTCAGACAGTAGAGCCAATGACAAAACTCGTGAGCGGGATAACGCAGCTTTGCTGCTGCGCGGGAAACCGCTGCCATCAAGTACCAGCGCCACCAGCGGACAGTCGCTACGCTTTTCTTTGGATCGCCCATGCGCAGCCAGATCATTGGACTGACATCCACCTTCAAAAAAGGTGTTGGTCAGGTCATACAGGGTGATCGTACAATCCAGATTGAACAGATCGCGCTCCCGCTCAAACAGGTGACTTTCCAGTGCGCCGCGGTGCTTGAACAACAGATCGGACACACGGTACATGCGAGACAGGCTACAGGCATTGAAGTCAGTATCGATCAGGTCGCTTAAACCGCTCTCCTGCTGTAGCCAGCGTTGAACGAAGCCGCTACGCGGCGCGGGGGATAAAGCAGTCACTTCCAAGTAACCTCCTGTGATGCCCCCGACCGGGCAATACAATACAACAGGAGATTACCCATGGAAGCAAAAGAACAAGCACGTTTTGACACCCTTTACACACGACACCTGCGTGCATTGAAGCTGCGAGGTTACAGCGCCAGC
>VAOZ01025959.1_pt1 | contig 39556 bp, 37 predicted proteins | sample 3394041 | NCBI WGS metagenome assembly VAOZ01 (sample SAMN08290431, study PRJNA428436) | hydrothermal vent metagenome | isolation source: Deep-sea hydrothermal vent chimney | place: Indian Ocean: Southwest Indian Ridge
CGCTCCATGGAACCACCATGCAGCTCATTCAATCCCGAAAATGGTCTCAAAGTGGGAGTGCCGCTCATCCACCCGGAGTTTTGCAAGAGGCTCATATGAAATAAAGGAAGGCCGCCCATCAACATGAAGAAACAAACCGCGCACAAACTTTTCATCATTTTTTGCTGGCACATGCACCAGCCGTTCTATCGTGATGCGGAATCCGGTCGTTACGCCCTGCCCTGGGTCTATCTGCATGCCATCAAGGATTATACCGATATGGCGGCCATCCTGAAGCAGGTGCCTGGCGCCCGCGCCGTGATTAATTTCGTACCCTCCCTGACCGTGCAGATCCAGGATTATGCGCACCGTATTCATGCATGGCTGAATCATGGTGACGAACTCCCTGATCCGTTACTCTCGGCATTAGCTCATCGGGATGGGTACTTTAGCCAGGAGGAACGCCACTGGTTACTGCGAGCCTGCTTCCGGCTGAATCATGAACGCAACCTGCATCGCTATCCCGCCTACAGCCGTTTATGGCATCTGGCGGAACAATGCCGACATCACGAAGACATGGATTATCTTGGCGATAATTATTTTACCGATCTGGTAACATGGTATCATCTGGCATGGCTGGGGGAAACCGTACGCAGTACGCATTTCGTAGCCCGCCGCCTGATTGACAAGGCGAGCAATTTCAGCAACCGTGATCGTCGCGATCTGATCACTCTGATCGCCAGTCTGCTAACCGATATTCCGTCGCTCTATCGCAAGCTGGCCGAGGACGGCAAGATCGAAATTTCAACCACGCCTTATGCACATCCGATTATTCCGCTTCAGCTGGATTTCAAGACTGCGCTGGAAACAGTACCGTCTGCCGAAATCCCTGAAGAGCCATATCCGGGCGGTGCTCGGCGAGCTCAGGATCATATTGACCGGGGCAAACGCGTGCATGCCGAAACCTTCGGTCATCCCGCGCGAGGCTGCTGGCCCGCCGAGGGCGCCGTATCCCGGCAGACCGTGGACATGCTGGGCAGATCCGGATTCGACTGGTGCGCTACGGGCGAAGGCGTACTGCATCATTCCCTCGGGTATAACCTGCGTGAACATCAGGGTGGGAAGGAACTCTATCATCCATGGCGCGTTGGCCATGATGGAAGCGTCGCCTGTTTTTTTCGTGATGATCACCTGTCCGATCTGATTGGTTTTGAATATCAGCATTGGGATACCCCTGATGCCATAGACAATTTCATGCATGAACTGGCCAACATCAAACGCCGCACGCAGGGCGAATCAGCGCCGATCGTCTCCATTATTATGGATGGTGAAAATGCGTGGGAACATTTTCCTGATAATGGTCTGCCTTTCCTGACAGCCTTATATCAGGCTATTTCAGAGCATGATGCCTTTGAATTAACGACATTTTCGGATTACCTGGCGCGGCATCACCGGCAACCGGTATTAAAGAAGCTGACTGCCGGTTCCTGGGTGTATGGCAATCTGTCCACATGGATTGGCGATACAGCCAAAACACGCGGCTGGAAATTATTGATTGAGGCCAAACGGGCCTTTGATGAGGTTCAGTCCGATCATACATTGACACCTGAACAGCTTGCCTCGGCCGAGGAGCAGTTGCGTATTTGTGAAGGATCGGACTGGTGCTGGTGGTTCGGCGACTACAATCCAGGGGCCACCGTCCGTGATTTTGACCGCCTCTACCGCAGGCATCTGAGTAAGTTATATCAATTGATTGGAAGAATCGCCCCCGCGATCCTGGATGCTCCGGTTTCCGAGGGTGATGGCGATGGCGAGGCTGAAGGCAGTGGCGTTATGCGCTGCGGCAACTGAAGCGTAACCGACCCGGCATGGCACCATGGATTGACCGACGGCGTGCCGGAGTACTGTTGCACATCGTCTCATTGCCAGGGCCACAGGCTTGTGGCGTGCTGGGTGAGGAGGCCCACTGGTTTGTGGATGCATTGCATGAAGGTGGCTTCTCGGTCTGGCAATTCTTACCGCTGGGGCCCACGCATAGACACGGTTCCCCCTATGAATCACTCTCTTCATTTGCCGGCAATCCTGATTTTATTGATTTACGCGAATGTGTATCCCACGAATGGATTGATGCATCCGACCTGCATGCCGCACATGACGCTTCCGGTGCCTGTATAGCCCGCATCAAGGCAGCCAACAGATTTTGGAACGAAGCGGAAAAACAGATTGATCTGGCTGCATCCGTACAGCATTTTCAGGCAGAGAATGCCGCATGGCTTGATGATTTCGCCCTGTTTATGGCCTTGAAGAAAGATCATGATGGACAACCATGGTGGCAATGGCCCAAGCCCGTCCGTCAACGTGATCCCGAAGCGCTGGTTCACGCAAAACATCTTCATGCAGCTGCAGTCCATCAGGTTGTATTTGAACAATACCTGTTTGCTCTGCAATGGGATGCACTCAAGAAATATGCCGAAATGCGCGACGTAATGCTGTTCGGAGATCTACCTATTTATGTGGCGCATGATTCCGCCGATGTGTGGGCCAATCAGAAAATATTTACCATCAATGAGAACGGCCTGTGTTCCGAAGTGGCTGGCGTGCCACCGGATTATTTCTCCGACACAGGTCAGCGATGGGGTAATCCCCTGTATCATTGGGAACAACTGGAAGTCAATCATTTCGACTGGTGGGTGACACGCATTCAGGCGCAACTGGCGCGCATGCATCTCCTGCGCATCGACCATTTTCGTGGATTGGAAGCCTACTGGGCCATCCCCGGTGAAAGCAAGGACGGAACAATGGGTGAATGGCGTAAAGGGCCCGGCGCGGCATTGCTGGAAGCCATCAACACGAAATTGGGGTGGTTGCCACTGGTGGCCGAGGATCTGGGCTTTATTACACCGGAAGTGACTGCCTTGCTGGAACGTTTTGGTCTGCCTGGCATGAAGGTATTGCAGTTCGCTTTCGATGGCATGCCTGACAACCCTTATCTGCCCGGAAACTTCGGTATGAACAGCGTGATTTATACCGGCACGCACGATAACGATACGACACTGGGCTGGCTTAAATCACTTGCTCCAGGAGCAAGGGGGCGTCTTGCTCCCTATGCCGATGACAGCGATATGCCCTGGTCGCTCATTCGGCTATCCATTGAATCCCAGGCGCGCCTGGCCATCATCCCCATGCAGGATCTGCTGTCGCTGGGTAGTGAAGCACGGTTTAATACGCCAGGCACCACGGAGGGCAACTGGCAATGGCGCATGGCGGGACGCGGACAGGCAGCGGACAGGATGTGGGCGCGCACATACGAACTGAATCTGCGCTATGGTCGGGTCTGCCAATCCGCAGGATTCATGAATCACGCGGGCTAAACCGGCGTGGCACTATCCTCGGCCCTGGTCACAGCGGGCGCCGACCAGGGCAGCATAAGGCTCTACTCCCGCGCGTGTTCCTTGTAATAATTAATCATGCCGTTTGTTGATCCGTCATGGCTTTTAACCTCAGCATCGTCGTCCAGCTCAGGCAAAATTCTGCGCGCCAGTTGCTTCCCCAGTTCCACGCCCCACTGGTCATAGGCATTAACGCCCCAGACGATGCTCTGAACAAAAATCTTGTGTTCGTACATGGCGATCAGGCTACCCAGGGTACGCGGTTCCAGCTTCTGGAATAAAATCGAATTGGTCGGTTTATTGCCCGGGAACACCTTATGCGGCAGCAAGGCCTCCAGCTCATCACCGGAAAGCCCTTCCGCCTCCAGTTCCACGCGCACCTCGGCTTCAGTTTTACCCCGCATCAGCGCCTCGGTCTGAGCGAAAAAATTGGACAGCAGTATGGGATGATGTCTGCCGACCGGATTCCTGGTTTCGATCGGCGCAAGGAAATCGCAGGGGATCAGCTTCGTACCCTGATGGATCATCTGATAGAAGGCATGCTGGCCGTTGGTGCCGGGTTCGCCCCAGATGATCGGACCCGTGGAACAATCAACAGGTTTACCGTCGCGGGTGACACGTTTACCGTTGCTCTCCATGTCACCCTGCTGAAAGTAAGCAGGAAAGCGATGCATATACTGATCATATGGAAGCAGAGCATGCGAATCGGCATCAAAAAAATTATTGTACCAGACACCTAACATCCCCAGGATAACCGGGATATTTTCCTCCATCGGTACGGTGCGGAAATGTTCATCCATATCGTGTGCGCCAGCCAGCAGATCCTCAAAATTGTCCATGCCAATATACAGTGCAATGGAAAGACCCACCGAACTCCATAGCGAATAGCGGCCTCCCACCCAATCCCAGAATTCAAACATGTTGTTGGTATCAATGCCGAAGGCGGAAACTGCCCTGGCATGGGTGGAAACAGCGACAAAGTGCTTGGCTACGGCGGTTTTAGTACCGCCGCGCGTCAAAAACCAGTCACGTGCCGTACGCGCATTGGTGATGGTCTCCTGGGTCGTGAAGGTTTTGGATACGATCACAAACAGTGTCGTCTCACGGTGTAAATGTCGCAGGGTTTCCACCATATGCGTACCATCAATGTTAGATACGAAATGCACATGCAATTTATCACGGCCAAATGGTGTCAGGGCCTCGGTTACCATTACCGGACCCAAATCGGAGCCACCAATGCCGATATTAACAATATCGGTCATTGGCTTACCTGTACTGCCTTTCCACTCTCCCGAACGCACCGCTCCTGTAAATGCGCGCATCCGGGCCAGTACCCGGTTCACATCCGGCATCACATCTTTGCCATCCACCATCACGGGTCTGTTCGATCGGTTACGCAATGCTGTATGTAATACGGCGCGATGCTCGGTCGTATTAATCTTTTCGCCAACAAACATACGTTGGATCCAGCCTGGCACATCACGTTCGCGGGCCAGTTTCATCAAGCATGAAAACGTTTCGTCATTCATGATGTTCTTGGAGAAATCAACCAGAATATCATTGAACTTCCGTGAATAGCGGTTGAAACGCTCACCATCCTCCGCAAACAGGTCGCGCATATGCACGTTGGCCATATGCCGGCGGTGTTCATCAAGGGCCTTCCAGGCTTCTGATTGCGGCAATTCAGACATGATGACTGCCTGTGAAGTCATCAAAGTGCCCATGGATGGACTTTTTACGACTTCATCAGACATTAATCCCCCCCCCCCTTCATCATATTCTGCATCCCGGACGATTTACACCCGGGAACCGACATTGACATTGGATGCAGGGTGTAAGTATTTGGTTTGCCTGGCTCATGCTATACGATACTATACGACAGTGTTTGCATGAGGCACGCCTGATACTACTGCTACCTCCGTCCATAAAGCCATATTGCATGTGCATGTGAGTTTCCTGCAGAACTCGTGTGCGGACAAGGGAACAAGCAACCCAAGATCCGGCATTGACATTGGATGCGGGGTGTAAGGGCTTGTGACGAGATAACCTTTACAATCCTACTTGTCTTTTTGCCCATACCCCACGTTACACAAACAGTTACATAGCAATACTATGTGCCTGTTTGCGTGCCTTGGTTATGGGCAAAAATCCTGCGTAATATAGTACAGTTTATTTCGTTACAAGCCCTAAATATTTGGTTTGCATGGCGTTTCGAAAAATCATCTGTTCACCTCGTTGGTGATGAGTGATTTTTCGGAATGCCAGGCGAATCAAAGGGTTGCGGCATGCGCCGCATGTCAATGTCGGATCATGGGGCAAGGACATGGCAGCATTGAGAGGAAGTTCAGGCTAGTATCGCCGTCATTCAACAAAAAGAGGCAGCACTCATGGCAAAGATGAACATTGTGTTTGTGGCTTCTGAGGCCGCTCCCCTGGCTAAAACCGGCGGGTTGGCGGATGTGGTGGGCTCCCTGCCTCATGCCTTGAAACGCCTTGGTCACGAAGTAACGGTTATCATACCCTACTACCGTAAACACGTACGCGCCAGTGGCGTCAAAATAAAGCCGCTGAAACACGCCGTGCCCATGTGGATTGACGGTATGGATCGCGTCGCGCCCCTGCACGAAGCCCGCGAACACGGGTTACGTTTTATTCTGGTCGAACAGGATGATTTTTACGAACGTGAGGACTTGTACGGCCCACCCGATGGTACATACAGCGACAATCTTTTGCGTTACATCTTTTTCAGTCGTGTTGCACTGGAGACGGCATGCCTGTTAGGGCATCCCGTGGATATCCTTCATTGCCATGACTGGCAGGCGGGGTTTCTCCCTCTGCTGCTCAAAACCCAATATCAGCATCAGCCTCGCATTGCGAATGCACAATGTGTTTTCACGATTCATAATCTGGCCTATCAGGGTGTGTTCCCGTCCTTCTGGCTGAATCGTTTAGGTCTCCCCGCCGAATTCTTTCACCCGGGGTGCTATGAATTTTATGGCCGGATTAATTGCATGAAGGCAGGTATCGCGGCCTGTGACCGGATCACCACGGTGAGCCGAACCTATGCCAGGGAAATCCTGACACCGGAATACGGTTGCCACCTGGAATCCTTTCTTTCCGAACATGCCGGCAAACTCTCCGGTCTCGTGAATGGTCTGGATGTGGAAAGCTGGAACCCTGCTGTTGATACGGCTATTGCCGTCAAATATGCCCCCGGGAACATGAGCGGAAAGCGGCATTGCAAAATAGCATTACGGAACAAACTGGGGCTAGCGTCCCATGTGGACACACCCCTGCTTACCATTGTTTCGCGCCTGGTCGAACAAAAGGGGGTGGACCTGCTTCTTGAGTGCGTTCCCGGCTGGCTGGAAAAAGGTTACCAACTGGCCGTACTTGGATCAGGCGATCCCGTCTATGAATCCATGCTGGATCAATTGGCCAGGGAAAGGCCGGCACAAATGCATTTTTCCTCGGGATTCAATGAAACACTGGCTCGGCAAATCTATGCCGGAGGTGATATTTTCCTGATGCCATCGCGTTTCGAGCCTTGTGGTCTGGGTCAACTCATGGCGATGCGCTATGGCAATGTGCCGGTGGTTCGAGCCACTGGCGGCCTCAAGGATACCGTAATGAATTACACCTTCTCCAGACGCACGGGTACGGGCTTCGGATTTGACGAGGCCACGCCCGATGCTTTTCAGGCTACAGTGGATGATGCGGTCAAAACATGGCGTAGCCCCGCTGTCTGGCGACGTATCATGGGTCGCGCCATGCGTCGTGATTCATCCTGGAATGCCTCGGCCGTATCCTATGTAGAGATGTACGAATCACAGATACGTCAGCAGACCCATGGATAAATGATGCGCCAAATCCTTGTGCGTCGGGTAGACGCGGATGTGATAGGCAAAATCACCACTGTCTTCCGGCTGTAGATCAGTTTCAAATATCCCGTCATTCATGTGTACCATTTCGACAATGCGATAAGGTTTATAGCCCCCTTCACGGGAGGGCCGCAACAACACAATTTCCACATGCAGATCCCCGTAAGACAAGCCATCGTGAAACACCTTCACTTGTACCTTCAAACGTTCCCCATATAACTCTTGAGCCTCCACGGGCATCCCGTCTATACGGGTCAGCGTCACCTTTGGCCAGGCTTTGTACACCCTGGCTTTCCATGCAGCCAGCGCTCTGGCCCGCTTAAATCCATCCTCTATCATTGCCTTTCCATGCTGCGAGGCCGGTACATAGAAGCGCCTGGTATATTCCGAAACCATGCGATCCGTATTGAAATGCGGAATACTGGAGATCATCGCACGCTTGGAAATGGCGACCCAGTCATCGGAAAATCCGCTCTCATTACGATTGTAATAGGTTGGAAATACCTCATGCTTCAGTATGTGGTAGAATGATGCCGCATCATCCTCGTCGCGCATATGCGGATCGGCAATGTCGCGCTCACCGCCAATAGCCCAGCCATTATCCCCGTGAAACCCTTCCGGCCACCATCCATCCAGAATACTCAGGTTCGGCACACCGTTCATGGCAGCCTTCATCCCCGATGTGCCCGATGCCTCCATGGGGCGAATCGGGTTGTTCAACCACACATCCACACCTGAAATAAGATAGCGGCTCAGCGTCATATCATAACCCTCAAGCATCAGAATCCTGCCTGTAAATCCGGGTTTTCTGGCATATTCGTGGATACGCCGGATCAGTTCCTGCCCGGGTGTGTCCGCCGGATGCGCCTTACCGGCAAACAGGAATACCACGGGATGATCGGTATCATTCAGCAACTGGCGCAGTTTCTCTTCATTCTGGAAGAGTAGCGTGGCGCGTTTATAGGTTGCAAAACGGCGGGCAAACCCCACCACCAGCGTGCGCACATCAAACAAAGCGGTCATTTTTTGCACCATCTGCGCACTCTCACCATTTCGCAGGGCCTGCCGTTCCAGTTGCTGACGCACATATTGCAGCATACGCTGCTTGTTTGTCTGGTGGATACTCCAGTAGTGATAACCGGAAATATCTTCAATGTTTTGCCAAAATGCCGGTTCCAAAAGCTGCCCGCGCCACTGGCCACCCAAATGCTGATTGAAGGCATTAATCCACTCCGGTGCCAGCCATGTCGTAACATGCACGCCATTGGTCACGGATGAGACCGGGTTCTCCTCCGGTTGCAAATCCGGCCACATGGACTGACAGATACAGGAAGACACTTCCCCGTGCAATTTGGCCACGCCATTCACATAGGCGGAACCATGAATAGCCAGTGCCGTCTGGTTAAAACCTTCCGAACCGTGGCCGAAATCACCATGTCCCAGACCATGCAACCTCGCCATATCAATACCCAGTTTATCGGTATAATGCCCCATATAACGGTCAAACATATCCAGCGGAAAAATATCATGACCTGCGGGTACGGGCGTATGCGTGGTAAACACCGAGGAGGCACGAACCGACTCCAGGGCCTCATTGAAACTCAGCTTGTATTGCTCAATATATTCGAATAACCGTTCCAGGATGGTAAAGGCGGCATGACCTTCATTGGCGTGCCAGACGGTCGGGCCAATACCCAGCACACGTAAGGCCCGCACACCACCGATCCCCAGCACAATCTCCTGCTTGATACGGTTTTCCAAACCACCGCCATAAAGCTGATAAGTGATTTTACGTTCCTCGGAGGTGTTACTTTCCACATCCGAATCAAGCAAGACCATGCGGATGTGCCCCGCTCTGGCCTGCCATATATTCAAATCCAGCATGTGATCCAGCAATTGCACCTGTACCCGCCGTGGATGGCCGGCTTGATCCATGACGTGTTCGATGCATAAATCGCTAAACCGGTTGTCATGGTATACGGCGATCTGCTGACCCTGTGCATTGATGGTTTGAGTGAAATAACCCTGGCGATATAACAGTCCGACGGCGGTAAACGGAAGACCGAGATCACTGGCGGACTTGCAGTGATCGCCAGCCAGAATGCCCAGACCTCCTGAATAGATGGGAAGGGATTCATGCAAGCCGAACTCCGCCGAAAAATAGGCAATCGAATATGATCTGGCATGCTCATAATTCGAGGCAAACCATTGATATTCCTCCTTTTTATAGGAAGTATAATCGGCAATCACGCCATGATATTCAGACAGGAAGGCACGGTCTGCAGCCACGTCATCCAACCGATGTTGACTGACACGGCGCAGGAATGAGCGTGGATTGTGCCCGCACATATCCCACAGTACGGAATCAATGTGGTGAAACAGGGCGCGGGCCTTCGAGTTCCAGGCAAACCACAGGTCGCCGGCAATGTCTCCAAGACCTTTCAACGCATCGGGAATCGTGGGTTGAACTCGCAGGAAATAAGTGCTTCCTTGAGATTTCATGATGGCCCCTTGTTAACCTGAACTATTCATACCTAGATCCTGCAAGTGCTTGTTCCTTTGTCCGCACCGAATCCCTCGTCGGTCGTCCGTATGCACGGCTACGGTCTCCTTCCTCGGCAATCCGCTGCGGACAAAGGCCCTGTGCAATCATCATGGCGATTCATGAATAGTTCAGGTTAAATTCTCATTCCCGAGGGTTAGGGGCCCTCTCCTGAGAGCGTGATCCGGTTCATGCGATTTGCAATGGAATCTACAGCCTTCCGATCACGGGCAAATCACCCACCAATGGACGGATATAGTCCAGCCAGCGTGTACTTATATCGTTACCCTCGGCATTGATATACGCATCGGCTATTGATGTCGTTTCCCTGGCCACCGACGCAAGCGGTGTAATGAAATATTCACTGGCATAAGGTACATTTGAAACCCTGCGAATCGCGACCGATCCGTTCTCACCCGTCGCGGCTGCATGATTGACAGCCGTTCGTCCGACTTCACGCGCTTCCCTGGCGTCAACAAGCGACACACTGGTGGGATAGCTGCGTTGCAAATAACCGAATGTATCGGCGCGTACGCGTATATTTTCACCCTTGAATGCACGCTTTACACGGGAAGCGAGCGCATCCCCCAGCGATCCGGTGCCTGAAAGTTGAATATTGCCATGTGAATCCCGTTCTTTGCTCGACGCAACAGGACGGCCCTCCCTGTCCGAAACGCCTTCGGACACAGCTATCACGCAACGCCCGCGCGCACTGACTACGCGGTGAACATCCATTATGAACCGTTCCACATCAAACACCCGCTCCGGCAGATAAATCAGGTGTGGGCCATCACCATCCGCCTGCCGCGCCAGGGCCGATGCAGCAGTCAAAAAACCCGCATGCCGACCCATCACCACATTGATTTTAACGCCGGAGAGAGCGTCGTTATCCCGATCGTCGCCTATAAATGCCAGCGCCACAAAACGGGCCGCGGAAGCAAACCCCGGACAGTGATCCGTCACTTTCAAATCGTTATCAATGGTCTTGGGAATATGCATGGTACAAAAATTATAGTTTGCATCCTTGGCCATTTCAGAAATGATATACGCCGTCTCGGCCGAATCATTACCACCGATATAGAAAAAATAGCGTATATCGTTTTTCCTGAATACATCAAGTATCTTTTCGCACTCGGCAGGGCCGGGTTTCAGCCGGACGGAACCCAAAGCGGCTGCCGGCGTATGAGCTACCTGTTCCAGTTGTTCTACGGATTGCGTGGTCAGATCCACGAAATTTTCACTCATAATCCCGGCGATGCCGTGACGTGCGCCAAGGATTCCGGTCATCACATCCTGCTCCCGTGCCGCTAAAATGGCCCCGATCAACGACTGGTTAATCACCGCCGTGGGACCTCCGGATTGTCCGATCACCATTTTTCCTTTGAGCATCCCGCACCTCCTGTGTAGTCTGGCCCTGCCCCTCACACACAAATCCACACCAATCCACACAAATTGCTCTTCAGCATTGTATGTAAAGGGCGGGGATCCTGTCCGGATCCTAGCACGAAACAGCATGGAACAAAGGAAAAAAAGATGGTCGATAAACAGGCGGGTGAAGCCGTGGATGTACATGATCTCATCAGGCTGCTGCGTGAGGCGGGAAGAACGATTCTGATGCCTGCATTTCAGCATCAATCCAGTCGTATCCACATCAAGAATGATGGCTCCGTCGTCACGGAAGCCGACATGAAATGTCAGCAATTCATCCGCGAAGAACTGCTTGTTTCATATCCGGGAATCAATTTTCTGGGTGAGGAGATGCCGGAAGGAGAACAGCGCGTATGCCTGACAAACAGCCCTCGTTTCTGGTGCCTCGATCCACTGGACGGAACCACAAATTTTGTCACATCGTTTCCAGCCTTCGGGATATCCCTGGCGCTGATCGAACATGGCCGGCCCGTCCTCGCCTGTATTCACGATCCGGTACGTGATGAAATGTTTTCGGCTCTTCACCATGAGGGTGCATGGTTGAATCAACAACCCCTGAAGGTCGCACCGGCGAGGCCACTCTCCGAGGCGGTCGGCTTTATCGATTTCAAACGACTCCATCACGAACTGGCTATTTATCTGGCAACAAAAAAACACTATCGGAGCCAACGTAATATCGGCAGTTGTGCACTGGAATGGGCGTGGCTGGCCGCCGGGCGCGCGCAATTTATTGTTCATGGCAGTGAAAAACTATGGGATTATGCCGCTGGCTGCCTGCTGGCCGAAGAGGCTGGCTGCACCGTATCCAATTGCAAACAGCAGCACCCTTTTCATGCAAAAAGTCTGAGCAGTTCCATTATAGCCGCCACGTCTGCCACGCTACATCAGCAGTTATCCTGTCATCTACCCCTGTCAGGAGGTGTATAGGCGCCCTGCTCCACCCCTGTTCAGACCGGGGTCGCTTTTGCCATTTATTTCCGCTATCGTGCAGCTTCCGCGACAGGCGTCTAATCCGTATTCTTCATAAATCACCGTAATGATTTGCGCCGGGCCTTTGTTTGCAACAGACTTCCAAGGAAGGCGTGCGTGACTGCGTATACGGGCAATCGATGAGGAATCCGTTGCAAACAAAGGTATAGTAGCAGCGTACGCATGAAATGATACGGGTCGGGATACATCGCATACATGATTTATCGGGGGGAGGGACAGCACGTGGATAGTGTCAGTAATCTCAAAATTGATCTGGTTGAAGTTTGCGAGGCCGCTGCCCGCGCCTGTGCACCATTTGTCGGATCCGGCCGGAAAGATGAGGGCGATGGTCTGGCGGTCGATGCCATGCGCGCCCGTATCAATACAATCAGAATGAGGGGCATGATCGTGATAGGTGAAGGTGCCAAGGATGAGGCACCCGCCCTGTACGATGGCGAGAAAGTCGGCACAGGCGATGGCCTTGGCGTGGATATCGCCGTGGATCCGATTGAGGGCACCAATCTGTTCGCCAGGGATATGCCTGGTTCGATTGTAACACTGGCGGCCGCGCCTGAAGGCTCCATGTACCGGCCCGGTTCATGTTTCTATATGGACAAGCAGGTTTATCCGAAAGCAGCTCGCGGCAAGATTGACGCTGAGGCCCCTGTCTCGGATCGCCTGAACCAACTGGCCGACGCACTGGGCAAGGAAGTGGGCGAGCTCAAGATTTTTATTCTGGATAAACCACGCCATCAGGAACTGATGCGGGAAGTGTATGCAACCGGAGCCAAAATTCGTCTGGCTACGGATGGCGATGTCAACGGCGCCATCCAGGCCGTACTGAATATGGGATCCGATGCCCTGTTCGGCATTGGCGGTACGCCGGAAGGTATCGTCACAGCCTGCGCTGCCCGCGCCATGGGCGCGGAGATGTTCGGTCGTATGGCGCCACAAAAGGATTTTGAGATTAAGCTGTGTAAAAAAGAGGGTGTGGATACCACGCGCATACTCACGCGCGATGAACTGGTTACATCCGACGATTGTCTGTTCATTGCCACCGGCCTGACATCGGGTGCATATGTCCGCCACGTTAAGGCAGGCTACGATGCTTATGGTAAACACAAGACCACGGATACGGTCGTGCTGGATGGTGGCATTGGCAATATCCGTCACGTCATCACCACGATCCATGTTTAATGACATTTCAAATCAGGTAAGGGGGTATAATCAATGAGTAATAATCGCAGACACCTGGCCAATGCCATCCGCGCCCTGTCTATGGATGCAATACAAAAAGCCCACTCCGGGCACCCGGGCGCACCGATGGGAATGGCGGATATTGCTGAAGTCCTGTGGAATGACTACCTTAAACATAACCCCGGCAATAGCGGTTGGCCAGACCGTGATCGTTTTGTCCTGTCCAATGGTCACGGCTCAATGCTGATCTATTCGCTACTGCATCTGACCGGTTACGATCTGCCGATGGATGAGATCAAACAATTTCGTCAACTTCATTCCAGAACACCCGGGCACCCCGAATACGGTTATGCGCCGGGCGTCGAGACCACGACCGGCCCCCTGGGTCAGGGTATCGCCAATGCCGTCGGCATGGCCATTACCGAACGCATGCTGGCTGGCCGGTTCAACAGACCGGGTCACGACATTATCGATCACTACACCTATGTATTCCATGGCGACGGTTGCCTGATGGAAGGCATCTCGCATGAAGCTTGTTCGCTGGCCGGCACACTCGGACTGGGAAAGCTGATCCTGTTCTGGGATGACAACGGTATCTCCATCGACGGTAAGGTTGAAGGCTGGTTTACCGACGATACACCAGGCCGCTTCGGAGCATATGGCTGGCAGGTAATTCGTCATGTTGATGGTCACGACGCTGATGAAATCAAGGCAGCCATTGAAACTGCTCGCGCCAACCCCGATCAGCCGACCATGATCTGTTGCAAGACCATCATTGGTTATGGCTCCCCGAACAAGGCCGGCAGTCATGATTGCCACGGTGCGGCGCTGGGTGAGGAAGAGTGCGCGCTGGTGCGCAAGGAGCTGGGTTGGGAATACGATCCGTTTGTGATCCCCGATGATGTTTATGCCGGCTGGAACGCCAGAGACCAGGGTGCTGCCGCCGAAGCTGACTGGCAGACCCGTTTTGATGCCTACAGAGCAAAATATTCCGATTTGGCCGCGGAATTTGAACGCCGTCAGTCGGGCGACCTGCCAGCCAACTGGGAAAAGGGCGTAACATCATGGATTAACCGATTGCGTGAAGAAAAGCCCGATTGGGCCACGCGCGTAGCCAGCGGTAAAACCATCGGCACCTTTGCCGCGTTACTGCCGGAATTTATCGGCGGCTCCGCCGATCTGGCCCCATCGAACAACACCAAATGGCCGGAGGCCGTAGCCTTCGGCAGGGATACGCCGGAAGGCAATTATATTCACTACGGCGTGCGTGAATTCGGCATGAGCGCCATCATGAACGGTATGGTGCTGCACGGCGGCGTCATTCCGTTCGGCGGCACCTTTTTGATGTTTTCGGAATATGCACGCAATGCGATTCGCATGTCCGCCCTGATGAGAATTGGCACCATCTTCGTCTATACCCATGACTCCATCGGCCTGGGCGAGGACGGCCCGACCCATCAGCCAGTCGAACAAATCGCCACCCTGCGCATGATTCCCCGCATGAATACATGGCGTCCGTGCGATGCGGTGGAATCCGCGGTTGCATGGAGGATTGCGGTCGAACGTCGTAACAATCCGAGCACCCTGATCTTCACGCGCCAGGGCCTGCCCTGCAATAGTTACACCGATGAGCAGGTGTCCAGTATCGAACGCGGCGGTTATGTGTTAAGCGATTGCGAGGGAACGCCGGATGTACTCATTATCGCCACCGGATCCGAAGTGCAGTTGGCACTGGCTGCGCAACAGGAGCTGCCCGACAGGAGGATACGTGTTGTTTCCATGCCGTGTACCGAGCGTTTCGATGCACAGGATGATACATACAAGGAATCCGTATTACCTGCATCCGTGACTGCGCGTGTTGCTGTCGAAGCTGGCGTGACCGGCTTCTGGGCGAAGTACGTGGGGCTGGGCGGTCAGGTGATCGGTATTGACGCCTTTGGAGAGTCGGCTCCGGCTGTCGATCTATTCAGGGAATTCGGTATTACAACGGAAGCCGTCGTGGCAGCCGTAAACAAACTGGCCTAATTTGGGACAAAGGGAGAGAATAATGACGATTAGAGTTGGTATTAATGGTTTTGGCCGTATTGGCCGCATGGCATTCCGCGCCATTGCCAGTGAATTTTCGGATATGGAGGTCGTTGGCATCAACGATTTGCTTGAACCCGATTACCTGGCCTACATGCTCAGGCACGACTCCGTACACGGCCTGTTTGACGGTGATGTTGCCGTTGAGGGCAACAACCTGCTCGTCAATGGCAAGAAGATTCGCCTGACCGCGGAACGCAATCCGGCCGACCTGAAATGGGATGAGGTCGATGTTGACGTGGTACTGGAATGTACGGGCTTCTTCCTGACCGGGGAAACGTGTCAGGCCCATCTGGATGCCGGAGCCGGAAAGGTTGTGCAGTCCGCGCCTTCCAAAGACACCACGCCGATGTTTGTCTACGGTGTCAACCACAACACCTATGCCGGTCAGACTATCGTGTCGGCCGCATCCTGCACCACCAATTGCCTGGCACTAGTGGCCAGGGTACTCCACGACAACTTCGGTATCAAACGCGGCCTGATGACGACCGTGCATGCGGCAACGGCTACCCAGAAGACGGTTGACGGCCCGTCCATGAAAGACTGGCGAGGAGGTCGCGGTATCCTGGAGAATATCATCCCGTCTTCCACCGGTGCGGCCAAGGCTGTCGGCAGGGTGCTGCCGGATCTGAACGGAAAGCTGACCGGCATGTCTTTCCGTGTTCCGACCTCGGATGTTTCCGTGGTGGATCTGACCGTTGAACTGAATCATGCAACCGGCTATGCCGATATTTGCGCCGCGATGAAGGCTGCTTCCGAGGGTGAAATGAACGGTGTTCTGGGTTATACCGACGAGAAGGTGGTGTCCACCGACTTTCGTGGTGACAGCCATCCATCCATCTTCGATGCAACAGCCGGTATCGCCCTTGACGGTACGTTCGTCAAAATTATTGCTTTCTATGATAACGAGTATGGCTATACCTGCAACATGATACGCCTGGTTCATCACATCGTCGGCTAACCAGGATGATTTATCAATTCGGGCGGCATGTGTGACACCCATCATGAGGAGTGAATCATGCCTGTGGTTAAAATGACCGATCTCGATCTTGCCGGAAAGCGCGTTTTGATCCGTGAGGATTTGAATGTGCCAATTGTCGATGGTGAGGTGGGTGATGACACACGTATTCGCGCCAGTCTGCCAACCATGAAACGCGCCATGGACGTCGGCGCCAGGGTGATGATCTGTTGTCACCTGGGCCGCCCGACTGAAGGTGAATATGACGAACGGTTCTCGCTGGCCCCCGTCGCCCGCCACCTGTCCGGGTTACTGGGCAAGGAGGTTCGCCTGATTAGGAATTACCTGGATGTTGCGCCTGAAATGAAGGATGGCGAACTGGTGTTGCTGGAAAACATCCGATTTAACGTCGGCGAAAAAAAGAACGACGACGAACTATCCGAAAAATATGCCGCGCTGTGTGATATTTATGTAATGGATGCCTTTGGTACGGCACACCGCACCCATGCGTCAACGTATGGTGTTGGCCGGTTTGCTCCACTTGCGTGCGCGGGCCCACTGCTGGCTGGTGAGCTTGAGGCGCTGGGCAAGGCGCTGGATAACCCGGCCCGCCCTCTGGTCGCCATTGTTGGCGGCTCCAAGGTTTCCACCAAACTGACTGTTTTGAGATCCCTCTCGACGGTCGTGGATCAGCTGGTCGTCGGGGGCGGCATCGCAAACACATTCATCGCCGCAGCGGGTCACAATGTCGGCAAGTCATTGTATGAAGAAGCCCTTATGGATACCTGCAAAGCACTCTCCGCCGCCGCCCATGCCTGCGGTGGCGACATTCCCGTACCCGCCGACGTGGTGTGTGGTAAGGAATTTTCTCCAACTGCCAAAGCATCCTTGAAAGATATTTCCGATACGGAGGATGATGATATGATCTTCGATATTGGCCCGGATTCCGTGACTGTGCTGACCGAAATTATCCGCAATGCAGGCACCATTGTCTGGAATGGTCCGGTCGGTGTATTTGAATTCGACCAGTTCGGCGAGGGCACCAGGGCCATCTCGCTGGCAATTGCCGACTCCCCCGCCTTCTCCATTGCCGGTGGCGGCGATACACTGGCGGCTATTGGCAAGTATGGCATCGCCGATAAAATATCCTGTATTTCCACGGGTGGCGGCGCCTTCCTCGAATTTCTTGAGGGCAGGAAGCTTCCCGCAGTGGCAATGCTCGAAGGACGTTCAGTTTAGTGTCCGAATTTCGCAGAACCAAGATCGTTGCCACGCTGGGACCAGCCTCCGAATCACTGGAGATGCTGGATCGGCTGGTAGCGGCGGGTGTAAATGTGGTACGTCTGAATTTTTCCCACGGCACGCCGAAGGAACACCGTACCCGCGCGAAAAACATACGGGAAGCGGCCATGAGACATGGGATATGTGTCGGCATCCTCGCCGACATGCAGGGGCCAAAAATTCGTTGCGGCAAGTTCAAAAACGGTAAAACCGTTCTTACCCCCGGACAACATTTTATCATTGACGCCGCACTGGGGCTGGATGATGGCAATGACGAACGTGTCGGCATCACCTATAAAGCGCTCGTTTCCGATGTGGAACCGGGTGTACGTTTGCTTCTCAACGATGGTTTGATTGCGATGGATGTTGACGAAATCAACGATCAGGAGATCCATTGTACCGTCGTCATGGGTGGGGAATTATCCGATGGCAAAGGCATCAATCGTGCCGGTGGAGGACTATCGGCGGATGCACTGACGGCCAAGGACAAGGAAGATATCAAGACTGCCTGCGACATTGACGTGGATTACATTGCTATTTCCTTTCCGCGTGATGGAGAGGACATGAAATATGCCCGTCAGCTGGTACGTGAAGCAGGAGGACACGCCAACCTCGTTGCCAAGGTGGAGCGCGCCGAGGCAGTCGATAATCTGGACAGCATCCTCGCGGAGTCCGATGCTGTTATGGTGGCACGTGGCGATCTGGGTGTCGAAATCGGTGATGCCGCTGTTCCGCCGGTGCAGAAGTGCATTCTGCGCAAGGCGCCTCGTTACAATTGTCCCGTGATCGTGGCCACCCAGATGATGGAATCCATGATCAACAATCCGATTCCGACACGCGCCGAAGTCAATGATGTGGCCAACGCCGTGCTGGACGGCACCGATGCCATCATGCTTTCCGGCGAAACAGCCGCCGGAAAATATCCGGTTGAAGCGGTAGAAGCCATGCACCGCACATGCATAGAAACGGAGAAACAGGAGGTAATGCCTTCTTCCACGACGCGCGACCCGCGTTACCCTCCACGCTCCGTAGACGAATGCATTGCACGGCAGGCCATGGATGCTTCGCATGCCATGCCGGTAAAGGCCATCGCCGCATTTACGCAAAGTGGTAATACGGTGTTGTACATGTCGCGGCACCTGTCCAAGGTTCCCATCTATGCGCTTACACCAGAGGAGACAACAGCGGGACGCGTCACGCTCTTTCGCAATGTAATCCCCAAGCCGATTAGCGGTAATTATAGTGAAACGGATGCGCCCAAGGCTACGCGCGAGGCTCTTTCAGTGATGTTACATGACAAACTGGTGGAGCATGATGATCTCATCATTATGACGCTTGGAACACCCATGGGCCATGCGGGAGGTACCAATGCGATGAAGATTATCCACGTCGGAAACAGCTTGCGATAATTTGATTTTAGGGTTCGCCCGATCCACAATAACGGGCGAGAGTCCGCGTAGAAACCAAGGAGGATAAAATGGCGTTAATTTCGATGAGACAGTTGCTGGATCATGCTGCTGAAAATGGCTATGGCATGCCGGCATTCAATATAAACAATATGGAGCAGGTACATGCCATTATGGAGGCGGCCGATGACGTGAATTCGCCTGTGATTATGCAAGGTTCAGCAGGCGCTCGCGCCTACGCGGGGGAACCGTTTTTACGTCATCTGATTATTGCCGCCATTGAGCAATACCCGCATATCCCGGTGGTGATGCATCAGGATCATGGTGCTGAACCCGCAGTTTGTCTGCGCTCAATCCAGTCCGGATTTTCATCGGTTATGATGGACGGATCGCTGATGGCCGATGCTAAAACACCGTCTACCTATGAATATAATGTGGGAACAACGCGCAAGGTTTGTGAAATGGCGCATGCCTGTGGCGTATCCGTCGAAGGCGAACTGGGCTGCCTGGGTTCTTTGGAAACGGGAGAAGCCGGTGAAGAAGACGGATCGGGGGCGGAGGGAAGACTGACCCACGATCAAATGCTCACTGATCCCGTTGAAGCCGTTGACTTTGTTAAAAAAACCGGTGTAGATGCGCTGGCCATCGCCATCGGCACCAGCCACGGCGCCTATAAATTTACGCGTCCGCCAACCGGTGATATTCTGGCGATTGCCCGGGTAAAGGAAATCCATGCCAAATTGCCTCACACGCATCTGGTGATGCACGGTTCCTCCTCGGTTCCGCAGGACTGGTTGAAGATCATCAACGAATATGGTGGAGAGATGGGTGAAACCTATGGCGTACCGGTTGAGGAAATCGTCGAAGGCATCAAGCACGGCGTACGCAAGGTAAATATCGACACCGATCTGCGCATGTCTTCCACCGGCGCGATTCGCAGGCATCTGGCGGAAAATACATCCAACTTCGATCCACGAAAATACTATAAAGCAGCCAAGAATGCCATGAGGGGTATCTGTAAGGATCGCTTCGAGGCATTCGGATCCGCCGGTCATGCCTCGGAGATTACGGCACGTTCGCTGGCGGATATGGTCAGCTATTACCCCAAGATCCGATATTGACATTGGATGCAGGGTGTTTCGAAAAATCACGTATTCATCTCATTGGATCCTCTTGCAAAACTCCGGGTGGATGAGCGGCAATCCCACTTTGAGACCATTTTCGGGATTGAATGAGCTGCATGGTGGTTCCACGGAGCGAAATTCAAGCTCGGAAATGGGCCGAAGTGGGGAAGCCGATCACCGCTCATGAGTTTTGCAAGAGGCTCACTGGTGATGAATTATTCTTCGGAATGCCAGGTAAATCAAAGGGTTGCGGCATGCGCCGCACGTCAGTGTCGGATCTTGGGTATTACACCTGACCCGCATGATTCATAACCTTTTTCAGTGATCATTGGAACAGCAAAAAATAGATTTAGCCTCATCTTAATCGGGCTGATGGGCTCAGGAAAAAGCAGCATCGGCAGACGTCTTGCCACACATCTGACACTGCCTTTGATTGATCTGGATGATACTATCGTCGCCCGGTCAGGCCTGAGTATTCCCGAAATCTTTGCCCAACGGGGTGAATCTGCATTTCGTACAATGGAAACCGAGGCATTACGGGATGTCATCGCCCGGGATGCCGTCATTGCCACCGGGGGCGGGGTGGTACTCTCAAAAAAGAATCGTACGTTATTAAAACAGCATGCTCTGGTGGTCTGGTTGCAGGCATCGCCGGAATTCCTGGCGAATCGTATCGCAGGCGATACCAACCGCCCACTTATCTCATCGGGCAATCCCTTGGGGACATTGCGGGATCTTGCATGCATCCGGAATCCACTTTATGAGGAATGTGCTGATTTATGTCTGCCGAGAGAAGAGACGGAGAAGCAACAGGCCATGGAATCTATCGTCCGGTTCCTTTCGGAATGGCGAAAGAACCGCCTGTGATACCCATAAATATGGAATGAACCGGGATCAGGTCATCTCAAACGTCCGTACGCATCACGACCATGGATGAATCATACAAATCAACATGTTCTTTTGCGTTAAACCTAGAGCCTCTTGCAAAACTCTGGGTGGATGAGCGGCAATCCCGCTTTGAGTCCATTTTCGTGATGAAATGAGGTACATGGTGGTTCCATGGGCCGAGATTTCAGCACGGAAATGGGCTAAAGCGGGGAAGCCGATCGCCGTTCACGAGTTTTGCAAGAGGCTCCCTAGCCTGCACTATTCATGAATCACCGTGATGATCGCGCGGGCCCTTTGTTCGCAACGAATTTTTGCGAAGAAGGGCGTAGCCACACTTACGGACGTCCGAGCAAAGGTTCGTTGTGGGCAAAAGAACCAGCGAGGACGCGGCAGCATTTATGAATAGTGCAGGATCTGGGTTAAAATCATTCGCTGTTTACTTTCTCGATCCCTGCGGTCATAAAGGTGTCGCTGAACAATAACTCTACAGGAGGATCCCCGTGCGATACGACTGGACCATAAATGAAATCGAGGTGTTGTTCGCACTGCCATTCAACGATCTGATGTTTCGGGCGCAAGCTTCACACCGGGGACATTTCGATGCCAACGAGGTGCAACTTTCCACCCTGCTCTCCATCAAAACCGGCGGTTGTCCCGAAGACTGCAAATATTGTCCACAATCGGCCCGCTACAGCACGGCGGTTGAATCCGAACTACTGATGAAGCAGGAAGAAGTCATGAAGGCAGCGCGTGCGGCGAAGGAAAAAGGTGCTTCCCGCTTCTGCATGGGGGCAGCCTGGCGCGAGCCCGCGGGGCGTGCCTTTGAACTGGTTTGCGACATGGTGCGCGAGGTTAAGGACATGGGTATGGAAACCTGTGCGACACTGGGCATGTTAAGCGGGGATCAGGCGGCAAAGCTCAGAGAAGCGGGACTGGATTACTACAATCACAACCTCGATACCGATCCGGAGTATTACGGAGAAATCATCTCCACGCGCACCTTTGATGATCGCCTGAATACATTGAGGCACGTACGCGCTGCCGGCCTGAACATTTGCTGTGGTGGCATCGTTGGCATGGGGGAATCGCGCCGTCATCGCGCGGGCCTGGTTGCACAACTGGCGCGCATGCAGCCGCATCCGGAGAGCGTACCGATCAATTTGCTGGTGAAGGTGGAGGGTACGCCGGTTTCCATGGATAAACAGTTTGCTGAAGACCTGGATAACTTTGAGTTCATCCGCACGATTGCCGTTTCGCGTATCACGATGCCGACTTCCCATGTACGCCTTTCGGCCGGACGCGAGGATATGAGCGAAGAAATGCAGGCACTCTGCTTCATGGCCGGGGCGAATTCTATTTTTTATGGCGAGAAACTACTCACCACCGGCAATCGGGACACCGACAGGGATCGGAAGCTGTTTGAAAAGCTCGGCATCCACCCGGAAAAACGTGTGGATGTATCCTCATCCGGCAGGATGGTAAACACATAAGAAAATATGGATCCTGCTTCTCTCCGTCGCCTCTATGGTTCAACCCTGCGTGGCTTCGGTTTTCGCCGGAAGATCAGGTTGACCCTTGCCGGCTACGGTGTAGCACTCTATAGTGCGCCGCCTGATTTTCCGGAGGCATTTATTGTATGGCAACTGTTATTCGTTTGCAGCGTGGCGGGCGTAAAAAGCGCCCTTTTTATTCCGTGGTGGTGATGGACAAACGTAATCGTCGTGATGGCGCGTTCATCGAAAAGATTGGTTTTTATGATCCATGCAGGGATCCGGGTGTGGTCGAACTGGATATAAAACGTGTGAAGGTATGGACCGATCATGGCGCCCGGATGTCTCCACGTGTTGCCAGTATCCTTCGTCTGGCCATGAAAGGTTCGGAGGCGCGTACCGTAGAGACCACGGCTGCTGTCGATAAAAAGGGTGAGGAACAGCCTGACGCCTGATCGTCTGCTTGAGGTCGGCGTGGTTCACAAACCACATGGCCTGAAAGGCGCTCTGACGATTTATTCACATACATGGCCCGCCATAGGCATTGCCAGGTATTCTTTTTGGTGGCTGGGCCATACGCTTGATTCCGCCACACGCTATGCCGTTCGCCGTTGCTGGCAACATGGGCGACGTCTTCTGGCTGAACTGGAGGGGATAAACGACTGCAAGCAGGCGGGCGGGCTGAAACAAATACATATCTGGGTGCCTGTCGATGAGAGGGTGCTCAGCAAGGATGAATACCTGTGGGTGGACCTGACGGGTTGCGAGGTGTGCCGGATTGGCAATGGCGATAGCGATTTGTTGGGCACTGTGGTTGCGCTTGAAGACTATGGCGCGCAGGACATTCTGGTGATACGCACGCCCGAGGATGTCGAAAAGCCCGGCGAATGGATGTTGCCTTTCATCAACCATGTGGTGCTGGATGTGGATATGACTACGCATCGTATCACCGTTGATTTGCCCGAGGGGATGGATGCATGTTTCACGCCCAGATCCTGACCCTCTTTCCCAAATTTTTTTCATCGCCTTTATCCTGCTCAATTCCGAAGCGGGCCATGGATGGCGGTATGATCTCGGTTGACTGTATCCAGATTCGCGATTTTGCCACGGATAAACACCATCGCGTGGACGATATCCCCTACGGCGGCGGCCCCGGTATGGTGCTAAAACCGGAACCGGTGGTTGCCGCCATTCACGAGGCGCGGCGACGCCAGGCGGAAACACATGTCATTATGCTGACCCCGTCCGGCACACGTTTTACCCAGGGCAGAGCCCTGGCCTACGCCGGAATGCCCGGTATCACCGTGCTTTGTGGGCGTTACGAAGGCTTTGATGAGCGTATCCGTGATGATGTAGACGAACAACTTTCACTGGGTGATTATGTACTCTCCGGCGGTGAGCCGGCGGCCATGTGCGTACTGGATGCAGTCATACGACTGCTGCCCGGTGTACTGGGCAGCCCTGAATCGGCCGTGCTCGATTCGTTTACACAGGAAGGGATGCTGGACTGGCCACATTATACCCGGCCCGAGGTATTTAAGGGTAAAAAGGTTCCGGGGGTGTTGCTTTCCGGTAATCATTCCGCTATTGAGGCATGGCGGCGTGAGCAGTCAGCGGCGCGTTCCGGTCGGGGGGATAAGAAGTGCTGATATCAACGTGTTAATCGGGCAGGTTCATCCACCTTCTGGCCAATATTAAATCACGCGGACGGCCCATATCCAGCCACAATCCGTCGTGCAATGTGCCTGTGCAACGATCGTTATGCGCAAGGTGCCGAATGACCTCAATCAGCGGAAAAGATCGCCCCCGGGGCCACGTGTGAAAGACACACTGATGCCATACGGATACGCCGGTAAAGGTATAACGAAGATCGCCACCCAGTGAAAGAAAACCATTGTGCAGATTGAAATCTCCACCCGGGTGATGCGCGGGGTTATTCACCAGGGCAAGACAGGCACCCGAGTCCGGACATGCCCTTGCTAATACCTGTACATTTATATCACTCAACACATCGGCATTATGTACGACCAGCAGTCCCGTGCCCGGCAGCAAATCAAGCGCCTGACGCACTCCGCCGCCGGAATCGAGTAATTTCTCTTCATGGCTAACATACAACCGTACGCCAAACCGTGATCCATCGCCCAGTGCCCTGATCAACTGATCCGCATGGTGATGTACATTGACGGCGATATCGCGAATACCCTGCGACGCCATCCTGCGTATGACGCGCACAATTGCCGTTTCTCCGGCAACAGACATCAGCGCCTTGGGGCGATTGTGAGTAAGCCACTTTAATCGCGTACCCGATCCTGCCGCCAGAATGACCGCACGGTTCATGTCAGTCATGCGGCATATTCCGCAACATCCTCCACAGGCCCCACGCATTAATCGCCATCCAAGCACTCTCCAGTATGATGAGTCCCGGATTGCGATACATGACAGCCACCATCAGCAATGCTCCCCCGCCGGAAAAACTGATGGAAAGATACAGCTTTTTCTTCTCCGGTTTAGCGAGCGTAAGAAAATAAGCAAACAGGATCAGCATTGACCCCAGGATGCTCAGGATCTGCTCAGGGGCATAAAATGCCTGATGTAATTTCAGCGGCATGACAGTTAACCCGGACGATTCATGAATCGTCCGGGTTAACGCTCTTTACGCTCCGGCACTGCAATCCAGTGAACATGATGCCGGGTACCATGAACAGCAACTCTCGCCATTCTTATCATGCTCGGAAGTTGGGCCTTTATCGATCAAGTGTCAATCATGAGAGCCTCTTGCAAAACTCATGAGCGGTGATCGGCTTCCCCGCTTCGGACCATTTCCAAGCTTGAATTTCGCTCCATGGAACCACCATGCAGATCATTCAACCCCGAAAATGGCCTCAAAGTGGGATTGCCGCTCATCCACCCAGAGTTTTGCAAGAGGCTCATGAGGTATGATGATTCATGATCGGCGAGTGGCTCTTACGCCTTTGGATTCAGTCGGATTCGAAGGCTCAAGATATAAATCCCCAGTAAAAGAGTGTGTTCATTACACGGGGAGCGGACTAGTATGCCCTCGTGCATCATACGCGGGCGTACGTAGATAATCAGTTGTTGATCCGACTTGTCGAACAGTCTATTCCTCAGTCGAAGGTGGATGTGCATGTGTTCTCGGGGGATGACCACTTTGAAATGCGCGTGATTTCTCCGGAATTTTCCGGGAAATCAAAAGTGGTGCAGCACCGGATGGTCTATCAGGCACTGGGCGATCACATGCGAAGCCGTATTCACGCCCTGGCATTGAAAACATATACGCCGGAACAATGGCAACAGGTTAACAATAAGGAGTAAAGATCCATGGATCCCGTACAGAAAAAAATTGATGACCTGCTTCACGAGCACGATGTGGTGCTGTTTATGAAGGGCACGCCACAATTTCCCCAATGTGGATTCTCACAACGCATGGCGGGCCTGTTGCAGGCAGCGGGAGCGCCTTATTCGGCGATCAATGTATTACTGGATGACGCCATACGCGAAGGCGTCAAGGTTTATGCCAATTGGCCCACGATCCCGCAGCTTTATGTAAATGGTAAATTCATTGGTGGCTGTGATATTGTATCCGAGATGTATGAATCCGGCGAACTGGCGACCCTGTTGGAACCATTCAGACCGGAAGTGAACAGCAGTCCACATTGACACTTGTACCTCGCGTCCTGCTGGTCTATATACGCGCTGACGATGGCTTTTTTTTGTAGGCAACGCCAGGGTGCGGTAGTGTTTCGGTTCCTGAGGATGGTCAGGACTGCTGCCCGGACTATGCACAAATGCTGCCGCGACCTTGCTTGTTCCCTTGCCTGAAACCCATCCCTCGTCGTCCGTATGTCTGGCGACGGTCTCCTTCCCTGGCATTTCGGACAGATTTTTCCTGCCTGTCTGCGTGCGGTACGCGCAGGCAGGCAGGCGCAATCATCGCGACCATTCATGAATAGTCCGGGCTAGATGCAAACCAAACTCACTCAAAAGCTGGGCCAGCGCCTCGCCCTTACCCCTCAATTGACACAGAGCCTCAAAATCCTGGCCATGAATGCCATGGATCTGGATACGTATATTGAAGAATGTATTGAGTCCAATCCCCTGCTGGAGCAGGACGAAAGCCAACCCGGCATGCCACGGGAAGCAGATAATACGGCTGAAAATGACAGGACGCAGGAAACGGACTGGCACGAACACGGTGATAATCGCTGGGAAACGATGTATACCCCTTCATCTGACCGCGATGGCGTGGATATGCGCGACCAGCAGTGGCAGGCACAACAGACCGTTGGCCAGTCACTGCATGAGCAAGCGAACCGGCAGCCCATGAAAGATGTGGATCGTATCCTGGCCCACGCTCTCATTGATTCACTGGATGATGACGGCTATTTCAGACTGGATCCCGGCGAACTCACGACATCATTGCATTGTAATGCCGAAACCCTTGAAAAGGTGCTGGTGGATATTGTGCAACAACTCGAACCGGTAGGCATCGGCGCACGCGACCTGGCCGAATGTTTGTTGCTTCAACTGGATGGTCAAGGTGCCTGTGATGCGCTGGCTCGGCGTTTATTGTTACATTTCCCGGATCAGCTGCTTGAAACGGATGAGGTGCTGGCCTGTCAGATGGGTTGTAGTATTCAGGAATTGGCCTGTACACGGGCACGCCTGCGGCGGCTGGATCCATTTCCTGGCCATGGCCTGTATGGACAAGACAATATCTATGTATGTCCCGAGGTTATCTTTCAGCGCAGTATCGAAGGTGACATCTCCATTGAGGTGCCGGGCTACTCCTGGCAAGGGTTGCACCTGAACGAACAATGGAAAAATCAGCAGTGGAAGGGTGCGGAGCGTGGATTTATGGATACCGCAACCAGGAACGCCAAATGGCTGTTGTATGCCCTGGAACAGCGCAGGGAGACGCTGCACAAGGTTGCCCATTGTCTGGCGCGGCGCCAGAAGGCTTTTCTGGAATACGGGCTGTTGGGTCTAAAACCGCTCACCTTGCAGGATGTGGCCGGGGAAGTCGGATTACACGAATCCACGGTTTCACGTGTTACCAACGGTAAATATGCTGAAACGCCCCTGGGGCTCATTGAGATGCGAAGATTCTTTTCGGCGGGGTTGCCGACCCGTGGTGGTGGCGCGATTTCCGTGTATCGCGTGCAGCAACGTGTCAGGGCATTGATTGATTCCGAACCATCCGGAAAACCGATATCGGATCAGGCTATATTGAATCGGTTACAGGCCGAAGGCATTGAAATTGCCCGCCGAACCGTGGCGAAATACAGGAAAACGCTGGGGCTCCCGCCCAGCAGCCAGCGGCGAAGACAGGATCAACATACAAGGAGGTAGCTTATGCAAGTATCCATGACTGGAAGGCATGTCGAACTAACAGACCCGTTGAAGCAATACGTGCGGGAAAAGCTGAAGCATCTCAAACATTCCTTTGATCAGGTGGTGGATGTGCATGTGGTTCTGAGCGTGGAGAAGTTCCGCCAGCGCTGTGAAATTTCCATCCAGGCAAACAAATTAAACATTTATGGAAGCCACGAAACAGAGGATATGTATGCCTCGATTGATGGTGTGGTGGATAAACTGAGCAGGCAACTCAAACGTTACCGCGCCAAGATGCGCAAGCATCAGGCATCGCCTGAAAATGATACACCGGCTATTCAGGTTTCACATCGAATTCTTGCTACCTCCAGTGAAGAAGAGGAACTGGCAGTCGATCAGGTGCCGGAGGTACTGGAGATGGAACGCATGTCGGCAAAAGCGATGAGCGTGGATGAAGCGGTCATGCAACTGGAATTGTCAGACAGGCAACCGGTGTTTATCTTTACCAACCAGGATACCAACAGTATGAATGTGTTGTATCGCAGAGGCGACGGAAAGCTGGGCTGGATTGAACCTGAACGGGCATGAACGGGGAGAGGTAACAACTTTATGGGGCAGGACACCAGCTTGATCCCGGCTGACACGATATTGCTGGATGCCAGGGTGAGCAGCAAAAGTGCAATCATTGCGGAGATCATTGGCCTTTTGCCATCCATTGATCCGGATCAGGCCATGGCTGTAATCATGGATCGAGAACGACTGGGCAGTACAGGTATTGGTCACGGTATCGCCATTCCGCATGGCAGATTGTCCGATCTCGATGCACCCGTGGCGGCACTGGCACGGCATGTTAAAGGCATTGATTTCGATGCCATTGACGGTCGGCCCGTGCATATAGTGGTTGTGCTGCTTGCACCGGAGAATGAAGATCGTTCCCATCTTGAAATACTGGCAAGCCTTGCACGAACGCTACAGAATGAGTCCGTCCGGCAGGCCATTATGCAGGCGGACTCGGAGGAAACCGTGTCCGCCCTGTTTTCGGTACCCGCGAAGCCGTTGGCATGAAACAGGATTTTGGGCGTATTTCCATTGACGCGTTGCTCGCCGAACGCGGTGAATTAATGCATATGCATCTCATCAACGAAGATGCGGATGTCAACCGCTACATGGATCGACCGCGTGTGCAAAAACCTTCGTTTGCCTTATGCGGATTTCTTGAGGGACTTAATCCCCATCTGTTGCATGTCATTGGTAAAACAGGTTTGCACTATATGGGCGTTCAAACAGGCGATCAACGTCGCGAAGCGATCAATGCGATGTTTGACCTTGCCCTGACGGCGATTGTGATTACATGTGGTCTGACGCCGCCGGAGGAAATGTTACAGGCAGCCCGGAGAACCCGGACACCGTTGATTGCCACGGACATGGAAACCACGGCATTCATGACGGATATGATGCTTTATCTGACGCGCAGATTGGCACCGCGCATGTACCAGCATGGCGTCTACATGGATGTGTTTGGTCTTGGCGTACTCATTACCGGAGCCAGTGGCATCGGCAAGAGTGAGATCGCTCTGGAACTCATTATGCGCGGACACCGCTTCATTGCCGATGACATGGTGGAACTTTCACGCCCCGGGCCGGACGTGCTTGTCGGAAAGAGCCCCGAGACCCTGCGTTACCATATGGAAATCCGTGGCCTTGGTATTCTTAATATCCGCGATTTATTTGGTGCCGCCGCCTTAACGGATACCAAGCGGGTGGGCCTGGTCGCGGAAGTTGCGCCATGGGAACGCCTTTCGGGAGAGGAGCGCGTACTAACCGAGGAACGCACCATCAAAATACATGACGTACAACTTGCCAAGGTCATGATTCCCATCCGGCCTGGCCGCTCGCTGGCGGTGCTGGTAGAGGTGGCTGCCCGCAATCACCTGCTTAAGCAACGGGGCGTGGATAGCAGCAAGGAATTTGCCCATGCCTTGCAGGCGCGTATCCAGCAGGGGCAATCATCCTGACAACAACATTAACAAAGCCGGATGCAACATCACGGACAGGTCGGATCCGAGCGCGGTGTGCGTGGATGCGCGCAGTGAAAGCCCCCGATGCATTACATCGGGATTTACGCAACCTGCATGAACAAAAAGACAACTGGCAACCGGTTTTTCTTGAAGCGGATGATGCCACCCTGTTGCGCCGCTACTCCGCGCTTCGCCGTCGCCATCCTTTCGCGCCGGATCTGGATTTACCACAGGCCATTGCGGCTAAGCGGATGGCGCTGACGCCAGCGCGCGGACTGGCCGATCTGGTACTGGATACAACGGCCATGAATCCGTACGAACCAGCCGCAATGGTAGAAGCCTTTTGGCATAAGAAAGGCGCACGCGAGAAACAGTGAACTGCCCGTCACCGTCACCCTGATGTCCTTCAGCTATCAATGCGGCGAATGGCTCGAGAGTAGGTATCAATGGTCTTGGATTGAAGACCTTTCAGCTTCAGATGTTGAAGGTGCTGTTGGTATCGTTGGTTGAATATTGTCCTGGCTGATGTTGGCATGGTATTGGATTCTCATTCCACATGTGAATTTCCCTCCGGTTGAGGGATTGAGGATGGCAGGCTACAGTATTGCCCTGTAAATCTTATGAGCTGTGATGATGGGCGTGTATTCTTTCTCCGCGATAGCGGCTTCGTCCATGCTCTATGAAAATATCTTTTTTGAGGGAATTACTTTGGAAATAGAAAGGTGTTATGGATTACTCTAATTCAAATAATTGTGCTCATTATAGGATGCTTTATGATTGATTGCCGAGCATCAGTTTTTGATCAAACGGGTTCGGATTCTACAAGAGCCACCTCAATGAGCTATTGCTATTGTTCCGCGATAGCGGCTTCATCCAGAGAGTTAGCCCGGACTATTCATGAATCGTCCGGGTTAGGACGGGAACAGGATAAGTGATACACACGATCCATCATTTGTTCCATTCCCGTCCCTTGTCGCTACGATGATCGGCATGGTGGTGGTGGCGCATGCGCACATCGGTGAGGCCATGCTGGGTGCGGTTGAACACGTGCTGGGACCGCAGGCGCTGACGGCAGCCCTGGGCATTGGTGCGGATGCGGATATCAGTCAGGGCCAGGATCGTCTACATACCTTGATTAAACAATGTAACGCAGGTGATGGCGTACTGCTATTCGCGGATATGTTTGGCGGTACACCCTGTAACCTTGCCCTGTCCAGTATCGGGCAGGGAAACGTGGAGGTCGTTTCCGGATTCAATCTTCCCATGCTGATCAAAGCGGCTACGTTGCGCCAAACGCTGACCAACCTGCGTTTATTGGCCCTGCAGGCCAGAGACGCCGGTCGCTATCATATGCATCTCGCTTCCGAATTGATGGAAGGGCGAAACCGCCCGGATGGCTGAACAAACAATAACCATTCAAAACAAACTTGGCTTGCACGCCAGGGCTTCGGCTCGTCTGGCCGTGACCGCCAGCGCTTATGCGTGCGATGTATTTATTTCCAAGGATGATGTTGAAGTCAATGGCAAAAGCATTATGGGCATCATGATGCTGGCCGCGGGCAAGGGATCACGTATTACGATTCGCACCCGTGGAAGGCAGGCAGATGCCGCGCTGGCGGCGGTGGCCCAACTGATCAACACGTGTTTCGGAGAGGCCGAATGATCCCCCGTACGCCACGGCACGGCACGGCCGTAGCCGCAAGTCCGGGAATTACCATTGGGATTGCGCAAAAGATCAACCAGGGTCAGGATCCCATCCCCGAGAAAAGCATTGATGCCGGCCATGTTCAGAAGGAAATCAGGCGACTGAAACAGGCCACCATGGATGCCGTCGCAGATATTGATGCGGAGCGCCTGCACCTGCTGAGTCTGGACAGCCAGGAGCCGCTACATATTCTTGATGCGCAACGACTGATGCTGCTGGATACTGATCTGTCGCGTAAAGTCATACACATCATCCGTAAGAAAAAAATTAACGCCGAATGGGCCTTCCACCAGCAAATTGGTGCTATATGCACAGTATTTGAACATATTGAAGACAGTTATCTGCGCGCCAGGAAAATCGACATTGAGCAAGTGGGAAGGCGCGTTCTACATCATCTTACGGGCCGGAAGGAAAAACCGATTTCTCTTCTGGCGAATGGCGGCCAGGTTATCCTTGTCAGTGATGATTTTACACCGCTGGAGATTATGCATTTCTGGCGGCAAGGCATAGCCGGATTCATTGCCGAGCAGGGTGGCATTAACGCCCATGGTATTATTATTGCACGCGGTATCGGGCTACCTGCATTGATGGGAGCGGAGTGCGCGATCAGTCATATTGAGGACGGCGATCCCGTCATTCTGGATGGTGAACAGTGCCTGTGGATCGTCAACCCTGACGAGGCAACCTTGTCCGAATATCAAAGGTTGACACAAACCATGGACAGGGTTCATGAAGGTCTGCAAGCCTATGCCAGGCAAGCTTCCATAAGTGTTGACGGTCATGTACTTAAACTCATGGCCAATCTGGAGGTAGATGATGAGGTACCGCTGGCGTGTGAAGCAGGCGCGGATGGCGTAGGCCTGTACCGAACCGAGTTCCTGCTGGCGGGCATGGATCGTTTACCGGGGGAGGATGATCAATTCCAGCAATACACACGCGTATTGCACGGCATGGAAGGATTACCCGTCGTCTTCCGACTGATAGATATCGGAGGTGAAAACCCCATGCTGTTTAGACATATCATGGGTCATACCGCAACTGGCATGAACCCTTCACTCGGGCTGCGAGGGATCAGGACATTATTACAAAATCCTGAGGTGCTGAGGATTCAACTCATGGCTTTGCTACGTTCGTCGGAAGCAGGTCCAATGCAAATCCTGATCCCGATGGTGACGCATCCCGATGAAATCATACAGGTCCGATACATTCTGAATGCGTGTGCCCGAGAGCTGGGCATCACGGGAATGATCCCGTTAGGTGCGATGATCGAGGTGCCGGCAGCCGTGATGATCGCCGATGAGCTGGCCCGTGTGAGCGACTTCTTTTCTGTTGGCACCAATGACCTGATCCAGTATACGCTGGCTGCGGACCGTGCCGATGACGAGGTTGCGTATTTGTACGATACATCGCATCCGGCCGTAGAAAGCATGTTGCGGATCACGGTTCGCGCCGCGAAAAAAGCAGGGATTCCGATTACCATGTGCGGGGAAATGGCTGCTGATAGCCAATGGACGGAACGGCTGATGAACATGGGATTCGATGCCCTTTCCATGAGTATTAATCATATCCTTCCGGTACGCGAACATCTGAGCCACCTGCGTTATCATCCGGAAACATGATCCACTGAACTCGATTAATCTCACCCGTACATGAATACCTGACCATCAGGACATTGATCCCATGATCCGGCATTGACATTGGATGCAGGGTGTAAGTATTTGGTTTGCCAGGCGAATCAAAGGGTTGCGGCATGCGCCGCATGTCAATGTCGGATCCTGGGTTAATACTTCCACCGCCTCACTGGCAGCGTTATTGTTCACTCTTGGGGTCATCGGGACTCCTTCCTTTAGTTTCTGAAAAAACAAAGTCTGCCCGGTGGCTCCATCTCTGCCAAAGATGATTTCTACTTTTGCAGAAGAGATGCTGCACTAACCCTGCCATTCTCTATTCCGCATGATTCATGCGGGACATACACCATACATCGGCGGCGGCTACGCTGGTGAATGAACCCAGCACCAGGAAAGAACCTCTTTTTTTTCCGGCTACCTCCGCGTCCAGCGCATCCGGCAAACCATTATAATGTGCATCGCAACATTCGTATTGATGATGTTGCGCCACCAGCCTGCGTGTAAAAGGCCGTAATAGCGGCAAGGCTTTCGTCAGGTCCCGATCCGATCGCGTGAATATCAGGATGGTATCGAAAGGATCCGCCAGCTTGGGAAGTACGGACAAGAGCGCCTGCACAGCGTGCATATTATGTGCCGCATCCAACCAGATATCCCCATGATTCCATTGAATATGCTGTAACCGGCCCGGAACTGCGGTATCCGCAATCGCGCTCATCATCGTCCGCAAGTCCGATTCCAATCTATTCTCCGTCCACAGATGCCGGACGGCGGCATACGCGAGCGAGGCATTGCAACGCTGATGATCCCCCACCATTTGTAATGAAGGGAGGTCTTCCTCATTCGAAACAAATTCAATATCAGGCCTGTACCTTTGTAAGATTTCAGCCACATCATGCGTTTGTGGCGTACTGATCACCCAGCGACACCCCTGCATGGCATATGCTTTTTCATTGGCAATAGCCGCCAGTGTCTCTCCCAGCCATGCCTGATGGTCGAGACCAACAGGTGTAATCAGCGCCATATCCGCGGGAACAGCTGTCGTGGCATCCATGCGTGCGCCCACACCTGCTTCCAGAAGTTCCACGTCAACCCGCGCCCTGGAAAAAAGGGATAACGCTAAAGCTGTCGCCAATTCAAAATAAGATGCACCGATATTCACGGCTGTAGCTATCGTATCTTCCAGGATGGGGATGATCTCCGCATCGGTGACCTGCCTGCTGTTGATTCGGATACGTTCATTGAAGGTATGGATATGAGGCGAGGTGTAGAGGCCAACGGTCAGTCCCGCCGTTTGCAGCGCATCTGCCAGCATAAAGGCAGTGGAACCTTTGCCATTGGTGCCGGCAATACGGATGCGCAAACGGGGCCGGTTGAGATTCATGTCCGCCAGCAGGGCGTGGACACGCTGATGTCCCGGCCGATAATCCCGATCCGCAGCGGGCGAACCTAGCCCCGAAAGCAAGGATTCAATGGATGTTTTTTGTTTCTTCGTCATTGACCACCATTGAGATGAAGATCCTTTCGCTACAAGGGGTGCAGAGGAACGCAAAACTTTTCTGAAACTATTCCACCGCTTGCCGGTAAGGCCGTTGCAAGAGCTGGCCGAATAAATGTTTCAGGGAATCGCGCAGTTCACGCCGATCCACGATGGCATCAATCAGCCCGTGCTGCAAAAGAAACTCGGAACGCTGAAAACCATCGGGAAGTTCCTGGTTCACGGTTTCCTTAATCACCCGTGGCCCGGCAAAACCGATGAGTGCTCCGGGCTCAGCCAGAATAATATCACCCAGCCATGCGATAGAAGCGGAAACGCCCCCCATGGTTGGGTGTGTCAGCAAACAGACAAAGGGAATACTCGCATCCTTCAGACGCCTGGCGGTAGCGGATGTTTTTGCCATCTGCATCAGGGATAGCACCCCTTCCTGCATACGCGCGCCGCCGGAGGCTGCAACCAGCATGAAGGGGCAACGGCGCTCCAGCGCCCGATCCATGGCCAGTACGATCTTTTCGCCCGCTACGGCCCCCATGCTTCCGCCCATGAAACCGAACTCAAAAATGGCTACGGAAACGGTCTGACCTCCAATGTCACCGAGATAATTACGCACTGAATCTTCATCTCCCGCCTTTTTTGAAGCTTCCTTAACACGATCCCTGTATTTCTTCTTATCACGAAAATCCAGCGGATCCTGGGAACGAAGATTTCTGTCAAGCTGTTCAAATGTGTTGACATCAAAGAGGAATTCAGATCTCCGTGTGGCGGAGATCCGATGGTGATGCCCACACTTGGGGCATACCATCAGGCTGCGTTGCATCTCTTTATTGTAAATTGCTTCACAACAATCCGGACACTTGATCCATAAGCCTTCCGGCATGTCCTGTCTTGCCCCCCCCAGGATAGCCGAGGGCCGTTCAATGAGTCGTGTAATCCAGTTCATGCTAAAACAGCAGTTCATCCACCTGCGTCAGCATGCGCAAGTGCGGCAAATATAATGATTCTACCTCCGCCATTAACACATCAAGTGTCTCCGGCTTCATGTGATACAGGTACACGGGAACGTTTCCGAGCTTATTGAACTTGGCCAGTTCCCTGGACATACCATTCGGCGTCAAATGGCCACTGAGACCCGCCAGATGCTCATAAGTATTGGGAAACGAGCAATCCATAATGATCCCTTTGAGGTTGGGCTGCGCATTAGCGACTTCCCATATCCGATCCGTATAGCCGGTATCCGCCGTGTAAATGAATTGCTGGCCATCCCCATCCAGGAGAAAACCGGTGCATGGAACGGGGTGGTTGACGGGAATGGCTGTAATTGCCATGCCGTCTGCCTTGACGGGCTCTTCAGGTCTGATCTCTTCAAATGCCAGAATGGGATCGTCGGTACAGGGTATTTTTGTAAAATCAGGCCACAGCTTATTGTTCAGGAAATGTTCATGCAGTATACCCAGGTTTTCTTTCAGGCTGTGAATCACAATCTGACGGTTTTCCCTGGCACCGCCCAAACGTTTGAGTAAGCGATTATCAGCCAGAAATGCAATGTCCTTGATATGATCCAGATGTGTATGCGATAGAAAGACATGACGAATGCTGAACTGATCTTCGAGATCCAGGCCAGCCGTAGGCGAACCGGCATCCAGCAAAATTGAACCATTGACCAGGAACGAGGTCAGATGAAAGCCCAGCAACTGCCCGCCATAACAGCCAAGAACCTTGATTCTCAACGTGCATTCTCCTTAGGCACTGTAAATACATAAGTCATTTACAGCGCCTTGGCATTGCCGCACGCATGGCGTGTGCCGTGTCTTCCATGGCGTGAATCATAGCACCGAAATCAGACATGTTTTCCGTGATTTGCATCACGAAACGGCTGCCAACAACCACGCCGTCGGCAAATGTGGCCACGTTTCTCGCCTGTTCCGGTGTTTTAATGCCAAATCCGACGCAGATGGGTAAATCGGATTGCACACGTAATTGTGAGATCTGCCTGTTGATTTCCTCCATCGCCCCTATCTCCGCACCCGTAATGCCGGTTAAGGCCACATAGTAAATAAAACCACCCGTGGATCTAATCACCAGTTTACGGCGCACCGCCGAGGATGTTGGCGCCACCATCCGGATACAGTGCAACTGATGTTCATTCAACGCCGCATCCAGTTCGGCAGATTCCTCCGGCGGAATATCAACCAGTAACACTCCGTCCACGCCGGTCCATGCCGCCTGACATGCAAATGCGTCATAGCCCATGGCGTAAACCACATTGCCATAACCCATCAGGATGATGCCAACAGCAGGGGTTTCCTTGCGCACCCGCGAGGCCAGCCGAAACACATCATCCATCGTCGTCCCGGCAGCCAGTGCCCGTTCGCTTGCCACCTGGATCACCGGGCCATCCGCCATAGGATCCGAAAATGGCATGCCAATTTCCACGATATCCACATGCCTGGCAAGTGTGATCAGTAGCTGTTCGGATACCCGGGGTTCCGGATCCCCCGCTGTCAGATACCCGATGAGAGCGGCACGATTTTCATGACGGCAGGTCTCAAAGCAATTGGCCAGACGATCAGAACTCATACCACACCCTCCGTCCACCCCAATGCCTTGAAGACCGTATTCATGTCCTTGTCACCCCTGCCCGAAAGATTCACCAGCACATGCTGATCGCAACGCATGGCGGCAGCGATACGCAATCCGGCAGCCAGTGCATGGCTGGATTCCAGCGCCGGAATCAGCCCTTCGATGCGGGCAAGTTTCCGAAAGGCATCCAGAGCTTCGTCATCCGTCGCCGCATCCAGCTCCAGTTCATTCGCTTCCAGCATCGCCGCGAGTTCCGGCCCCACGCCTGGATAATCGAGCCCCGCGGAAATGCTGTGCGTCCCCTGAATCTGTCCTTCTCCGTTTTCCAGGAGGTAGGTCAGATTACCATGCAAGATACCCGGTTTTCCCACGGCCAGTGAAGCCGCATGTACTCCGCTTTCCAGCCCCCTGCCCGCCGCTTCGACGGCGACGAGGCGTACCGGATCGTCGCGCAAAGGATGGAAAAGGCCCATGGCATTGGAACCGCCACCAACACAGGCCACGGCTACATCGGGCAAACATCCGGCCTGAGCCAGCATTTGCGCGCGAGCCTCCTGACCGATAACGGTGTGATACTGACGCACCATCAATGGATAAGGGTGTGGTCCGGCCACCGTACCAATAATGTAGAAGGTATCCTGGCAACTGGCCACCCAGTCGCGCAGGGCCTCGTTTAACGCATCCTTGAGCGTCGCCGTCCCAGAATCCACCGGGATAACATTGGCGCCCAATAGCCGCATACGCAGTACGTTCGGCATTTGCCGCTTCACATCCTCACGACCCATGTACACGTCGCAATCCATACCGAACATGGCCGCTACGGTCGCCGTAGCCACGCCATGCTGGCCGGCGCCGGTCTCGGCAATCACGCGCTTCTTACCCATGCGACGCGCCAGCAATCCCTGGCCAATGGCATTATTGATCTTGTGCGCACCGGTATGTGTCAAATCCTCTCGCTTGAGCCATATCCGGGCGCCGCCATTTTCCCGTGATAAACGCCCAGCATGATATAAAGGCGTGGCGCGTCCGGCATACTCATGTAGCAAACGCATGCGCTCACGCTGAAACACCTCATCCTCCCACGCATCGAAGAAAGTAGCTTCCAGTTCCGCCAGCGGCCCCATCAGCGTTTCCGCGGCATACTTTCCGCCAAAACGGCCAAAATGACCACCTGCATCCGGTGGATGCTTGATGGAAAAGTCATACATGTATTCGGAATTGGTTGCCAATATCACTCCCCGTTCTGACGTGCCATGGCCATAAATTCGCGCAATTTTTCAGCATCCTTCACGCCGGGCATGGATTCCACGCCGGAGGATACATCCAGCGCTTCCCATTGGCGAACCCTTAACGCCTGCTGCACATTTTCAGCATTTAATCCACCAGCGAGAATAAGCGGATGTGCATGTTCAAAGCCCTTCAGCAGCGCCCAGTCAAAGGTTTCTCCGGTGCCCCCATACACGTCGGCAGGCGCTTTGGCATCCAGTAATACAGGACCATTGTAGGCATGGGCAATGCTCAAATCCGCTGTCTCCAGCACGGGTACAGCCTTGATGACGCGGTGAGTCTGAGCTTCACAAAATTCCGGTGTTTCTTCGCCATGCAACTGCAACACATCCAGGGGACAATGTTTCAGCACATCATCAATCTCGCCCTGTCCGGGATTGACGAACAGGCCTACAGCCGATACAAATGGTGGCAATGCGCGAATGATCGTTGCGGCCTTCATGGGTGAAATGAATCGCGGAGATTGATCGTAAAACACAAAACCGACTGCATCCACGCCAAGGCTTGCAGCCAGCAATGCATCCTCCGCCCGTGTAATCCCGCAAACCTTGATGCGCACGCGGTGCGATGTGACCCGATGACTCATGGCGCAAACCTAGCAAACACGGCACGCCGCGCCACCTGCGGCGAAGCAGCCTAACGATCGTCTCGCTTGCGCCCTCATCGAGCAAGAGGATGGTTCATGCGAAGTCCTGCATCGGCAGTTTGGAACGTTCAAGAAGGACTGCCGTGCATTGGCCGAGTGGGCGCAATCGATTGATCCGGATGAGGTAGTTATGGAAAGCACGGGCATCTACTGGAAAAGCCCCTATGCGGCGGCTTGCGCATGTGGGCATGTACGCCGAGGTCGTCAATGCACGCCACGTCAGGAACG
>VAOZ01019725.1_pt1 | contig 39428 bp, 26 predicted proteins | sample 3394041 | NCBI WGS metagenome assembly VAOZ01 (sample SAMN08290431, study PRJNA428436) | hydrothermal vent metagenome | isolation source: Deep-sea hydrothermal vent chimney | place: Indian Ocean: Southwest Indian Ridge
AGGTTTAGTTATTCTATTTAGTTCTTGGTTAATACTTACCACTATCAATCCTAATTTAGTAAAGTTAAAAATACTTGAAACTCAAGTGATACCGAAGAGTAACTTAGGTTGTTGTGAATATAAAGATGCCAATAATAATAAACAAGCAGAAATAATGGGAAGTGTTAGTTGCAAGATTAAGAGCGGTAATTTCATGATAAAAAACTCACAAGATAATTATTATAGTCCCGATTACACTACAGGAACTTGTGAAGCGACGGGTTGTTGTACAATCGATTATACTAATACAGGGGGTCTATATCAGTGTATGAACACTACTCCTAATAATTGTGCTAAACTCTCTAATAGTAAGTTTTATCACTCCAGTTGTTCACAAACACCTAAAGTTATGAATTCTAAAGGTGAAATTAATTATTGTGTTTCAAGCAATAGTGACAAATGCGCAACTTTAAAAGATGGATCAAAATGGCTAGGAAGGATGACTGTTCGAGGTAGTGATGCTAGTCAATGGAGGTGGTGCTATAATCATGTTGTGGTAGTGGGTCTTGGTAAACTTGGAGAGCCTTGTGGTAATAAACCTGGCAGCACCTGTGCCAAATCTGGTAAGAGTTACGATTTAGGAGCAAGGGATTGTGCTAGTGGCCTATGGTGTTATAAAAAACCTTAGAATAACCACTAAACTAGTATATTAATTTTATTAACTAAATTCTGTTTATTATTATGAAAACAAAACTTAAATTCATCTCCCCAGGCCATAATGCTTGTTCTGGTTGTGGACAATTAGTTGCTGTGCAAGCCGTAATGCGTGGTTTAAGTCCAGACACAATTATCTCCAATGCTACTGGTTGTCTGGAGGTAACCACTACTGCCTACCCCCAAAGTGCTTGGGGTCTGCCTTGGATCCATTCTTTATTTGAAAATGCTTCAGCGGTAGCCTCAGGAATTTCTGCCGCTCTAAAACAGAAAGGCGACAAAAATACTAAAGTGGTAGTGCAAGGAGGTGATGGCGGAACTTATGATATTGGTTTAGGACTTATTAGTGGAATGTGGGAAAGGAAAGAAAATATTTTATATATTTGTTATGATACTGAAGCTTATTCCAACACTGGTATTCAAGCCTCAGGTTCTACCCCTTATGACGCTGCCACTACTACCACACCGGCGGGAATAAAATCTGCTGGTTCCCAACAAGTGAAAAAAGATATGTTAGCGATTGCTCTAGCACACGGGCTGAAATATGCTGCTCAAAGTACTACTGGATATCCTGACGATATTACTCGCAAAATAAAAGTCGCTTTGAGCGTCTCTGGGCCCAGTTACTTACAAATTCTATCACCCTGTATTCCCGGCTGGAAAGTGGAGACAAATCAAGCGGTTCTAATGGGAAAACTAGCAGTTTTAACTGGCCTCTATCCTTTACTAGAATATAAAGACGGAAAACTCAGTGGCTCCAGTATTAATGCTAATTTTGCTGCTAAACCAGTTAATGAATACTTGAATTTACAAGGCAGATTTAAACATCTAAAAACTAAAGATATACGAGAGATTCAACAATTAGCCAATAAAAATATTCGGCGCTATAAATATATTAGCAAGCAATAAAATAAAGTTAAGTATGAGTCTAAGACTTACGGTCCATGGCTTGATTGGCTAGACTATCAGCCTCTTGATTTTGTTCTCGGGGAATATGAATATAAGTAATTTGTTTAAAACTAAAAGACAAATTATAAACAGTTAAAAACAAAGATGCTAATTCTTTGTTTTTTACTTTATACTCACGTCTTAACTGTTTAACCACGAGTTCACTATCTAAATAACAAGTTAATTCTTTAGCTCCTAAACTACGAGCTTTCTGAATAGCAACGATAACCGCTTTATACTCTGCTTGATTGTTAGTGGCCACTCCTAAGTACTGCGAAATTTTGGCCACTACCTTCTTCTGCCCATCATAAAGTATAGCTCCGATACCTGCTGGTCCTGGATTACCTCGCGCTCCACCATCAGTATAGATAATTAACTTATTCATATAAATATCTAAATTAATAAATATTTGAATTAAAATCAAATAATATTCTATTAAACTTTATTTAATCTTATATCTACAATTTTTAGTTGTACTTCTCTTCTACCTTTAAATTCATTAATCTCCAAATGATAAACCAAATCTAGCTGATCGCCAATTTTAAATTTTTTATACTTCTCTGCTCCCCCAAAAGATAAAGCCCAAAAATTACTAGATTGTTTAGTAAGCGAACTAAGAGAACTCAGACGAAATTTAATATGTTGATTATCTAATCCCATAGTAACAATATCTTCTAAACGCAGATTATGACTAAGCAAAATTGGTTGAGGATTATTCTGTCCATAGGGAGCTAAAATATTAATTTGTTCAACTAAATCCAAATTTATCTCACTAAACTCTAATTCTGCTTCAATACTTATTTGAGGAATAAGAGTACTAGGATCTAATTCTTTTCTGGCTAGAGCTAAAATGTCTTTTTTAAAATCCGCTAAATTCTGTTCACCAATAAGGGAAAAACCACAAGCCATAGGATGTCCACCATATTTATCTAAACTTTTAGCACTAGCTTCAATAGCAGCAATTAAATTAAATTCTTTAATTGAACGTCCAGAACTTTTAAAAATGGTTTCTTCTGGTTTTGGTTTCTTAGCCTTATAATCAAAGTGGATATCTCTAGAACGTGTTATTATCAGGGTAGGACGATAGTATTTTTCGGCAATGCGTCCAGCTACTAAGCCAATCACTCCTTCATTCCAATTCTGCTGAGCTTGAGCTACGGCAATAATAATCAGTGGCAGATTCTTAGCGTCAATTTGATCTTCCACTTGACTAATAATCCCAGCAGTAATCTTTTGACGTAGCAAATTACGTTCGTTAAGTTCCTGCGCTAAATCATAGGCTTCTCTCGGGTCAGTTGTAGTAAGCAGAGCAAAAGCAGTGTTGGCGTGAGCCATACGACTAGCAGCATTTAAACGCGGACCAATTTGCCAAGCAACATTCCAAGACTCTAGAGATCTGCTAGAATTAATTTTGGCCACTTTTATCAGTTCATTAAGACCTAAACGTTGATTATTATTTAATACTTTCAATCCTTGCTTAACTAGCTGTCTATTTTCTCCTAATAAATTAACCATATCAGCAATTGTACCAATAGCTACTAAATCTAAACATTTATCACTAATTAACTTTTTCTGACTTTCGCTTAAATCAGCCTTAACTAAAAGAGCGCTAAGCAATTTAAAGGCTACTCCCACACCAGCTAAATATTTCCAAGGGTAATTATCCTTAGAGTCGGAAGGATTAAGGTATAAGCAGGGCGGTAAATCCTTTTCTTTATCGGGAAGAATATGATGATCAGTAATAATAACATCTATCCCTAACTTTTGAGCATAGACTACTTCGTCCTTATTCCTAATGCCATTATCTACGGTAATAATTAATTTGAAATCTTCACTAGCAAACTTATCAATGGCTTTCTTATTCAAACCATAGCCTTCAGAAGATCTGTCGGGTAAATAAACCTCAGCTTTACCGTGTAAAATATTTAAAGTCTCTAGTAGAATAACCGAAGCGGTAACGCCATCGGCATCATAATCACCATATACCATAATCTTATGGCCAGCTTTAATATGGGAAATTATTAGTTCTACCACTGCCGACATATTCTTAAACAAAAAGGGATCATAAAAATCACTATCGTTTAAAACTAACTGCATATCAGCGCTCTGCTTTAAACCACGATTATACATTAACTGTAATAGCAGAGGGTTAATATCGGGGTGACTGAGTAAAAACTCTGAACTAATTTTAGGTAAAATTTTCCAAATTTTCATTGTTTTATTGGATAAAACCAACCGCTGCAGTCCAAGCTACCATAGACAGAACTACAACTATAGAAATCACAATCCATAAAGCTTTAATTACTTTTCGTCGTTTCATATATATTGTTTATTATTTATTATCGTTTTAAAATTTTAACAAAGGTTTCGGGAGGAATATCTACTCTTCCGCGACCCGCAGTCATCATCTTTTTCTTACCTTTCTTCTGCTTTTCTAAAAGTTTTCGTTTACGAGTAACATCTCCACCATATAATTTAGCGGTAACATCTTTACGCCGAGCCGACAAAGTTTCAGAGGCAATAATTTTACCATTAAGCGCTGCCTGAATTTTAACAGCAAACATTTGTCTGGTCAAATTATGTTTTAAAATTTCTACAATTTTACGCCCTTCACGATAGGCATCATCAACATAGACAATGGTAGCTAAAGATTCAACAATTTCTTCCGCTACTAAAATATCCATCTTAATTACTCGGGCTGGACGATAATCTAAATAATCATAATTAATAGAAGCATAACCCGCAGAAACACTTTTTATTTTATCGTAAAAATCAGTTAAAATTGCCGCCAAAGGGATCTCATAATGTAATAATACCCGACTGTCATCACCACTGGTAGAGATATACTCAGTATTTTTATAAATCCCTTTCTTATCCTGAGCTAATTTAATAATATTTCCTAAATATTTTTTAGGGGTAATAATATCTAAGTTTACCCAAGGCTCCTTAATCACCCTAACTTTGGTCGGATCAGGTAAAGCTTGAGGGGTGCGAATAGTAATTTCTTCTCCATTACTTTTAATAATCTGATAAGCCACGCTAGGCACGGTAACAATCAAATTCAAATTATATTCTCGTTGTAATCTTTCTTGAAAAATTTCTAAATGTAATAGACCTAAAAATCCACACCGAAAACCGAAACCTAAAGCATCCGAGCGTTCTGGTTCATAAGACAGGGCAGCGTCGTTTAATTTTAATTTTTCCATGGCTTCTCGTAACTCTTTAAAGTCATTACCTTCCCGCGGAAAAATACCTGCAAATACCATAGGGTGTACTTCCTTATATCCAGGTAAAGCTACCAGCTTATTAGAACTAAGAGTCTTGGTGTTAACAGTTAGAGTATCCCCTACTCGACAATCTGCCACTTGTTTAAAACCAGTAATTACATACCCAATCTCCCCACTATGTAATTCTCCAGTAGAGACATAATCGGGTTTAAAAAATCCACAATCTAAAACCTCACTCTCCACCCCATTAGATAATAGTTTAATTTTATCGCCTTTTTCCAGGGATCCATTAAAAACCCGGACATAGGCAACCACTCCCTGATAGGTATCATATTTAGAATCAAAAATTAAAGCTCGTAAATAATCTGTCTGGACTCCAGTATCTTTATTTTCCTTAGGCTCTAAAGGAAAACTACCTTGAGAAATTACCGCCTGAAGAATCTCAATAACTCCAGCTCCAGTTTTGCCCGAAGCACAAATTATAGACTCAGGAGAACAACCCAGTAGATCAACTATTTCTCTTGTAGTTTTAGCTACATCCGCTGCGGGTAGATCAATCTTATTCACTACGGGAATAATATTTAAATTTTGTTCTAAGGCTAAATACAAGTTAGCCAAAGTTTGAGCTTGAATGCCTTGAGTACAATCAACTAATAATATTGCTGTTTCTACCGCTGCTAAAGACCGTGACACTTCATAAGAAAAATCTACATGCCCAGGGGTATCAATTAAGTTTAATTGATAACCCTTATAATCCATAGTTACTGGCTGTAGTTTAATGGTGATTCCTCGCTCTCGTTCAATATCCATACCATCTAAAATCTGCTCTTTCATTTTTCGTGCTTCCACCGTACCGGTGATCTCTAACATACGATCGGCTAAAGTTGATTTACCATGATCAATATGGGCAATGATACAAAAATTTCTAATTTTATTTAAATCTAACATAAATATTAATTAAATTCCCCGAGCTTCGCCCTGGTCGCCAATATTAACTTTCTTAAAAGGCCAGCGTTTATTTAAGGCTAACATAAATCCTAACAGTTCTTCACTTTTAAATAAATAGCAGAAACCTAGATAAACTAAGATTCCTATCAAGGCCGCCGAAGAAAGTTGAATAAACACTCCGCTGAATCTAGTCATATTAATAAAGGGCAAAATTAAAACTTTCATAATCTGTGCTGCCCCGCCAGCAGCAATGCCACTAATAGTTAATTTAATAACCGCCTTTAAAGTATGATTCAAATCTAAACCACCAATAATAATGGATAACCAGACCCATAACATTATAAATTCTAAAATACTAGCGACTGAGAAAGCTAAGGCTAAACCCGCTACTCCTAAACGTGGAGCTAACATAATTGCCAGCACCGTATTAACTGCCACCGTTACTAAACTAATATAAAAAGGAGTAACCGAATCGTGTCGCGCGTAGAAGACTCTAATAAGTAAAGGTATGGTAGCTTGAGCAAATAAACTTATAGCAAAAATCCCTAGAGTGTTCATAGTTAAAATTGTATCTTGCCAATCAAACTTTCCTGAGCCTAGAACTACTCTAATAATTTGAGCCCGTAAGGCAATAATTAAAACCGTAGCTGGTATAATAAAAAATAAAATCTTACGTATAGTTTGAGAAAAAGTACGAACTAATTTCTCTCGATTAAAAGCATTGGCAGATAGTACTGGAAAAGCGGCGATGGCGAAAGAAAATCCAAAAATACCAATAGGAAAAGATTGCAGATTATTAGCAAAGTTAAAAATAGTTAAAGAACCATGAGATAAATTAGAAGCTAATATGGTAATAATTACTAAATTAATTTGTAAAACTCCTAAACTTAAGGTTTGCGGAACCATCATACGCCCTACTCTTCTAGTATTAATATCCCGCCAATTGAATTTGAACTTATAACGAAAACCTAGATGACGTACCGTAGGCAACTGAATGCTCATGTGCATAAAGGCTCCTAAAACTACCCCCCAAGCTAGGCCATAAAGACCCCACCACTGAACAAAATATAAGGCTCCAATAATAATCCCTAAATTATAAAAAATAGGGGCTAAAGAATAAATTAAAAATCTTTTAAACGATTGTAATACTCCGCCAATAATTCCTGAGATGCCTAAAAATAATGGCGATAAAAACATAATTCTAGTTAAAGAAGCGGTCTTTAGCTGCTCAGATAAACTAAAACCTGGAGCAATCAGACGAGTAAGAGCTGGAGCAAAAATTATTCCCAGTAGCGATAAGAAAAGTAAAGCTACAAATAAAAAATTTAGAACATTACTAGCCAAACTCCAAGCTTCAGAATTTTTAAAACCGGGTGCTTGACTAAGATCTCGTTCACACTTAAAATCACGAATAACTGAAGTAAAAATTGGAATAAACCCTGCCGACAAAGCTCCTAGAACGATAATATTAAACACTAAATCTGGGACTCTAAAAGCAGCATAATAAATATCTAGAGATCGTCCTGCTCCAAATTGACCAGCTAATATTCTATCCCGTAACAGCCCTAAGAATCGTGAGGCTAAAGACGACATCGCCACTAGGGCGGCGGCTACAGTGATATTATTGATCTGTCTCTTCAAAAGGCTTTTAAGGGTCATATATTTGAGCTCCGGTATTCATTGCTTCAGTAATAATACCAGTTCAATAAGTCTTATATATTTATAAGGGCCGAATTGAAACGATTACTATTCTTATTATAATAAAATACTACAAACAAAATAAACTATAAAATAATTCTTACATCAGCAGCTTTTACTCCTTTTTCAAATACAAATAAAGGATTGATATCTAGTTCAGATATTTCTGGATGATCATTGGCAAGATGCGCTAAATTCACTAAAGCGTCAGCTAAAGCTATCTGATCATATTTCTTCTGCCGACGGGCTCCATTTAGAATCGGATAAATTTTTAAATCGGCAATTAATTTTAAGGCCTGGGAACGACCTAAATCACTAATTGCTAGTTTAAAATCTTTAAAAACTTCGGTATAAATTCCTCCTTGCCCTACCATCATAAGTGGTCCAAAAGCGGAATCCCGTTTAAAGCCTAAGAGAATTTCCTGAAATTTATTTTCTTGGGCTTGAACTACTAAATAATTTTCTTTTTTATGCAGAGCTACACGATATTTATTTTGCAAATGCCGAACTGCCAAGCTTAAATCTTTAGCGGTTTTTAAATTAATTATCACCCCACCTTTATCAGTTTTGTGCAAAAAATCTACCCCAGTAATTTTAAGAACAGCAGGATATTTGTAGAGCTTTAGATCGTCCGAAGAAAAGACTACGGTTTTAACTATGGGAATCTTATATTTTTTTAATAAATTAAAGGAGGCTACATAATCACTACTACTAATCTTACTAGTAATCTCGGCCAAAGGACGATGATAAGGTTTAATGTTATGAATAGTGTTCTTATAATTAATAAGTTTTTTAAAGCTACGTATTGCTTGTTCAGGATAATTAAAAGTGGGAATACTATATTTAGCAAATAGGGCTCTAGCAGAAGCAACTTCTTGCCCTCCTACAAAATTGGTCATAATTAATTTATGGGGATATTTTTGAGCCGCCTTAATTATGGCTTGGGCAGTTTGTAGAGGTTCAGTGGAAGTCTGAGGGGTTAATAGAACTAACAAATTGTTAATATCTTTATTTTTTAAAGACTCCTCAATAGCCAATCTATAGCGCTTAGCATCCGCATCACCTAATAAGTCTTGACTAGAACCTAAAGGTAAATTCTGGCGACTAACAGCATCAGCTGCTAATACTGCTACTCCGCCAGCATTAGTTATAATATGTAAATCTGCTGGACCAGAATTATGCCAAGATTCTTTACGAAATAATAATAATAAATTAAACAATTCTCCTAGATTCTCTAACCAAATGGCTCCTGCTCGTTCGGCTCCAATTCGTACCGCTGCTGCTGATCCAGCTAAAGACCCAGTATGCGATAGAGCTAATTTACTCCCCGCTGAACTAAGTCCAGACTTAAGAATAGCTACAGGTTTATGTTTAGATAAGCGTGAAACTATCTCCATAAATTTCTGACCATCTTTGATTTCTTCTAAATAGGCCACAATTAAATCTATGCGCGAATCTTTTCCTAAATAATTTAAAACTTGATTCTCGTTTATAACTGCTTGATTGCCTAAACTAACAAAATAACCAAAATTGAAATCTTTAATCTTAAGCCAATCAAGAGCCGCCGCTCCAATAGCTCCAGATTGTGATAATAGAGCACTATTACCAGTCTCTTTGTCGGCAGCTGCAAAAGTAGCATTAAGTCCTTGCCAAGTGTTAATCAATCCTAAACAATTTGGTCCTAAAATATTAAGTTTATGCTGATGAGCTAAAGCGACAATCTCTGCTTCCATTTCTTTTCCCTTTCCTCCGTCTTCTTTAAATCCAGCACTAATAATAATTATATTTTTGATACCTAGAACAGCACATTTATTCAATTCCGCTATAACAAACTTAGCGGGAATAGCAATGAGCACTAAGAGCGAAGCATAGTCTGTTGACGGTAAATCACTTAAACTTTTATAGGCAGGTAAATTCGCCACTTTAGATCTTTTTAGATTAATAGGATAAACCTTTCCCTTAAAACCATTACGGACAATATTGTCTAAAATTTGCCGACCCAACTTTTGAGGCTTAGTAGAAGCGCCCACTACCGCAATGGACTGCGGATTAAAAAAGTATTTTAAAGACATAAATTTAATGATATTAAATATTTAAAACAAACAAAATTATGATTTAATTAATAAAATAAAAGCACTAATCAACCAGAAAATTAATAAATAATTTAAATTAAAATAAACTAAAATAATGCCTGGCCAAAAAATTTCTAAAATAATACCTAAACCTAGGGCTAAGGTAAAAAAATAAAAAATTTCTGATAAAACTAAAACCGAAGTCTTTGCCATAAAGTTTTTCCCTGTAAACTCACATTAATTTTTTTAATTTCTAAATATTTTAGAACCCCCTTTTTATTACTCAGACCAGGAATGGAAATTACAAAAGTATAATGACCAGCTACCCGAGGAGCTCCTACTAAATTAAATTGAGCGGTAGCAGTCTTCAGCCCTGATTTTTCCTGAGGAGCTCTATAGCGGGCAATAATATATTTTACCTGCCGACCTGGAGAAAAATAACGATCCACTTGCTTAAGTCCAGGATTAAATAAGCTGGAAGGACTAAAAGAAAAAACTCCATTGTCTTCTAGAATTATATCATCTTTCTTTAATTTTATCCTAGAGTCATTAAGTGGAGATAGATAATTGAAAGCTTGGTAAGTTTTATTGAAATTAAAACTTCTTCCCCCAAAAATAATTTTACCTAAACTAGCAGGATTAGAGCTTTGTACTCGCAGATGTTTAGCATCGGTAAATAAATTTAAATTCCCTGTACCAGAAACTGGCCAAATCTTATGTATTATAGCTAATTTATTAGAAGAACTCTCAATTTTTTTAATAACTACATCAGGACTAATTTTTATTTCTACTTTATATACTCCCGCAGGCTGAGATAAAGCACTAAAATGTAAACTTTTAGTCTCCAATTTTCCAGTTCTGGGAGTTTTAAAATTAGTATCTAAAATAGTCTTAGTCCAAACTATCTGGTGATTAAACCAAATATTAACAGTTATTGGATCAGGCTTAGAATCTTGGCGCAGGTAAGCAAACTCTAAATCAAGATACCAAGGTTTATCTCTTAAATATAAATAAAACTGGTGAGCTCCTCGCAGAGGCTGAGTAATGGTCAAAGGGCGAAGTAAAACATTGTTAGGTAGAGAATAATTAATTTTAGTGGAATAATTATAAACTGCCACACAATTTATGGGACCACGAGGGCAATCTTTTAAAAATCCCGAGGATAAATCGCTTAAAAACTGAAGCGAAGAAGAATAATTCTTATGAGCTTGCAGGATTAAGAGCGAATTAGAAGCTGGTAGCTGAAACCACTTAGAACGCCAATGAGCCAAGATATCATTCTCTAGGGGTTGTAGATTATAAGCCTCAGTTAATTGATCCTTCAGAAGCCCTAATTCAATGATGGGAGTACTAGAACTAAGCTCACTACGATATTGAACCGTCATTATAGCGGTATTAAATCTACGAGGAGTAAATACAGTGAAATAAATTGGTTGGCCAATTATTTTAGGAACCCGGGGATTACTAAAATCTAAACGATTGTCTGGTTTTAAATTACTAATAAAACCTTGCCCTAATTTCCAACTAGTAGGCCAACTACGACTATAAGTAATATGACCTAGAGGTACAATTTTAAAATATATTAAACAGACTATTAAAAACAATAAAATCAGCCCCAAAAATAAAGGCAATTTAGATAAAAATGACCATTTTGACAAAAATGATTTTAACATATATCTATATACTACGATATTTCTAACAATAAAAAAAGGGGAATATCCCCCTCTTTATTATATTATTCTAAATATCTGTTCTTTTTATTTCGTTAATTTACTATAATCAAAACGTTTCTTTTTCCCAGTATATCCAGTTCCAGCAGGAATTAAACAACCAATAATTACATTTTCTTTCAAACCTTCTAGATAATCTATTTTACCATTAACCGCGGCGTCAATCAGAACTCGTGAAGTTTCTTGAAATGAGGCTGCTGATAAGAAACTATCAGTAGTTAAGGAGGCCTTGGTGATACCTAACAATAATCGTTGTGCTTTAGCTGGTTTCTTAAGCTTCCGATTAGCTTGTTCTAGGACTTCTTCTTCAACGGTTTCTCCGGGCAAAACATCACTATCACCAGACTCAATAATTAGATAACGAGAGAACATCTGACGAGCAATAATTTCTACATGTTTATCATTTAAGGGTTGCCCCTGGGAACCATAAACATATTGAATTTCTCTAATAATATACTTCTGAGTCTCTAAACGTCCTTTTAATTTATACAGCTCTCTTAAATCTAAACTACCTTCAGTCAATTGTAGACCACGCTTAATCTCTTGTCCGTCTTTAACCATCATTACCGTTCCCTTTAAAATTGAAAATTCTTTAACCTTTTCTACTTTTTTAGTAATACCAACATATTTCTCTTCTACACTAATAATTCCACTAGACGTCGCCCGTACTACTTCACTACCAATTTTAAATAATTCAGAGTTCTTAGTTATTTTGTCGCCAGTTTTAACCAAAACCTTAATATCTAATTTCTTAGCATCTTTAGCGCTTAAACCTCCCGATAATTTTAATTCATTAATTTTTTCAGAAAAATAATATTTATCTTGATCTTGGCCTTTATAATAAATACTAAGAATTTTAGCTTGAGGATTATCTACAGAAATTTCTTGTCCATCCTTATCCTGAATAATCTTTTGAGCAAATTCAATCTTAACCCGTCCATCTACATCAGAAATTAAAGCTTTTTTCTTAGGAGAACGAGCTTCAAAAATTTCCTCTACCCGAGGTAAGCCTTGAGTAATATCATCAGAGCCAGCTACACCACCAGCATGAAAAGTACGTAGAGTTAATTGCGTACCCGGCTCACCAATAGACTGAGCAGCGATAATACCTACGGTTGCTCCCATCTTCACTACTTTATTATAGGCTAAATCCCAACCGTAGCATTTAGCACAAATTCCTTTATGCATACGACAACTCAATACTGAACGTACACAAATATCAACAATATCTTTAGTTTTTAACAATTTAATATTTTCTTCTCCTAATAACTCTCCAGCCTTTAAAACTAGTTTACCCTTTTTATCTTTAAGATCTTTAGCTAAATAACGACCGATGATCCTCTTGAAAAAATCTTCTCCTTCATTTTCTACCTCTAAACGATTTAAATCTAATCCAATGTCATCACCACAATCTTCTTCGGAAATAATTACATCTTGGGAAACATCAACTAAACGTCGGGTTAAATAACCAGCATTAGCAGTTCTAAGAGCAGTATCGGATAAACCCTTACGTACTCCATGGGTAGAAATAAAATATTCCAAAACTCCAAAACCTTCTTTAAAATTACCTTTAACTGGTAATTCAAAAATTGCTCCCGAAGGAGAAGTTACTAAACCCTTCATACCTAGAATTTGAACTGGCTGAGCCCAAGAACCCCGAGCCCCAGAGTCAATCATAGAATATACTGGCAGGACATCTAATAGACCTTGTTTACATATTTCCGCAATTTTGTCTTTAGTATTAGTCCATTCTTCAATCACTTTAGCATGACGTTCACTGTCAGTTAATAGTCCCTCATTATATTGCTCCTGAATCAATTCTACTCTTTTATTGGTATCAGAAATTAAATGATCTTTTTCTGGCAAACTAGGTAGATCACCAAAGCCCCAAGATAGCCCTGATTTAGTAATAAAAGCAAAACTACGGTTTTTTAAATCATCAATAAATTTAACGGTTTCTTCCTCTCCATAAATTATCAGCGTATCTTTAATTAATTCTTTTAATTTACTTTTGCCCACCATCTCATTAAGATAACGTAATTTCTTAGGCAATAAAGAATTCAAAATTAAACGACCGACTGTAGTTTTAAACCGTTTGCCCTCATATCGTACTAAGATAGCTTCATGTAGATCAATACCATTGTTATCATAGGCTAACAAAGCTTCATCAAAATTATAGAAATAATGCATACTGTTTTCGGGCTTAGTATCATAATCCTTATTAACTAAAGTCATATAATAAGTACCCCAAACAATATCTTGACCAGGGACAATAATTGGTTCTCCTGTGGCCGGTTTTAATAAATTATGAGAAGACAGCATTAAAGTTTCTGCTTCATGCCGTGCCTCTTTAGTCAAAGGTACATGAACTGCCATTTGATCACCATCAAAATCAGCATTAAAAGCGGTACATACCAAAGGATGGATCTGAATAGCTTTACCCTCAATCAAAATTGGTCTAAAAGCCTGAATACCTAGACGATGCAGAGTTGGAGCCCGATTTAGAAGTACAAAAGATTTTTTAACAATTTCTTCTAGAATATCCCATACTTCGTCATGTCCTCCTTCCATATAACGTGAAGCACTACGAACATTATGAACAATCTCTCGCTTAATCAGTTGGGAAATAACAAAAGGTTTAAATAATTCTAGAGCCATTATCTTCGGTAAACCACATTGATCCAAACTGAGATGAGGATTAACTACAATAACTGAACGACCAGAATAATCAACCCGTTTACCTAGTAAATTTTGACGAAAACGTCCTTGTTTACCTTTTAAAGTATCGGCTAAAGATTTTAATTGTCGTTTTTGTCCCGTAGAAGCGGTAACGGTTTTAGTATGCCGAGCACTATTATCAATTAAAGCATCTACGGCTTCCTGCAACATTCTTTTTTCATTACGACAGATTACCTCTGGAGCATTTAAATCAATTAATTGCTGTAAACGATTATTACGATTAATAATACGACGATATAAATCGTTCAAATCTGAAGCAGCAAAACGACCACCGTCTAAGGCTACCATAGGGCGTAAGTCTGGAGGTACCACGGGCATAACCGTCATAATCATCCATTCAGGACGAATATTATTATTACGAAAACCTTTTAAGAGTTTTAAACGCTTGATAAGTCGCTCTTTTTTAGAATCAATAATAGTTTTTAATTTTTCTTCCGACTCAATCACACTAGTGTCTAAATCAATCTTAGCTAGTAATAAGCGAATGGCCTCAGCACCGATAGAGGCTTCAAAAATATGCCCGAACTTTTTACTTAATTCTTGATACTGTTGTTCGGACAGAATCAATAACGGTTTTAAATCTTTTAATTCTTTTAAAACTAAAGAAAAATCTTCTTCTAAACGCTCCAAGCGTTCTGCTTTTAATTTATTTAGTTCTTTTGTTTCTGATTGATCGCTAGAATCATTAGTTTTGGTTTGTTTAATATTCTTAATTTGTACCTTATAATCGTTATCAATATTCTTAATTTTAGATTTATATTCGGCCTTAACCTGATCAATAGTGCTTTGTTTCAGCCCTTCATCTACGTCAGTAACAATAAAACTAGCATAGTAAATAACTTTTTCCAAAGACTGAATGCCTAAACCTAATAATAGACCAATTTTAGAAGACAAACCCCTTAAAAACCAAATATGGGAAACTGGTACCCGTAAATTAATATGTCCTAAACGTTCCCGGCGAACAATACTACGAGTAACTTCTACCCCACACTTATCACAAACAATACCTTTATAACGAATTTTTTTATATTTGCCACAAGCACACTCCCAGTCTTTAGTCGGACCAAAAATTTTTTCGCAGAATAAACCATCCTTCTCTGGTTTTTGAGTCCGATAATTAATGGTCTCGGGGCGAATGACTTCACCATGTGACCAAGCTAAAATTTCCTCCGGACTAGCTAAACGTAGACGAATAGCGGAAAAATCACTAGTTTTAATAGGATTTAACATATATTTTAAATTATTGCCGGTTTATCATTAATTAATTCTTCTTCTTTTTCAATTTCAGCATCTACCTCGGTAATTACCTCGGAAGCTGGCGTACTTTTTTCTTTATTTAATAATTCTACATTTAAACCCAAGCCCTTTAATTCTCTAATTAAAACATTAAAAGATTCAGGAATATTTAATTCCTCAATTTCTTCTCCTTTAATAATAGATTCATAGGCTTTACTGCGACCGGGGACATCGTCGGATTTAATAGTCAACATTTCCTGTAGAGTATGGGCAGCTCCATAGCCTTCTAAAGCCCATACTTCCATTTCACCAAATCTCTGTCCTCCGAATTGAGCTTTACCCCCTAAAGGTTGCTGGGTAATTAAAGAATAGGGACCGATAGCTCTTTGATGAATCTTATCTTCCACCATGTGATTAAGTTTTAAAATATATTTATGGCCTACGGTGATTTCATGATCATAAGGCAGACCAGTTTTACCATCATATAAAGTAACTTTTCCATTCTCTGGTAAACCTGCTGTTTTTAATTCATGTTTAATTTGTTCTTCAGTAATACCGTTTAAAGCTGGGGTAACCACCTTATAACCTAGCTTATGAGCAGCAAAACCCATATGAGTCTCCAACAATTGCCCTAAATTCATACGAGAGATAATCCCTAGAGGAGAAAGGATTACATCAATAGGAGTGCCGTCGGCCATAAAAGGCATATCTTCGATGGGTACTACCCGAGAAATAACCCCCTTATTCCCATGACGACCAGACATCTTATCACCGACTTGTATCTTACGTAGATTAGCTACAGCGATTTGAATAGATTTTAAAACTCCAGCAGATAATTTATCACCATTTTCACGAGAGAATATTTTAATATCTACCACCTTGCCATGTTCACCATGTTCTAAATACAGAGAAGAATCTCTTACATCTTTAGCTTTATCGCCAAAAATAGCCCGTAATAATTTTTCTTCAGCAGATAGGGTGGTCTCACCTTTAGGAGTAATTTTACCTACTAAAATATCGCCACTGGACACCTCAGCTCCAATATTAATAATTCCTTCTTCATCTAGATTCTTTAATTTTTCTTCACTAATATTAGGTATATCATTAGTAATAAGCTCTGGCCCTAATTTGGTATCACGAACATCAATTTTATAATTTTCAATATGAATAGAAGAAAAGATGTCATCTTTTACCATCCGCTGAGAAATAATGATTGCATCTTCATAATTAAAACCTTCCCAAGTCATAAAAGCTACTAAAACATTTCTTCCCAAAGATAGTTCCCCATCATCAATTGCTGGACCGTCGGAAAGAATATCCCCTTTTTTAACCTTTTGATTAACTTCTACAACTGGATGTTGATTGATACAAGTAGAAGAATTAGAACGTAAAAATTTATTTAATTGATAAGTGATGAGTTTTCCTTTCTTAGTTTTTAATTCAATAGTAGCGGCTTCTACTTTAGTAATAACCCCATCACCATCAGCTAAAATAATATGACCACTATCGCGAGCCGCTCGGGCTTCCATGCCTGTGCCTACAATCGGTGATTCACTATTAATCAAAGGAACAGCCTGACGTTGCATATTAGTCCCCATAAGAGACCGCTGCCCATCATTATGTTCCATAAAAGGAATAAGTGAAGTAGCAATAGAAATAATCTGATTGGCCGCTATAGCTACAAAATCAATTTTATCAACTTGAGACATACCAGGTTGTCCATTTTTTCTTACTTCAAATTTATCCACCAAGAAATGACTATTCTTATCCATAGGAATAGTAGCGTCGGCCGTAATATATTTCTCTTCTTCAAAAGCATCTAGATAAACAATCTCACTAGTAGCCCGACTTCCTTTACTACCATGGGTAACCTTACGATATGGAGTTTCCAAAAACCCATAACTATTTAAATAAGCATAGCTGGCTAAGTGTCCTACTAAACCAATATTAGGTCCTTCCGGAGTAGCAATTGGACAAATACGACCGTAGTGCGTAGTATGTACATCACGAACATCAAAACCAGCTCGTTCTCGAGTTAAACCACCAGGACCCATAGCTGATAAACGACGTTTATGCTCTAGTTCAGCCAAAGGATTAGTCTGATCCATAAACTGAGATAATTGAGAAGACATAAAAAATTCCCTAATTACTCCAATAACTGGACGAGCATTAATTAGTCTAGAAGGAGTTAAAGAAACCACGTCTGAGGTAGACATCCTGTCCCTGATGATACGTTCCATTCTAGCCAGTCCTACCCGAAAACGATTTTGAATTAAACCTCCTACAGCTCTGACCCGACGGTTCCCTAAATGATCAATATCATCTTCTGGCTCTTTAGTAATATTTAATCTAATAATTTCTTTAACAATTAAAACTAGATCCTCTTTGCGTAAAATACGATTTTCTCTTTTAGCAGAAGAGAGATTCAAATTAAAACGGCGATTTAGTTTATAACGTCCAACTCTACCAAAATCATAACGATCAAAACGAAAAAACATAGCATGAATCAATTGGCGGGCATTATCAACTGAAGCTAAATCACCAGGACGAATCCGACGATAAACTTCTTGTAGACCTTCGGCTTCATTTTTAGCAATATCTTTAGCGATAGTGGCCTCCATAAAAGATTTTTCTTCTGTATTTTTAACTAGGTCTACATCAGCAAATAATTTGATTAATTCTTCATCACTTTCATATCCAAAAGCCCGTAATAGTGAAGTAATCGCTACTTTTCGTTTACGATCTATGCGCACCCAAATTACTTTATTAATATCAGACTCAATTTCTAACCAAGCTCCGCGATTAGGAATAACTTTAGCTCCATAACATTTTTTACCTTTAATAAATTCAGCAGTGAACATCACTCCAGCACTACGAATTAATTGAGAGACTACCACTCGCTCAATACCATTGATAATAAAGGTTCCTCGTTCAGTCATTAGAGGAAAATCGCCTAAAAAGACCTCTTGATTAAGAGATCTCTTACTTTTTTTATTAATTAGTCGCATTTTAACTCGTAAGGGCGCTTCAAAAGTAACATTCTTTCGACGACTTTCTGATTCAGAAAACTTTGGCTCTTCCAAATAATAATCTTCAAAATACAATTCTAGATCCCGTCCGATAAAATCTGTTACTGGATTAATTTCTTCAAAAAGCTCAGTTAGCCCTTCTTTCAAAAACCATTTATAACTATCCGTCTGGATCTCAATTAAGTCTGGCATGGGCATAATTGCCTTCAAGTCAGAAAATGATTTTCGTTTAGACATATAAATATATTTTAAAATAGAAAAGAATTAAAAAACAAGAATTTATCTAACAAAAAAATGCTCATCCAGCAACAAAAAAATGCTCATTCCATTTGGTCTGAGTTACAAAAATTATTCAATTAATTATTTTTTTGATAAATCACTTTTTAGGTAAAAAAGCGTTAATATATCCTTATAATATTATATTTACTATTTTTTGTCAATACACAGTTTATCCACAATCTCCCGAACTACGGTTCGTTCGTCCCAAACTATTTTTTTACCACTAGCAACACAAATAAATTGTTCTGCTCCTTTGCCGGTTAGTAACACTAGATCATTCTTTTCGGCTAATTCTAAAGCTTTTTTAATCCCCTCTCGGCGGTCTAAAATCTTAAACAAATTTTTATTGATTTGTTTACCAGCTCGTTTAGCACCACTAGCTACGGAGTCAATAATTAGGGCAGGATCTTCATCATAAGGATCTTCATTGGTTACAATAACTATATCAGCTTGTTTCCCAGCCAAATTACCCAGCACTGGCCGACGAGACTTATCGCGACCCCCTCCAGTTGAACCTAAAACATGAATGATTTTATTATGAGAAATAAGTTTAACCGTATCATATAATTTCTGTACCGCTCTAGGTTCAAAAGAATAATCAACAATCACTGTAAAATCTTGACCAAAATTAAGTATCTCCAGTTTACCAGCTAAAGCGCTAACACTTTCCAGCCCTGACTTAATTTGCCCCCAAGATAAATTTTGGTTTAGGCCTACAGCTGCTGTTGCTAAAGCATTAAAAGCATTAAATTCTCCTAATAGTTTCAAATCTATATTATGGTCATTAATATCTAAACTGGTGCCACTAGCATCCGCTCGTATATTTTTTCCTAGAAGTAAGGTAAAATCTTTTACTTGAGCCGGAGGCGATAATTTTTGAAGAAAAAATTCTTCACTTAATGAAGGATGAGTGGTAAATACTACTTTAGCTTGACTGCTAAAATCTATAAAATAATCAACTTGTTTATCATCTCCGTTCACAATAATAGTTTTAATAACCCGAGATAAATCTAATTTATTAAGTTCATTACTCGGATTAACAACTTGTCGTTTATTATTAATATATTTAACACGACAATTTTCTAAATGAGCAAACAATTTACCTTTAGTTTTTTTATAATTTTCAAAACTACCGTGAGCTTCTAAATGTTCAGGGTAAAGACCAGTAAAAACTATAACATCATAATTTATGAAACGATGACGAAATTGTTTTATACCCTCAGAAGTAGTCTCTACAATAGCATAAATACAATTATTCTTAACCATCTTTCTTAATAAACGAGGAATGAAGAACTTCCCAGGCATAGTCATTTTTTGATCATTTAACCATTCATGATTACCATCTGAAAAAACTGCCGTGGAGCTAAAACCGGTTTTATAACCAGCTTTACTTAACATCTGGGCTATTAAATATACTGTGGAAGTTTTTCCAGCGGTGCCAGTAACTCCGATAACAATCAATTTTTGGCTAGGAAAACGATAAATTAAAGCGGCCAAGAGAGCCAACAAATAATGATATAGCGGTTGGAAAGTTGAAAATAATTTGCTGGGAATAAAGCTCTTAATTTTTTCTAACATATAATTACTAGAGTCTTACTTATTTAGAAAAAAACATTTCATCATCATCGTCTAGGGGGTGAGTTGATGACTTCTGGCCCTTAGCCAAGTTATCTTCATCGACATCAGAATATTCATTATTAGAATATTCACTAGACTGCAGAGAATCATCTTCTGGACTTACATTGGAATCTTCATTTTCAAGATTTTCCTCTGTAGAATTAATTTCTCCATTTCTTACATTATTATCATCTGGGGAATCATTAACAAACTCTGACTCTCTGTCCCCTTTTTCCCCTTCATCTCCTGGTTTATCATCTCCTAATTTAGCCTGTTCTGATCCACTTTTTTCAAACCTTAAAATATCCTCATCCATATTATTATCCTCTTCATTATTATTCTCTTCTTCTAAATAATTATCCGGAGCAACTGCTTCGGCTCTATTATGAACTGGCATAGAACTTAAAGGACTATTAACATGGGCTTCATATTGTGCTTGAGTAATCAAAACCTCCCGAGGCTTAGAACCATTACTCGGGCCAATAATACCAGAGTCTTCTAACATATCTAGAATCTTAGCTGCTCGCCCATAGCCAATAGATAAACGACGTTGTAACATAGAAGTAGAAGCTTTCCCAGCTCTCATAATAAGTTCTTGAGCAGCCTCAAATAATTCATCCTCATCGCCATGATTTCCATCTAAACCCACTCCCGCATTACCACTAACTTTTTGTCTGTCAGTAACCCCTTCTAAATAGTCAGCAGGACCAGCCTGATCTTTAATATAACTAATAACATCATTTATTTCACTATCGCTTAAATAAGCTCCTTGGATTCTTCTAGGTTTAGATAATTCAGCGGAAGAAAATAACATATCACCTTGCCCTAATAATTTTTCTGCCCCAGAAGAATCTAAAATAGTTTTGGAATCAACCAGCGAAGCTACTGAGAAAGCTATTCTAGTGGGTATATTAGCTTTAATAAGTCCGGTAATAACATCTACACTCGGTCGCTGAGTGGCTAAAATCAGATGGATTCCAATTGCTCTAGACATTTGAGCTAAACGGATAATGGCCGCTTCCATATCTTTACCCGAGGTCATCATAAAATCAGCTAGTTCATCAATAATAAAAACTATATAAGGCAATTTCTCGTCACTGCTAGCGTTATAGGACTGAATATTTCTTTTTTTATTTTTACTTAAAATATCATAACGGCGCTCCATTTCATTCAAACACCAACGTAGAGCATTAATAGTTTTATTGGCATCAGTTATCACTGGAGTAAGTAGATGAGGAATACCATTATAGACTGGTAGCTCTACTCGTTTAGGATCCACCATGATGAAACGAAGATCAGCGGGATCATTCTGATATAATAAACTTACAATAATGGCGTTTAAACAAACAGATTTACCAGAATTAGTAGCTCCAGCTACCAATAAATGGGGCATACGAGTTAAATCATACAACCAAGCATTACCAGCGACATCTTTACCTAAAGCTACATATAAATTGTTTTTACGATTTAAAAAGGCTTTATCTTCTAAAATCTCTCGCAAACCCACAATGGCTTTAGCTTTATTAGGAACCTCTATTCCCACTAAAGACTTGCCAGGAATGGGAGCTTCAATTCTAATCGGATGAGCAGCTAGAGATAAACTGAGATCATTGCTTAAAGTGGTAATACGTGATAATTTTACTCCTTCAGCTGGACGAAAAGTATATTGAGTTACGGTCGGACCCACCTTAGTATCACCCATCTCCACAATAATCCCAAATTTTTCTAGAGTCTGTTTAATCTTTTCTCGGTTAAGCTTAACATCGCCACCATGAGCCTTGCTGAATTTACTATTAAGTAATTCAATCGGCATATCTAATTTAATCTTCCGTTTAGGCCAAACTATTTTCTCCTGAATGGCTTTATTATGATGAACTGATAAAGATTTAAGCGTTTCATCGCTAGTTTCATAATCACTTAAATCCTCAACTTTTTCTAGTTTAGCGGGTATAGTTTTTTCCTGCCAAGCAGTTAAGATCTCTTCCCGAGCCCTACTAACATAGTTTTGCCCATCACTATCAGCCTCTTCTTCCTCAATTTCAGAACTAAAAAATAAATTATGAAAAAAAACTTTAAATGGCCAAAATATTTTAGCTAATAAACTTTCACGTCCAATTATTCGAGTCAAAGAAGCATTAGACACTAGAACTAAAGCAATCAGTAGTAAAGCCACTAAAGCCGAAACTCCGCCCCAAAAACCAAAAATATAAAAAAATAATTTGCTTAAATATAAACCTATATAACCGCCCCCATAACCCGAGGCGACTGCTCTATCCCAATTAACTGGAGCAATAAAAAATTGGAATAAAGTTTGATAAGAAATAAATAATAGGAATAATCCCAAATAATCAGCAAACCTTAATAATTTCTTAGCTCGTTTAATGATTAATAAAGCCCAATACAAAAAGATGAGTGGCACTAACCATTTACCATAACCAAATAAAAGTTTTAACCAGTGAGCAATAAATTCCCCAAAATGACCGGCTAAATTAAATAGACCTAAAAAACTAATTAGACCTAAAGCTAATAAAACAACTAAAAAAATACTACGTTTAGCATGCTCATCAAGACCCCATTCTGTCATGGCGATATAATCAAATGACTTTTTCTTTTTTCTCTTACGAGACATATTCAAAATAAATTAATTTCTTATTAACTAAACTAAGTATTATTATCTCTAAATTATATCATAGCTAAATCTATTAAAAAAGTATTATACTTTTAATTTAATCTCCTATAATTGCTGAGTTTTTACTGATTAAGGGTCTAACAAATACCATGATAATATTTTATAATTTTAGATCATTCTTTACCTCTTGTAGCAAACTTATCGCTTTATCCTCATCATGCCCAGATTTCAAAAACCAATAAATACCCGTGCGTATTGCAGTCCAATTACAATATAACTGAATTCTAGCTTTTAAATCGGTATCCAACTTTAAATTAGCTTCCTGCAAATAAACCGATAAGAATAACTCTTTCATTCTATCAGACCAAATTGGATCTGTAACCCGAATATTATATTCCAATTGTTGAATAAAACTTCCTAAATCACGAGCTCGATCTCCCAGACACAAATCATTAAAATCAATCAGACCTAAACGATGCGGAGCGGTACGAATAATATTCTCGGCGTGGGCATCACCATGAATCAAAACTGGAGGTCGTCCTTGAGCAAAATAAGCCTCTTCTTGTTTAATAAGATGATCATAAATCTTAGTCAAATCATTGTTATATTTATTGTGATATCGCCGTTCCATTTCTTGAAAGATTCTAGTTGTTCCAGGAATAACCGTTTTAATGCGAGAGTTCTCAAAATTAAAATTTGCCTCTCCCATATTTTCCAAAGCATGCAAACGGGCAAAAAGTTTAGCGGCTTCACTAACTATTTCAGATACTAAAAATAAATCTTTATTCTTAATATAATATAATAGATTTTCACCTTCTAAACCTTGATAGAAAGTGCCATTAAACTCGGTGGAATAGAACAAAGGTTTGGGCAAATCAATAAATTTATCAGGCAAACCAGCAGTCCATAAATATTTTAAAGCTAAATAAATATTTTTACGAGGTTCTTCATTGTGGGCCGAACAAACGATTAACACTCTAGACTCTTCTCCATCAGCTTTTAAAAAATAAGTATCAAAACTAAGGACAACATGATAAGTAGTTTTCCAAACTAAATTTTTGTAGGGTTTAATCTTTATCTGCTTAATGTCTATAAACTCAGGGTAATAAGGCAAGATCTTCTGACGAAATAAATTAATAACAAACTTTTCATCAAATAATTGTAAAATTTTATTCATATCTTTAAACTTAAGCGTCAAGACGGGATATTATCGGCCAATATTTTTTCCAATGTTTTTCCCAAATCTGCTTTTCAATTTGTAAATAATATTTTTCAGCTTGTAATTTATATTTTTTACTTTTAAAGTCGCCTATAGAACGAACCGATCTAATTAAATCTTCTAAACCGCGTTCAATATCATCAGGGCTCCAAGCGTAGGGTCCGTAGATTTTAGAAAAATCCCGAGCACTAGCCCACCAAAAGGTACAACTCGCTAGACCTCGGACTAAATGCCAACGATACCAATAGAAATTAGGATCATTCTTAAATTTATTTCCTAGCTCTAAAGCTAAGTTAGCTAATTTCCATAAATCTACTTGAATCTGATTGTCTTTATCGTCCCATAAACTATAAGGCTTATTATTTTTTATTTCCGCTGGCGTTGATTCCCAAGAAGAATTATACAAATTTATTTTTTCTAACTTCTGCCTAGGAAGTGAATGCCAATAATCCGAAATAGTTAAAGTTTCTACATAATCATTGTCGGCTATCTTTTCTAATTCACCAGTCGGATCTTCATGACGTAAACCATACAGTTCAGCATCAGTAGCGCTAAGATATATAGCAAACGAATCTTTAGCTTTTAGCTTAGGGAGCATAGCCAACAGACGATCTGGCGGGAAAGCACTAGATAATTTTCTATTATGAAAAATTACTCGCAAACCGCTGGCTTGATCTAGATAAAATTTTCCATACATTGGATGACTTTGGCTAGTACCGCTATAACTAATTTCATCTAAAATGATCCAAGAATAAGCCATTTTTTTAATAATTTTAGCCACCTTTGGAGAATAAGCCATCTCGGGAATAAAAAAACCACTAGGTTTAAATCTCTTACCAAAGTATTTTTTTAAAATTTCTTCATTCTCTCTAATTTGTGAAACTATTTCTGACTCAGGTAAAAGAGCTAAGAATCCATGATAGGCTGCTGAAGAAGTCAATTCTATCTGACCCCTTTCAACCACAGATCTTAAACGATCAAGAAAAGATTGCTCTCCTTCTTGAGCTAATCTATCTAGTAAACAACCACTAATATTCCAAGTAGCCTGCAATTGAGGATGTTCTTCCATTAATCTTAGTAAACGCCAATAACTTTTGTCTAGAGCAATTTTAATGTGATAGAATTCAATATTAGCGGGTTGATAAAAATGTAAAAAATTAAGCCACAACATATATAATATTATTTAGAAATTTTAAGAACTCGTTTATAAAGTTCTAAATATTTTTTCGCTGGAATCTCCCAACCATGAGATTCGGTCATTACTCGCTTAATTAAATCTCTCCAAATTGGTTTATTTTTATAATTTTCCAGAGCCCGAATAATGGCATTATACAAAGAAAATTCATCTTCATTTTTAAAGGTGAAACCTGTACCAATCTTAGTAGTTGGTGAAAAATTTTCTACCGTATCATATAAGCCTCCAACCTCACGAACGATAGGAACACACCCATAGCGCATAGCAATAAGCTGATTAATTCCACAAGGTTCATGGTTGGAGGGTAATAAAAAAAAATCAGCCCCAGCATATACTAACGTTTCATACTTCTGATTAGCTAAGTGGGAAGGAATAACTACTAATCTATCTGGATATTTACGAGAAATTTTTTGTAGAGATTGAATATAATTTTTATCCCCAGAACCGATAATAATAAATTGAGCATCCAACTTTAACAATTGAGGTAATAGTTGAATTAATAACTCAAAACCTTTTTGAAAAGTAACCCGAGAAGTAGTACAAAAAATCGGTTTATCTTTATCTGGGGGTAAATCAAAAGTTTTTTGTAAATAAATTTTGTTAAATTCTTTCACCTCTGAATTTCTAAAAGAATAAGGTTTAAATAAACCTGGATCATCAGCGGGATTATAAATGTTATAATCAATACCATTAATAATACCTACCAAACGATCTTCTCTATTTTTTAAAATACGGTGTAAATCTTGACCAAACTTTTTAGTCATTATCTCTTTCTGATATTGTTCACTTACCGTATTAATAAAATCTGCGGATAAGATTGCCCGCTTAGCAAAATTAATAAATTTTAAACGAGGGTCACTAAGATGGGGTATGCGACTATGACCATAATCCTTATTTTTAGGAAGAACTTCCCACCAATTACTTCCAAATTGAAAAATTAGATTATGAATGGTAAAAATAGTTTTAGCCTTAGTCAAAGTCTTAGAATAACGAAAATCAGTCTTTAGATAATAGGGTATTAAACCAGTTTGCCAATCATGGCATTGAATAATATCAGCGTTAAACTTAAGTAAAGATAACAATTTTAAGGTAGCAACATCAAAAACTAAAAAACGAGCATTTTCTTGCCCTGAACCATATAAGCGTTTGTACTTAGAGAAAAAATGCTTACATTCTATAAAATAAATAGGTAAATCAGGCATTAAATAACCCCGCCAATAATTGACTTTAATCTTCTCGCTAGAATTCAAACGTAAATCAATATTAGAAAAAATTAATTCCAATTTATTGCTAGACTTATCAATTACTCTGCCATAAAGTGGAGTAATAACTATAACCTCGTGTCCTAACCTTTCTAAAGCTTTAGACAAACTACGGCTAACATCTCCCAGTCCACCAGTTTTAGAAAAGGGAGCAACCTCAGAAGCAATTTGTACAATTTTTAATTTTTTAAACATAAAATAGTGGAATTTATAGCGCACAAAGCCAAGGCTAAAGCGTCGGCAGCGTCATCGGGTTGAGGTAGTTTGGGTAATTTAAGAATTAATTTAACCATTTTTTGTACTTGAATTTTAGGAGATTTTCCGTAAGCGGTTACCGCTTGCTTAACCTGAGCTGGAGTAAATTCTAATACGACTAATTTATTTTGCTGCAGAGTCAACAAAGCCACCCCTCGGGCTTGCCCAACTATAAGGGCGGTACGAACGTTTTTATTAAAAAATAATTGCTCAATAGCTACTAATTCTGGTTTATATTTTTTGATTATTCTATTTAGTTCCTGATGTAGAATTTCTAAACGAGTAATTAAATTATCAGTGGACTTAGTTTTAATGGACCCATAAGTTATACAGACTGTTTGGCCTTTTTCTTCCCTAATTACTCCATAGCCAGTGTCTGCTATCCCCGGATCAACTCCTAAAATAATCTTAGCCATAGAGATAATATTTTAAATTAAATTAGAGTAGTAATCACTAACATCCAGATTGTCCTCCAATTCTTCAAAAAATTTATCCATTTTCTCTGCTTGTTCAAGCGCTAATTTAGTTTTATCTTTAGCTACATATTCAATATCAGCAGTTTCTAACTGCAAACTCTTTTGTTCTAAAAAATCACGAACAGATTGAAGATTTTGCAATTCCGTATAAATAGTAATACCCTTTTCCTCAGAAATCAAATCTATAACATTATGATCGATTAATTCTAATTCCAGTTCCTCTATATTTATCTGGTGCACAGATAATTCATCTTTAGTAATACGAATGACTCCCCACTTAGAAAAGTTCCATAGCACCGAACCAAAAGCTCCACCATTTTTAGTAAATAAATGACGAATCGCCGAACCACTACGATTCTTATTATCAGTCAAACATTTAACTACTATTTGAATACCAGCGGGCAAAAGTCCTTCATAGAATAATTCCTCAACTTGTTCACCAGATAATTCCCCTGTACCTTTCTTAATTGCTCGTTCAATATTATCTTTAGGCATACTGACGCCTCTGGCCCGTTCAATTGCCGAGCGTAAAGAAGCATTAGCATTAGGATCACCTCCAGCCCGAGCAGCAATGGTAATAATGTTGGCAAATTTAGTAAAAACCGCACCTCGTTTAGCATCAGCTAGTTCTTTTTGACGATGGGTGGTTTCCCACTTAGAATGTCCCGACATAGAAATTATTTAAGGAGTGATTAATTACACTGTATCGTAAATTGAAATAAAAATCAAGATGGATTATAATAAAAACATAAATAAAATAAGCTAAAATAAACTTTATGAATATTAAAAATTTGCCGAATTTAGATGTTAGCGTGATAGCCGCTCTGGATTTTTTTACTAAAAATCCACCCGCCCAACTAAAACTTAATCAATTTAAATTTCCTCTAGTTATAGGCAGTGGAAATGCTTATAACACCGCTTTAGTACTCTTTGGTTCTAGACCAAGTGTAATAGCGGACGAAAGTAATTTTTCACAAATTATTAAAAATTATAAACCTTGGATAAAAAATAAAAATATTACTCAAGCTTTAATAATCTCTGCTTCGGGAGAGAAAGACTCAATCTGGGAAATCAAATTAGCTAAAAAGTATAAACTAAAAACTACTCTACTAACTTGTAGCCCTAATTCTCCTTCAGCCATGCTAGCGGATAAAATTATTGTTTACCAAAAACTTCCTGAACCCTATACCTACAATACCTCTACTTATCTAGGGATGTTACTGGGAGCTAGTCAAGAACGAGCCAAAGACATCAAAAAATTTCTAAAAAATATAAAATTACCTAAACGACCCAGAAATTTTAAGAATTACTTGGCCTATTCATTCCTGCTGCCCGATGAATTTAAAGCTTTAGCTCCTATGATAGAAATAAAAAAAGACGAACTGTTTGGTCCGCATTTATCTTTACGAGCCTTTAGCTTAGGGGAAGCTCGACATGCTAAATTTGTTCATCCTTGGAATAAAGAATTAGTGATCAGTTTAGGAAAAAATAAATATTTTGGTTCTAAAGCAGAACGTTGGGAAATAAAATTACCAAAAAATGCTAAGGCTGGTCTAGTTATGGCTCTAAGCTATTATTTAATTGGAAAAATCCAAGCCTCAAAAATTCCTTACTTTAAAAAACATATCGCTCAATTTTGTCTAAACGGCACGCAAGCCTATGGACAAAAAAAACCATTTCCAATAATCGTGGAATAAAATTCTAAAAATTATTTGAACTACTTAAAAACAATAGCTTATTTTTTAGTTTGATTCTTAACCCGATTAAGTGCAGTCTGTAATTCTTTAGTACTAGCTAAATAATAATGTTTGCGGGCTTGTAAATTCTTATCAAACTCATAGATTAGAGGAATCCCAGTAGGAATATTTAAATTAGCAATTTCTGAAGCACTTATTTTATCCAGATATTTTATTAAAGCCCGTAAGCTATTACCACTAGCAGCAATGATAATCCGTTCATTGTTTCTAATTTTTGGTATAATTTCTTGTAGCCAAAATGGAACTACTCGAGCTACCACATCTTTTAGACTTTCAGCTGTGGGAACTTTAATACTTTTATATTTTGGATCTCCTTGTTGATTATAGATATTTTGAGTAGTAATTTTAGGAGGACGAACACTATAGCTACGTCGCCATAATAGAACTTGCTTCTCGCCAAATTTCTTAGTCAGAGCCACCTTACTTAATCCTTGTAAATTACCATAATGCCGCTCATTTAAACGCCAATCTATTTTAACTGGCAATTGTTCTTGTTGTAATTCTCTTAAAACAATACGGAGAGTATGAGCGGCTCGTTTCAAATAAGAGGTATAGGCCAGATCAAAAACAAAACCCTTACTCTTAAGCTTTAGCCCCGCTTCTTTAGCTTCTGCTCTTCCTGTTTGGCTTAGACTGACATCAGTCCAACCAGTAAACAGACCCTTTTTATTCCAAACACTTTCCCCGTGGCGTAATAGAACTAATTGATACATAAAAATTAAAAAAAATATTAATTATTTTTTATTATAGCATAAATTGACGATAAAAGTTTAAAAATGATAATATAAGGTAAAGCTTAATCTCAATTATATAGATCAACCAATTAAGCGACAATTTAAAAAATTTATTATAAATCTGGGCTTACTAGCTATTAAAGTCCTACGCTTACTTGATAAATTACTTTTTCAACTGTTTAAAATTATTGGCGGTTTTTTTCGCTTATTTTTTAAAAATATCGTGTATAGAATCCTAATAAAAATATACTATGGATTATTCCGCTTAAAAAAGAATGAATTAGCTAGAAAAGCTCTTAGAGAGATAATGCGCAATCAATTAGTTTATTTTTTTATTCTAGCTCTAACTATCGGCTTTATTGTTTCTAACTTAAGTAATCCTATCCACCCTAATCTACAAACCAATAATCTGGCCAAAACTATTTTAGCTCATTTAATCCCCTCAGATTTTAGTACTGGACCTAGTGAAGTATTGATCACCGAGACTGCTATTTCTAGTAATGCTTTACTGGCCGAGCAATCTAAACATGCTTATAGTCTAGATTTACTAAACAAAAGACTAGCCCCAATAAGCGGAGAGAGACTGGAACAAAACAATTTACCAATTTTCAATAACAATCGTGATCTCATATTCAAACCTCTAATTGTAAACAATTCTACTTACCACGCCGAGAGACAGCAAACTGTTAGAAGCCAACGGAATAGCATCATTAATTACACAATTAAAAGCGGTGATACAATTAGCGCTATTGCTCGTTATTTTGGTATAAGCGTTAATACAATTTTATGGGCCAATCATCTAACCGCCTATACTTTAATTAAACCAGGATATAAACTAATCATTCTACCAACTAGCGGGGTATTATACACTGCTCAATCTGGCGATACTATAAGCGGACTAGCCCATGAATATCGGGTCAGCACTAAGGCTATACTGGCAGCCAATAATTTAAGTGCGGGGTTAAAAATTGGTCAAAAAATTATTATTCCCGGAGGAAAACATATTAATAGATATGTAGCTACCACTCGACCAGCCCGAACTAGAATTAATAATAGCTATACTGGTATATCAGCCATACGTAATTTAATTCAAGCTCCTAGCGGTCAAGTTAGCCGATCCGGATTAATCTGGCCTACGGTTGGTCACGTCATTACTCAATATTATTCTTGGCATCATCATGGTATAGATATTGCCAATAAAATTGGTACTCCTATCTACGCTGCGGCCAGTGGCCGAGTAGTAATAGCCCGAGGGGGTTGGAACGGCGGTTATGGCAATACTATATTACTAGATAATGGTAACGGGATAAGCACTCGCTACGGACATACTTCTAAGTTATTGGTTCGTCCTGGTCAATACGTAAAGAGAGGACAAATAATTGCTCTAATGGGTTCTAGCGGTAATTCTACTGGCCCTCATCTACATTTTGAAGTATTAATTAATGGTATCAGACGTAATCCTTTAAATTATGTACGCTAAATAATTAGTTTAATTAAATAATCAAGCTATCAGCTTAATAAACTTATGTTTATCTTTACAGGACTACTCATGCTTGCTGGCGGAGCTTTCTTAATCATCAAAACCGAATGGTTCTTAAATAATTTTGGTAGAATTTCTTGGTTTGAAGAAAAATTTGGATCTGAAGGCGGTTCACGTCTAGGCTATAAATTTATTGGTATAATTCTGCTTATTATCGGAATCATTACCATTACTGGAAGCGGCAATGCCTTTATGGCTTGGCTATTAAGTCCTTTATTAAAATATGGCGGTGCTAAATAAATTAGAGAAAATAAATTGACTGATTAAAATAAACTTGATAAGCTCTCAAATATATTGGGCCCTTAGCTCAGTTGGTTAGAGTGCCTGCTTTGCAAGCAGGAGGTCAAGGGTTCGAATCCCTTAGGGTCCACCAATGATATTGTACATTTAAAAAAGGAGTTGAATGAAAAAAGTTGATTTCAAATGTCGAATTGGTAGATATTAAAAGCTAAAAATGATAAAATCTAATTATGTCTAAGACTAAACCAAAATTAATGATCATTGATGGTAATGCTCTGATTCATCGTAGTTTCCATGCTCTACCCCTTACCCTGAAAACTAAAAGCGGACAAATTACTAATGCTGTTTATGGTTTTACCTCTTTCTTGCTAAAAGCTCTAAATGAATTCCACCCAGAATTTGTAGTTTTAACTTTAGATAAAAAGGGTCCAACTTTTCGCCATCAAGCCTATGCTAAATATAAAGCCACTAGAACTAAGGCTCCTGATGAACTATATGAACAATTCCCTTTAATACGAGAAGTGGCCAGAGCTTTTAATATTCCAATTTTTGAATTAAGTGGTTTTGAAGCCGATGATTTAATTGGAACTATTTCTGAACAGACTAAAAATGAAAAAAGATTAGAAAAAATAATTATTACCGGAGATTTAGATACTCTACAACTGGTAAACGAAAAAACTAAAGTCTATACCATGAGTCGAGGCTTAACCGATAGTCTTATATATGATATTGAGCAGGTAAAAAAACGTTACAATCTAAGTCCTCAACAAATCATTGATTATAAAGCTTTACGAGGAGATCCTAGCGATAATCTGCCAGGAGTTAAAGGTATAGGTGAAAAAACTGCCATAGAATTACTCAATAATTTTCAAACTTTAGACGGCGTATATCAAGCCTTAGCCCAACATGACTCACGAATCAATGAACGTCTTAGTAAATTATTAAACGAACACCGAGCTGAAGCTTATCTAAGCCAAAATTTAGCCACTATCAGCTTAACTGCTCCTATTAAATTTGATTTGAGCAAGACTGCTTATGCTAATTTTAATCTAGAGAAAATAATTAAACTATTTAGAAAACTAGAATTTCATTCTTTACTCAGTAAAGTAAAGAGTCTCCGAGATCAACTTAATAAAGAGCAACAAAAAGATATTCAATCCGCTAAAGATTCTTCAGAAAAAATTAGAACTAATCCAGTAGAAGATAAATTCCAAAGAAATAAAAAAAAATTTAACTATCATTTAATAACTACGGATAGTCAATTTAAACAATTTTATAAAAATTTAAATAAACAAAAGATCTTTACTCTGGACAGCGAAACTTCAGGTTTAGACACCCTCACTGCTAAATTATTAGGCTTAAGTTTTTCTTGGAAAAAAGGAGAGGCCTATTTTGTAATAATTACCCCCCAACGTCTAAAAAAATTAAAAACAATTTTAGAAGATAAAAACATAAAAAAATGTGGACATAATATTAAATTTGATTTTAAAGAATTACACAATCAAGGAGTTAATCTACAAGGAATATATTTTGATACTATGTTAGCCTCTTACCTACTTAACCCTAGTAGCCACCAACACGATTTAGATTCCTTGGTTTTTACCGAGTTTGGTTTTGAAAAAATAAATAAAACTAATTTAGTTTCCACTCAGACTCAACAATTAAGCCTAGATTTTTCTAGTCTAGCTCTGGAAAAATTAAGCCTATACTCTGGTGAAGACGCTGACTTCACTAATCGTCTCGTAAAAATATTAGAAAAAGAATTAAAACAGGAAAAATTATGGAAGCTATTTGCAAAAATAGAAGTCCCTTTAATTCGCATTTTAGGAGCAATGGAAAATACTGGCATTGAATTAAAAACCGCTCCTCTTAAAAAACTAAGTAAACGAGTAGAAAAAAATTTAAAAACCTTAGAAGATAAAATATATACCTTAGCTCAAACCAAATTCAATATTAATTCTACTAAACAATTAAAAAAAATCTTATTTGAACAATTAGAGATCCCTACTGCCAACATTAAAAAAACTAAAACTGGATTTTCCACAGCTGAAAGCGAGCTAGAAAAAATAAAGGAACTCCATCCAATTGTCCCCTTACTACAAAATTATCGAGAATTAAAAAAATTATCATCAACTTATCTTCAGGCTTTACCCGCTATAATCAATCCTCAAGACCATCGTATTCATACTAATTTTAATCAAACTATTACCGCCACCGGGAGACTATCGTCAACCGAACCAAATCTACAAAATATTCCTACTAAAACCCCTGAAGGAAGAGAAATCCGCCGAGCTTTTGTAGCTAAGAAAGGTTTTAAGTTACTAAGTTTTGACTATTCTCAAATTGAACTACGCCTAGCAGCGCATATATCTAAGGATCAAAAAATGATTACCGCTTTTCGGAATAGACTAGATATCCATACTGCTACCGCTGCCGAGATTAATAATGTCTCTCTAGAAGAAGTTAGTAAAAATATGCGTCGTGAGGCCAAAGCTATTAATTTTGGGATTCTCTACGGACAAGGAGTCCATGGCCTAAGCCAAACAGCTGGAATCCCTTATTGGCAAGCTAAAGAATTCATTGAAAAATATTTTGCCTCTTACCCAAATATTAGAAAAATGATGGATAATTTTATTAAACAGGCTCGTCAAAAAAAATATGCTATTACTCTTTTAGGAAGAAAAAGACCCCTCCCAGAAATTGATTCTAGCCTAGGATTTGTTAGGAAAAGTGCTGAACGTATGGCTATTAATGCCCCTATCCAAGGAACAGCCGCCGATTTAATTAAACTAGCAATGATAAAAATTAATAATTTAATTACTAAACCAGAACAAGAAATAAGAATGCTCCTACAAGTACATGATGAATTAATTTTTGAAGTTAAATCCGATAAACTAGAAACTTATCTAGCTCCGATTAAAAATATTATGGAAAATATTATAAAATTACGAGTGCCCATTATCGTTAATGAGAGCTCAGGCTACAGCTGGGGAGAATTAAAATAACTATGTCCAATTTATCAAAAAAATTACAAAAGTTAAATAATAGGAAGATTGCTCTGTTGGGTTTAGGCTTAGATAATAGAGCTTTATTAAAATTATTAGATGATTCCAAAACTACTGCCTCCATTACTATTTGTGACTTTCGTAACCAAGATCAACTATCACCAATTACCCTTAAAAATATAAAAGTTAAATATCAATTAGGGACAAAGTTTAATAAGGATCTATATAAATTTGATATACTTTTTCGTTCTCCTGGCTGGCCATTATCTTGCCCTGGGATAAGAGAAGCTAAGTCTAAAGGACAAAGCAAAATAAATAGTCCAATAAATCTATTCTTTCAACTTTGCCCTACTCTAAATATTATTGGCGTCACGGGCAGTAAAGGCAAGGGAACCACAACAACTTTAATTTATAAAATTCTATCTGATGCTGGCAAACAAGCCTGGCTGGGAGGAAATATAGGAATCTCGCCATTAAGTTTTTTAAACCAAATCAAAATAAATGATTGGGTAGTGTTAGAATTATCCAGTTTTCAATTAGAAGATATACAAGTTTCACCAAGAATAGCAGTTATTACTAACCTATTCCAAGAGCATCTCTCCCCCGCTGATCCTAATAATCCTAATTTTCATTCTTCCTATAATAAATACTGGCAAGCTAAACTAAATATTGCCAAACATCCTCATAATAAATATTTGATTATAAACAAAAGACTAAAAAATAAAGTTAAAACTCTTAAACTAAATAGTAAGATTATTTATTTTACTGCTAGCCCTTTAGCATCTGGATTAATAGGAGAATATAATAAAGAAAATATAGGGGCAGCCATAGCCGTGGCTAAAATTTTAAAAATAGCTCCTAAAAAATATAGTCAAACCATAGCCAATTTTCATAATTTAGAACATCGTTTAGAATTTGTGATTAGAAAAAATAAAGTAGATTATTTTGATAATAGTTTTTCCACTACCCCAGAGAGTACTATCCTAGATTTAAAATCTTTTAAGACTCCTCTCATCTTGCTAGCTGGGGGAGCAGACAAAGGAGCTAATTTTACCCCCCTAGCCAAAATAATCAAGAAAAAAGTTAAATTTTTGATTCTATTCGCTGGCAAAGGGACAGAACGAATTAAACAAGAACTAATAAATATAAATTTCCCCACTAAGAAAATAAAAGAAGTTAATAGTATGAAAGTAGCAATAACTAGCGCCCGAGCTAAAGCTCGGCCTGGGGATACTATACTACTCTCCACCGCTTGTGCTAGTTTTGGAATTTTTAAAAATTATAAAGAACGTGGAAATTTATTTAAAAAATACGCCCAATTAGACTAATTATGTTAAATTCTAAAAATCAAACAAATAAGGCTAAAAATATTATTGGAGTTTTTGATTCTGGCTTAGGCGGATTAAGTATACTAAAATATTTCTTAGCCAAACTACCAAAATATAATTATATTTATTTAGGCGATAATGCTCGCCTGCCCTATGGAGAAAAATCCCAAGAAACTATCTATAATTATAGCCGTGAAGCCATGGATTTTTTATTCTCGGTTGGTTGTAATTTAATAATCATCGCCTGTAATACTGCTTCTTCTCAATCGCTATATCGCCTACAACATGAATATCTTCCCGCCAATTATCCTCATCGTCGTATTTTGGGAGTTATTCGCCCATTAGTGGAGGCAATAAGTCAAAATAGCAAAATTAAAAAGGTAGGTATTATTGGAACTAAAGCTACTATTAATTCTAAAGTCTATAAACAAGAATTCGCAGAATTAAAACCCCAACTAAAAGTGGAACAACAAAGCGCTCCTTTGCTAGTACCTCTAATTGAAGAAAATTGGATTAAAAGGCCCGAGACGAAAATGATTTTAAAAAAATATCTCCGGCCATTAAAAACTAAACAAATTGACGCTTTAATTTTGGCCTGTACTCATTATTCATTTTTATATCCAAAAATAAAAAATATTATGGGTAAAAAAATGATTATTCAAGAACCTGGAGAAATTATTGCTCAAAGTTTAAGCAACTATTTAGAACGTCATAAAAATTTAGGTCTCAGTGAAACAAGTAATCCTAAATATGAATTTTATACCACTGATAATCCAGAACATTTTAAAATACTAGGTGAAAAATTTTTAAAACGAAAAATAAAAAATTTAAAATTAATCAGAATATCTAAACTATAAAATTTACCCCTTATGATTATTTTCTTATACGGTGCCGACACCTTTCGGTCTCGTCGCTTTCTAAGCGAACTAAAAGATAAGTTTATCCGCGAAGTTGATCCCAGCGCCGCTAGTTTAGAAGTGTTAGCGGGGCAAACTATGAGTTTTAGAGATATTGGAGAAAAAATAAATACTGGTTCTCTGTTTGTTAAAAAACGATTGATAGTTATTGAAAATATTTTTAAAAATAAATCCGAAAAAACTTTTAGCTCTTTAGCAAACTATTTAAAAAAGTTTTCTGATGATGAAAATAACATTATTATTTTTCGTGAAGAAGAGACTATAGCCAAGAATAGACTCCTTAGAAAACCAATAAAAAATTTATTTAATTTCTTAAGCAAACAAACTTACTCCCAAGAATTTTTACCTTTAAACAATAAACAAATTATAACTTTTATTACTCAGGAGGCTAAAAGTTATAAACGAAAGATTACTCCAATTGCTGCTTCCCTGCTGATGAGTTTAAGCGATAATAATTTATGGTCTATTGCCCACTCTATAAAAAAATTAGCTTTTTATACCAAACAAGAGACTATAACGCCAGCTCAAGTACGAGAAACAGTCGTTGGCTCTTATGATAAAAATATTTTTGGTCTAACTGATGCCCTAAGCACTAGAAATAGAAAACTGGCTATTAATCTACTAGAAGAACAATATGCTGCGGGCTTAAGTCAAGAATATTTAATTAGTATGTTAATCCGCCAGTTTAAAATTCTACTACAAATTCGTAGTGCCTTAGACCAAAATATGAGTCCGGCAGAGATACAAAACAAACTTAAATTCCATCCTTTTGTTATTAAAAAAGGACTTATCCAAGCTAAAAATTTTAGCCTACCAATTTTAAAAAATTATTTAAATCGTTTAATCAATTTAGACTTTCTAAATAAAACTGGCGGAACAAATATTAAAACTGAGCTAGCTTGGCTTATTTCTAAATTATAATCTCCTTGCCTTTTTATTTATTATTTGTTATAGTCTGGGCATAATTTTATTTTTTTAAACTTGTAAAATTACCTAAACGTCGGGCAATTAGCTCAGCTGGTTAGAGCGCAACACTGATAATGTTGAGGTCGGTGGTTCGAGTCCACCATTGCCCACTTTACCACTAGTTTTAAAAAATAAAAATAAATTATCATAGCGGGGTAGAGCAGTTGGCAGCTCGCTAGGCCCATAACCTAGAGGTCGTCGGTTCGAATCCGACCCCCGCAACAAACTTTACAATAAATTTAAAATTTATAGGCCTCGGTAGCTCAGTGGTAGAGCAAAGGACTGAAAATCCTTGTGTCGTCAGTCCGATTCTGACCCGAGGCACTTTATCGGGGTGTGGCCCAGTTGGTCTAAGGCGTCTGGTTTGGGACCAGAAGATCGAGAGTTCAAATCTCTCCACCCCGACACAATAATAAAGACCGCTATATTAACCTGGCGGTTTTTTAAGCACCAAACAATGATGTTGTAATTAGGATATAAAAATAGATATGAAAATACCGCCCCAAATCCTACTTAACAAAGCTGGACAATATTGCCAAGACTATTTTTCGAATAAAATAAACAGGATATTTAAAAATGACCAGACTTATCTGTCCGTTTTTTAATTTATAAATTTGGAGAAGTATTCTAAGAACTACCCTGTTTTGTTCTAGCTACCGGTCGTCTAGGACTCCAAAAACGCTTTAAAATCCAATTACTCACCCGAGACATAGCCCAACCAATAATGAGAAAGACTCCTAAGTAAAGCAAGACGCCAATCCATTCCTGATTCGGACGAAGATAACGATAAATAAAATCATAACGATACATTAAGGGCCAATGAAATAAATAAATTTCGTAAGAATACAAACCAAACCAATAAAATAAACGGAAGTTTATTTTTTTCATCATAAAAACAACAACGAGAGACAAAACAGCCACGGTACTCATCCCCTGTTCTAAAGAAGCACTGAGACCAATGTCCGAATGGATATTAGCGTAAACAAAAATTGCTGCGAAAACTAGCATCATAAAATAATATACTAGAGATCGCCAACCATGCGACCATTTTTCCATAATGTCTATATGTTTCAACCGCGTCAAAAACCCTGCTAGCAAAACACCAAGAGGAAAAGCTAAAATATGAACTCGATATAAATAAATAACATTAGCTAGTCCAGAGGGGTTCCACTTTAATAAAAGATAGCCTGCTAGGTACAAAGCAATTGCTGACACCCAAGGTCTTTTTTTAGAAAATACCCAAGGATAAATTAAATAATAACCTAGAATGAAAGTCAGATACCAGAGAGGAGCATTGATATCGTGGTATAGATCAGCGTGAGTAAAAATAGCTAAAATTGACTGACCAATATATAGGGGCGTACGGCTAATATGTAAAACGAAATAATCTAGAATTAAATAAGTAAAAATCATTAGCCAAAATGGCACATATAACTTAGCAAGACGCCGTTTATAAAATTGCCAACGGGTTAAGTTCTTAGCTAACTGACTGGCAGTTAAACCATAACCCGATAAAAATAGAAAGAGATTAACACCAACTCCCGCCATAATACCTAGAGGATATAAAAACTGATGATTATTCACCAAAAAATAGGTGATGTGCGAAAAAACAATCATCAAGATTGCCACCCCTTTTAGCTCGGTAGTGAGAGACTTGGGAAACCACTGAGTAATTTTAAAGGGATGAAT
>VAOZ01003564.1_pt1 | contig 39280 bp, 35 predicted proteins | sample 3394041 | NCBI WGS metagenome assembly VAOZ01 (sample SAMN08290431, study PRJNA428436) | hydrothermal vent metagenome | isolation source: Deep-sea hydrothermal vent chimney | place: Indian Ocean: Southwest Indian Ridge
AATAGGGCGCTTAGCTCAGCTGGTAGAGCGCTACCCTTACAAGGTAGATGTCACAAGTTCGAGTCTTGTAGTGCCCACCATTTATCAAAATTTATATCTTTTTTTAAGCGGTGGTAGTTCAGTTGGTTAGAATACCTGCCTGTCACGCAGGGGGTCGCGAGTTCGAGTCTCGTCCACCGCGCCATCATTATTTTTATTCTGGTCAGGTACTTATAAATATTTTTATTTTATTTAGGGTTTTGTTATGTTAAAATCTACGCCAAGGGGTGTGCTATGCGAGATTTTATTTACGTAGGAATTGGAGCAAGTGCTGGCGGATTGCATGCTTTAGAAATATTGATACAATATTTACCTAAAAATGTTGGATATACTTACATAATTGCACAACATTTAGATCCCAAAAAACAAAGCGATTTATCACACATATTAGCGCAAAATTCACCTTTGCCTGTTTCTAATGTAGATAAAAACTGTAATTTCCTACCAAATCATATCTACGTTATACCATCTTCATATAATCTTGTATATACATCAAGTCGTTTAATGCTTAAAAAAATTTCAAGCAATTCTCACAAGCCAGTTCCATCCGTTAATGAACTTTTTAATGCATTGGCTTTTTATAAACGAGAAAATGCAGTTGCAATTGTTTTAACGGGATTAGGTTATGATGGTTCAGATGGAGCGATAAAAATAAAAGAACTTGGAGGTATTACAATAGCGCAATCTCCTAGTGAAGCTGAGCATCCAAGTATGCCTAAAAATGCAATTGATACAGGTGCAATAAGCTATATATTGAGGTTAAAAGAGATAGCAGAGCATCTTTTTTCAATCATCACTATGCAACATAATATTAAAGGAAAATCATCTCCTTCAGCTTTAAAAAAAATTAGTCACCTTTTGTATGAAAAAGAAAATATAGATATTTATAAATACAAGATAGACATGATTATGCGTCGTATAACAAAACGAATCACAATGCTACATTTTAATAATATAGATTATTATTTAAATTATATTATGGAGCATAAAGAAGAGATTTTTTTATTATATAAAGAGATACTCATACATGTAACATCATTTTTTAGAGATAAAGAGATGTTTATTGCATTAAAAAACAATTTACATGATTATTTACGCAATAAACCAAATAATTATAATGTAAGAATTTGGTCTATTGGATGTTCTAGTGGAGAAGAGCCTTACTCTTTAGCAATTTTAATAGACTTAATAGCTCTTGAGCTTAATAAAACATTTAAAGTACATATTTTTGCTACTGATATTGATGATATAGCTCTTAAGCGGGCAAGAGATGGTATATATTCACAAGAAGATGTAATAAATATAGATAAATTATGGCTTAAAAATTATTTTATAAAGAAACAAGAGTTTTATAAAATCAAACCTTTTATACGTGAGCAGGTAATTTTTACTCATCACAATATTTTAAGTGATCCTCCTTTTATAGACCAAGATATGATAAGTTGTAGGAACCTTCTTATCTATTTTAATATTAATACTCAAAGAGAAATTTTCTCTCTTTGCTATAGTTCATTAAAAAGAGATGGCAGATTATTTTTAGGTTTATCAGAGGCTATTGCTATAAATATGAAACATTTTATCGAAGTTGATTCAAAAGCAAAAATTTATAAAAAACAGTTATCATTAAATCCACCAAAAATTTCTACACGTTATTTTACTAAAAAAATTGAACAAAATAAAGAGATGAAATTTACAAAAGCTAAAAAAGATAATTTAAAAAATATTGAAAAGATAGTATCGCATGAAATATTTAATTTTTTTGCTCCAAATTTTATTATAATAGACCAGAATTATTTTATAGTTTATAAAAAAGGTAATTTGCCATTTATTAAAATGCCTGACGGTCTTGTTTCGCTTAATATTTTAGATAATATGCATAAAGATATCCGCTATGATTTAGAGAAGCTGTTAGTGAAAGTTTTTTCGTCTAAAACCGTAAGTGAAACAAAGTTTATAGAGATAAAACTAAACGAATCAGTAACAATTTTAGTAAAGATTATTGCTTTTTTATTTTATACAAAAGATAATGATATATCTGTTATCTTATATTTTCAACAGATAAATTTTCAAGATATTGAGTTTTTTGTAAAAGATTCAATATTACGCGATAGCTCTCTTTTGGATAAAAGTTTATTAGTGCAATTACAACGTGCAAAAGATGAATATCAAACTTTATCTGAACGGTCAATTTTACATAAAGAAAATATGCAGTTGTTAAATGAAGAGTTGCAAAGTTCAAATGAAGAGCTACAAAGCTCAACTGAGGAGATGGAGACATCAAATGAAGAGTTAAAAACATCAAATGAGCAACTCCAAAATTTAAATGATAAATTAGCTATCTCTTTATCTCAAATTAGTCAATTACAAAATAAACTATCTTTAATATTAAATTCAACACGCGACGGAATTCTTGGAATAGACATGAAAGGTAACGCTACATTTATAAATACGGCTGCAACTAAACTGCTCGGATTTACACAAAAAGAGCTACTTGGTAAAAATGCTCATAAACTTTGGCATCATACTAAAGCTGATGGAACACCTTATCTACCTAAAGAATGTGTACAGTATATCGCATTAAAGCAAGGTGTACCGCATATAGGCGAGGATCTTTATTGGAGAAGAGACGGAAGCTCTTTTGAGGTATCAGTAATTCAAACACCTATCATCGAAAATGATAAAACAATTGGTGCTGTTATTGCATTTCATGATATAACTGAGCAAAATAGATTAACAAAGCTTGCTAATCGTGAGCATCAATTAGCTACTCTTGTTATGAATATTGATAAAAGCATAAGTATGACACTGGATTTAAATGGTAATATTGATATGATAAGTGTTCAAGGAGCAAAACTTTTAAAAGCCAAACAAAGCCAGTTAATAGGCAAAAACTTTTTTGATAATTTTTTATCACATGATGTTGCACAAAAAGTTATAAAAGTTTTTAAAGATGTTATATCTGGTGTGGCACCAGTAGTTTCTCATTATAAAAATGCCCTCATAGATACAAAAAAACAAGAACATATTATAGCTTGGACAAATAGCATTTTAAGAGATACAAATAATAATATAAAAGGCTTAATAACTTCTGGTGTGGATATAACACAAGAGGAGTTTTTATCAAAACAGCTTTACATGCAAGAGCATATCTATAAAATGACGTTTGAGCAGATAAATATAGGTATTGTCCACATTGGCTTAGATACGGTACTGATAGATTCAAATCCTTATGTATCAATACTTTTGGGCTATACTCAAAGTGAATTAAAACAACTCTCAACTGCTGATGTAACATTTACTGATGATTTTGATAAGGAGATAGATTTAATATCGCAACTAATAGATAACAAACGACAAGAGTATCGTATAGAGAAAAGATTTGTAACAAAAAGCGGTAAAATTATCTGGGCTGAGGTGACAGGTATACTCATAAAAGATAAAAATGATAAACCTTTGTATATTTTAAAAACTCTTCAAGATATATCAGAAAAAAAAATTCTTATGTTGCAACTACAAGCTGAACAATTAATGTTAAAAGATATTATAGAATTTATGCCAATTCCTGTTATGATTTACAATGAAGATGGTAAGATAATATTAGTAAATCAAGAGTTTTCAAATTTAACAGAATATGATGTTAAGAGTTTCTCTACAGTTAAAGAATTAGCTTCGCATTTTTGCCCATCAAAAGAACGAGAGAAAAGATCACTAGAATTTTATCTTAGTGCTTTTAAAACATATAAACTTCAATCACATGAGCGAACCACAACAACAAAGTCAGGTAAGCAAAAAAATGTAATATCTAGCGCTATACAACTTCGTAATCATTATGAAAATAATAAAAAGTTAGCTATTTTTACGGTACTTGATATAACTGATATGCGAAATAATGAAGAGATTATGATATCACAATCCAGGCAGGCTGCTATGGGTGATATGCTCTCTATGATAGCACATCAATGGAGACAGCCTTTGGGCGTTATAGCGATGTCGGCAAATAACATACATGCAATGCTAGATTTACAGCAAAACATTAAGCCTAAGACTTTACAAAGCTTTATTAGTATAATAGATGAGCAAACACAATATCTTTCACATACGGTGGATGATTTTCGAGATTTTTTTAAACCAGATAAAGAAAAAGAAGAAGTGACAATTACGACTATTTTAAATAAATTAAACTCTTTAGTTGCCAAAGCTTTAGAAACTCATAATATTTTACTTAAATTACCAAAAGATGGAAATATTAAAATTAAAACATATCAAAATCAACTGATTCAAGTATTGTTAAATATAGTAAATAATGCAAAAGATGCTATTAAAGACAATAATTTAAACAATAAACTCATTAAAATTACAATTAAAGAGCATCAAGGTACAATTATTTTATCTATTTGTGATAATGGTGGCGGTATAGATAAATCTGTTATGGATAATCTTGCACAGCCATATGTTACAACAAAGGGTAAAAACGGTACCGGACTTGGCTTATATATGTCAAAAATAATTGTTACAAAACATTTAGATGGCGAGCTAAATTGGTATAATGTTGAAGATGGTGCCTGTTTTGATATAATATTAAATAAAGAAAATTAGATGGAATTTATAAAAAAATTAAAAAATCTTGGAAAAAATATTTCTATTTTATATGTTGAAGATGATAGCGCAACAAGACAAAGTGTTGTAACCTATCTTGAGATAATTTTTGGATTTGTTGGAGTTGCTTCAGACGGTATTACTGGGTTAAACGAGTATAAAAAAAGAACTTATGATATAGTTATGTCAGATATTTTAATGCCAAATATGAATGGTTTGGAGATGGCAAAAGAGATTAAAAAAAATAATCCAAAACAAGAAATACTCTTTATAACTGCTTTTTCTGAAACTAAATATCTTATGGAAGCAATCTATTTAAATGCTAGCGGATATATAATTAAACCAATTAATTATGATATGTTAAATGAATCTTTATATAAAGTTGTTCAAAAAATATATATTTTTCATAAGCAAAAAAAATATAAAAAAAATCTTGAGCTGATGGTTAAAAAAAGAACTGATGAAAATATTATATTAGAGAGAGAAAAAATTACTAATTATGAACATACCTTGGTATCACTTGTGGAGTTAGTTGAAAAAAGAGACACTTACACGGGTGGACATTCATTAAGGGTGGCTAAGTATTGTAAACTTATAGCACAAAAAATGGGATATCATGAAAAAGATTGTGATTTGCTTTACAGAGCTGGGGTTTTGCATGATATTGGAAAAATCGAAACACCAGATGCTGTCTTACTAAAACCTGGTAAACTTGATAAATTAGAATATAGTCTTATCAAGCAGCACGTGACAACAGGAGAAGATTTATTATCTAAGATTCCTATGTATAAGGAGCTATCAAAAATTATGGGTTCACATCATGAAAGATATGATGGAGGAGGGTATCCTAGAGGTTTAAAAAAAGATGAAATCCCAGAACTTTCGCGAGTTATGATAATCGCAGATGCTTTTGATGCTATGACAACAAATCGAATTTATAAACCAGGAGTGAGTCGCGAAGATGCAATACAGCAGATACATAGTTTTAGTGGTACTCAATTTGATCCAAATGTTGTTAAATTTGCGGTTGATGTTTTCAAGAATATTAAAATAGATACAGCTATTTTTCAATTACCTTCAACCAAAATGGAAGAGAAACGTTTTGCTTTCTTTTTTGAAGATTCGCATGTAGGGTGTTTTAATCATACATATCTTGATTTAGTTTTAGTTCAAAACCGAATCAATAATAAAGAAAAATATCTAAGTGTTTTTTTTATTCATAATTTTGGGGCCTATAATTTAAAGTATAGTTGGGAGCAAGGAGATATTTTATTAAAAAATGTAGTGAAAATTTTAAAAGTTTATTATCCTTTGGCTCAAATTTTTAGACTTCATGGAGATGATTTTATAATTATTGATAATAAAAATAAAAAAATTGATTTAGCTATATTTGATAAATTGTTAGATGAATGTAATAATATTATTCAAATTCAAACAGTCTCTTTTAGTATTCATCATCAACAAATAAATTCACTAGCTATTTTAGAAGAATTGTTGAAAAATATATAAAATTTTATCCTATATTTTTAAATAAAGTTAGTTTTGTAACATCTAGTTTTTCTGCGTCAATGTTACAATAACTTCTAAAAATAAAAAGTTAATAGGAAACATAGCACATGTTAGAACTTACTCAAAAACAGGCAAAGCAGGTTGTTGTGCAGATGATAGATATTGCAGGAAAAATAATAATCATTAGTATCAAAGATGATAGTGATTGTCAAAGTTTTTACTATCTTTCTGCAAAAGCAAGAGTGTTTAAAAATATTGTAAAAAATAACATGCATATTTTTTACAAAGATAAAAAAAAGACAGATTTAGCAGTTCAAGTAGAAGGCATGTATCAAATTCTAGTTTTTATCTGTACAAAAAAACTTGAAGAGATTAGAAAATATCTTAGTAGGACAATGGTTTAGAAGTGCCCTTATTTAAACCATTTTTTCATTTTATCTATTACGCTATTTAAAACATTTTCATGTGGCTTTGATTCTACATCAAAACTGTTTTGAAGCTTTATAAGTAGCTCTATTTGCTCTGCTGTTAATTTTTTTGGATATTTTAAATTTATTTGTGCAAACAAACTACCCTTAGCATGACCATGTACATCATCAATTCCTTCATTAGCAAATCTAAATTGTTGTTTATCTTTTGTTCCAATATCTAATTTTAATTTTAATTCGCCTGTTAAAGATGGAATTGCTATTTCATCTCCAAGTATTGCTTGTGTAAAAAAGACAGGTATCTCTATAAAAATATCATTATCTTGCCTTATAAAATGTTTATCTGCAAGTACATTAAAGGTTACATATAAATCACCACGATTTCCTTTTTTACCAACATTACCTTTGTCTGATACTCGTAATCTATTGCCAGAGTCTATCCCTTTTGGTACATTTATTGTGATATCTTCTTTTATCTCTTCATAACCTTTGCCTCGACAACTACTACATTTACTAGCTGGTGCACTACCTATTCCATGACATCTAGGGCATGTTTGAGAAAAAGTCATAAAGCCTTGTCTTGTAAAAACCTGACCTTGTCCATCGCACTCAGGACATGTTGATAATTTACCATCCTTTGCACCTGTACCATGACAGCTGTCACATGCTTTTTTATAACTATATTTAAGTTTTTTATCACATCCAAATACAGCTTCATGAAAACTAATTGTCATCTCATAATTAATATCTAATGCGTAATTATCTATATCAGCGGGTGAACGTCTAGCCTGATTACCGCCCATTCCAAACATCTCTTCAAAAATAGAACCTAAATCCTCAAAACCACCCATTCCAGATGCTCTTGAAGAGCCACCCATTCCTTGAAGTCCTTCTTTTCCATATCTATCATAAACCGAACGTTTATTGTCATCACTTAAGACCTGATACGCTTCGTTACATAATTTAAATTTTTGTTCAGCTTCTGGATCACCTTGATTTTTATCTGGATGATATTTTTTGGCCATAGTCTTATATGCTTTTTTGATAGTTATTTTATCTGCATTTTGACTAACTTCTAAAATCTCATAATAACTTAAATTTTCCAAAATATTCTCCATATTTTTTTCGTGCAATTATACCTCAATTAATAGTTAATTTTGCTTAAATAAAGTCCATTAGGTGGAGCTGGTTTTATATTAAATTTTTTTTTACATGTAAGGCTATTTATCAAATCTTGTGTTGTAGCTTCTTGTGACGAAATTGCTAAAAGCATACCTACTATCATTCGAATTTGTGATCTTAAAAAACCATTAGCTTTAAAATATAATATTATCATATCTTTATATCTGTAGGCAAAGGTGGTTTGCATGATTTTTATTGTTGATTTTGTCGTATTTATATCTTTTGTAAAGTTTTTAAAATTATGTTGACCAATAAAATATTTGATATTTTTTCTAATACTCTCAAAATCTATATTTAAAGTATATGTTATTAAATCATAATCAAAGGGAGATATTTGTTCGCTCTCTTTTAAGATATACCTATAAACTCGATATTTAGCATCATATCTCGCATGAAAATTATCATGAACTATTTTTATCTCTTTAACATAAATTTCATTATTCAGTTTATAATTTAAAGATTTTTTTAGTTTATTGATATCTTGCCAATACGACGGTAAGTCTATATGTATTACTTGATTAGTCGCATGAACACCCCTGTCTGTTCTGCTAGATGCTTGTATTTTATTTGTAATATTTAAGTTTTTTAAAACAGCTTGAATTTGTCCATTAACTGTTTTTTTATCTATTTGAATTTGTGAGCCATAAAATTTTGCCCCATGATAAGAGATAGTTAATTTAGCACGCATACTAAAATCTTGCTACAATATGTTTTTTATAGATTAAATAAGTAGAAATTGTCCAAATTAGAATTACTACTGGTATGGTGTAATAGCTTATGATATTAATAAGTCCAATTATACTCCCATAATATATTAAAATAGATAAAAAGATGTATAAATAAACATTTGCTTTGTTGTGTCTAATGTTTAATATACCAATGCTTAGCATCATAAATAAACTCATAATAGGAAAAAGTGAGATTAGCACATCAGTTATCATCATATGTTTTTTGCTATTTGCTCTATTTTTACTTCTCCAATACGCAAGTGGCTTTAAATATTGTTGTAGGTGCGTATTCATCATGTTGTTTATTATCATAGTTTGAAAATTAATTTGTGAAAGTGTTTGTTTGGTATAGCTATATCCATGTCCATTATATAATTTTAATTTTAATATTGCATTTTTATTAATAACCTCTGCTTTTTTTGCTCCAATTAAGAGTTCATCTTTTTTTTCTTTATTAAATAAAAATACGTTTCCAAAGCTTCCATCTTTATTGTTTTTACCAATATATAATAACCAATGTCCAAATTTATTTCCAAATTCTGAAGCTTTTAAATTAAATTTCGCTTCACTTTTTTTATATGATATAAAATTACTTGAGAGGACTGTTGAGTGTGGAAAAAGTATAAGAAAATCAAAAAAAAGCAATAAGCCAAGTAATATTGCAGGAGTAAAAAAAATTTTTAAAATATCTTTCGGACTGACACCTAAAGAAAAAAGAACTATCATCTCATTTTCATTAGACAATTTAAACAGTGTAAGTACTGAAACTATGAAAAATGTAATTGGAAGTGTATAAAAAAGCATCTCAGGTAAAACAAAAATGTATAATTTAATCATATCGTATGCACTTAATTGAACAACTGCGGTATAAGTTGCAAGTTTTATCATAAATATCATAGATGCTATAATAAAAAGGGGTAAAAAGATTGATAAAAATAATTCTGAGAGATTATGTATAATATAATGTCGTAGTTTATGCATATAAACTTCTAAGGTATTGAGAAATTTCAGAACTAAAAAGATATGTAATTAAAGTTGCCAGAGTTAAAAACGGTATAAAAGGTATTTTTTGTTCCTCTGCTGAGCGTTTTATAAATGCCAACATCACAGGTAATGCTAAAATAGCAGATAAAAATATAGCAAAAAGTGTTAATTTAACTCCAAGAATGGCAGCCATAGTAGCTACTATTATAATATCTGCTTCGCCTAAAGCCTCAATAAATGGATATGTATCATAGTTTTTTATCCAAGATGTTTGATGTTTTTTAGCATTTTTATGGGCAAGTGCTGTTAAAATGTATGAAAGAGCAAATCTGAGTAGCGTAAATCCACCTGCGAAGAGTAGAGCGTTATAAAAGTTTAGAGTTATCATGTGTAAAGAATAGGTACTGACAATTGCTAAAGACAAAGCTAAAAGGTTTAGACTGTCTGGCACCATTTTATATCTTATATCAATTATAGATAATGCCAGCAGTATTAAAAATGTAAAAGCAATTAAAAATGAAGATATGCTAACACCAATTTTATACGTGATGGTAGTAAACAACACAGCACTTATTAACTCTACAAGTGGATATTGTGTGGATATTTTTGTTTTACAAAATGCACATTTTCCTCTTAAAAATATCCATGAAAATAAAGGAATATTATGCCAAGGTTTAAGTTGTGCGTTGCATGTAAAACAGTGCGAAGCTGGAAATATAATACTTTCATCTTTTGGAATTCTTAAAATAATAACATTTAAAAATGAACCAAATAGCGCACCAAATATAAATATAAATAGATATTCTATCAATTTAATCCTCCAAATCTACGTTCTCGTTTTGTAAATTTATCTAGTATTTTACTTAATTCATTTTGTGTAAAATCTGGCCATAAAATATCTGTAAAAAAAAGTTCAGCATAGCTTAATTGCCAAAGTAAAAAATTTGATATTCTTTGATCTCCACCAGTTCGTATCATTAAATCTACTTGATATTTACAATCAAGTGCATTTAACATCATTTCATCTGTTATATTTTTTTTCTCATGTTTTAGTGAATTTACAGCACGAAGTATCTCATCATGAGAACCATAATTTAATGCCAAGCTCTGAACAAGCCCATCACAATGTGCCGTCTCATGTTGTACTTTTTTAATTAAATTTTGTAAAGATTGCGAAAAAGCCCGTATATCACCAATTGGTTCAAATCTAATGTTGTTTTGTTTATAGATTTCAAGTTCGCTTTTTAAATATTTTTCTAAAAGTTTCATTAAAAATTTAACTTCAAAACGTGGACGCTTCCAATTTTCAGTTGAAAATGCATATAAAGTTAATCGTTCAATTTGATTGTGTGATGCACAAAATTTTGTTATGTCGCGTACAATTTTTGCACCATACTCATGCCCCTTTATTCTTTTTTTATTATGCTTTTGTGCCCAGCGACCATTACCATCCATTATAATTGCTACATGTAGAGTTTGATTCATGCGTTTATATCCAAAATAGAATCTTCTTTAAAATTATAAAGCGGTATTATATTATTTTGTATCGATATTATAATTTTATAATGAAGTTCTTGTAGATTTTTTTCTAAAAATAACTTTGTTATACTAAAAATAACTTTTAAATTAATTATAACCTTATCTTGCAATAAAAAAATAGTACCAGATATTGGACCAAGACTACTTAGTGCAGCATAAAAATTTATCTCATTTTTTTTGCTTTTTTTATTGTATCGTTTTTTCATTTGAAAAAAAGATAAAGTTTGTTGAAATTGCAATGGAATTGTTAAAACATTGTGTGTAAGCGATAATAAAAGATTTGAAATATATAAAAAGTCATGTTTTGAAGTTGTAGTTGGAAGATACTTTAAAAGAGTATCTTTAATATTTTGAAATGATTTGACATCTTTTAATATATCATATAACCCTTGTATATTAAAAGATATTGGTAAATTTTGTAACTCTTTTATAACTGCGGGATATTTTGTAAGTTTAAAAAGTACTGGTAATTCATCTGACTTCATCTGCATTTGTGCCCAATATCTACTATTTATATCCAGTTTTTCATTAGAGTTTGCTATCACTTCTTTTCCATTTAAGTTGATTAAATATTTATCATCTGATAACGATTTTAAGACATCAATGGTTAAGAGTTTAATAATTTGACGTACTTTATTTGGGGATAAAGAGGTTAATTTAACAATATTTACCAATTCATTAATAGAAAAATTCATAACTCTTTAGCACGATTTAAAATATTAAAAGATAATGATAGCTTATTTGTTTTTTGTAATAAAATAGAATTATCTTTTGTTATAAATTCTATCTCATTTTCATCACTTCCAAAACTATTGGAGTTTGTTACAATATTTAAACAAACAGCATCAACTTTTTTTTCATTGAGTAGATTTATAGCATTTTGTTTTGCTATTTTTTTATTTATCTCAGCCTTAAAGCCTATTACTTTAATACCATTTTTATCAATATTTTTTAAAATATCAATATTTTGTTTTAATTCTAATTGCCATGAAGTACCTAAAATCTCTTTTTTTAATTTTCCAATTTGAGCAAATGCAGGAATATAATCACTAATAGCTGCTGCCATAAAAAGATATGGTTTTTTTTGTATTAATTGTATTGTTTCATCACTTTTTAAAGAGGGCTTAGAGAGCTTTCCTTTTTTTGCAATTCTTATAGAATCTGTGATAAATTCTAACATTTCAGCAGATGATTGCACATTTATTTTATGCATAGAAGATGGCAAATTGGTGTCAAATTTTGTAGCTATCAAGTTTACATCAGCACCTCTGCAAAACAGTGCAACTCCAAGGGATGACGCCATTTTACCACTTGAAAAATTAGATATATATCTAATATCATCTATCTTTTCTATAGTTCCTCCGCCAGTTACAATTACTCGTCTATCTTGCCAAAAATTATCTTTTAACAACTCTCTTGCACTCTGCCAAAATATATCAAACGGTTCTGCCATGGCACCATCTCCAATAGTTTTACATGCAAGCTCTTTTGTTTGCGTGTTGATAACTTCATAATTTGCAATGGCTAACATCTTTAAATTTGCTTGTGTTATTGGATTGTTTAACATGTTTGTATTTGCTGAGGGAGCTATAATTTTTATTCTATCATAAGCTAAAACACACTCTAATAAAATATTATCAGCTATCGCATTAGCTAGTTTTGCAATTGTATTTGCAGTAGCTGGAGCGATTACGAACAAATCTGCCCATTTTGTAATTTGTATATGATTGTAATCATTAAACCAAGATTGATTTTTATCTTCAAGTACTTGATTTGACGAGAGAGCTTCAAATGTTAAAGGCATTATAAACTCTTTTGCTGATTTACTCATGACAACTCTAACGTCAGCTCCAGCTTTTATAAATAAACGTAGCAATTCAAGTGATTTATATATTGCAATCGAGCCACAAACGCCTAAAAGAATTTTTTTCCCTGCTAATAAATTGGACGAAATCTTCATGTTTAACCCTGCTATCTTATAAAAAATCTTGAAATTAAAGCGTTACGATATCTTATAACAACTCTATTTCTGTATTTTGTTAATTTAAAATTTGGTATATATTTGAAAAAACCATGTACAATCTCTACACCTTTATATCCAAGCGTTGTAATGTAAATATTAACATAAGGTAATTTAACATATCCACTCACCTCTTTGATAATATTATTATCTTTTAGTATTTTTAAATCCTTCACATGTAAGCGTGTTAGTTTTAATTTTTTAGCAATATCTACTTTACCTGTTAAAGCTATTCTGTCTAAGTCGTCTATGGGAGTATCTAAAGTAATCGCTCCAACATTTTGGTTTGCGATAATTTTAAAATATTTATGAATAATTTTTTTAACTCTTTTATTATATTCTCCATAAGGATACGCGTACATATCTGGAACATAGCCAATATGTTTTTTGAATAATTTTATAGCTCGTCTAGTGTCTTTGATAATTTGTTTATTTGTTAGCATTACAAGATGAGGATGAGCGTATGAGTGAACACCTAACTCTCCATATTTTTCACATTCACGAACTTGTTTCCAAGTCATATAGTCGCCAAAGTGCTCGTTCGTTGCCTGTGTATAAACAAAAAGTGTAAACGGAATATGATATTTTTTAAAGATTTTTAACCCATTTTTAAAAAAACTCTCAAAGGTATCATCAATAGTAAAAACTACAATTTTATTAAGATTTTTTTTCTCTTTCATCATTTTTACTAAAGTTGATAGCTTGATAGCTTTATAATGATGTTTGTTTATGTATGTAAAATACTTTACTAATTCTTTGGTTGACGTATCTGTGGACGGATATCTCATATCGTCAATACGGTGCATAACAAAGATATGGGCATCAGCAAATAAAAATAGTGGAATTAAAAGAGACAAAAATAATTTCATAACATGCAACTTTTTTATAGTCATTATATCTATATTTAAGTTAAATCACAATTACACAATGAGTAAATATGAGAAATTTTGATTCTAGCATCTTTTTTCTTTTTTCTTTATTTTTAAGCATAGATTAAAGTTTATAGGTTACAATTTCGCTACCAAATCACAATAGTTGATAAGGTCATTGTTTATCAATGCTTAACGTTTTATTGTTCACAACAACAAACTCACTTTTTAGAAGTCTTAAAGAGTACACATCGCGGAGTAGAGCAGTTCGGTAGCTCGTCGGGCTCATAACCCGAAGGTCACAGGTTCAAATCCTGTCTCCGCAACCAAACTTTAATTTTTATTGGGGTGTCGCCAAGCGGTAAGGCACTGGTTTTTGGTACCAGTATCGGGGGTTCGAATCCCTCCACCCCATCCATACTTCAATCTAAACTAATCCAAAAAAGTCTAAAACTCCCTAAAATACGAATTTTAATCTATTTTATTAATCTAATACAATCTTATATATGTTATAATAATTCCAACTTTTCAAGGGTATTTTTCGCATATACCCCTTTTGCTAAAATTAGATATGATGAAAAATTTGGATTCTTGAAACATTCATCACTGTCCGAATGAAACTGTCACATGTGTCCGAACAGAAGTGTCATAGGTATCTGATTTGCTCCGTTTTTTGCAGCCATCCTTCATTTGAAATTATTTATGGTCTCTTACTTACTATGCTCATAAAAAGATTTTTTACAATCTCATCTTTTGTTTCTTCCTTCTGAGAAATATTAGAGTTTTTAGAGGCGTCCTTAATATCGTTTTAAGCTAATAATACGTAGAATTCATTTGACTAATGGTCAATTATTTAATTTTAAAGATTTTCATGAGAAAGTTGGGTGTTTTATGGCAATAATAGTAGATAAAGAGAACAAGAGAAAAAACATAGCAATGTCTTGTAAAGATCTAATCTTTCAAAATGGAATTACCAATTTAACTGTTTCACAAGTTACAAACTATGCTAAAATCGGCAAAGGCACATTGTATAGCTATTTTAAAAATAAAGAAGAGATAGTTTTTGAAATTGTAAATCTTTTAATGGTTGAACATAATGAAAAATTGATAAAAAAATTGGATAACTTAACTTCTACTAAAGATAAATTAAAACAATTTGCTACATTTTTTTATAGTGATGAAGATGTTGAACTAAGAGAGTTATATAAAGAGTTTATATCTATTTTTTTAATAAATCAACGCGAATATATCTCTAAATTTAAAGTAAAATGCTTTAATAATTATTCTGGATTATTTTATGATATTGTTAAAAAAGCTGTTGAAAATAATGAACTAAAACAAGAAGCCTTAACGCTTTGTCCAGGAATGCTATTAACAGCAGAAGGATTATTTATTTCAAAGCTCATGAGAAATGATATAGAAGATTTAAAATATGAAATAGATAATTATTTTGATATTATCTTAAATTTGTTAGCAACAGGAAAATAGATTATGAAAAAAAAGATAGCTCTATTTGTTTTTATTGGTTTAATTATAATTAGTTCATTTTTTTTAGTTAGATATATTTTATTTACTACAAAATACGCAACTTCAGATGCTGCATTTGTAAAAAGTAATACATTGACTTATTTGTCTTTTAAGTTACTCGGTAAATTAGATATTCTTACTGTTCACTCTGGTGATACGGTAAAAAAAAATGAATTGATAGCTAAATTAAATACTAAAGAATTAAACACAACCTTAAAAGAGATTGATTTTAATATTATTGCATTACAAAATAAGATAACTGCCTCACAAGCAGTAAAACAAAAATTAATTAATAATTTAAAATTAAATATTGAGCTAAATCATAATGCTGTTAAAATTTTAAATAAAAATATTTTATCATTATCTTTTGTGATTAACTCTATGTATATTAAATTATTAAAATTACACAAAGATATGAAAAGATATAAAACGTTATATAAATATCATAAAACCTCACTTGAACATTTAGAAACAATCCAAACGGCATATAAAAGCTTAAAAAATCAAATTTTATCTAAACAAAATAGTTTAGTAGCTACGAAATTATCTAAAAAAACTTTAGCTTTACAATTGCAAATAATAAAAAATCAAAAGTACAATATTATAAAAATTAGTAAAACAATAGCCTCGTTATTCAACACTAAATCCGCTTTTATGCAAAAAGCTAAATTGATAAATGAAAAAATAGCAAATAGTTATATTTATGCTCCATTTAATGGAACTATTGCCAAAAAATTTGTAAACAATCATGAAGTTGTTAGTGCTGGAGAAAATATAGTAAGTGAAGTTAATTTAAAATCAATTTATGTATCTGTTTTACTTGAAGAGTCAAAATTAAAATCTCTTAAAATCGGAAATAATGCAACTGTACATATAGATGCCTTAGATAAAAATTTTAAAGCAAAAATTTCAAAAATTCTACCTGCTAGCGCATCAACCTTCGCAATCGTGCCAAGAGACATAAGCAGTGGAGAGTTTACAAAACTACAGCAAAGGTTTATTGTAAAACTTAAATTTGTACAACCAACAAAGAGTTTATTAGTTGGCATGAGTGCAGAAGTTACCATTAGTAGATAATAGCCGTATGTACACAAAAGCTTCTAGCAAATTTGAACTTACTATTTGGGTGGTTTTAACCATAGTTGGTGTTTTTATGGCTGTCTTAGATACAACCGTTGTTGATGTTATGGTGCCACGTTTAAAAGGTCCTCTCTCAACTGATATGTACGGAGCCCAATGGGTAATAACAGCATTTATGATAGCTGCTTCGGTTGGATTTTTAATTACTGGTCCACTAATGAAAAAGTTTGGTAATAAGAATGTTTATCTTTTTGGCGTCGCAATATTTACAATATTTTCTTTTTTTTGTGGTATGTCAGATTCGCTTAGTTTTATGATTTTCTCAAGAGCAATTCAAGGTTTTGGAGAAGCATTTATTATGGTAAGTGCAAAAATTATAGTTTTTGATTTTTTTCCAAAAAACAAGCGTGGAATAGCCATGGGAATTTTTGCTTTAGGTGTCGCTTTTGCACCAGCTGTTGGACCAACAATTGGCGGTTATTTAACGCAATATTTTTCGTGGAGGGCAGCTTTTTTTATAAATGTGCCAATCGGAATAATCTTAGTTATTTTTGGAAGTTTACTTTTACCAGATAACAGTATCAGACAAAATGCTAAAATAAATATTTTATCATTTTTGTTATTATCAATTTCAACAATTTCACTACTAACTTTATTATCAAAAGGTCAGCAGTATGGCTGGTTTAATTCGCCGTTTATCATGTATCTGCTGTTTATTTCAATTTTTAGTTTTTTATTTTTTGCTGTTAATGAATTAAGATCTGAGATTAGAATTTTTGAATACTCTTTATTTAAAAATTATCATTTCACTATTGGTGTTTTAATTTTTATGGTTTTGTTTGGCTTTTCTATGTTTCAATATTTTTATCTTGTTCCATATTATTATGAACATATTAAAGGATTGCCTTCTAGTGACGCTGGTATTGGCGTGCTTGGATTTGGTATTTGGATAGGTATTTTTAGTTTAATTGCTGGTAGATTAATAGACAAATTTTCACCAACTTTTGTACTTATAATTGGAGGAGTATTGTACCTTATCTCTGGTTTATTTTTATTTCCAACTCTAAATTATTATACACCATTTCATGAGGCTGTGTTAAAAACTATGTTATTTGGAATGTCACTTGGACTATTTTTTGCACCAGTAACTGTACTTGTATTAAATAATGCAGGAAAATTTAAAGAACAATCCATTATCATAACTGATTTCGCAAGATTTGTTGGTGCTGGTTTTGGTACGGCTATTGCCACCAACGACTTAGTATTTTCATCATCGAGACAATTAAATGGTATAAATACAATGCAAAACTATACAATAGTGACAAACTTAATGCATCATTTACAAATTCTTTACGGTAAGGCCGGAATAGTAATATTTGGCGCTTATGAACATTTTATGGCATCAAATTATGGTTATAAATATGTTTGGTTTCATGCTGCATTTTTTGGTATATTTGGAGTTATATTAATTTTTATGCTACTGTTTAAAACAGATTCTTTAGTTTAAAGGTTCAAAAATGAAAAAAATGATTTTATTATCTATCCCATTTATGTTATTTGCATACAGTTTTCAAGAACTAACAAGCTTAGTAAATAATTCTTTAATTATTAAGCAACAACGTCAATATATAAAAATTCAAAAAGCTAAAATAGGTATAAGCAAAGCTAAGAATTATGGTAGTTTAGATGCAAGTTATAATGCAACATACTTTCAAGATAGTCCAGCAATTAAGATTAATATAGCAGGTACAAAAGAGATTATTCAATCTGGTTTAAAAGATAATTATATTGGTGCGATAACCTACTCTTATCCATTATTTAATGGTTTTGCCATTAATGCAAATATAAATAAAGCAAAATTACACTTTATCAAAGCAAAGTTAAAATTAAAAGATGATAAAAGAGTTTTAATCTTAAATATTGCAAAACTATACTCTTTGATTTATGCTAAAAAAGAGTTAATCAAAGCTTTGCAATTCTCAAAAATAGCACTTCTAAATGCTAAAAGCCAGATAAAATTATCTTTTATTCAAGGATTAGTTGATATGCATGAAGTAGATAATATCAATGCAAAGTATTATGAGTTAATAGCAAAACTTCAAAATATAAAAACACAAAAAAATAATTTATTAAGAACTCTTAGTTATCTTGTAAATAAACAAATTTTGTCAATTTCAACTTTGCCAACACTAAAAAAAGTAAATTTTTTAATACCACGTATCTCATCAAGAGCAGATGTACTAGTCATACAAAAAGAATTAGCTATTGACAATCAAAATATAAAAATTGCAAAAAGCCGTTTTTATCCAACCGTTGAAGCACAAGTTGCAATCAAAAGAGTGGCAAATTTAGTACAGCTTAATAAAAATTATTATCAAAATAAAAATCAATCTTATGTCGCAATAGAAATAAAATATAATATCTTTAATGGTGATGCCGATAAATCAACACTTGAAGCTAAAGAGTTGCAAAAATTATCTACAACCACATTTTATGATAATTATTTAAAAAATATATTAAAAAACTATTATAATAATGTAAATAATTATAAAGCATTGAAAATTAGATTAACAGCGGTACAAAAAGCTAAAATTGCAAGTAAGAGTTATTTTACTTACATGCAGGCCAGATTTAAACAAGGACTAATTAGTTCAATTGACTTAAATTATGCAATTAGTGAATTAGCCAAAAGTAATGCTGAGGTAGCACAAATAAAAGCAGATTTATTTTTTTTACATGAAACATTACTGTTAAATGGAAATTTTATTTAAATTTATTGCTGTAAAAAGAAATTTACTCTATAGCGTATTAAAGTAGTTTGAGCTGGTAAAGGATATTTACTGTATGCATATTGTATTGTTTCTTTTGTAGTTTCATCCAAAATATAATAATTACTTTTCTTTATAAATTTAAAGTCAGTCATATTTCCATTTGGATGAAGATAAAATTGTACTATATTAAAGGTAGTCACATGAAGATTATTCGGTATATTTACGCTACCTACACGATTTAAAATTTGTTGTGTGATACGTCTCATAATTTGTTCATTATTTAAGATATATTTTTGCTCACCTGCTGAGAGTTTTCCAAAAGTTTCGCCATATAATTTTTTAATATTTTGCACTACTTGACTTGTTTGATTGGTGTATCTATTAGCTTTTTTATATAACTTACTAGATACTGGTGTCTTTAAAAAACTATATAAAATTGAGTGATTATTATTATTTTGTTTGTTTATCACATTAATAGTTTTAATTTTTTGTTGTTTAATTATCACACGTTGTGTTTTTTTAACAGTATTTCGAATTTTTTTTATTTTTTTATGTACTATTTTTATAGTTTTAAATTTATGTTGAATATATTTTTGTTTAATAATTTTTTTAAGCTGAGAACCTTTTGGCATGGGCGGTGGAGTTAACGGCTGTTTTAATTGTTTTTTCTTACCATAATTATGTTTTTTAATTCGTTTTAATGGCTTACTTGGATGAAAATTTCGCAATGAAATTTTAATTTTATGCTCTTTGGGAGGAAAATGTTGATGTATTGGAATAAAATGCAATAATATAAAAAATAAAAGTAATAATAAAATATGAAATAAGAAGGCTATAATAAAAGCTGCCGTAGAACGATTCAAATAGTATCCATTTTTTTATAATTATACCAAATAAGTTCGCTATAATTACAAAAAAGTAAGGTTTTTTATTATGAATATTGACAAGTCTATATCTGCATTTAAGGAAGCAAAACAAGTTATCGCTGGAGGTGTTGATTCCCCTGTACGCTCTTTTAGTAGTGTTGGTGGAATTCCAAGATTTATAACTAGAGGTGATGGTGCTTATATTGAAGATGTTGACGGAAATAAATATATAGATTTTGTTCAAAGCTGGGGACCATTAATCTTTGGTCAAAATGACAAAATAATTCATGATGCTGTGATAAAGAGCGTAAACCATGGTCTTAGTTTCGGTGCTCCAACACAATCTGAAACACTTTTAGCAAAAGAGATTTTAAAACATTATACACCCATAGATAAATTACGTTTTGTAAGTAGTGGAACTGAAGCTGTTATGAGTGCAATTCGTCTTGCTCGCGGATATACAAGACGTGATAATATTGTTAAATTTATAGGCTGCTATCACGGACATAGCGATTCATTATTAGTGGAAGCTGGGAGTGGAGCGGTAACTTTTGGTACGCCAAGCTCACCTGGCGTACCAAAAGATTTAATAAAACATACTTTACTTGCAAAATATAATGATATAAAAAGTGTCGAAAAATGCTTTAAAGACACTGCAAATATTGCAGCTGTCATCATTGAACCAATAGCTGGAAATATGGGATTTGTACCGGCAGATAAAAAATTTTTACAAGCTTTAAGAACATTATGCAACAAACACAATACATTGCTAATTTTTGATGAAGTTATGAGTGGTTTTAGAGCTTACAGTGACGGTGCTCACACATTGTATGGCGTAAATCCAGATATTATAACTTTAGGAAAAGTAATAGGTGGAGGAATGCCAGTTGGTGCATTTGGTGCTACTGCTAAAATCATGAATGAACTCTCACCAGATGGACCTATCTATCAAGCTGGAACACTTAGTGGTAATCCAGTCGCTATGGCAGCTGGACTGGCATCTATTAATAGGGTAGATCAAAATTTAATTAATGCTTTACATGTAAAGGCATTAAAGTTGATAAAAGGCATGAAAGAGATGGCAAGCAAACATAATATTGATATTACTGTAAATTCAGTTGGTTCAATGTTTGGATTTTTCTTTTGCAAGAATGAAATAAAAAATTTTGATGGTGCTTTAAAATCTGATTTACAGATATTTGCTAAATTTCATTCAAATATGCTTGAAGAGGGATATTATTTTGCATGTTCACAATTTGAAACAGGCTTTATCTCAACAGCAATCACTAATGAAATGATAAGTGATACAATAAAAGCAATAGATAGAGTTTTTGGAAAAATAAAATGAAACAGAAAAAAAAGCATTTAAAGCCACTTATCGAAGGAGTCGAGACATTATCTCTTGGCATTTCAATGGTTGTTGCGATTTTAATTGGCGTATTAATTGGTTTTGGTCTTAGATATCTGTTTCATCAAGAGTGGTTGTTTTGGATAGGAGTTGCTATTGGTATTGCAGCAGCGATTTTAAATATTTATAAGGTTTCATCAAAACAATATAGAGAGTTTGAAAAAATGGCACAAACTCCAAAATATAAGGTAAAAAGATATCTAAATGATAATGAATATGAAGAGGAAGAAGATGACACAAAGGGGTACTAAACTTTTTATTTTAGTAGAGTTTTTAATAATTTTAATAATTTTTATCTCTTATAATTTTTTTTTAAGTTCACAGATTGCCTACTTGAGTGGTTTTTTTATTATTCTTGGCTCAACATTTTCATATAAAAAAATGATTGAAAAAAAAATAAGAACACAACAAATCATCAATGACAAAAATGAATTAGATAAGATAGACGATCCATTTGATCTTTTTGGTAAAGAAGATATGGTTGATATAAAAAATATCAATTTAAAACAGACTATTAAAAATGAAAAAAAACGTATCAAAGTTCATAATTATAAAAATTTAAAACTAACTTCATCAGCTGTAATATCAATATTTAGGATATTACCTTATATATTTTTAATCTTAGGCTTTATTATACTAAGCAAAAATCATCATCTGCTTATTTTACCATTTTTACTTTTTTTAACCATTGGTATTTATTTAGGCTTTTTAGTTGGACAAAAACTTTTTATTTACAAATAAGAGGTATATCTATCAATACTTCTTGTTGATTGATTGTGATATATAAATTTGATTTTTTTGCAAGAGAAATAATGAGATTTTTATCTGTAATATTACTAGTTTGCGAATCTATTTTTAAACAAAATAAAGAGTATTTTTCATTTTCAAATTTAATATGTTCACCAACTCTAAAAAATAGCTGTGTCGCAATCTCTTGAGCATTTAAAAACGATAAATAAATAGTATTTAATAATTTTATAAAGCCCTTTACATTTAATCTTACTTCTGGCATGGAGGGGTCAAGTTTTTTTATGAATTTGATATCTTTATTGATACTATTTGTGCTTATACAAAGATCAATCAAAGTATATATGTTTATTAATTCACTATTTTGAGTGGCTGGTTTTGAAAATTTAAATGATGGCAATTGATACAATCTAACAGCTAATTCTTTTTCATTTTCATATCCAACTGTTAAACCAAAAAACTTATATCTTCCAAATTCCAAATCAACAAAGGTAGTTTTAAAACCAAAACTTTGGCTAGCATAAGTCATTGCAATATCAAAAACTATCGCACTATTTATATGTCCCAATAAGAATTGTGCTTCAGAATTTAATGAAACAACTTTTTTCTTCGAATTAAAAATTATAAAAGGATTAAAGTCATATTCAATCCATTTTTGTTCAAAGGTCATTATTCTTCTATATAATTTTTAAGTTTACGACCAACTTTAGGGTGTTTTAGTTTTTTTATAGCACTTGATTCTATTTGCCTTACGCGCTCTCTCGTTACACTAAGCTCCTTGCCAATCTCTTCAAGTGTTCTATCGCTTTCATCATCCATGATACCAAAACGAAGTTTTATAACAGCTCTTTCTCTCTCATTAAGTTGTTTTAATACATTTTCAATCTGAACTTTTAAATCATCTTTTAGAGTTGCATCAGATGGCGAGAGTGAAGACTTATCTTCAATAAAATCTCCAAATCTACCATCTTCTTCATTACCAATAGGAGCTTCGAGTGATATTGGCTCTTTTGTTATTTTAATAACATTTTTTACTTTTTCAATAGATAGTCCAACTTCTTGTGAAATTGCCTCAACATCTGGCTCTTTTCCATGTTCTTGAAGATGTTTACGCATAATTTTATTTATACGGTTAATAGTCTCGATCATATGAATTGGAATACGAATTGTTCTTGCCTGATCTGCGATGGCACGTGAAATAGCTTGACGAATCCACCATGTTGCATAAGTTGAAAATTTATATCCTTTTTTATATTCAAACTTATCAACAGCTTTCATAAGCCCAATGTTTCCCTCTTGAATCAGATCAAGAAACGGAAGACCTCTATTTGTATATCGCTTAGCAATTGATACAACTAAACGAAGATTAGATTTTGCCATACGTGTTTTAGAGATTTCAGAAATATTTTTACCACGTTTTATCTGTTCTAATATATCTGCTAATTTTTCAGGCTCCATATCAAAGTTATCTTTTGATGCTTCTTTAGTTTGGATAAGTTTTTTAATCTCAACATACGTACTTACCATTGTGGCTTCTGGAACCATATTGATAATATCATCTTTAGTCAAATGACATATTTTTTCAACAATTTTTTTATGATTTTCTCGTAGTGTATCATTAAATAAAGGAAGTTTATACTCCAATCGTTTTAATTCTTTATCAAATCCTTCATCACTTTTTAAAGCTGTTTCCATGGAATGTACAAGTTCATTAATTAATTTTGAAGTTGGACCAAGATTAAGTAATTTTTCTTTTAAAATAGATTTTTTATATGTCATAGTTAACATATGGTAGATAAATTCTTGTGATGATTTATTTTGTGACGATAATTCTACTGTCTTCTCTGTTGCTTTTAGCCAATCTTTTTTTGCTTTATCAAGGGCTTTAAAGCTAGTCGTTACCTTTTCTACACGTTTTTTATCTTTTATAGAAAATGCCTTTTTCTCATCTCCTATAATTTCATCTGATACATTATCGTTATCTTCAGTATCATCTTCAAAACTTTTAAATAGCTCCTTAACTCTTCTTTCTCGATTGATAAGAGGCTCGCTATAATCTAAAATAAAATTAATAAGATACGGTACAGTACATATTGCATCTATAATTATACTCTCGCCAACTTCAATTTTTTTAGATATTTCTATCTCTTCTTCTTTTGTTAAAAGAGGAATTTGCCCCATTTCACGTAAATACATGCGAACAGGGGAATCTGAACGTGACCATTCTAATAATTCATGTTCTTTTAAAATATCAAAAGTTTCATTTTTACTATTTGCTAGCATGGCACGTTGAGCGGATCTTCTAGCCTCCGCTTCTTTATCATTTAATGTTTTTGCATGTTCTGAAGCTGTATATAAACATTTTTTAAATTTAGTGGCTAATTTAAACACTGTCTTAGCCTGAGTTAATGTTGGTTGTTTATTAAAGAGTTGAATAATTGATTCATATGTTACACATTCATTAGATTTTTTTTTATCCGAAAACATGTTATTTAATGCGAGTGTTAGTTCTTTTGCAGTCATATAAAAGATACTCCGAGATATATAATTTAGTTTATTTAAAGAGAAATTGGATTATACCCAAATATTATTAACAGATTACTTAAAGATACATCTAAAAATATTATGATAGCCTCGACTTGGAACACCAAATGCTTAATAAAATAAAAGGACAAACAATATGCAAACAGGATATTATGCTGCAACAGCTGGTATGGTTACGCAATTTAACCGTTTGAATATAATCGCTAATAATCTAGCCAATTTAAACACTAATGGTTATAAACAAGATAATTTAATAACTGGTGATTTTATGAGAATATATAAAAATTCCAGAGATAATTTACCCGATACAAATAATACTAAAAAAGCATTAGAGTTTTACAATAGAACATTAACCAAAGTACCACAAATTGTAGGTTCATACACAAATGAGCAAGTCGGTGCTATTGAACAAACTGGTAATAAGTTTGATTTTGCTCTCTCTAAGAGAGGATTATTTTTTTTAGTTAAAACACCTAGTGGCTTACAACTCACTAGAGATGGTAGTTTTACTCTAAATTCTAAAGGTAATTTAGTAACTAAAAATGGATTTGATGTATTAGATAGCAACAAGCAACCTGTTCATTTTAGTCTTCAAAATAGTGTAATTAAAGCTGATTCAAATGGTAGATTTTCTGTAAATGTTCCAGGTTCATCAACTTTTGTTGCTACACAAGGATTGTTTATTGCTGCTCCAGATGATTTAAAAAAGCTACAAAAAGCTGGCGATAATTTATATAGTTACAATAGTATAAATACAATAAAATCAAATAATGCCTCAGATAGCGTAAAGGAGGGTTTTATTGAAAAAAGTAATGTTAATGCCATTAAAATGATGGTAAAACTGATTCAGGCAAATAGAATGGTTGGAATGTATCAAAAAGTGATGATTGCCCAAATGAATGACTTAAATGCAGATGCAATAGACAAGTTAGCTACAACAAAAGCTTAAAGTAAGGAATAAGACAATGATGCAATCACTATATACAGCTTCTACTGGAATGTCTGCTATGCAGACCAATATAAATGTCACAGCAAATAATATTGCCAATGTTAATACAATTGGTTTTAAAAAATCTCGACCAGAATTTGCTGATTTAATGTACAAAGCTATGCAATACGCAGGTACTGCAACAAGTAGCACAACAGAGTCTCCAGCAGGCATAGAAGTTGGTTTAGGTGTTCGTACAACATCAACTACAAAAATGTTTTCTGAAGGAAATTTACAAAAAACTGGTAACCAACTTGATATGGCAATAACGGGTAATGGTTTTTTTACATTAAATTTACCAAATGGTACGCAAGTATATTCTAGAAATGGAGCTTTTAAACTCGATCAAAATGGACAATTAGTTAATGCTGATGGATATCAATTAGTTCCAAATATAACTATTCCACAAGATGCAACTAGTATCTCTATCGGTACAGATGGTACAGTTAGCGTTATAGAGCCAGGTCAAACACAAGCCACTCAGGTTGGACAAATTACATTAACCAACTTCATTAATCCTGCTGGACTGCACTCAATGGGAGGAAATCTATATAGTCAAACAGGAAGTTCAGGTCAGCCAGTACAAAGCATTGCTGGCACAAATGGTCTTGGAAGTATTAGGCAAGGCTTTGTTGAGATGAGTAATGTAAAGCTAGTTGTTGCCTTAACAGATCTTATAACTGGACAAAGGGCTTATGATTCAAATTCAAAAGTTATCACAACAAGTAGTCAAATGCTACAAACAGTAAATCAATTAAAACGATAATATTGAATTTTAATTATAATATTGATAATATTACACTATAAAAATGATATTAAGTACCTTTAAATCGAAACGAGATAAATATTATGATAAAAATAATTATTTTTTGTGCTACACTACTCATGTTTATAGTTGGATGTAAAAATAGTCTTGAACATAATAATGGTGCTTATGTAGAGTATAAAAATAAAGATACATTCAAAAAACAAAGTGAGAGCAATAGTGTAAAACTGGCTAAAATAAATGCAAATACTAAAATAGATATCGCACAAATTCAATCTGCTAATAGCATCAAGTTAGCAACATTAAAAACAAAATCCATGCAACGCCTAGCAAATATCAAAGCTAACACAAGTATTAAAACAGCAACCATTAATGTTATGCGAGCAAAACAAGAGATGAAGCTTAAAACTTATTTATTTATGGGTATTACACTTATTATATTAGTAGTTCTTTATATATACTATCTTATCAATCAACGTAATCGTGAATTAAGAGCAAAAATGCATGAAGATAAGTTAAAGCAAGAGATTGAATTAAAAGAGCGTGAATATTTTGAACAAAGATTGCATAAGATGATAGATTTAGCTGCTGATGGAAAACTCCCAGCCGATATGCAACAAGAAATTATACATTTACTTCAGTATAAAAATCAAAAATTACTTGATTAAGCCAAGTTGCAAAAGAATCAATGCAAAGATAAAAATAGCAGGATTTTCATATATCGCAACAATTAATATTTTTGAATTACCTCTTGTAGCCAGATCAATCTAAAATATTTGAATATATAGAAATGTTCTACAATTCAAAAAGAAGACATAGTTATTTAGATTATTTATCTCCAAATGAGTTTGAAAAAAGGTATAAGTGTCAGACCATAATAAATATCATATTTATTATGGTCTGACACTTAATTTGGAGTCTTCAAAAAGTTAGGTTTTTACTGGGTTAGTAATTGTCTAGTTTTTAGGGGACATTCCAGTAATCAAATCTTGTAAAGATTTATTTTAAATGGATAGTGGGAATAAGTCCAAAGATTATACAGGCAACTCCAAGCACTCTTTCCTCTTCTTCCAATCAGGCATATAAGTACTCAAATAGTTATAAAACTCTCTACTATAATTAGGATGAATCAGATGAACTAACTCATGGAAAATAACATATTCTATACGGTAAGATGATTTTTTAATAAGCTCACTATTGAGATTTACAGAAATATTCTGACACTATCTTATCGAGGGACATTCCAGAATTTTTATAGGCGCCCTTAAAATAAATATTAGTTTTATACTTATTGTTGTATAATCATTTCAAATTAAACAAAAAGATGGAGCATAAGATGAAGAAGATTTTTTTATTGGCAATAGCATTAGTTGTTTTAAGTATAGGTGCTAGTGCTGATGGTTATATGAAATTAGGAATAGGTTCATATGGAATTCACTACAGCAATGCTAAAAATGCTAAAAATATAGCAAGGTATGAAGTTGCCTTAGGTGGTAGTAAAAATGCTTATGGAAATATTTTTTTAGGTAGCGAAATCGCTCTTGGTACTGATAGTTCAAATGTTGAAAATGTAGATATAAGTGGAAATGTTTTAATTGGTTATTCCGTTGCTCCTAGTGTAGCTTTTTATGGCATCATCGGTTATAGCTGGATCTCTTTATATTCTACATCTACATCTGCAACTACAACAAGATGGCCAAAATCTGGCAGTGGACATGGTCTTAAATATGGTACTGGTACACAATATAAGATTGCTAAACATTTTAGTGTTGGTGTTGAATACACGGTAGTTAAATATAATTTTACTGATATTACTGGAACTGTTGACTTTACTAATCTTAGTGCTAATATTAAATTTTACTTTTAAATATCTGCAGTATGGCAATAACCTTTTAGAGTCATTGCCTAAAGAACTATAAAATTTTCATATCTTCTCTGATTATGCCTTGATATCTAACAAAGAGCCAAACATTTTATTTTGTGCTTGAATTCCCGCTACATTAGCAGCAACAGAGTTAACAGCAATTGTATTGCCTACTAAATCTTGAGCTAAACTAACATGGCTATTACTACTTGTTACAGCTGTGACATTAGTGTTTGTATTAATAAAGGTTGTTTGCGATGGTGTAAAGCCATCTGTGTTTATATTCGCAATATTATTTGCATTATTATTTAGATAAGTTTGATCTGCTTGTATAGCTGATATATTTCCAGATATATTCATGATATTATCCTTATTGTAAGTAGTTCTAAATGCCTAACTGCCAGTATTTTTATCTAAGATACCTCTAGTCACTGCTCATTATATAATATTTTATCTAAAAGTAATATTATACAAAATATTGGTACCTTAAAAACTAAAATTGTGGTTGTATAAAAGGGACTATCTGTTTTTTACGACTAAGTACTTTATCTAACCACATTCTATGATTTTGTAGTTTTATATTAAATGCTGATTCTATTTTAGATTCATCATCGCTAACTACTAAAAGTTTTGAACCTTCTTTTATAATGTCAGTTAAGAGAATTAAGATTGTATGTAGTTTATTTTCTTCTTTCATCTTTTGCATATCTTTTAAAAGTTCACCCTCACGCGATTGTAATAAAGAGATATCTATCATCTCAAGTTGTCCAATACCAACTTTATGATTATTCATATTAAATTCTTTATAATCTCTTGTGTTTAATTCTCTTGCACTAGAATTATTGACAGCTGATTTAATAATAAACATCTCCATGCCAAGCTCTTTAAAATTTTCAATATCAGCTATTTTTGCTAATTCTTTAACAGCTTTTGTATCTACTTTAGTACATGTAGGGGATTTAAAAATAACCGTATCACTTAAAATTGCCATCATCATCATGCCTGCAATATTTTTTGGAATCTCAATGTGATAACATTTATACATTTCATAAATAACTGTATTAGAACATCCTATTGGTCTAATCCATGCTTCAAGCGGAGCATTAGTTGTAAGATCACCTAATTTATGATGATCTACTATACCTATGATAGTCGCTTTATCAATATCATCTTGGAAATGTGGCTTATCTGTAGAATCAACTATAAAAACTCTCTCGTTGGCAACAGATGTTTTTAGTATGGGTAATTTACCATTAAATTTATCTAAAATAAATTGCGTTTCAGCAGAAATTTTACCTTGACGAGCAGGGATATATTTTTCATCTTCAACACAATTTTTTAAATAAGATAAAGAGATAGCACCAATGATAGAATCACTATCTGGATTTTTGTGTCCAAAAATATATACTGACATCGTTTTAAACCTTTAATGTTTTTGTAATTATACCATTTTTAGATATGCCTTAAATTTAATGTAGCTCATCATTTAATTTTATCTCTCTTGTTGAACGAGATACTGTAAATTTTCCAGTTAGCGAGTTTTGTCTAAAATGTAAACCATTTAATCCTGCTAAATTTTTTGCTTTAAATAGTTCTCCGCTTAAAGTAGCATCTGGATTTGCAATTTTAATTTTATTGAGCTCATTTGGTGTAATACTTAGTTTTGTCCCTGCAAAAATAGCTAATCCTCCATCAATTATACAGCCGTTACCAAGAGGAATTCCACATGTAGAGTTTGCACCTAATAAGCTATTTTTACCTATCGTAATTGGATTACCATCTGTTCCACTCAACACTCCAAGTATTGATGCTCCACCACCAATATCGCTTCCACCACCAACGATTGCAGAGGATGAAATTCTTCCCTCAACCATAACAGCGCCCGTTGTTCCCGCATTAAAATTAATATAACTAGCTCCTGGCATTACGGTTGTTCCAGCATGTAGCTGTGCACCAAAACGTACTTTTGAGGTATCTAAAATTCTAGTATTATCAGCTGGTATGATATGTTGTAAAAATCTAGGAAATTTATCAACAAAATCTATATGTGGGTATTTGTTAGCTAATTTTAATTCTATTTCAAAAGTACGTAACCATTGAAGCTCTATTGGAGCGCCATTTGACCAAGCTAAATTTGGCAACGTTGCAAATGCACCATTTAAATTAACACCTCTTAATTTAACTTTTGCAGATGAAAGAGCATATAGTTTTAGATATGTTGCTTCTACGCTTTGACAAGGTGCATCATTAAATAAAAATACAACCCTAAATTCTCCCTCTTTATATCCATTTTCGCTCATTTGCGTATATAAAGCAGAGATAACTTGAATATTTTTATGCACATCACCATAAGCTTCATCGCTATATGGTGTGAAAGCATTTAAGCAATTTTTTAAAAATGATAAATCAATATCAAAAATAACCTCATTTTGATTAAAATCAACTATTTTATTTTGTTCTTTTAGAGCCTCTATAAAAATGGCTACACTACCAAAATTTTCATCCCAGCTTATCATAGGGTAGGTTGCTTGAATAACTTTATCTGTATTTAACTGTCCAAAATCTATACGTGCAATCCCAAAAGCCAATGGATTTTTATACCCTTTTGTTGAATCTTTGATATTTTTTACTAACTCTTTAAACTCATTATCTGTTTGTATAATTTGCATATTTATCACTTTTTTAAAATTTTAGAGGTACTCTTTATGCAATTATACTAAAATTTAGAGTAAGATATAATAAATATTATGATTTTGTAGATAGTTTATAAATTTTTGAAATTCATGATTTAAAACCTCTTTATCATGATAACTAAGCGATAGCTCAACTTGTGGTGTACTTGTTTTTAAAATTGGTAAAGAAGATAGTTCCATATCTCTTGGAATACTTTGCATAATATTTATAAGAAAATTCTCACTTATATTTGCTAATAATGTTTTACGATACATTTCAATAGACATTGAAAAATATTTATCAACGCATCTAGTTGTCATAGGATGCGACATTTGTACAAATCCTGGTACAAAAAAATATCTATGATGTAGCTCAAAACCTGACATGTTGTTGATTGGATTTTTGATTAAATTTGCATCTTTTGGGAGTTTAGCCATGTTAATTCTATGCGGATAGGCTTCTTCTTTAAATCTTTCTATGATATCTTGTTCAAATTTTTTATTCATCTCAAGTGGCTTACATGTAAAGATTTCTGCGGCAATTTCACGTGTTAAATCATCAGGAGTAGAACCAATACCACCAAAATTAAACAGTACTGCTTTTTTATCAGTTTTTATCATCTTAAAACATTGTTTTATAAGCTCCTTATCATCTTTAATTATAAAAGTAGCAAATAGTGAATGCCCATGTTTTTTCAATAAATCTCGTATAAAAATAAAATGTTTATCTTCTCTACGCCCATTTAAAATTTCTGTACCTATAATAACAGCATAAAAATTATACATATATAAACCCTTTTGTGTTAAATTTTTTGATTATAACTAATTTTTTGTTATTATTATGAATATTATTTCAAGGATGCTAGATGTCATATTTACCAAAACTAAACGAACTGATCAATAATAGTGTAATACCAGATATCGAGGAGCGAATAGATGAGCTTTATGTTGTTATTGCGGATAAAAGAAATAGTTTATTAGACGAAGTTAAAGAAGAACTAGAAGAATTAGCTGAGTTTCGTGATGATTTAAAAGATATCTTAAATGATATCCAATGTGGTGAAATAACCGAAGATGAATGCAAGGAGATAATGAACGATATCTTACAAGCTCAAGCAGGTAATGATGATAAGAGATAAATGCAGGTGAGTTAATATTGAAAAAAGCAATTTATCATAGTATTTTGGTTTCATTGTTAGGAGTTAGTTTAAATTTTGCTTTTAAAATATATGTAGCAAAAATAATGGACAAATCTGAATTAGCACTATATTTTACTGCTATCGATATTTTTACTATGACCTTGCTTGTTTTGGTTGGCTTTAGGTCATCTATGGTTGTATCGTTTGCACAAACAAAAGATGATAAAAAAATTTTAAATACTTTTAGAATCGTACTACTTATTACGTTATTGCTCGTATGGGGATTAGTTATTCCATATTTAAAACATATTATTGGTATAAATATAAATTACTGGCTTTTAGTCTTTACAGCGATTGCGCTTGCTTTAAATGTATATTTTTCAAATATGATAGCTATGTATAGAATGTATGATGTTATCAATAAAGTTACATTTTTAGATCCTATTTTAATCATTATTTGGTTTTTAATAGTATATTTTATCTTTGATATTTTAGGTATTAAAGCACTGTTTTTATCTACCATTTTGACAGCTTTTAGTATCTCTATTTTTATATTTTTATCCAAAAGAAAAGAGGTTCAAACTATATCTTTTAATGCTCCAAAATGGGACAAGCATACTTCAAAATTCTTAAAAAATTCATTAATTTCTACCATCGAATTTGGTTCAGGAATGGCTATGATGTATATAGCCGTCTTGCTTATGATAAAATATTTTAATTTAAAAGAGTTAGGCGATTTTCAAGTAGTTAGTAAGCCTATATTAAGTTATATGATAACACTATTTGTTTTTCCAATTTTTAGATTTATTTTGCCAGAATTATCCAAGCTTTATAATAAAAAACATTACATAGAGATTTTAAAGATTAAATATTGGGTTTTAAAATATTCTATTATAATTAGCATCACTTTTATGATGGCATCACTGCTATTTGCTAATGATTTAGTTCGGTGGCTATTTCCGCCTAGTTATCATGAGGCAGCTTTGATGATTATACATCTATCTTTTTTCTTTATTTTTATAATGTTAAATGCTTATCAAATATCATTTATCAAAGCAAGTGGAGATTTTTTAAGTGCATTACTCATTAGACTTTGGGGAATTGTATCTTTACTTATTATTTTTTATATAATATATTATTTTTACTCTAAAGACATACTTTCCGTTATTGTGGCATTAGTAGGTAGTTACGTATCAATGTTTTTAGTATCTTTTTATCAAGAGAGAAAAATATTACGAAAATTAAAGGAGATATCTTAATTTGTGAGATAAATCCAAAATTCTTTGTAAGTTTTTCCTCTATTTAAAAAATATATTTGTAATATTACAACTCTGTAAAGCGTAATTATCATCTTTAAAAATGGAATAAGAAGTGATATAGCAATCAAAGGTGATTGCACTTTATCACCTTTACTCTGCAACATATCTTCAATGCCAATATTTTGACTCAAAAACCAACCAAGTAAAATTGAGAAGATAAAATTTAATGCAATACCAAAAATAATATATGCCATAATGTCTTGTTCGTACATTCCTGCTATCATGTTTTAACCTTATTTAATTTGAGGATGGTATTATAACATCTAAAATATAATTTTTTGTAAATTTTGAGAAAAAACAAGAGGATGGATTATGACTAAGAAATTTATTGATATTATGGATACAAGCTTTAGAGACGGATTTCAATCTATTTTTGGAGCTCGCGTGCTTATGGATGATTTTTTTCCTGCAGTTGAAGCGGCTAAAAAGGCTGGTATTAAACATTTTGAATTTGGTGGCGGTGCAAGATTTCAGGCATTATATTTTTATCTTAATGAAGATGCTTTCGTTATGATGGATAAATTTCGTAAAATTGTTGGATCAGATGTTAATTTACAAACTTTAGCACGCGGTATCAACACGGTTACACTAGATACAGGTTCAAGAGATTTAGTTGATTTACATGCAAAGCTTTTTAAAAAACATGGTGTGACAACTATTAGAAATTTTGATGCTTTAAATGATATTAATAACTTAAAATATCCAGCAAAAAGGATAGTGCATCATGGATTAAAACATGAAGTTGTAATCACTATCATGGATCTTCCGCCTGGATGCTATGGTGTTCATGACACAGTTTTTTATGAAAAAATTCTTCGCCAGATTTTAGATAGTGGAATTCATTATGATAGTATATGTTTTAAAGACTCTAGTGGTACATCTAATCCTAAAAAAATATATGATACGATTAAAATGGCTCGTAGATTGCTATCCAAAAATACACATATTCGCTTACATACACATGAAAGTGCTGGTATTAGTGTTAGCGCATATTTAGCTGCATTAGAAGCTGGCATTGATGGCATAGATTTAGCTGCTTCACCTGTTAGTGGAGGTACCTCACAACCTGATATTTTAACTATGCTTCATGCGACTAAAGGCATGAAATTTAATCTCGGCAATTTAAAAGCTGATAAAATTTTAATATATGAAAAAGAACTCTCTTATGCTTTAAAAGATTATATTATTCCAACAGAAGCGATAGCCGTGTCTCCGCTTGTACAGTTTTCACCAATGCCCGGAGGGGCATTAACTGCAAATACACAAATGATGCGTGATAATGGTATTTTAGATAGATACCCTGAAATTATTGAAGCTATGAGAGAGGTTGTTGAAAAGGGAGGTTATGGAACTTCTGTAACACCTGTTTCGCAGTTTTATTTTCAACAAGCGCTAGAAAATGTCTTGCAAGGTTCTTGGAAGGTGATAGCTCCAGGGTATGGTAAAATGGTTTTAGGATATTTTGGTAAAACGCCAGCTAAAGCAGATTCAAAAATTATAAAATTGGCACAAAAGCAGTTAAATTTAAAACCAACAACACAAAAAGCTCTTGATATTGCAGATAAAGATGAAAAAAAATCACTTAAATTTTGGAGAAAAAGGCTTCAAAGTGAAAACATTAAAATAACTGATGAAAATATATTTATAGCAGCATCTTGTAAAGAAAGAGGAATTGAATTTTTAAAAGGTAATGCAAAATTACAGATAAGAAAAAAAAATCTCGTATCACAGAAAAAACTAATAGAAAAAGGAAAATATACAGTCACAATAGATAATAAAACATATAATATTCAAGTAGAAGATGGTAATATTAAAGCTCAAAAAGTAGTTCAAGATGAAAAAAAGATAGAGCCAGATATAAATGAAAAAAATATAATAAGGGCACTAGTTCCTGGAAATGTATATAAAATTTTAGTAAAAGTTGGTGAACATGTAAAAAAAGATGATGTAATTGCAATATTAGAATCTATGAAAATGGAAATAGATATTTTATCAATCAGAGATGGCATAATCGAATCAATCGATATAAATACAAATGATAAAGTTTATGAAAATCAAATTGTTGCAACTATTAAAGGATAAGTTAAGAAGCTATAAAATTTTATGTTTATGCATTATAGAAACAATAAGTGGTATGAGGTCTTTACTTTTAGTTTTTTCTATAAAACCATCAGCACCAAGCATCATAGCTTCGCGTCTGTTATTGTCGCCAGTCATAGAACTATTTACGATAATTGGAATATTTTCAGTTTCATGATTTTGTCTAATATTTTTAATAACAGTAAAACCTGAAATTTCAGGCATCTCTATATCTGTAATAATAACAGAGATATCGCTTGTATCTTCCATAGAATTAATATGTGCAAGCAATAACTTACCATTATTAAATATTTTAAATTTTAAATTAGCTTTTAATAAAATTTGAGTTAAAAAATGTTGTGCCGTTTTAGAATCTTCTGCGATTAGAATAATCCCATCTAAAAGTTTTTGTGGAATATCAAGTTCTTGCATCGCTCGTGCACCTTCATGAATGTCAACCATGGCTTGTGGAATAACATCTGCTAAAAGCTTTTCATAATCTAGTATCAAACAAAGTGTGCCATCTTCAAGTCTTGTATCATTAATAACAACCCCACCACCTTCACCAACTCGGTAGCTATCTGGTGCATGCATCTCATTCCAATTTCTTTTTACAACTCTATATGCAGATATAATTCTAAGTCCTATGACGATACCATTAAAATCACATATCAAAAGATTTGATTTTTTTAAATTCTTTTTATCTAGTGCAATGCCAAGCCAAGCTGGTAGATTTAAAATAGGTATTTGCATTTTACGTAAAGTGATAGTGCCTTCTAAGAGAGGATTGGAACTCGGTAATTTTGTTAGGCGATGATTTTTTGCTTCTACAACTTCTCTTGTTTTAAAAACATTAATAGCATAATATGGAGCATTTTTACCACTATTTGCTTGAAAAACCAAGAGTTGAACTTCATTATTTTTAGATAAATTTGTAGTAGCATCCACTTGATCCAATATTGACATCTAAAAACTCCTAATTTTATCTTATCTTATCTAAAAAATAATGAAAATGAGTTAAAGTACTTAAAAGTAATAACTATATACAATAAACAATGCAAAAAATAGATACTTTAACGGCTTGTCCACTTGATTGTTATGATGCTTGTATGATAAATTATAGTCACACAAAATTAATGGGTGTAAAACAGGGATATACACAGGGTTTTTTATGTCCTCATTTAAATCATTTTGATAATTTTACAAGAATTAAGAAGCCAAGATATAAAAATCAAGAGATCTCAATAGATGAAGCGATAAATCGCTTAGTCGCAATTTTAAGACATAGTAAAAACATATTACATTTTAGAGGTCATGGTAATTTTGCCCTAATGCAAGAAGTAACCGATCTGTTTTTCTCTAACTTTGGCGCAACTTTAACTAATGGTACTCTTTGTGATGGAGCTGGTGAAGCTGGGATTATTACTGGGCGCGGGCATGTTGATATTATGACTCCAAAACAGATAAAAAAAGCAGAAGTTATTATATTTTGGGGTAGAAATCCTCATACAACCTCATCACATCTTTTACCATATTTAAAAGATAAAATTATTATAGTAATTGACCCTATAAAAACGAAAATAGCAAAAAATGCTGATTGTCATATACAGTTAAAACCGCATGCTGATTTAAAATTTGCTATGCTTTTGGTGCGTTTTTTATATATTGAAGATAGTTTTGATAAAGATTTTTTAGAAAAATATACAGATGATTACGAAGAATTTTATGAATTAACGCAAACTATACGAATTAAAGCTACCCTTGACGAAATAGATGTAACCTTAGATGATATAAGCAAAGTACTGAAATTGATACAAAATAAAACAGTAGCTATTATTTGCGGTGTTGGTGTTCAAAAATATATTGACGGTGCTGATGTTTTACGTGCAATTGATGCATTTGCTGCATTTTTAGGACTTTTTGGTAAAGAGGGTTGCGGGGTTAGCTATCTTGGATCTTCAAAGCAAAACATACCATCTCCCTTTACATGCAAAGCTCAAAAAATAAGTAAAGTAGATACAAAATTTAGTCATTACGATACCATTTTTATTCAAGGATCAAACCCATTAAATCAGATGCCAAACACAAACAGAGTCGAATGCGAGATAAAACAAGTTAAAAATCTTATCTATTTTGGTCTTTACGAAAACCAAACATCAGCTTTAGCAGATTTGATAATTCCTGCAAAAACATTTTTAGAGAAAAATGATATTCGAACATCTTACAGCACACATGTTATGTTAAAGATGCCAAAACAGCGAGATAGTAAGGTTGGTATTAGTGAATATGATTTAACTAAAAAATTATGTCAAGAATTTAAATTTAAAATAAAACAAGAACAAAAATATATTGAGTATTTTAAATCATTTGCACAAAAAAATCTAGAAGATATTTTAGAGGTCAAAGATAGAGATGAAATTTCTTATCAAAATGGCTTTACAACATATAATAAAAAGTTTATTTTTTTAGAGGAGTTTGATACGGATTTTGATATGGATAACAATATGTTTCTCATCACATGTAAAGCTCCCACCAGCTTAAACTCTCAATTTAGAGTTGATAAATATGTTTATCTACATCCAGATATAGGTTTTAACGAGAATCAAAAAGTAAAAATATCAACTGATGAAGGAAGCCTTGTTTTGCATGTAAAGTTAAATAATAAATTAAGAAAAGATTGTGTACTAATCTACTCTGGAACTAACGGAGTAAATAGATTAACAACTTCAAAGAGAAGCCATGATGGTAATAGTGCAATTTTTGAACAAAATAAAGTTACTCTTCTTAAAGTTTAAAAAATTTATAAAAAAATCCCTCTTTAAATTCTAATTTTACTCTACTAATTGCCAATGAACCTTTTGGTACAAATGTGCTATTAACAGTAGTACCTGCTGCTATTAAAACATTATCTTCTATCGTAAGTGGTGCGATTAACTGGCTATCACTACCCACAAAAACATTTTTGCCGATTTTTGTTTTATATTTCTTTTTTCCATCATAATTACATGTAATAACTCCAGCGCCAATGTTTGTGCCATCGTCAATCTCACTATCGCCAATATAGCTTAGATGTCCAACTTTTACACCATCTAAATTACTTTTTTTAATCTCTACAAAATTTCCAATATGTGTATTTTTGATTTGTGAAGCAGGGCGTAAATGTGCCAATGGACCAACATCTGAATCTATGACTTGAGAATTTTCTATTACACTACAAGATTTTATATGTGAATTTTTTATAAAACTACGATCAGTGATACGACAACCGTTTTCAATTATACATTCACCCTCAAAGATAACATCTTCTTCAATATAAATAGTATCTGGGAGTTGCATTGTTATGCCATTAAGCATCCATTTTTTTTTGATACGCATCTGCATAATACTCTCTGCGGATGCAAGATCAGCTTTTGAATTTATACCTTTGAAATATGTTTCATCAACCAACAAAGGCTTAACAATAAGATTATCTTTTTTTGCCATCGCAATTATATCTGTTAAATAATACTCTTTTTGAGCATTATCGTTTGTAAGTTTCGGGATATATTTAAGTAAAATATCCTTTTTAAAGAGATAGATTCCAGCATTTACATGCGTAATTTTTAATTCATGAGCA
>VAOZ01230218.1_pt1 | contig 38993 bp, 46 predicted proteins | sample 3394041 | NCBI WGS metagenome assembly VAOZ01 (sample SAMN08290431, study PRJNA428436) | hydrothermal vent metagenome | isolation source: Deep-sea hydrothermal vent chimney | place: Indian Ocean: Southwest Indian Ridge
GAGCGCGGCGTGGAGCGCGGCGAGGAGCGCGACGAGGAGCGCGGCGAGCGCCGCGAGCGCGGCGAGCGCGGAGAGCGCGGCGAGGAGCGCGGCGAGCGCCGCGAGCGCGGCGCTCGCGGAGAGGAGCGCGGAGAGCGCGGCGTATGACTTAATGGCAGCCAAACTTATATCGCTACTTGAAAGCGCCAGCTAAAAGATGCCCCTAGAAAAGACTGACGAACATTGGGCGCGCATGGAATGCAAACGCCGCAACATGTTTTTGATAAAACTCGGTCTGCTAATCGGCATACCCGACCGCCTACTACTCACCCCCGGCGGTCGCGTCGCCTTCTTGGAATTCAAGACGCCCGTTGGCAGCCTATCCAAGATGCAAATTTGGTGGCGGCGCAAACTGCAAGAACTAGGATTTTTCGCGGCGTGCATTGATGACCGCGAAGAATTTTTAGAGATACTCGATAAGCTACAGGAGTAAAAACGACATGAGACTCGCTTTAATAGTCATAGCGTTGCTGCTATGCGCTTCGGCTTTTGCCACCAAACCAAAAACTGAACCGTCCGCCGGCGTTGAAGCTGAAGCGAACGCTGACGCACGGGCCTTCAGCGAGGCCAACGCGAAGGTGTATAGTGAAAACGAAAACCGAAACCGTGTTAATAGCGTCAATAGCAATAGAGCATACAGTGGCACGGGCGGTGACGCCCAAGCAGACGGTGGAAACGCTAATGCGGCTGGCGGTTACGGGGTCGGCATCGGCGCTGGTGGAGATTCAGACTCCGCCGCCGAAGCTAACAACACGCTTAATAACACCATCGAAGGCGACACCAACAACGTGACCGTTGAAGGCGATGAAGCCGACACGTACATTTACGATTTCCCAAGCGCGCCAGCTTTTGCGCCGCAATCGTCAAGCGATATCGACTGCCGCTCGATTATCGGTTTTGCGGGCACGACCCGCGAAGGTTCTATATCGCTCGGCATACCCGTACCGCGTTGGGCGTCGCGCAGAATTAAAGACTGCGAGCGAGAAAAAGCCGCCGCCGATCTTAAAGCTATGGGCCTTACGTTGCCCGCGCTTCAGATGCATTGCGACCAAAAGGTATTCGTCGAACGCTACGGCGACGACAACGCAAAGTGCGTCGAAAAATTATTGACGCAGAAATCGTGCGAAGCGCAGCTAGACGCGATGCAAGACGAATTGGTATCGTTGCGTTTGCAGATGACGACGCGGGCTAAAGAAACCGAAGAAATACGACGCCGGATGCAATCGCAATTCGACAAGTGCGTAATTAAATAGTTTTTCACCAACGGGGTAGTATCAAAATGTCAGAGGCAAACGACAGTGTAGACAGCACTAGCGACGAACGTACGGTAAACAACGTAATGCGTCATCAATACCGCGTGTTGACCGACGAAGAAAAAGCCGCCATGCAAAAACTGAAAGACGACGGCCTAGAATTTTGGGACTACATCGACTCGCTAGGCGCGTCCCGTGAGCTATCTTTGGCGAAAACCAAAATAGAAGAAGCCGTAATGTGGGCGGTTAAGCACGTAACGGGTTAGCATGAAAATCGCCTTACCGCCACTCCACGGATACCAAGACGACGCAATAGACTTTGCGTTGTCCGGCCCCGGCAAGAATCTTTTTGCCCGGCCCGGCAAAGGTAAGACGCGCGTATCGCTGGAAACAATCGAAAGCACCGACAAGCGAACGCTTGTCGTTGCGCCGTTGTTTCCGGCGCTTACGGTGTGGCAGCAAGAAGCCGAAAAGTGGGGCTACAATTTCAACATGCGCCTGCTGCACGGCAAAGAAAAGAAGGCGGGCGACGAAGACGTAAGCATAATCAATTACGACGGCTTGCCTTGGTTACTCAAAGAACCGAAGTTGCTAGCGACGTACGACTACATAATTTACGACGAAGTTAGCAAGATGAAAAACCCCGGCACGAATCGCTTTCGCCGCTGGCGCAAGCACATGCCGAACTTCGACTACCGCCTAGGTCTGACCGGCACACCGTTAGGCAATCACTTGCTTGACCTATGGGCCGAAATGTATTGCGTTGACCTTGGCGAAACGTTGGGCCGTGCACGTAGCGGTCGCGGCAACTACCAAGAAACGTATTTTGTACCGCACCCGTACATACCGCATGTGTGGGAACCGAAAGACGACAGCCGCGACATTATCTTTGAAAAGATAAAGCCGAACGCGCTTGCACTGGACTACGGCGAAGACGAATTACCGCCGCTAATTCTCAACCCTATACCAATCGAAATGCCGAAGCGTGCGCGCGAAGCGTACGAAGAAATGCGCAAGGCAAGCATGATCGACGGTACCGACGTTATTGCAGTCAATGCGGGCGTGCGATCGCAGAAGCTACGACAGATCGCCGCAGGCGTCGTGTATGACGACAATGGCGATTTGCTGAAGCTGCACAAGGCAAAGCAGGCCGCGTTGCGCAACGTGTCAGAAGAACTGCAAGGCGACCCGCTGCTGATCGGCTTTGAATTCAAACACGACCTAACCGCCATTCGTGACGCGCTCGGCTACGAAGTACCAAGCCTTGACGGGAATACGAAACCTAACGACATGGTGCGGCTCGTTGGTGAGTGGAACGACGGCGCGTTAGAAAATCTCGCCGGGCACCCGCAGACAATGGGTATGGGCGGCAACATGCAAGATAGCGGCAGCAACGTTTTTCTTTACACCATGCCGTGGTCGCTCGAATTGTTCGAGCAAATCATAGACCGCGTGTGGCGACAGGGGCAAAAGCGCCGCGTTACAGTGCATTTGCCTATGGTTATTGGTACAAAAGACTACGATGTATTTTCCACTTTAGAATTTAAAAGTGGCGAACAAAACGTACTATTTGAGGCACTATCACGATGAACCATTTTCTATTGACGCAACAACTAGTTAAAAATATCTTGCTTAAAGCAGACTCGTATGAGTGGACTATTCAAGGTCTAGGCATGTTACGCACGTACCTTTCTAAAGACGTTCGTTTGCATATCTGGCACCAAGACGCCATAGAAACGGACGTGTCAGAACTGCATACGCACCCGTGGGATTTCGAGTCGCTTATCATCGCCGGTAAGATGACTGACTACGTTTACCACGAAAAGCAGTCGGCCACGCTGCGATACTTGCGCAGCGATCTACAGTGCGGTGAAGGCGGCTGTCTTATGGGCGATCCGACGCCGGTTAATTTGGCCTGCATACATAAAGGCGAATACGAGCCGGGCCAGTCGTATCACCGTGACGCGGAACAAATACACCGTTCAGTCTTTGAAGACGGCACCGTGACGCTAATACGGCGCTTCTTTCACGAAGACGAAGACCACGCGCTAGTATATTGGCCGGTAGGCGATAAGTGGGGCAGCGCAGAGCCGCGACCGGCTAGCGAAGCGGAAGTGCTTTCTATTACTCAGGCAGCACTACGAAATTTCAAATAGTTGGCGTAAAGTGTGACGTAGTTCTTGCAAACTTTAAAGTTTACAGTTATGCTAGCGTTTCACTTCATCGGCACGTCGCCAACCGCCCGGCGACGTGCCGATGAACATACTAATCGCAATCGCTGTAATTCTCACAGTTTCATTTTTGGCCGGATGCCTATACCCGTATTGGCTAGTAATGCAGGGAGCAAAACGACATGACGACTAACGCCGCTAACCACATGCCATGCGCTATTACCGATGGCCCGCAGTCTGACGACGAAACCTTGGAAGTATCTGAACAGACCTACGACGACTGGCGACAGGCACAGATAGACGATGGCCTTGTTCAGCCTCTTACGCGCATCGAGGTTTTCACACTTGACCAAGTTGCGATGTACAAATCGCGAGGCTACGAAGCTGAGTACCACGCCAGAGGCGGGCGCGTGTTCATGGTGAATACGTCGCTGTCTAAAGTTGTGGCGAACAATGACGAATTGCCCATGATGCTACGCAATCAGGCCGAGTAATTATGGCTTGGAAAACATATATAGTCTCGCTAGAGCGTGTGGATTACGCCGTGGTGGAAGTTAAAGCGCGTAGCGAAGACGAAGCAATTAACAAGGCTCTAGGCAAATCCGACGACGTACTTTTTGAAGAATGGACAAGCCCTGAAGTCAGAAACGTAGGTGAGAAACGATAATGCGTGAACAATTCATAAATAAGAAATTTCAGCACGACACAATGGTGATCATTGCGCAGGCTGAAGACAGTATTAACGAGTACGCCGCGCGGGGCTATTCGCTGACACTTCGACAGTTGTACTACCAATTCGTGGCGTAGCGATAATCGCTGAATGCTTGCATAGCGCGCCCGAAACGGTGCAAGATTGGATACAGCAAGGGAAAATAGAAAATGACGCAACCCAACATTGACCCGTGGGAAGTAACCGGGTTTACAACCGACAGGATCCGCGACGCCGCTAACACGCTTCGCGATGCAATCTCAAAAATCGAACTACCCGACGGTGGGCGCAGTGAGAACGACACGGCGCTAATGCGCGCTGTTGAAGCGCTCGCGATTTCCGCAGACCATATCGACCGAATGGATCAGCGCACACGCCCGTGCATTGTGCAGATTTCAACGTGCAGCAACGATGAAACGTTGGAACTATTCGGCCTAGACAACATGGGTCAGCTTTGGCAGTACAAATTCAACCAACCTAGGGGCGACGACTCGCCCCTAGGTTGGTTGTCTATGCGCGGCAACATTACGCAATGGCCGGACTCGCCGGTACCTACGCGAAGCGTGCAATAAATGCGCAGCGTGACGATAACCGGACGCACCCTACCCTGCGGGGTGCGCATGCGGATGCTAACCGGGTGCGAAACGTATGAGTTTTTTGGATTGTCCCTGAGGGCAAAAATACGGTACTGTTTAGCGTCTACAGACCAAGACGCCAAACAGGCCACCAACGACTTCATGCAGTCGGGCAAATTCATTACTAACGGGTTATAGTGCTGGTTTACACAGCGGAGCATACCATGAATCTTGCACCATTTGCTAAAGCAATCATCGCACTTGTTTTGGCCCTCGCAGGCTTGGCGGGTCAACTCGATATCGCAATCCCTGCGTTCATCAACGAAGAAACTCTGACGACCGCTGCGTTAGCGATTATGCCGTTATTGGTCTACTTCGTCCCTAACGGTTCCAATATGGAGTAAGCACGTCATGAAAAAAGTCTTTCGATTTACATCACCGCGGTACCGCAGGGCTTTCCTAGCGTTAGCACTCGTGGCGTTTACGTTGCCAGGTTGTGCCACGATTAGTGGCCCCGTCGAAGCGGCGGAAACGGTTGAGCAAAAAGCATTTGCGATCTACGGCACCTTCGTTGTATTTGAAGAAATTGCCGTGGGTGTTGTACAAAACCCGCAGATTCCGCGAGACCTTCGCCAAGCGGTGCAAAATGCCGACCGTACCGCGAAGCCGGTAGTTGACGGGCTGCTAGACGCAACACTGGAAGCGCAGACGATTCGCGTACAAGTCGAAGCCGGTACTAATACCGTCGAACGCTTGGCGATTGTCACGGCAAATCTTGAAGACTGGATAGACCGCGCGATTCCTGTCGTCAGTAATCTAACTCGCGCGGTTCGTACAGGGGTTAGATAACCATGCTGCAGTCGATCTTAAATTTGCTAGTCGTTCTAGGTGCCGTCGCTCGACGCGATACCGACAGCGAACGTGCTCAAGGTATCGCTAACGTACTCGGCATCGCCGAGTACATGATCGTGGAGGGGTCGCTGACCGTGCAAAAGCTGCAACAGCTTACGAACACGGTCAAGGCTATGGCGGCGGAGGGGCGAAACCCGACCGTTGAAGAATTGGCGATGCTGCGGTCACGCTCTGACACCGCACACGCTGCAATCCAAGACGTTGACCTGTCAGACGACGGTGACCGTTTCGGCATTTTCGAGCCGCAGACCTCTGACGGTCCCGAGGCCCTAGAAACCCCAGGCGGTACGGACGAATCCACCGACGTTACGGCAACTGAAAGCGCAGAAGCGCCGACAGGCGACGATAACGGCCCGCCTACGGGCAGTGTTGACGATCCGGCGGACAACCCCAACGCCGAAACGGTCACCCCGTAGCGCTATTTAACAATAATGAGGTAAATGCGGCCTAGGCCGTCTTTTAAGGCCCGCGAAAGCGGGCCTTTTTATTGGGTCAAGGCGTAGTTGTCTACGAATTCCTGCTCAGTGCCCCGCCCTAGCGTCGTGTTGTAGTATTTCTTCCAATACGCAGCCATGCCCCACACGTCGGCAGCGTCCGGTAGGGGGCTTCTGATTCGCCGGTAATGAATGCGGCACATGAGCGCCGCTAGCTTCAAATCCCACACGCAACGGTCGGGATCGGGGCGACCGAATCCGGCCACCAATTCGTCGTCACTCAGACCAACGGCACCGATCACTTTTTGCGCCACGTCGGGATGATCTTCTAAGTAACCGTCCCAATAGTCGTAGAACGTCGTTGGCTCAACTTGAAACAAGCCAACTGCCGGGCCGTTGCCCAATTGGTGAATGTACCGTAGCCGCGATTCTTGCGCCGCCGTACCCATTACCAAGTTTTCGGCAGCGTCGCTGTGCATGTCGATTTCGTGCAGCGCAGGCCGCACAATCAATTCGCGAAGTTGTTTGGCGTCTAGGCCCATTAGCAGCCCGGTAGTGGGTACGCCACTTCGTTATTGAGCGATTTATATTCTTCTTGCAGCTGGTCGATAAGCCCCTGCACTGATTCTTTGTAAGTGTCGTCGTCGCTGCGGCAATACTGGCGGTGCTGCCCGCGTATCGCTTCCGCGTACTGCAGTTTTAGCACTTTGTCAATATTGGTGGCGTTCGCGGTTACCGCAACAGATACCGTCGTGATCTGGGCTCTAACTTCGGTGCGTATCGCCTCCACGTCCGCCGCCAGTGCGAAGTTAGCGTAACCCCAAAAAGAAAATGCGCACAGCACCAAAATCGTAAGCATGGTGTACGGTTTGTGCCGCATTTCCTCGATAAGTTTGTCAGTTGGTGCTTTCAGCATAGCTCTTTTAACCTTTCGGTAAAAATTTAACCGAGTCTCCTAACGCAAATTCTGGAGCCTCTTAACAACTCGATGCCCGAGGCCGAAGACACATTTTGCGCCCATTGCAGAGAGAACGTCCCTGGAAAGAGCGTCAGTATCGTTCCGCTTACCCTAACGACGTACGAACGTAACGCGGCAGTGGGGAAAGCCAGAACCTCGCCGACGAAAGTGTGGCGTTCGGTTAGCGCGTCGTTGTCGTCAATAAGGCGGTAATGTGCCGCGCTCTCATTTCCAAGGACCCCGCCGGTCGCGAGCAACCTTAACAAGACACCCGAAGTACCAAGCGCTCCAAAATTCAGAAAAGCCTCAAAGTCGTATACGACATCACCCGCCAACGCCCAATTCGCCAGGTCGGGATCGTCCGCAAGCACAATGGTCGAGGCCCTGGGGGTGGTAGCGTCTTTAAACCGCGTATCCCCTATGCCTGCAAGCCGGGCTTGCTCAGCGTCGCTAAACTCGTTCGTATCGGGTTCGCCTTCGTACAGGCTCTTGATTTCCGCGCCGGTCTGGTCGCCAGTTGCGCCCGCTTCGACGCCCGCAAGTTTCGTTTGTTCGGCGTCGCTAAACTCGTTCGTGTCCGCTTCGGCTTCGTACAGTGTCTTAATTTCCGCGCCAGTCTGATCGCCAGATGCACCCGCTTCTATGCCCGTGAGTTTTGACTGCGCCGCATCGTCAAAAGCGTTCGTGTCTGCATTCGATTCGTATTTGGTTTTTATGCTCGCGGCATTTTCCGCGCTGCCAAGCAGCCGAAAGGCGACACCGTCAAATTCGACCAAGTAGACGCCGCCCACAACTAGGTCGCCAGCGGTCAATGCCCCGCCTTTGTTGTCGATAAGCGCGACGGCCCCAAGCGCGTTAATCCGCAACGTCGCTGCGCCCGTGTTGGCCTTGTCTGCCTTGAACGTAAAGTGCATACCGTTGGCTAGCGCAACAATTGCTTGCGTAATTGTGAGAATGTACGCATTGCCTGCGCCGGTCGTCGTGATCGCACTCAAGGCTTCAATGTAGCGGGCCAAGACCGCCATTTGCTCGCGCGCGGCATCGTTGACCTGCGAGTACTGCATATTTTCAGGATATCCCGCAGGCGGTGCGCTGTTGTTGTTCGCTGCGCTTACGTCGTTGTCGTAAATCTCCGCCATTAGAATTGTCCTGTTATGCGTGTGGTGATGCCGTACAGCGTAAAGTTGATGGCGTCAGCCGTGTCCGATGCTACCGCAATACTGCCGCCGGACGCCACCGAGATACCCGCGCCCGCGTGCGATAATTCAATCTCTATCGTATCGCGTGCCGGGACAAGTTGCAGCTTGTAAAGCGCGGTATCGTCATCAAAAATAGTGCCGTCGTCGTCGTGGTAGACCGAAAAATTTGCATCTGCCGCAGTAGTGTTGCAGATTACGACTAACGTTATTTCAGTATCAACGGACGCCGTATAAGCCAATACCGGCGTTGTCGGCGTCGGTCGAAGCTGCGCTAATTGATTGGCCTGAGCTAACATGATTATTAAAAACCTACTTCAATTGACCTTCACTTTAGCATCGCTTTTTGCGGTCTACTACGGCGTTTTTACCTACGGTGGCCCGTTTGCTTTGGGCGTATTCGCAGGCGTTTGCCTGGTTCAAGCTATCTACCATAGCCACACTGGCCGACTGTTTAACCCCGTTTGCGAGGATGGAATTCTAACGTCCGAAAAGCCCCGGAATCTGCGGCGGCAGTAACGGTTTTGCCTGCTGCGATATCACAGGCGCAGCCATCAGCCCGCCTTTATTCGCACCCTGTTGTAGCATCTGCGCCGCGTTGATCACCCCTTTAGGGTTCGCCAACATGCTCGACGCGCCTCGGCCTGCGGCCGCGCCCGCTAAAATGCCCGGAATCGCGGCGGGGGCCATGACACTACCCACGCCCGCGCCACCAAGTAGCCCCCCCGTAATGCCTCGGGCGGCGGTGCCGCTATTCGGCGTAGCGTCAGGAATGATCGCTTTTGCTGCGCGCACCAAGCGGTTCCATTGTTGGCTACCTGCGGACTTAGCTGAATTCGCGATGCGGTTCAACTGGCCCAACGGAATCATGCCCTCTACAGAATCCCCAACACCTTTTTCCCAAATTTCTTGCAACTGCTTGAAGTGCGCGTAATCGCCGTCGATAGCCTTTTTTGCCTTACCTTTAACGACGCTCACGCCGTTAAAGAACGCATCGTCTAGCGAGCTTTTCAACTCTCGATACAGTCGCGACGTGCGAGGTTTGAGCGCGGTATCTCGAACAAATTCGCCCAACTCGCTGCGCAATTTCTGATACTTCTCGCCGGTTAGCACTCCGTCAGTCGCTTGGTCAAACAAAGCGTTGACTCTTCTCACGACGCTACCGCTTTTTGACCCTTTCAACGATGACGTAAATTTATCCTGCACGTCAATCAGGGTGTCTACAAATTTGTCACCTAGACTTAATTCGACACCCCCGAGGGCTTTAGCGTAGCGGTTCGCAAATTTGTCTTTTGCGTTATCTATCGCTTGCTCGGTTAGCTCACCGACGACGGTATCTGCCTCGTCAAAGCCCGCCATTGTCATCAACTTTTCTTGCAGCTTAATGCGCTGAGTCGCTAACGTTGTTTCCAACGGCGAACCAATTACCGGAACCCCGGCCGCCGTGGTCTCTGCGGCCTGTAGCGCCTTCGACCCGCCAGTTTGCCCGCCTGTTAGCGGGATATCTGCGGCCTCTAAAATTTCTACCGCCGCTTTTCGCGCCGCCGTATTACCGCCCCCAAGAAGCGCGTTACCGCCGGACAGCAGCCCTTTGACCGACTTTCCGATTGCCGGGGCGGCTGCGCCTGTGGCACCGCCTAACAGGCCACCTATGGCCGCATCGCCCGCGACGCCGTCTAAAGTGTCCGCGTCACTGGCCCCTGCGCCGTATACGGCCCCTTCGGCCGCACCGACGCCCGCTAGCCTGCCTAACGACTGAGCGCCCTTGAGCGCGCCCACACGAGCCGCACCGACGCCGCCCGTTAGCAGCCCGCCACCAATTTCGGCGGCAAGGGCCGTTTTAGGGTTCCGAGCGGCGAAAGCGTCCTTATTGGCCCGCGCGCCGTCACGTATGTCTCGATACGCGTCGCCAAACGAGTCGCCCGTACCTTTGCCGAACATGTTCATGGTGCTGTTGATGCCCGCGCCGATACCGCCTGCAAGTTCGTCAGAGAATCCGAACGACAGACCTTGACCCACCGCGCCTGCGATATTGCCACCTTGTGGCATTGGCGGGGCTTGAGCGGGCGGCTGCTGGCTTTGCACCGCCTGCATGTACAGTTCGCCAAGTTTGGTAGCGGCGGGTTTGTCGCCTGCTTCGTGCGCCCGATCCATCGCGGCTAGTAAGTCTTCAGGGTTCATTGTGCTGATCCGGGGTTGATGTACTGCTGCAAATGTCGCGGAACCTGTTGCGTTGGCCCCTGCACTTTCTCTATAAATTCCTCGGGTATGTCAGACAAAGGAAGCCCGGCTTTTTCGTACGCGTTGCGGACCCCGCGACGCAGCACCATCCGGTAGTCTTCTAACGCCGTGAGGTACTCGCTTTCGCTGGCGGCGGAGTCCATACGTGCAACTGCGTCGCCTGCTTTCTTACCTTCCGCGTCAGACAGTGCCCCGAGTCCCGATAATTCCTTGACGCCCTCCAAGAAAGATCCACCCTTCAACTGGTCTTCCCGAATGTGGAAACCGCGCCGAGCCGATCCCGCCCAATTGGGCGATAAACTAGCGCCTACAGCCCCGCTAAAACCGGGGTGGCTTTCCAACTCGTCAACAAGCCGCAACGTATCTTGCACTTTGGTAATGGTCGCCGGGATATTGTTGCGCATTTCGACTTGCGAGGCGGTTAACTTCTGCACTCCCGCCCCTGTGCCTAGTTGCTCCGGCGTCGTCAACGTATCCATGAAACCGCTGCGGGTATCGACCACATGGGTGCCCGCCGAATCTTCAACAACTTTCAATGGATTTTTAGCGTAAACCTCTTTGCCGTCCACTTTTGAAAAGCTCGTTTTGCCACTGCGATGCGTCTGCATGATTCGGCCGTCCTGTAAAATTTGCGTCGAGTGCACGGGGTCTTGCAGACCGGGGCGTGCGTTGTACCGCGCATCTTCCGTCGCCAACCGTTCGCGGAAACGTTCGCCTGCACTCATTTGCGTAAACACCGCTTGTTGCTGCGATGGGCTACCGTATTGGAGCATCAAACGACCTATTTCCTGACTGTTAGGCATACCTGCCCCTACCGGCGCGAAAGCGCTAGTAGGGGCTTGGCCAAAAGGGCCTTGCGGAACGCCCCCCGTCGGCGGCGCGTTCGGATTAATCCCCGGCGTCTGAAACGGGTTCGGCGGGGGCAGCCCCGGCGACATTTGCGGCACCTGCGCGCCTTGCGCCTGCCCCCCGTACAGTTGCTGAAGGAGCTCCTGCAACTTATCCTGATTGTCCCGCGCTTTTTTTAGCGCGTCGCGTTCCGCACCCATGTCTTGGTTACGCTGCGCGCCCCGCAAGCCGCCCATAGCGGCGCGAAACGGGTTCGAGTCCTGCCCATAGCCCGCGTTGTTCGCCTGCAGCAAACCCATACCGACGTTGAACATCGGGTTTTCCATTAAGCCCCGCACGCCGCCCGCTTTTTGCATCGCGCCTTGTGCGCCTGACAGTAAATTTCCCATAGCTCGTTAACCCAATAGCCCTAAAACACCGCCCGCAAGTGCACCCCACGGGCCCAAAGACGCCCCCGCCATCGCGCCGCCCGCAGCGCCCTGTAGTCGATTACCGCCGCCACCCTGCCCCGTAGTCGTGCCGCCGTAGTTTCCTTGAATGGATGCAATGTAATTCGCGAGGTTATTCTGCGGCGCGTTCTGGTAGAAATTAAAGCGGTTCATTTGATCTTGCAGCGCTTGGTTGCCCAAACCTTCTACACGACCGCCGACGCCTAGCAATCGGTCGATATCGGTATAGTCCTGATTCGCAAGGCTGTTCGACAATCCCGCGAATTGATTTTGCTGACCAAGCTGCTGCCCGTACACGTTCGCGTCGAGTCCTGCCGCGCCCAGCCGCTGCTGTTGCTGCTGGCCGTAGAGTTGACCGGCTAAACCTCGACGCTGGATATCCTGTCCGCCGGCGCCGAGCCCGCTCTGAATGTCCTGCCCCCGAGCCGACAGCCCCTGCCCACTCGCACCGAGCAGATTCTGCGACTCCAGGCCGCGTCGCGCGATGTCCTGCTGCTGACCCTGACCGTAGATGTCCGCGCCCAGCCCGCGTCGTGCGATATCCGACTGCGACTGCTGGTTAGCGAGCGACCCGGACAATCCGCGTCGTGCGATATCCTGCTGCTGACTGGTGTTGTAAAGATCGGCCCCCCGCCCCGCCGCCTGCAAGCCCAACCCCTGCTGACCTTGGGACAAGGCGCCTAGCTGCCCGGCTGCTGATAGCTGCCGGTCGCGTTCTTGCTGATAGTTACCGCCGTAAATCGAATTCGCGAGTTGCCCGAGCGAATCGGATACCTGCCCGGCGGCTTGTGTTTGCACGTCGGCTTGCGCATCGCTTCCTGTTCTGCCCGCGAGGCTGAACTGGGACGCGATCCCCGGCGACACGTCACGGTTGAAAACGTCCGTCACCTTTTGTGACGCGATGTCGAACTGCTTGTCGAGGTAGGGGTTCCCGCCTAGCGACTGTCCGCCTGCGGTTTGAGTAAGGGCGTCACCGGCCACGCTTGGTAGCCCTGTGAGCTGACTGTTAAAACGCTGCGTTGCGGCGTCAAGTCCCTGCGTAGGTCCGACCCCCGCAAGCTGCTGTGAACCTGCAAAATCTTGCCCCTGTCCGACACCCGCAATCTGATTGGCTTCGCCAATTCCCTGCACCCCCTGGCCGATTCCACCAAGCCCGGATAGGCCCGGTTGTTGAAAGCCCCCTTGACCGGGCACGTTAGGCTGCTGGCCTACGCCCGCAAACTGTGAAAATTGCCCGATACCGGAAGTCGGCGCAGGCGCGCCTTGTGGACCCCACGGCTTCTGCTGCATGACCTGTAAGGGGTCGTTTTTCTGGCCCAACGTCGCGGACTGCGATATCTGGCCCAAGCCGCCATCAAGGTAGCTCATGCCGCCCGCGAACTGCGGCCGACTGCCGAGAGACTGTGCGGCTAAACCCTGCGCAGCGTCCGTGACCGGGCTGCCGCCTAACGCGCGCTGCTCGGTGAGGCCGAGGCCCTGTTCGGTTTGGCTGGAGAAAGGCGTGTACGTCGCGCCGGGGAAATACTGCGGCCCGCCGGAGTTATACAGACTTTGCGCTTGCTGGAACCCCTGCTGCAAGTAAGGCGCTTGCTGCGCCCACGGTTCCTGCGTCTGTACCTGGTTGCTGCCGCCCTTGCTTCCCATTTACTTCCAGCCTCATCACCGAAAACGAGTCTCCGAACCCGAGCGGCTTGACTTTTTTTCGCCAACCGTCGCGTCCGTAGAACTCAACGTATTTGCAGCCCGTTTGGGCTGCAAAACTTTTCAGCGTGCTAACTAGATCGGCGAGCCAATCGTCGACACCGTCCCCGCTTACATAGGCAACTGCTAGATTTTTGTGCTGAGGCAGTATGCTTATTTGCGTGACGGCTATCGCCTGCCAATCGCGGACATTCCAAAGTTGCATTTCTCGCCACTGCAATTTCGTTAGAACGTCGTCAACCGTGTGACCTGAGTCGATCCTGTCAAGTACACGCTGCAAATGCGGTTCAATACTGCCCCAATTAGGAAGGATTGAGTCGGAACCGCACGGTTTGATTATGTCATTGTCGCTGGACACGTTCAAGTAACCCCGGAATTCCAGCCATGCCGCCGAACGGCGAACCTTTACCCGGACCGCCGCCCATGCCCGGCGGCATTCCGCCCGGCGGGGTTCCGCCCGGAATTCCCGGCGGTGGCGCAACACCAACTTGCGGGGGTTGTTGCGGCGGCGGTGCGACGCCCGCCAATCCTAACCCCTGCTGTGAGTACTTCCCCAAATCTTGAAACTGTCCGCCGCCCGGTATCGGTGGTGGCGCGGCTGCTGCTTGCTGCATGTGAGGGGGTAGCTGGCTAAGTACGCCTCGACCCATTGGACCGCCGCCTGCGCCGGGGCCGGCGTTGCCGCCGCCCTGCTGTTGCGCGCGAATTTGCGCGATTAAATCCTGAATGCCGCCCATCCCGCCGCCCAAGCCCATTATCGCCTACCCCTTCGCGCCGGTTCGAGTTCCACGCCTGTTGCGTGTTCAAAGTCATTTGTGCCGGTGAGTCTATACCGCTGGTAGCGCGAATGCACGCGAACGTCGCATACGCCTATGTCGTTAACGGCCTCAGGCAGCCCAACTACGGGGCTGTCTATCAATCGATCGCGAACAATCGGAGTGATTGACAACACGCCCGTACCTTCAACCAAAGGCCGCACCCAATCGACGTAGCTAAGTGCGTCGTCGCCAGAAGACTCTTTGGTATCTAAGCACACGTTCAATGTTGGACCGCTAAACGTTGCGCCTTGATTTAATGCATCAAATGCAAGCAGGCCGATTGCGCCGCCGGAAAATGCCGCGCTATCAACTGCAATCGAATCAATGTCGATGCCCGCCGGTAGGATGCTGTCGAGGTCGTCAAGCGAAAGACCTTGGCTGGCAAACTCCGCAAAAGTTTGCATGTCCACCTCTGCGTACGACCACTTATCGGCTTGCCAATTGTAGAGTACTAAGCGGTCATTCTGCGCGCTGGACGACGACGATTTGAACGCCCACATAACCAAATGGTTTTCGCGGTCAATCGCGCCTTGCATGTTGACAATTTCGGACGTTGCGGCATTCTTTTGAAACCAGCGATTGACGCGATTGGCCCCAATCGGTTGCGAGTCCTCGCCGCCGTACAAATTCAGGCTATAAAATCCGTCGGTAGCGTAGTAGAAGGCGCGCGCGCCGGTCCAAACTACACTGCCCGACGCAGCCGTGCCACGTGCGCGCTCGATTTCGTCGAAACGAAATTTTACCGGCGGACCAACGTACGTCATCCGCGTTATAGAACGCTCTTGAAAAATCGTACCTACGTCGCCTTCTACGACGCGACGAATAGGTCCGCCGCGTCCGCGCAAATCTTGTCGCCCTGCCTGCGTATTCGGGCTTGGGTTCCACTGTTCGGAGTTGTTGAAGCCCGACCATTGCACCCGTGTTGGTCGGCGCACGCCGTCGTCAATGTTACCAAGCACTACGAAGTCGCGCACGACGCCGACGTGCGATGCGTTAGGCGGGCTACCGTCAAGGCCTGGCAGGTCGTCAAACAAAGCGCTTACGTTCATGTCGTAAAACTGCGGTTCGTTGCCAATGTTGGTCGCTATAACGCGTTCACCAAACTGCGAGAATTCCCAACGCGCGGCACTGTAGCCGGGCACGCGTGAAATGTCGGCCCACGTTGCACCGCCCAATCGGTACAGCGCTGCTGCGTCGCCTGCAAAATTAAAAATGTCGTTGTTGCGTGCACGCGCCCACGTGCTACCGAGTACGGCAGTCGCTAGCGCGTTCGTAAATGATTGCAGGCTGCGCATACTGCGATAGCTTTGCAGCTGCGGTATGCAGTTTTTTGCCACAAGCGCGCCGGGGCTTTCGTGTTCCGGTAGGTCGGGCAACCATTCGCCAAAAGGTATCCGCATTAGGGCGCGAACCTTGGGCGGCGAATGTGCGGGCCGCTACGCTGCTTGCGTCGCTCGCTAGTGTGCAGTTCGTCCACTGCGTCGTTGTACAAGCCCCGGTACTTTAGTTCTTGCTCAGTGTCCATTAAGAAGTTGTACAGTTCTGCAAGTGTGGCGTGCAGGTAGATATCAAAGTGATTCGTTAGCAGCCAATTTGTGGTGTTCAACGCGGTTAACTCGGCAAAGCGTTGCCAATACGTCACGTTTAGCTCAATCGTGGTGCCCGTGCCTGGCGCTGGCGACACTAACAAATTGCTACTTTCGATTGTAAAGTAGCTATCGGTTTCAATGCCGCGTATTTGGTTCGATGATATCTGCAATTCATGGAACACGTCGGGCGGCACATAGTTGATTTCAGGCGACGACGTAAGCCCCGCCGAAACCGATATAGCCACGCTTCGAAAGCCCAAGAAGCCGGTTGGCAATGCAACGCTGCCGGTATCGGGAATGACCAACGCCGGGTCGTTCACTTGCATTTCTAGTGCGCGAACTTTGCGCGCTACGCGCGCTTCGGCTAAACGAATGAAAGTTGGAATCTGGGCCGTTAAATTGCTTTTCGCGCTCCAACTAGCAACGTCCGCCTGCAATACCGCGTAAGTGGTCATAGGTTCGCGAACCTCAAATGCTTGTTTTCAGAACTTCGCAGCTTACGCGCCAAGAATGAATTTTGCCCTTTATTCCACAAGACGCCCCACGCTTTCGGCCCGTTCTGCCATTCACGCTTCCAACGGTGGTACGTTATCGGCGGGATGCGGGCGAGAAATCCGCCGGTACTACCGGGCGCTAGCATGTGATCTTTTGCAGCCTGCGCAACTTGTGCATTGTGGTCAAGGTGGGCTTGCACCGCCTTGGCCGGTTGCTCGTTGACGATGATTACTTGCCCGTCTTCTTCGTAGCCTGCGCATTGCAGGCCCGTTGCCGGGTCGATACCAAAGTCAAAAAGTTTCTCAGCCACTACGCAGTACGCCTACCCCGTCGTGAAACGCTTGGCGGTGCATCGTTACCGGCGTCGGGCGTTTCAACGATTGGCTGTGCCGCCGTCTGCGGTGTTTCGGCAGTCTCTTGACCACGCGGGAGTGCGTTGTCGTTGCGCACTGCGCCAAGTCCCTGCTGCCGATCTGAGGCTGCAAAGTTTGGCGCCACTTCAGGTACAAAAGTGCCTTCTGCTTTCGCGCGTTCGATTGCCGCCAAGTTGTCTTGCCGAATCTTAGCCGATATATCAAGGCTTGTGCCGATCATACCGGCGGCTTCCACGGCCTTTTCGGGCGACATGGTTTGCATTTGTGCGTCGGCTAGTGATTCAAAGAATAGCGGGCGGTTAGGCTCTTGGTGCGTGATTTCAAGATGCACCATAGCCGCCATTCCGAAAATTGGGTGATTGTCAGGCAGCGCAACAACTTCGCCGGGCCGAAGTTTCGGGCACAGCAATGTATTGGCTTCCAAGAACAGCCCGTAGGTCGATACTTGATCGTGCATCTGACGAATTTTAACGTTTACAGTCGTTGTTGTTGGGGTTTCCATGATATTCCTCGTAAGGTGGGGGGCGACAAAATGCCGCCCCCGGTTGGTGCTTTAGGCAACCATTGCGACGTTATCAACGTCAGCCACGATGCCGCTAGCTTCTTGGTTGCGTGATTCCACGCCCCAATCCACAAGCAACACGCGCTTTTCGCTATCGCCGGTCTTGCCGATGCGCTCAATGTGGTAGCCATCTAAGTAGCTTATAGCCCACATTTCCGATTCAAGCACGAACACGTCACGCGTTCGTTGGAATCGGTTTGGCACAATGTCGAGTACGCCAAAGTCAGACACGTACACGTCTACAGCACCGACTACCGTTAAGCCTTTACTTGGCTTAGGTCCAGCGTCTTGGTACTGCGTCGCGATACGCGCGCCAACACTGAACATGTACTGCGAAAACCGCTGTTTGATTAGCGGGTGCAGCATAACCATGTCCGGGTCGCCACCGGCCACGTACTGGCTACCGATGATGCCCAACAGTGTTGCTTCTGACAACGCACGCAACGTGCCGTCAGTTGCAGCCGCGTTTGGCGTACCAAACGTTGCGCTAGATAGCGTCGGATCGGCACCACCTACGCCCCGGTCGGTGTTCGACGTGAGCCACGCCGGAACGCCTGCGGTGCGCGGTGCAATCGTGTTGCTACCCGCTACCGCGAACTGATTTGCCGTTGCTGAAAACTCGCAATCGCGCTGAAGTTCCCGACCAGCTTTTGCAATCTGGTAGTTCAATTCAGAACGACGGCCAGCTTTGCGAACGATATTTGCACGTCGAGTGACTACGATATCCTTGCGACTGATTTGCTGTTGGTTACCGAGTCGGTCACCGCCGTTAATCAGCACGCCTTGGTTGACACCACCGCTAGGTGCTGCGGGTGTGGTATCGCCTTCAGCTTGGAAGTCGTCGCCGTCAATGTGCGCATTGTCGTTCACTGCGTCGGCCAGTCGATCAATTAACCAATCGTGCAGGTCGCTTGCCGCGTCCGCACGTCCGGCGTTTTGATGCAAAGGCCGCTCAGTTGGCGAAATGTTGTAAATGATGTCGGTCAGGTCTTCCCGTACGTTGTCGTTTGCGCCGGGCGAACCTAGACCGTGCCGTGATAATGCTCCGTCTGGTTGTGACATTTTACAAGTCCTTAAATTGTAGGCCAATTAGCGTCGCCGCATCTTTAACCTTTCCACTGTTTGCAAGTTTCTTACGCGCGTTGCGAACGTTGGTCGCACCAGGCTTGTTGGGACGTTGCGCACCTTTGCCGGGCTTCTGCACTTTCGGTAGTTTAGTAACTTTCTTTTTCGTCTTCTTGCCGACTGCCTGCATTTCGTCATAAAGCCGTGCTTTGTTGGCGATCACAATTAGTCGTGAGTCAAAGACGTTACTAAGGTCTTCAGCGCTGTAGCCGTAGCTGGTGTCAAGATACCCGCTAAGTTTTCCGCGTGCTTCGTCGCTCCAATCGGGAATGGCTAACTGTAAGTTTTCCATTTCCTGCCGTCGCAATTCTCCTAATTGTGCTTGCGCGTTCGTTGCTTGCTGCGTTGTGTATTGGTCGTATTGCTGCGAAGCGTATGAATAGAGTCCCTGAACCTGTTGGATGCGCTGTTGCAGTTCTTCGCGTCGTGCGGCCCATTCTGCCGGGTTCGATACTCTCAACGCTTGCATTTCTGCGGTGTTGATTTCTCCAACTAACAACTGCTCGCCTTGTTTTAAAACTTGACCTAGCTGTGCCAATTGCCCTTCGTAATGCTGCCCCCGTTGTGCGTAGTCAGCTTCCAGCGCTCGCCGGGTTTCGGCTAGCTCTTGAGTTTGGCGTCTATAATTTGCGTCACGTTGGTAGCCTGCGGTGAGTTCGCCAAGTTGTACCGTTACGTCGCTACCGTCGGCTTTGAACGTGTGCTGAGGTTCTGCAATGAGTTTTTCGTCCACTGCCGGTGCTTCGGCCAGTTGAGCCAAGGTAGTAATCTCGGTGTCTTGGTTGTCGTCGCCGTCGGCATCTTGCACGCTGTCGCCGCTTTGGTCGCTCGATTCCTCGTCGGCGTCATCTGCGGTTTGGTCATCGTCTTGACTGCCGCTTGTGTCGTCGCCGTCTTCGGTGTGATCGTCGTCCGGTTTTTTCGGTTTGCGCTTCTGATTCTTTCCGGCGTTGTCTTCGTTGCCGTCCTGTTGATCGTCTGCACCTGCCTGATCGTCGTTGAGGTCACCCCCTTCGTCGAATAAGTTTAAGCCGCCGATTGCATCGGCACCTTGTCGTAAATTCAGTGCGCCCGGCGGGGCTACGCCTTCACCGCCACCTACTGTTGCGCTACTCTGTCCGTGTCGTTGGGGCATTGCTATTCACCTTCATTGGGTTTTGGCGCTAGTGGGTCGTAAATCTTTTTTTCTTCATCGTTACGTTCGACGCGCTGTGCTTCGCGGTCGCCCGCTTGTACAACTCGCAAGAATTCAGCCTTAAAGTTCTTAGCGGCTTGCAGTTTGTGCACCAACGATGCGGCGTGCGAATCGTTATCGCCGTCTAGCTCTAAGCGCTCCATTTCGTCAACGATACGCTGGCGCGAGTCCTCAAAAGCCTCAATAAACATCGGGTCTTGGACGACTCGCAGCGCTTGTTGGGCGCGAACTGCTAAAGAATCTCGTTTACTCATGTACGTAGCCTAACGCTGTCAGCCACTAAAAATCCAGTGCGGCTACAAATTAGCCGGGTAGTCTCGGTCGATATCGGGCACCGTAAAGCGCTGTTTGACGCGGATCGTGTCGTGGATACCGCGTCGTATGTTGCCGGGCACATCCCCTAAGCCGTCCGCAGTAATGACCGCAGTCGGCGCTGCAGCATACTCCACAGCACCGACCGTGCTGGTCGCGGGTACGGTAACTGTAAGTACCTCGGACACCGTTATCTCGTACGTCGGAAAGGCGGGCACAGTAATTTCTACCCGCACGTCGGACACCCTTACGACGTTAACCACCGGGATGCTGGCGCGCAAAGCGTTAAAGCCTGCGGCCTCCGCTTGCGCACTAACAACACCGTCGATAATGTTTTGCCGCTGCGCGTCAAAGGTGGCCCCCGCAGCAACCCACGTTTCAGCCGTCAGGTTTATCCCGAGAACGCGGCCCCCCGAAACCATCTGGGATTCAGTAGCGGACAGCATCGTACCACTGAGAAACGCCGCAGCTACCGCCGGGGCATCTTCAGGCTGCCGATTTGCGGGCTGCCTGTTCGCCGGTTGCCGATTTGTCGCTTGTCTCGCCATCTTAAGGGCACGTAATCGCGGTAGCGTCGAACGCCGTTACGGACAAGTTGCCTACTATACGGTCTACAGTGTCCCCCGGATTTCGATAGGTAACTACCCCCGCAGGCGCGTCCCAGTCGCCGGAACCGTAAGCTACGGCTAAAGCCAGTGCGCACTGGAGGTCAATTGTGCCGTCAATGGTCGCCCCAAGTAACGCGTCGCGAATCTCAATTGCGCTAGGATCATTAAGTGCCGCAATAAGGCCTGGTACATCATCGGTCTGTAATTCGTTTGTGTCCGCCAAAATCGCGTTTAGGTCTATGGAGTTGTCGTCCATTTCTGTACGAATTTGTTCAACGGTAGGGGCCGCTACGCCACCGCCCGTTGTCCACGGGCCCGCGCCCCCCGCTGCTGTATCAACCAAAATCGCATTTAAGTCTGCAGAATTAGTATCCATTTCCTGACGAATTTCTACCACTGTCGGGGCTGCGGCACCGCCGCCCGTGGTCCATGTACCTGCGCCGCCTGCGGTAGTATCGACAAGCACCGCGTCAAGGTCAGTACAAAGTTGCTCCTCAAGACTGCCCGCAGCCGGCGAGGCGCATGGCGATGCGTTCCACGCACTCACATAGTCCGCAGACGTTTCCAACGACGTTGTGATCGAAACGCCATTCCAGAGCTGCGCATCTGCAAGTACGAATTCTCCAAAGCTACCCGAAATTAGGTGGCCCGATCTAATTTCGTCCCAAACCCCGTCCGCGATCTGCGCAACGGTTGGGGCGCTGCCCCCCGCACCCGTAGTCCATGGCCCCGCACCGCCAGCAATCGTGTCCACTAATATCGCATTAATATCCGCGCTGTTGTTGTTCGCGGTCTGAGCAATACCCGCAACTGACGCAACATCGACACGACCCGTAGTGGCTGTGATCGACAAATCGCCGAAATTCGTGGGAGCCGATGCCGCCAGCATTGCAGAGTCGGTACCACGCATCGCTGCTGTGTCAACTCCGTCAGTACCGCGCATGTTGGCTACCGTTGTGACGTTTGCGACCGTATCTACTCCTGGATCGAAGTAGCTGCCCGCGAGTATCGTCCGAGCGATCATTTCACCATCGGTAGGCGGGTCATAAACGCCGAGTGCGTCGGTAACCTCCGACTCAACCTCAGCATCCCACGCCGGATTCCACGGTTGTAGCCCGACAAGTGCGCTTGCGTTGCCATAGGTCGGGACGTGGACAACGTTCAGATCGGTCGCCGCAATTTCAACTGTAGTTACCTGGCATTGCAACTCCGTCGCGGTCAGCACGATAGAGTACGAACTACCCTCATCAACAAAATCGTTAGTTGCGGTCACTCCTGCGGCACCATCGCAAACTAGCGTGACCTCAGTACCGCCGTCAACTTCGTCTACATCAAGCGTTCCATCGGCGTTATAGAGGTTGAAATAGACAGTCTCTGAGACGCCGTATTCGACAGACGGGTGGTATTGAGCCACCGCTATTACGGGGAATAATGCAAATGCTGCGAGTAGTTTTTTCATGCTAACCTCAATTGGATCGACGCCGGCGCAATAGGCCGGACGAACTTGCTACAAAACCACGAACGACTAGCGTTGTCGCTAACCAATTTTCGCTTTCACTGATACTGAAAGCTCCCGGATCATCAGTATTTGCCGCGAGTTCTCGCCGCGCGGAAAATATACGGCACGACACATTCACTGTGGTATTTACAATCGTTGATGTTTGTCCGATTGTATAATTTGCGGGCCACGTACTCACGCTGGAGTCGTCATCCGAAACGCCAACCACTGTGATAAACACGTTGTCGTCAACACCCCACGTTGCAGTAACCGCTCCTGGATCAGGACTATCGCTGCCAGCCCCGACAAACGTTGCTATTTCTGGCGGCGTTGTCCCGTGCCAGTTTTCAATTCTGTAAACCTGACCCGCCGTCTCGTCTGCACCAAACTGCAGGCTGAACGAGATTGTCGTGCCGCCCTCCGTGCCGTCAGCTATACGATAACCTATCCACGTCGCGATTCCGCTGCGCGCCCCATCGGCCAGTAATGTCCATCCCGCAGGGATCGTAACCGCACCAACACTATTGCCCGTTGACATTACGACAATCAGCAAATCGCCACTAGCAACTGTCGCAGGATTATCAATTATCGCGGGATTACCGCCCGCTGTATTCAGCGTCTCGGTTACCGTAATTCCAGACGGGAAATCGGCGACCGACGGGATCGAAACGAATAGTAATACCGCAAAAAGTAGTGCCCGAATCACGATCCGGGCTTCCACAAAATGGAGCCACCGTTGCCTGACCCACCGCCGCCATTGGATGCTGCACACCACACCACGCCGTAGCGTGGAATCGAGGCGGGTGTCCACGAACCGCCGTCGCCTGAGCTGACCGGCAAATTGTCCCAACACGGGTGGGTAAACGCCTCCAACGTCCACTGCGATGCGAGCGTGGTTCCGGGAACGTCGTTGTTGGTCCAGACCCTGTTACCGCGTCGTTCCAACAGCATAACTGTTCTACTATCACGCGGATCAATTAGCATGTGCGCGCCCGCATTGATGTCGCTCTGAACGCTAATTGGTAGCGGAACGAGCTGCGGTGTTGCGCTCGGAGCGGAGCCGTAACCCGCTGGAATAACAATGCCGTCCAGCGAGACGTCGCGGCCTGACCCGAAAAACACAACGTCGTGGCCGGGAATGTACAAACTACTGTTATGGTTTCGATTGCCGTACGGCGGTCCCAGCCCGAAATTAGCACCCTGTGTCCAAGTTTGATTGAGTTTGTCGAACCACGCGAATCGAACCGAGCTGTACGCAAATAGACCGGGTCGCCCCGGCCCCATCAGATTCGGGTGATACGCAGCCCCAGGATTCGGACTGTCCGTGGACCAAATATCAAATGTTGCTAGCGGCAGATCTGTCCAGGTATCGGCAGATCGTGAGTAGTGTCGGATCGTTCGTGTTCTAGCCGGTGCGGCGGTATGGCCGTCCTCGACGTGATAATAGTCGCCTGGATCGTCGGTATGATCAAATGCGGCTGTCCAGATATGCCCGACCTTGCCGGGCGTAACGTTGAGATTCGGTGAGCGCCACGTATTGGTTTGTTCGTCGTACATGAAGTGTCGCGCGGCCCCACCAGACTGAGCCTTGCCCATATACTGCAGTTCACGATTCTCGTTATCCCAGAACGCGGTACGATTCTGCCACGAGATATCGAACGCCTGACTCTGCGGGTTGAATGCGATCGCGTCAGCAGCCCATGCGCCATTGGCTAGTGCTGTCGCGGCAGTTTCCAGAACTGAGCCGCTGAAGGTGCTCGGCGGCGGGATATATTGTTTGGAGAAAATCAACTGATCGTATTTTTGCCAAAACTCTGGCAGGTTAAACCCATTGTGATACGTACCGAGGATCGTCGCATTCCACGCTTTTGGATCGATATCCTGATAGTCAATCGTCTCGCCTTGCGCATCGTAAATTGTTGTATACGTTTTCTCGCCGGCGCGGACGCGCCTTACAACGATTCGAGTGGTTGGGGCCAACTCATCGCCCGGCCCGATTTGGTATAGGTAGTGAACCCACTCATCGGTGATCTGGGGAAAATTGGGGACAACATTTGAGGTTGTTGATTGCCCGCCCGCTTTGTAGATGTCGAAATCAACGCTGTTTTGATAGTTGGTCACAAGCTCTTGCGCGGTAAGCGAACGCTGAGTGCGTGTCAGATATTTAATCTTTCCGCCATCAAGTCCAATAGCTATTCGGCGCGGGTCCAGTTTCATCGCCAATTGGAAATAAAATACCGCACCGTCCCAAACGCCCTCAGATGCTGGTCCGTAATCACCGCCGACCCATGTTTGGGTCTGATTGCCGTCATCTACAGCCACCCACGTTCTTAGTGTTAAGTTCCCTCCGTCTGCAGGATCGTCCGTGGTTTTGCCATTACCCGGCGCCGCCATTGGCGAGAACGGGCGCCACCAATCTTTGCCATCAAACGCGCCGGGGGGCCTAAATGCCTGCAGCGACCCACCGCCCGTCAGGAAATCGCTAGTATCTCTGATAATTGTATTCTGTGGCCGCTGCAATCCCGGTGCATCTAACGGATCATTTCCGTAACCGTTTGTCCAACGAAACTGATCGACCTCTGCAGCGGCTCGAAAATCATGATTCCAGACTACACCGTCCAGATTTGATCGGTATTGCCAATCGTTCTCCGAAGTTCCGGTTGGCGCGAGGGGTGCAACAACGACAATAGCCGATTCTGAGTCACCAACCAGTGCGCGCCCGGCCGCAAACACAAGCAGGACTACGAAAAACCGTTTCGCTATTTCCCTCATGCTATGCGAGCCACGCGTCGATCACAGGCGCGCCGCCAGTCACGTTAATCCGACAGTAGTTAGCGCGAAACTCAAGATTGATAGCGCTCGCCGCTGTTATCGCGTCGGCACCAACCACCGGGAAATACGTCACGTCGTCTAACGACAACTCAAACGCCACGTTTGCGCCTGCAAACGTACCTCCAACGTATAAGGTGCGCAGTCGGCTGGGCCGTAGGTCGCGCGAAAGTACACCCGACAGGTGTTCGGGGGTGCTGGTGCCTACGCCTTGCGCAGCCGCGATTTGTCGATCTTCAGTCATCGTCGTCACCTTTTAGTGTGGGTTCCGCAGGCGCTACGCGCTCCGCGTCGGTCTTTCTCGTTTTAGCCGCCGACAGGCCAGCGTCAACTAACGTTTTTTTCGTTTGTGCTTCTTTCAATTCGGTAGACGCGTGCGAATCGCGAATGCTCGCCAACCCTGTTGCCGAATCTATTTCGTACTTGGCGTCGAACTGGTCTGCGCTCATTGTCAATCGCTCGCGTTCGATTTTGAGTTGTTCCGCGCCTTGCTCCAACGTGCCCATGATTTCTTGCAGCTTCGCATTGGTCAACTGCTGGTCGTTCTGCGCCTTGGTTTGTGCTTCCTGCCCCTTGCGTTGCTGCTCGGACTCCAACGCCTTTGCCTGCGCTTGCGCGAGTATCATTTGTGCGTCCGGCTGCGGTTCCGGCGGCTGCCACGGCTTTTCTTCGCCCGTCTGCGGGTCTACAACTGGTTCGGTTGGGTCGATAAAGTATGACGACACGGTGCCGATACCGCCCGCTTCTACCAAGCGTTCAAGCGTGTTGTAAATCTTAGTCGCATCGGCTAGCCCTTGTCCTGCCGCTTCTTTCTGCAAGCCAAGCACGCCCATCAGTAGCTGTATTTTCTGCTGCGGGTTGTTGAAGCCGAGGCCAACATTAACTTTCATTTTCGTGCGTTCGTTCCACGTCGCCGGGTCAAAGTTCACCCACTTACCGCGCAACTGCACGGACTCAGGTTGGTTAATGTGCTTACGGATTAACGCGTGCACATTCATCATTAGTTCTTTGTAGCCGACTTCCGCAATCACGCGTACAAGCATGTCGAGTCGTTGGCTTGCCTGATCCAACGCGCCCATGAATGCACCCATCGTTGACTGTTGTAGCACCGAAGGGTCCAAAGACAGTTCAGGCGCAACGCCGGTACGCATTTTCGGTTGCTCTTTGACGTGTTGAATGACCGCCAGTAGCTCCTGCGTAATCGGTGCCTGTTGTTCGGGCATGACCGCTTCGTACGGGTTGCCGCGCACAATAATTGCGGTGCTTCGGGCGTCTAGGTAATCGTCCATTGTCGAATTGTCTTCAAGTAACGACTCTTCGCGAAAGTAATGCCGTTTTTCAGTCTGCGCGTACGTGTTGTCGAGCAATTGCCGCGTAAGCGTAGTAGCGAGCAATTGCAAATCGCTAACCGCTTCAATGTAGGACATGCACACATGCTTGTGCGGAACGATGATAGACGCGCAACTGACCATTGGTTGGTAGTCGTCTTCGTCGTTATCAAAGATTTCGTCGCCAATCATTACAACGTGGCGTCGCTCGGCTACGTTGTCATCGTCGTAGTCCACAAGCACCGACATGTCGTGCACCCACAACATGCGGCTGGCGCCTTCTTGGTCGCCTTCGTCGTCAGCGTCGGGGTTTTCTTCTTGGTAAAACAGCCGCGATACACGCTCGCTATTCCAAGTGTTGTCTTCGGTGTCACCAAGCGCTAGCAGCGCGTCAGCGTCATAGCCTTCTTGCACAAGATCGGATACCGACTTGCGTACGCGGTGACAAACAAACGGGCAATCGCGCAGGCTGGCGCTAGTCCAATCGTCGTCTATAAGCGCTTCGTCGGGCGGCACGTTGTAAATCTTGACTTTACGTTCGGTGGTCTCGAACCGCACCTTAACGTCGTACAGTTCTTGCATGCCGAATCCTTCGACATACTGCTGCTGTGCTTCGTATTCGAGTATTTCCGCGTCGGGGTGCGCGTCTATCTTGTTAAGGTCAATCAGGGTGATGCCGGTTAGCGTGTCGTGCTTGACTACCGTGCGTTCTTCAACGACTGCCTTAACGTAGCCGTTGGGATTCATCAAAAGGTCTTTTGTCCAATTGTGCATCAACAAAAAGCCGTTGTTCTCAACCTGCACGTAATGGTTGGCTACGTCGGTTTCTTCTTTCGCTTGTTCTTCGTCGCCTTCGGTGCGGGCTATAAACTCTACGGCGCGTTCGTTCGACGTGAACACGCGCAATACGGATGGCGTCGCCCATTCGACGGCCTCGAACACCTCGCGAGTCGTAAACTTGCTGTGGCCGTCACGCTCGTTGCCGTACTGTTTACCGTAGTAACGATTGAAATTGAATTCGCGTAACTCCGACACGTCGCCCGATTCATCGTTAAGCGCCGTTTCAATCTTGTTGCCAAGATAGGTCTTCAGCCATGCGTCTTGGCTATCCTCGTCAGTACGCCGTCGTTTTTCGCTTGCCATAGGTGTGCGTCCGGGCTGGAAGTGAGAGCCCGGCAGCTGGGGTGCCGGGTTGCAGGACTTAGTAGCCCTTCATTTTACCTTTTGAGTGTCCGGTACCCCCACCGCCTTTCTGGTGCTTGCCGTTACCCATGATGCCGCGATGCTTCGAGGGGCTGCGATTAGATCGACTCCCCTTTTTGCCCTTAGAATCTTTCATCTTCACACTCTCCAATCTGCTTCGTCTTTACGTGCCCGACTCCGACTGGCCCGCGACAGCGGGTTGTCGTCTTCAGGCGGTCGGTGCGAGTATCGCCCAACTTTGTAGCCTTGTGCAAACCCCCGGTACGCATCGGCACCGTGCGAAGCCCAATTATGCAGGGGCTTAGCCTTGTAAACTTCATGCTTTTCGTCATATTCGTAACGGTACCGCTCAAGGCACTTAATGCCTTCGTCGCAGCGTTCTTTGTCGAAATAGGACGACGCCAGCGCTTGCCGGGCCATTTCGATGCCGTCATTTATGTTCAGGATGCGGGGCACACAACGCGCCGGTTTCAGCTTCAAGCCTTGCGCAATCTCTAGCCGCGTTTTGTTCTCCGACACGCTGTAATCAGTCTCGCCCATGTCGTGCGGGAAGTAGTGCACGCCGTACAGGTATCTGTGAAAGCGCTCATTCTGATCTTGCAACAGCAGCCTGGCGAAATGCGGCAGGTTTTGGTTAGGCTCTTGGTGGAAGTCAATAAATCGGTTTTGCTCGCCGACGCGTTGATGAAACCAGATGCTGGTCATGTCCCGGCCAATGTCCCAAAACGTGTTGACGGGCGTCGTTTCAATGACGGGTATCTCGCGAATGCGGCGCTCTTTGCGTATCGCGCTGAGTTGTTTAGCGAATATCGCACCGTCAACGATGCCTTGGAATGCTTCTTCTGGCGTGCTTGGGTACTCCTGCGTCATCATTACGTCGCCTTGTTCTGCCTTCTTCTTGATGTACCAAGTCATCTGCGGACGTGTCAGCACAATGCCGTATTGGTCTTTCAGCTCGCTAAAGTATTCTATGTCTTCGCGGCTGTAGTCCACGTTCGCGTGTAGCACGTACTCAGGCGCACGCCACCAAGGAAAGAAGAAGAAGCGGTAATCGAGTTCGGTTAGCGGTGTGCCGGCGTCGCGTAGCTTTTCAGCCTGGTCGCACAGTTCGTGGAAGTGACCGTGTGCGCCTTCTGCTGTCGATTCAATGCAAACGATGTTACCCGGCGCAACAGTGTTCAGCGCACCGGCTCGAATCTCTTGTGCCTTCTCCGGCATCGTTGCACACATCTTGCCGTACTCGGATATGTGCAAAAACTGCAACGTGCCGGAACGCATCGAAGTGCCAACCCGTATAGACGACCCATTGCTAAATGCTAGCTCGTTTTTGTTGTCGCTTTTCGCGGTGATCGTGCGCCGCAATGCGTCCGGCAAGTTATCGTAAGCGAACTTGATCTTATCGTCAAAGAACGCTTGCGCATCTTTGACGTTGTGCGCGATCACGCCTGCGTTGGTGTCGTCATTGAACAGGCAGCGGTCTAAGCCGATTAACTGTACGGCCGTCGTGACGCCACGTTGTCGTGCCTTCAGGATGACGTTAAGAAAGTGCAGGTTCCAATACACTTCTTCTTGCTCGGGCCACGGCTTAAAGCGCACGCGCTCGCCATACTTGTTCTTTGTGTAGTACAGGTTAGTGAAGCGCAGCCACGGGTCGGCTAGTATTTCTTTGAGCGTAGGACCGCCCGGTTCGATGATCGCCCGATCTGGTACGGGTAGCGCAGTGCCGCTTGGGGGTGCGACAATCTGCTGCTGCTCGGCCTTTGCTATGTCAGCGCACTTGCCACGTCGAACCGGACGGCCTGCGCCGGCCTGTTTAGTGTCGGGTGGGCCGCCGGGGGTGATTCTCGGCCGTCGGGTGGGCACTCGGCAATCCTCGCGATGTGTTTTTGATTTCATCTAGTATGCTTTCAAGGCCACTATGCTCTACCTGCTGCACGTCACGCCACAATTCAGGCTCGCGATTCTTCAACCAGAATATGCCCGCTGTCGTTTTTGCAGGCACGCGTACGGTCTTATTGACCGTTGCCAGGCGCTCGTTGCCGTTCTTGTCTTTGACGATACGGCTGTCTTGAGTTTCGTAGCTGTAGCCGGTCGCCTGTTCATACAGCGAACGTGCAACGTTCAAGTTGGCCTCGGTCTTCTTGGATAGCAACGCCTGTTGGAATTCCGGGTGCTTGCCTTTCCAGATACGTATCGTGTCCTCTGCAACGCAGAACACCGCCGCCAATATCCTGTCGGTCGCGCCAAGCAACGCAAGGTCTGCGGCGCGCTCGGCGTATTCAGGTTTGTATTTGACGTTAGCCATGTGCGGATTCTGCACACGCCGCGCGCCAAGTGCAACATTTTATGCTTAGGGCCAATGTTTGAAGGCGGGCGCGTCGCGCGTCAGAATTCTGCCGACTACCAACCAAGGTGTCTGCCTTCAAACATTCGTCTAAGGGGGTGAGAGACAGACAGACACCTCCCTACACACACATATATATATAAATCAAAGTGTTATAGACCTGTCTGTCTGTCTCCCACCCCCTTAGACGCCCGCCGCTATTAGCTTTCCAAAATTCTGACGCTCGCCGTCAGAAATAGTGACAGACACCTTGTTTTAACATAATAGCTGTCTGTCTGCCTATTTCGGCAACGTGCTGACGGGCACCGGCAACGAGTAAATAAACGCCACGCCATCCTTGACGCGATCCAGCCGACCTTCTTTGTACATGCGACTAACCGTCTGCTGAACGTGCGAACGCGCGCTGCCAAGAGCCGTTGCCAGCGCGGACACCCCCACCGCGCCGCCGGCCTGTAGCTCGGCCACAATGCGCGTATCGGTGGGCATGTCGTCCTGGTCGTCGTGCGCACCAACGAACTCCCACCGTCCGCTCGGCTTGTCCGCCCGGCACAGATCATACTGTCCGTTGTCGGTGTCGCGGCTGAACATCGTGAGTGAGCCCGTTTTGCCGTTGTTGGGACTCTTGAGGAACCACACCCCGTCAGCGGCACCACCCAGCCCTTGGCTACCCGACACGCTGTCCATGTCGTGATCGGTGACCATCTTGCGCGTGTGATGCACCACGAACAGGCAAATACGATTGTCGATCGCCCAACTCTGCAATTGCTTTGCCATGCGATAGTCGAACTTATAGGCGTTCTCGCCGCCGTTACTCTCGCCCATGATCTGCTGCAGAATGTCAATCACGATTAACTGCGGGCGTTCTTGCACGTCGAGCCACCACTGCAATTGCTGCAATAAGCCCGTGTCGATCAATTCCACACCTTTGGTAACCAAATCAAGACCCGGCGGGTTGCCAAACAGCTTCAAGCGGTCCTTCAGGCGCCGGTGACCGTCCTCTAGCGCCAGATACAGCACTTCGCCTTGGTGTGTGTCGAACTCGTCCCACAGTTTCTCACCCTTCGCCACAGCGACCGCCAGTTCCATCGCTAGCCATGATTTACCGCCCTTCGGTCGGCCATTCAGCAGATACATGCCTTCCGCCATCATCGGTTCAATGCAATAGTTAAGTGGTGGCAGGTCCATTTTGTACAAATTTTCGCTGCGGGTTACGTTTAGGGGCTTGACAATGTGTTCTGATTCTTCGTCGCTGCTCACTTGTGTTGATTGCTGCTGCTGTTGTTGGGCTTTCACTTGCGCCGTTGCGTCGTAGGTGCCGCTACCCGCGTTAGGGCTGTACTTGGCAGACTGGCTCGCGATTAGGCGTATCTCGGATTCTTTCAGGGGTTGTGAGAATGTGTTATTTCTGGCAATGATCGCCTGCAGTATCGCCTCGGCATTCCAGCCCTTGCCTCTGAGGCCACAGGCTTCTTTAAACAGCCGATCATTGCGTGCCCCTAGCGGTACGTCTTCAAGGGGCTGATCGTTCGCTACGCCGCCTGTCGTTGAGTTTGGTTCTGCTCCAGTTAAGCAGCGTTTTTCCAGCCACTCGGGGCAATTCGCAGGCGGCAAATCGTTGATCGCTTCGTACTTGCCGCCCAGTTTGATCGTGCCGTCCGCTTTGACTTTTTCCTCACGGTATGAGCCCGGCGCTACAACGAAGCCGTTGTGCCCGCGAATGTCGATACCCTGGGCGATCTTGCCGGCACTGTTGCGTATGTCTTTTGTCGTTTCAAAATAGAAGTGCATGCCGCCCGACGGGGTAGTGACGGCGAACGTATCCGGCAAGGGGCCATGTTTGTGCAGTAGGGGTAGAATTGACTGATCGCCGCCGGATTGTACGTCTAGGTCTAGCACCATTAAGCCGTCGCCCGTGTGTATGCCGATATTCTTACGGCTCTTATCGGATCGCCAGATTTTTTTGACCCTGCTTGGGTCGTCGGTCGATTCGGTGCTGAATTTTACCGCCGGAACCGTACCGCCGGGGGTGATAGGGAAAACACGATAACCACATTCGGCAAGGTAAATCGCGTGCTTGCGCAGGCTCACCGTTTGGCGCTCGGCGTGCGTTCAATCTTAGCCAGTAGTTGAACCGCCTGTGACGCGTGGCGCTTACAGTACGCGCCTACCGGCTTGCTGTCGTCATCTTCGCGTTCGCCCATGAAGACGATAAACTCCGGCTTACGCGGACAATCGTTGCCCGTCGCCTGACAACGTGGACGAGCGCACCTTTTGTACGCCATTACGCTTCGTCGTCTGACAGCGACGCGGGCGCTTGCACCATAGGGTCCGTAGGATCGTTGCCCGAATCGCCGCCCACCAAGCCGACGTACGGTATTTGATCCGGCAAGCGACGAAGTAGCAACGTCGTATTGTGATTGGGCATGACCCAACGTTTAGCGCCGGACTTTTCGCCGATTGTTGCAAACCTCACGTTGCCGTCGCGACAGTCAAAAGCAGGACACGGTACCATGTCTTCGTAGTGTCGATTTTTTGCTCGATTCACTTCGCCGGCGCCCTGACAAATTGTGCAGGGACGGGTCGTGTGTGACTTTTTGTATTCGTCGCGACAGATGCCTACGCAATCGCCGGTCGGTGTGTACAGTTCGTTGTCATAAATTCGCACGGGTTCGGGGTCGGTCATTTCTACCGGCTCGTTGTTGCTGTCGACATAACCGTAAACTTCGTGCGTTGCCGGAAGGTCGGGCTTTTCCTGTTGGGTCGTCACAGTAGTTCTCTCTGCTTTGGCGGTTTGCGTAAAATCAACGGGACACCGAACATATCATATTGTTCGCACGGCGCGCCGGGGTAAATGTGATTGCTGATTTGTGCGTTTAGTACGCGGTCGATAATTTGTAAGTTGTCTTCGTGATGAAAGCCGCAAACGTGTTCGCCGCGCAACGGTATGATGTGGTCCACCACTACGTCGTAACCAAGTTTGCGCAGCCGCGCGGCTTCTTTGTAAATGGCCCGTATCTTTTCCGGGTCGGCGTACACTGGCTGCGCGTCCCAAACACGCTGCCAGTATTTCCGCGACCCCGTATTCTTTAAGCCTTGGTTGCACACCCATGCGGGCTTCGGTTTGGTCTTGTCGAATATAACAACGTGCGTCATGTGAAGTTGCTCCGTGGCGTTTCCAAGCAGCCGTAATAGTCTTGTATTTCTTCTTCGCTTGGTTCGTTCTTGTCGGGGTTCTCGCTACACATGCGCAGACTGCCGGAGTTGTGGGGGAACGGGTACGCGTCGCACCGACAAAGGTTGCGCCGGCTCTGTTCGTCGCGCCGTTCTTTTTCGCAGTCCCGCACATGCAGCGATTTGCAGTACGGGCACTTCACCGCCCGCGCGTATAGGTCGAGGTGCCTGCGCAATGTGAAGCGGGCACCGCAACCGTTCTTGCCCGTGCCACACCGCATACGGTGCCGATTCCTGCACGTGCCGCCGTGTGTTTTGCGTTTCATTCGAAAATGGCGTCATTTAATTCGTAATCCGGGTGCGTTAAAAACAACTTGCGAAGGTCAGCCATACGGTCTTCGCCCCACTGTTCGCCTGAAGGGTTTTTTTCTCTGGCGGTGGCCACTGTACTGTCCAACAGAAGTTGAAGCGCAACTATAGAGAATGTGCCGTCTAGATTATCGTCTGCCATATGCTCGGCCAGACCTTTCACCGCAGCATTTGCAGCCGCCATAGCAGACGCCATTTCGCGTAAAGTTTCTTTGGTGGCGTATGTCGCATTTATATCTATAACGTTGCTCATTTGCTGTACCTCGGTCCTGTATGAATGTCTGCCACTAGCGGCAAAAAGCTGGTTACCCACGTCGGCGCGGTCTGCATTTCCTCTCGCAGTATCGCGGCGTGTGATTCGATCAGATGCCGAGGGGCCTCTATCACGATTTCATCGTGGGTGTGCGCCACAACGTCGAGGCCGCGCTTTAGCAGCCGCACCAGCGCGTCGCGCAGCAGGTCCGCGCAGAACGCCTGGGTAACATTCTCAGCGAGAACGCCGTACCATAATTTGTAGCGCGGCCACTCAGTGTCGCCCGCCTTGGGCTTGAAATTCGCCTTGAGACAGGTGAGTTCGGTCATGGTTTGTTTTTCGTCCCACGGGCAGGGAACTTTTTCAAAACGGGGCGCAACGTAGCTCAGGAGCCTGCCGCTCGGCAGGATGCACCACAGCGTGCCGAGACCGTTGTGGGTCTTCTCGGTGTAAAAGTACTTGAGCAGCCCCGCCTCGAAAATTGTGTCCGGGCGGCATACCGCGTTCCAGGCGGCGTCTTTTAACGCGTACCAAAACGGTTCGGCCCACGGGTTCTCGATGCGCCATTGTTTTTGGTAGTCCTTGGCGTCGGCGTCGGTAATGCGCACGCCGTAATTGCGACTCATGGCCTGGCACGCACCGACGCCGCCGCCAAAGCCGAAACTCAGTTCGACCACTTTGCCGCCCTGGCGGGGGTCGTCGCCTTTTATGTCCAGGCGCGCGGCCATACGCTCGTAAATGTCCGGTTCGTCGGGGTGCTTATCCAAGCAGTCGAATAGCTCCAACTTTTTAATTGCGCGATTGGAATTCGCAAGGTACGGCAGACCGCGCCCTTCGACGTTCGACCAATCCGACCACGCTAACAGGTTGCCGTCTTCGGCCTTCAGCGTTGGCCGCATCATGCGCGCCAGCGTGTGAATTATTTGCGTATCAGTCTGATTGTCCAGGCCCGCTAGCGCTTCGTCGAAATCGTCCACGCAGTCGCGCACAAGGTTGTGAACCTGCACGCCCATTGAGCTAAAGCGGCCTGTCGATTTCGCACCGTTAAAGAGATACGCGCCGGGCAACCGCCCGTCAACTTCGCGTAGCAGCATCTTTTTATATTTTGCAGTTGAGCTACGCCCGGCAAGGTCACATAGCTGTACGACTTCTAGCGCTTCGTCAGTCAGTATGCGGGGGTCCTCGTCGTACAGTTCTATTAAGTTCGTGCGCACGTTTTTGTCTAACGACATTTTGCGCTCGCCCTTCTTGTATACGGTCATCATGCGCGCCGCTTCTTCGTTGATGCGCATTCGTATAAACGGTTCGTCGCTGTCGGGCGCGTCGTCGATCATTTCGTATTCGATGCCGTCCGGCACGTGTGATTCGTGCACGTAGCGCGGCCCCTTTTCGTCGGGGTCCTCGTACTTCGCAAGGCCATTCAACAGCCATTGCTTTATTTTCTGGTACTGCTTTGGTGTTTCTATTTTGTCGTTAGTAACGTCTTGCAGTTGATCCATGAGCACGCCCATTTCCATTTCGGAATACGTCACGGCCTTGGCTGCAAAAGCTACATCAATCCCCACACCCCGGTCGTTGATTATTTCGCTCGCCCAAAATTCTTCTAGCTCATGGTCTTTGAACGGGCGCATTGTTTGCGCCATGCCGTCTTCGGTGCGCACGTCCTGTTCGCAATACTCGATCATTTCACGCAGTAGGCCGGGGTCTTCGTTGAACGTCGGTGCGTAGCGTATGCCGCCGTTCGGAATACTCAGCAGCTTGATTAACTCTTTGCCGCGTTGGTCTTTTTGGTTCTCAAGTTGTAACGCTCGCGCAGCGTCGGCCAGTGCGCCGGGCAATCCGTTACCACGGGACAGCGCTGCGGTGCATATCCAATCGTGAATTTCTGTTGCTGGAAAACCGTAATCATTTTCGCAAACAAGCTGCCATATCAGGCGGTCAAATTGTGAACTCCACGCCTGATATTTGCCTTGGTAAGGGTCGTAGGGCCCGGTATTTACACCGCTCTTGGTGTAAGGCACGTACAAAGGTTCTTCGTCGATTGCTCGCGTTACCCATTCCGGCCACCAAGATAGTACATCGTCGTCTTCTGTCATCCAACTGCAACAGATTGCTTGCGTTGTCGGGTCCATTGCGTAGCGGTACGCGCCTTCGTTCAATAGGTCGCACGCGCTGCGGGTTTCAAAGTCTAGGCTGCGTCTGTTCACAGTTCTACGCCTAAGAATTTTTTAATCTTTACTGCATCGCGTTTGCGTTGTTCACGCCAAGCCGCTTGCGACCAATGTAAGCTATCGGTCACCCGTGAAAGACATTCGTGGTACGAAAGACTTAGGGAGTTTGTTACCGCGCGTTCGTGTTCTTGGTCGGGGTACGTAGCTAGCGCCCGCATTTCTACCGTTTGTTTTTTCATTAGTTAAACCCTCACAGAAAGCAGAGCAGTTTGGCGTCTTGCTCAGGACGGGGTTACTAGCGTTTTGTTCAGCCTAGGGCGTCGCGCAGCTAGCAGAGCCGTCTAACTTTTACGACGACGACGTGCAGGCGGCGGGGCTTCTTCGCCTTCCGTTTCTGCTGTCGTTTCTTCGCTTTGTGCTGCGGCTTTAGCAGCCTTCTTTGACGTGCCGCTCGGTTTTGCTTCGGCGTCAAGTTCCGCTAGCGTAGTCGAAATGTTGATATCGTCCCACGCTTGAACCTTGAGTACCGGCACCCACTTTTTGCCGTACGTCTTGTGGCGGTAAGTGGAAAATTCCAACGTGACTACGGGCACGTAGTTGTCGGGGCTTTCACCCTGCGCAGCTTGCCCAATCTTGGTTGCCATTCCTGCTAGGCAATCAACACCGCCTTTCGTTGAAGTTTTGTACAGAACCTTTAGACCTTTTTCCGTACCGTTCAGGCAGACCAACACGCAGCCTACTTGATGCGGCAGCGCCCACTTGGGGTGCTTCGGGTCGTGCTTAAACGATACGTCGTCAGCGTCGAACGGCGCACCCATAGGCACGTACACTTCACCACCGGGCTTGCCGTCGCACCACTCCATAAGGCCGTTACCGAAGCTGGTTGGGTCAATCGCCCACAACGCGCCTGCTTCGCATTCGTCTTGGCTAGCGCCGAATGTCCACTCACCGTCTTTGAATGACAAAAACGGATTTTCGGAAGTCTTCGGCAGCTTCGCGGCTGACGCCATTAAAGCCTGCGGACTGAAGGCGGTTGGCAGATTGTCGCCGCCGCCAAATGCTGCTGCTATTTCTTTGCTGTCATTTTCACTCATGTTCTACGTTCCTCGTTTCATGTTTCATGTTTCATGTTTTATGTTTTACAGTTTAAAGTTAAGTGTTTTTTCCTTTTAGTGCACTTGCAAGCCCGTCTACTGCGGCTTGCGCGTCACCACCTACACCGACCGCGTCTCTTGGATCATCAAGGGCCACGTATTGGTACGCGCCCGGCAATTCACCCCATAGCTTTTCGTTGAGGGGGTGGTCGCCATCTTTCATTAGGGCCATGATTTTTGCAACCGACTTGAATTCGGCAGGCTCGTTGTAGTCTGCGGCTTTCAGGCCGTTGCGGCGGACCCAATTTTTTGCCTTCTCCGCGTCGTGCCATTCTTTCCCCTTTCGGTAAACAACTTTCTTCAACCCTTCCACGGGGCGACCTTCGTCGAATTCCTTTTTTACCAGTTTTTTGACAGCATCGACCCAACTTGACATCAGGGTCGCGATCAGGTAGCTCTCACGCAGCAGCCCGTGGTCGTACGTGATGTGCTTAAATTCAGGGTCTTGGCTCTGTTTTTTGGTCCCTGGCTTGAGCGTTTCACGCGGAACGTCGGCCAGTGCTTCGGCGGCACGATCCCGCCACGCCGGGCAGATGACTTCTGCTGGGCAGAATTTGCACCATTTGCCCGTTTCAAGGTCGGTATTGCCCGCCTGCACTTTAATATGCGCAGCCATTAGCCGTTGCTCGAAAATCTGCAATTCGTCGCGAGTGAACACCGTATGGCTATACAGGGAGTCCCGGCCCGCTACAGGCTGCACAATGTAAAAGTGGAAACGGTTAAAGTCCTTACCGAACCAATGCTTTTTGATGGCTGCGGCCAAGTAGAATCGCCCTTGGTCGTTGTCTTCAGCCTGCACTAGCACGCCGTCACCGAATTTCCAATCAACGCAACCGGCTTCGTTTTCTTCTTCGCCTTCTTCAAAGTTGGCGTTGTGGTACAGCACGTCGCCCGTGCCGAACGCGCCCTTTAACGCGCCGTCGAACTCGACGCGTTGTTCGCACCAAAATTGGTCCGGGTCCAAATGCTTGTCGAACCATTCCAACGCGGGCATGATCTTGGTTGTGATGTGTTCCTCGGTAATCTCAACGTCGTACGGGGCGCAGGTTTCCGGGTCCATTTCGTCGGTGCTGATTACTTCACCAACCCAACTGAGCGGGTCGGCGTCTTTGCTGCCCGCTTCGGCGAGTAGTATCTGCTCGATAACAAAATGCAGAATCGTACCGACGCGCGCGAACTCTGACGACTCCGACGGCGGCGCTTTTTCTTTTAGTACAACGCTGCCGGGGCAATTTATATAGCGGCTTGCGCCCGATCCGCCTACGATATTGGAATGTTCCGACATTGGCTAAAATTCCTGTTGCAATTAATGAAGTGGGCGACTAGTATGCCTGCAGACGTTAAAGTTTGCAATTGGAGATTTAACCGAGATGCGAGACCTAAAAAAATTCCTCGATGACTTCTGGCGCGAGGGCACCGCCGACAAAGCTATGGCGGAGCTGACCGTTAAAGCGCTGTACGCCTTGATCGACATGGAGCTGCAAGGCGCGCGCCGCCAGTCAGTATTGCTGCGCCTGCACCGTCGCCTGTGCACTCAGCGCGCGCTCCGCGAGCGCGCGGACCTAGCCAAGAACAAATTAAAATGGCGTGTGTAGAAGACAACAACTTGGAGACTTTAATGCAAGCTTTTCATAACGACGCTACAATCAAGCAGAAATATCTCAATCGAGTAGCCGACCATCGTGCGGCTGACGAACTCATTAAGGGCGTCGGCTGGGAGGACGGCAAAGGCTGCGCAATTGGCTGCACTCTTGGAAGCTATGACCACGCCGCCTATGAAACAGAGCTTGGCATCCCGCAGATGCTGGCGAGACTTGAAGATTGCGTCTTTGAAGGTTTATCCAATGGGAAATCTCAAGAATGGCCGGAGCGGTTTCTGGCCGCTATTAGTCCCGGTGCAAATCTTTCTACCGTTGGTTGGAATTTTCTCCACTGGCTGTTAATGGATAGCGGCATAGGCGCTTATCAACACGAACTTGTTAAAGACGCTGTATCACAATGCGCTGCCGTTTTAGTGCCCTTAACACTTGGCTACCAAGCAGACGGAAGCGCGGCGAGGATCGCGGAGAGCGCGGCGAGCGCGGCGAGGAGCGCGGCGAGGATCGCGA
>VAOZ01072918.1_pt1 | contig 38805 bp, 65 predicted proteins | sample 3394041 | NCBI WGS metagenome assembly VAOZ01 (sample SAMN08290431, study PRJNA428436) | hydrothermal vent metagenome | isolation source: Deep-sea hydrothermal vent chimney | place: Indian Ocean: Southwest Indian Ridge
TAACGCATATTGGTATGCAAAAGATGTATTAAAAGGCAGATTTCCTGAAGGAGAGAAGGCAATTGCTTCTGATTCATGGTATGCATATTTGTATGCAAAAAACATAATTACAGGCAGATTTCCCGAAGGCGAAAAGGTAATTGCTTCTGATCCAAAATATAAAAAATCATATCAGGAATTATTATCTAAATAATCATGACAATTATACTAACATATTAATATTACAGTTACAGTTGTCATTCATGAAAAAACATATATAATACTTATATTATATATGTAAAAATAACGAAAGATGTATCAATAGGCATAAATAAATAGATGAAAGTAAATGATATTATTTTAAATAAGAAGATTTACAAAACGGTAGTTTTGGCTAATTATCTAAAAAAACGAAAAAAAGCCAATCCAAAATTTAGTAAAACAGGCCCACTCACCAATTTTTTGGATGTATTTCATGGAATTAGTGGTAGTGGCGATACAAGCGGAGACGCTCAAGGAAGCATAGTATAATGAAATTAATTAATATTACATCAACACAAGTTACCCCTCGGTTTAAGTCAGTGTTACGAGAAGGTAAAAAAGCAGACTGGATTGCCTTAAATCAAGGGGATAATCTGATCAAAAAAGGAAAAGAGTATAATGATCATAGTGTTGAGGGAATGAGTGCTCAAGATATTGGTAATTATTTAGAAAAAGAAGGTGGAAAATTTGCACCCTATTTAGCCCAATTATATCTTCGCGGAGATGTTACCAAACTAGAAGACATGTATCGTGTTAAACAACTAATAAATCAATTCAACGAAAATCGACAACACATCGAAATCAAAGATATAACACGATATTCATTAGCTCAATTACAAGATGTGGTGAAACAATTTACCAAGAAATTATCTACCAAACATGTTAATCCTGTTATAGATGAGGAAATGGAAAAAGGGGGGCACATGACAAAATTGATCAGTACTCCAAATTTTGAAGTGGTAGTAGGACACACTAAAACGGGATCAACTTATCTTGGTAAGGGCACAAAGGTTTGTACGGCGGCAGACGACGAACACAACCAACACGAACACTACAACAACCAAGGAATGTTATATACTGTTCGGGCAGGTAATCGTCGATTCTTATTACACTATGAATCTGATCAATTTAAAGACGAAAACGATGAAGAATTAAGCAAAAAAGATATCGCATATTTGAGTGAATTCAAGATGTACAGTAAATTCCTTGAAATGATGATTAAAAAACACTATTTTAATGCAAAAATTATAGACAATGCACTTTCCACCAGAAGAAAAAAAATAGAAGCTAAGCAACATATTTAATCGATTATCGTTGTCCCCTAGTATTATCCCAAGGAAGTATAATATGAAATTAGGTAAGGTAACATCCACCCCAATTTTTGAGGATTGTTATCAGATATTAACGGACGGAAAAAGGCAGATTGGATTGCTCTAAATTAAGGCAAAAACTAATTGCAAAAAGGCAAGGAATATGGTGATAGATGGATAGTTGGGAACCCAACTAGAGAAATCGGAGATTACCTGAAAACAGAAGGCGGAAAGCGCTGAACTATCATCGAATTATGTAAAAATATAATTCGTGGTAGGTAGAGACTAGGAGAGGCTGCCATAAAATCAAATGATAAATATTCTAAATTATACAAAAAGTTAATACCGTGAACTTATATAAACTACACGATAAACCAAAATCACTTTATGGATATGAGGAACGAAATAATGTCGTTCCTGAATTAATTAAAAAACAGATTGAATCAGGAAAACCAGTTAATGCTCAACAATTAAAAAATATTGTTTCTAATTCCGAACTTGCATTGTGGTATGCAAACGATATAATTAAAGGTAGATGGCCTGCAGGAGAGAAGGCAATTGCTTCTGATCCATGGTATGCTTATTTATATGCAAAATATATAATCAAAGGCCGATTCCCTGAAGGGGAAAAGGCAATTGCTTCTAATCCAGGGTATATTAAATCATATCAGGACTTATTAAACAAATGAACTTATATAAACTACACGATAAACCAAAATCACTTCATGGATATGAAGAACGAAATAATACCGTTCCCGAATTAATTAAAAATCATATTAAATCAGGAAAACCAGTTAATGCCCAACAACTAAAAAATATTGTTTCTAATCCCGAACTTGCTTATTTATATGCAAAAGATGTGATTAAAGGCCGATTCCCTGAAGGCGAAAAGGCAATTGGTTCTAATCCATATTTTGCCTATGATTATGCAAAAACCATAATTAAAGGCAGATTTCCCGAAGGTGAAAAGGCATTTGCTTCTAATCTATATTATGCATATCATTATGCAAAAAGCATAATTAAAGGCAGATTTCCTGAAGGCGAAAAGACAATTACTTCTGATCCAGAATTTGCATATTTATATGCAAAAGATATAATTAAAGGTAGATTTCCTGAAGGTGAAAAGACAATTGCTTCTGATCCATATTATGCTTATTTATATGCAAAAAATGTGATTAAAGGCAGATTTCCTGAAGGGGAAAAGGCAATTACTTCTGATCCAAGGTATAAAAAATCATATCAGGACTTATTAAACAAATGAATTTATATAACCTACATGATAAACCAAAATCACTTCATGGATATGAGGAACGAAATAACATCGTTCCCGAATTAATCAAACAACAGATCAAATCAGGAAAACCAGCCAATGTCCAACAATTAAAAAGTATTGCTTCTGATCCACAACTTGCTTATTTATATGCAAAAGATGTGATTAAAGGCAGATTTCCTGAAGGCGAACCAGCAATTGCTTCTGATCCCGAACTTGCACATTGGTATGCAAAAGATATAATTAAAGGTAGATTTCCTGAAGGCGAACCAGCAATTGCTTCTGATCCAGATTATGCATTATCGTATGCAAGAGATATAATTAAAGGCCGATTTCCTGAAGGCGAATCAGCAATTGCTTCTGATCCAAAATATGCATTATCGTATGCAAAAGATATAATTAAAGGTAGATTTCCTGAAGGCGAACCAGCAATTGCTTCTGATCCAGGCACTGCATATGATTATGCAACATATGTAATTAAAGGCAGATTTCCTGAAGGTGAAAAGGCAATCGCTTCTGTTCCAGAGGTTGCTTATTTATATGCAAAAAACATAATTAAAGGCAGATTTCTTGAAGGAGAGAAGGCAATCGCTTCTAATCCAGAGTATCAGCAAAAGTATAAAGATCTGGTGAGCTCAGGATAATTAGTTCAAACAGGACATAAATACTAATAGGAGAACCAAAAAAAATGAAGAAAATATTAGAAATCCGAGCCGCAGAGGGTGGTAATGATTCAAAATTATTCACTGAAGATTTAGCAGTAGCATACGAAAAAACATTTCACAAACTTAACTGAAAGAGTCAACGTCATAGTCATCGCCCAGGTTTTATATCTATAACAGTTGAGGGCACTAATTTAACCGATTTATATAACGAAGCTGGTAATCATATTATCAATCGTATTCCTCCCACGGAAACCCGTGGACGTGTTCATACGTCAGTAATAACCGTAGCGGTGGTGGATAATAATATGAAGACGAGCAGTAAGTATACACAACGGGCAGATTCTGATTACATATTTGAAATATTCAAATCATCGGGCCCTGGCGGCCAAAACAAAAATAAGGTAAGTTCTGGTGTCAAATGTATTCACATTCCAACTGGTATTAAACAAGAGCGGACATCAAAGTGTCAGCATGCTAATAGAAAGACATCAAGAGAAGCAGTAAATAAAATATTAGACGAAATGATGTCAATAGAGAGGATGATGAATATTAACACCCAACGAACAGATACGATGGGAACAGGTAGCCGAGGAAGCAAGGTGAGATTGTATAAGTTTCAACAAGGGGTTGTTCATAATATTACTACAGGTAAAAAGATACAAATCAAGCAGTTCTTTAAGGGTAATATCAACCAGTTGTGGAAATGATATATAATAATGTTGGATAAAGTGTTGACTTATACCCCCACTAGCATATAATGAGGGGTATAAGTTAATCAACTAGAGAACATAATGTATCAACGAAAACCTTTCAAACGTCCGATGTCGCCTGAGTGCGCAGTCATAAATATTATTGTTTTGGTTGTTGCTATGCTCACGTTAGTGTCCATATATCCTCCTAAATCTAACACTTCTGTGCACAAGTTAACAACTTCGCAAACTCATATACTGCAAACTTGCAAATAATCTGTTGGTGGTTGAATAGATCAACGGTATGCTATAATTTTTGGAGAATGCCAGATGTTGACAGATATAACAATTAACGTAGAGAATGCCACAGACGAAAACGTAAAAGAGATAGAAACGTTTTTGAGCGTGTTGATGACTCTACAATAACTAAACATCACCCATGGCCAAAAATGAAGTAAGGTGATCATTTTAAATATAATGATACTCAATTTACATTTATATGTTATGATAGCAAATATAGGATTCGGGCAATAACAACAATATCATTGTTAACCGGAAGTTATATACAGCCAGTATTTTTTTGATTGCTCTCGTATACAAAATAATATAACATTTTAGCAGTTGACTTATGCTTGTTGTTAGTATAAAATGGGTCACACATTAATTATTCAGAAGAATACTTTAGTGGCATACAATTTAATAATGTTTAATTATTGAGGAGCAACAGACGATGAAATTATACTTACCGTTGATATTACTTGTAACATCCCAACCACTGATGGCAGCCAGTCTTTCTATTTTGGGTGGGACAGCAGTTCAGAATAGTGTGCATAATGATACATCAACCAGTTACGGATTTGAATATACTACAAATAAAAATATTGCTCTTGGGTACTTAAATCTTGGACATCCGTCCACCAAAGTAAAAGGTGATGGAATATTTTTAAGTTATAAAGGCCAAGTAAAAGTAACAAAAAATATCATTGCTAGTATTGAGTCTGGACCGTTTGTGTCTGCAAATACAGTAATTAACACAAACCAAACATATTCAATCAAATATAACACGGCGTTATTGATTAGTGTTGATCTTTCATACAACGTATATGATACTTATAATGTTGGTATACGTGGGGAGAGATTAATTTATCAATATCCAACAGATGTTGATATTTTTTTACTGAAAGTATCAAAGAGCTTTTAATCACCAGACGATAATCAGGAGATCACTATGTACAACACAATACTAATTGTTATCATTGGATTTAGTCCAGCTGGTGCTAGTGGAACTAGTTTAAGAGTCCGTGAATATACTCAACCGTCAGCAACAGTTTGCGCCATATCAGCAAAGCAGATTATCAAGACTGGTGATAAACTTTACGGTTTTTCTCTTACGGCCATTTGTGTTCCACGAGAAAAAACTAATAGGTAACATACTACTAATTATACAATAGGATTAATCAATTGAATATTATTTTTTTAGATGTGGATGGAATTTTGAACTCCCAACAGGAAATGGTATCACAAAATGTGGTGGGTACCATGAATTATGAAGGACTAAATCAGGTTAGTCTTGGGTTACTTCGCACTCTTTGTGAACTTACGGAGGCTAAAATAGTTATTTCGTCTACTTGGCGAAGCGATGGCCATGAAGCAATTGCCGGAGCATTTGAAGCTAAAGGTTGGCACGGAATATTAATGCGTACCATTATTATTGGTGTTACACCTCACTTGAACACAAATAGGGGGGGAGAGATAGATGAATGGTTAATGTCCCATCCAGAGGTTACTAATTATGTTATTGTTGATGATGACGCTGATATGTTGGACTCCCAAATGGATAATTTTGTTCACGTTGATAATATTATGGGTTTTACTCTATACGATATGGTTAAAGCAATGGATATTCTAGGTATTGTAGATAATCCAGAAAAAATAAAACGAGCAGACGACCTACGCAACATTATTGATTTTAAAATTAATAAGAGGTTTATGGGATGTGATTACTCAATCTGACAACAAACAACTGGATATAGTGGTAACGCCTTCTGAAGCAGACATCCGTAAAGCATTAGCAGCATATATTTCTAATGAGCTTGGTAATAATTTCTATGTTTATCCGAGCGGAATTGAATTTAAACTTGAAAACAAGCACGAAGATTATCCTGGTGGTAGTTCAACTACAGTTTTCAAAAAATAATGGCGAAAACATCGAAACATAAACCTAGCGGCCCTATATATTAAGTTGTTGACGTACTATTAGTTACCATATATACTATTATGTAAGGAAGATAGACTTCCATCACATAATTCATACATGAAAGGGGATTCCAATCATGCAGATAGAAAAAATCAATAGTAAAGAACGTAACGTATGTAAGTTTGTATATTCAACAGACGAATATGTTGCTGAATCAGTATTATACAAATACCCAACATATGAAGAAAGAACCGTAATATGCTGTTCTACCATGAGTGGATGTCCAATGGGATGTCGTTTTTGTGGAGCAGGGGATAACTTCGTTAGAAATCTCACAGGCGATGAAATTGTTTTCCAAGTTGACCACAGCCTCAAGGATACTAACGTCAACCCGAATAACATAAAACGATTACAGATTATGTTTATGAGTATGGGCGAACCATTACTGAATAAACGAGGTTTAGTTGCTGCACTATACATTCTATACAAAAAATACCCCAATGCAGCTTTATTAATATCCACCAGTGCTCCATCAGTTGACATGACATGGGTAAATAAGGTCAGTTCAAACATTCCCATGATCGGTCTACAATTTTCAGTTCATGAATCCACTGACGAAAAACGAAACGAGCTAATTCCATTCAAAAAGAAAATGACTCTTGATGAAATATCAGATGCAGGATACGACTGGTATGTTGCAACAGGAAGAAAACCAGTTTTTAATTATTGTGCACATGACGGTAATAGTTCTGATGCTGATGCTGCACGATTAGAACAATTATTTGACCCAGCAATATGGGAAGCTACCATTAGTGTTATATGTGAACGAAATGAAGGATTACCAACCAGAAATGAACACCAAGTTAATCTGGCTGTTAATTTTAGTTCAAAATTACTCGATCGAGGATATAATGTTCGGGTATTCGATCCAGCAGGCCAAACAGATATTGGCGGTGGGTGTGGGCAATTGTGGTTTGTTCAAGAGTGGATGAAAGATAACCCAGATAAAACACACCCAAGTATTGGATTTGGTAAACCCAAAGTTCATGTTCCTAGAGGTATACAATGAAAAATATTATACTGGCTCATTATTATTGTACACCAGATGTGCAAAACATTGCGGATTTTGTGGGCGATTCACTTGACTTAGCTGTACAAGCTATTAACACAAATGCCGATCGAATTATTTTCGCCGGAGTTCGTTTCATGGCTGAAACAACCAAAATACTAAACCCAAATGCTGTAGTTATTTTACCTAGCAGTAAATCCACCTGTTCCTTAGTCACTCAAACTGATATCGTGGCATTACGATTGTGGGTAGAATATCATCAAGAAAAAGCTCGGTTAGTTGGTAAAGATCTAGTACACGTAACATATATTAATTCTTCTGCTGAACACAAGGCATTGTCCGATATTGTTGTTACTTCTCGAATTGTAGATGATGTAATTGCAGAATTATATAACCAAAATAAATATGTTATATTTTCTCCTGATTATAATATGGGCCAATACTTAAATTACCAATACGGATATAATATGCCCGTATGGACAGCTGTATGTGTTGTGCATGACAATTTTAAGAAACACGAGTTGGAATTGGCAATGGCTGGATGGGTAGATGGTGGAAAATATGTTATTGCTCACCCAGAGAGTCCGTTGCCCATTTTACAAAAAGCAAATTTTGTGGGATCTACACACAGTATGTTGGAGTGGATAACAAAATTCCCGTATAAAGTTGGTACTATTTGGGTTGCTACAGAAGTGGGATTATTACATAATATGAAAATGTTGCGCCCGGAATTAGATATTAGACAAGCTCCAGGATATTCTGGATGCCAATGTAATAGTTGTGAATACATGAAATTAAATACTGTGGATAATATTAAATCAGCAGATACACAAGGTGAGCAAATAACTATATCTGATCAGCATATTGTCCAATCAAGGGTTGCTATCAACCGCATGATAACATTTCAACAGACAGGGATTATAGATTTATAAAATACATGAGTTTCACAGGCAACTTTTTAAATTTTATATGTTAATAATCGAACACAAGATATACTAGGAGGAAGTATAATGGTAACACAAACAACAGATTATGTAGTATTCATTGGTCGCATGTCACCACCACATGCAGCACATATTAGTATTGTTGCTCAAGCACTACAATGCGGAAAACAGGTAATTATATTAATTGGATCAGCCAATCAGCCAAGAACAATATTAAATCCATGGACATGGAAAGAGCGGGCAGATATGATACGCATTTGTTTTTCATCTCAAGATCAAGATCGTCTACATTTTCGGCCATTATCAGACGTGGTAGGTAATACTGTTTGGGCATTACAAGTTCAGAATCAGGTGACGAATGTCATTGATCGTTATATTCGTACACAAGAGTTGTTAGATGTTAATTTTAATCCGACCATAAAATTAATAGGACACAAAAAAGATTGTACCTCGTATTATCTTGATATGTTTCCGCAGTGGGGAGAGATATTTGTTGATAATATTGACGGATTACACGCTACGGATATACGTAATATGATGTTTGAACAACACCAATTTGTGTCAACGGCAGGTATTCCTGAGAAAATATTGGATTATTTAAAGGCATTTTTAAATTCTGATGAATATGAATACGTGCAGGCAGAATATGATTTTTTGCAAGAATATAGGAAATCATGGGAATCTGCACCATATCCACCCACATTTGTTACAGTAGATGCAGTAGTGATACAATCTGGACATATTTTATTAATTAAAAGAAGATCATCTCCTGGTAAAGGAGCATGGGCCATTGTGGGTGGATTTGTAGATCATTCAGAAAAAATAGAAGATTCTCTAATACGGGAATTACGGGAAGAAACTAAGATAAAAGTACCCGAACCAGTGTTACGTGGAAATATCAAAATTCGTGAAGTATATGATCAACCAAATCGCAGTTTACGTGGACGGACTATAACCCATGCATATTTAATAGTATTACCACCTGGAAAATTACCGAAAGTAAAGGGTGGTGATGATGCTGAAAAGGCAAAATGGATACCGTTGGAAGTATTTGAAAAGATGCAGGATCAAATGTTTGAAGACCACTTTCGGATAGTAAATGATTTATTGGGTAAAGTTTATTAGGAAAAAGATATCTGATGGGATACATATATAAATTAACATAAAATAACCAATGATATTGTAAAATATTAATGGTAAATAAATTGTGCATCTGAATAAATACTATTATGAATATATTCCAACTTATTACAGAAACCCAAACATACCAAATTTTAAACGTTGAGCGAGATTTTGCTCCTGCTCATAAATCATACAAACAAGGTATGATTAATATTAGTTATGCTGATTTAGTTAAACTATTTGGTAGACCAGACAATTTTGTTGATAACGATCGGTCAGATATAAATTATGAGTGGGATTTAATAATTAAGTATAAAGATCCTATAAATGATGAGCACCAAAAATACAAAGAAGAATTTGATTCAATTGAAGTTGCAATATATGATTATCGCCACAACGAACAAGAACGGTATGAAGATCCAAGCACTATAAATCATTGGACAGTTGGGTCAAAAAATAAAGAGGGATTGTGGGTATTATTGGATTATTTAGACAAATGAAAGTATTTGAATTGTTAAACATTGAAACAAAAGACAATGCGATCCGTGATGATATTAGAAACAACAAAGGAAAAGCAGTAATATCATTGGTAAAGGGGGCTAAACGCAAGACAAACCCAACATATCAACCGATTAGTGGCGTAGATCCAGAAGAGGAAATATCACGTATGGGGTAAGTGTTGATTATATCACACCAACAACGTATAATACATTTTATGAATAACATATTTAAGGATAGACCTTAAATAGTCATATACATTTGGAGGATTTCCTAATGACACAAGAACGAAAAGAACCAACCGTTGCCCAACAAAACGGCATACTCTATCAGATTCGACAAAAATATGGTGTCATAGCAGATACCGATTCTTATAAATTATCTCACATCCCACAATATGTTAACGGTGCCGATATGATGGTATCATATTTTGAATCTCGTGGTGGTATTAGAGATACAGTATTAAATTTTGGGGCTGAATTAATATGCCAAGAATATTTATTGCAACGATTAACACAACCCCAAGTCGATGCAATGATGAAGTGGGCATCAACCCATATGTTTGGTAACATAACTAATGATTTAAAAACAGCATTGGATAAAGTAGTAAATGAACTTGGTGGTCGGCTACCAATCAAAATCCGAAATGCCCCTGAAGGATTAATGATTCCAATCAATAATGTTATTCTCACAATAGAAACTACTATTCCTGGTAAAGAATGGTTCAGTTTAGTTAGTTATTTTGAAACTAAGCTGGTTCGTGTGTGGAGTCCAATGACAGTTGGTACCACAACATATTATGTTCGACAGGCGATATTATCTGCATTAACCCAATCTGCTGATGATGCTGCAGCAGAAATTGATTACAAATTTCACGATTTTGGTTCACGTGGGGTTGGTGGAATGGAAGTAGCTGCATTTGCTGGAGCTGCTCACCTAGTTAATAGTAGGGGGACAGATACTGTTGTGGCTGTACAGGCAATCGAATTTGCCTACGATGAACCAATGGCTGGTAACAGTATTGCAGCATCAGAACATAGTACTACAACAACCCACGGAAAGGATGGAGAAGTACAATTAGTTTCTCAGATGTTTGATGCATATGCTAATCCAGGTGCAGTATTTGCTACTGTAATTGACAGTTACGATGCCATTCGGTTTATTCGAGAGATAACTCCTCGATTTAAACAACGACTAATTGATAGTGGAGCCACTTGGGTGTTACGTCCAGATAGTGGAGATCCAATCAAAACTCCAATACGGTGTGTAATTGAATTGGAGAAAATATTCGGAACATCAATCAATACTAAGGGGTATAAAGTATTGAATTATGTTAGGGTAATTCAGGGAGATGGAATCATTCCTGAACAGGTAACCGAAATATTAAACGAATTAATGAAACTTGGATACAGTGCATCTAATATGGCATTTGGCATGGGCGGTGGACTATTACAAAAAAATAACAGGGATACTTATAAATTTGCATTAAAATGCTCAGCAATTCACATCAACGGAAAATGGATTGATGTATATAAAGATCCTTCAGTATATGACGAAAATTGGAATAAGTTGGATGTTAAAAGTTTCAAATCCAGTAAACGAGGTCGGTTAGAATTAATGTATAATTCTAAACTGGGTACATATAAAACAGTCCGAATTGAACACATGATGGATACCCCAGATGATTGGAAACCTATACTGGAAACGGTATTTGATAGTGGATATATGATTCGGCGAACACCATTTTCTGCGATTCGTAAAAATGCCGGAATGTTATAATACATAATAATCACATAATATTATAACATTTTTGTGTTGTCTTATTGTGTGATTGTATGTATACTTAATACTATGCTTGTTTCTTTCAATATAATATAAGAGATTATACACAATGAAAAAAATACTTATTATCATTACTATGATTATCATTGTTATTGCTCCCCCAATACGGGCTGATACCCAAACAATCACATTTGAAATTGGTATTGGATTTAGTACATCGGGCACAATCATAACTCCCATTAATTGCACAGAATCTTCTCTGTATGGAGCCATCCGATATCGGTACAACAATATGGAAACTCATATAGGTGGATGGGTGGGAGATAATTGTAATCAGAATTCGTCAGTAATTGGTGTTGGGTATGTAATAGACACTCGAAATTTTACATCCCACCACAATGCTAATGATTATTATTTGACCTATACTCCAGGACTAGCTTACAATCTTTCAACAAACAAACCCCAGCTATACAATCGGATATCCGTTGGTGGTGGTACTCAGACTAACTCTAAAGAACTTGGTATTGTACAATATAGTGACTTGATTAAAAACAATAACTCCACTAACAAAATATTTTTTACTGTTTCAATTGGACGGATCAAACAACAAACAAAATCAACAAAATCAACAAAATCACAATTACCTAATTCTACTTCAATTATTGTCATCACTAATAATACTAATAATACTTCGCCACCTAATATCCCAGTTACTATTAGTACACCACCGCCTTCTGTCCCAGCTCCTTCATTTTAGATAACCAGGAATATTATTATGAAAATACTATTATTGATTATTAGTATGTGTGTTGCCACTACTACTCAGGCAGCAATAGTTATTAATGAATATACAAATCCCATATTAGATTCAACTTTTCTTAATGCTGGGAGATCACATGTAGATACTACCACAAATCTCGAGTGGTTAGATTTTAATGATAACAACATTGCCATTACAACGGGACATTCAATTACTAGTGCTATAACAGCATATTCGCCACAGGGGTGGAGGTTAGCAACTCCTCCAGATGTTGCTTCATTGTTTAAAACGTTTTTTCCCTCCTTGGATGCAGCATCTGACTACATGATAGTGCCTGAAGATAAAAACAACACAATAATTCAATCTCGTAATAGTTGGTTATATGATTTTGGTTCAACTCCTAATCTAGTAAATGGGATACTAACCCAAAGTTTACTCTCTGTTGGAGCATACATAAATGATAATAATACAGTCCAGTTAATGGGAGTTAAATTAAATAAGACCCAATCAATATTTACAAAAATATATGGACCTAAGTTTACTGTCAATTTTCTATCTAAAAATACAAGGTTTAATAATATTGGAATATTTATGGTTAGGAATTATATTCCATCTGTTCCCATTCCTGGTGCTATTTGGTTATTTTGTTCTGGGTTGATTATAGTATTTTCGTTAGGAGTACAATCAAATAATAATATTTTGATTGAAGGACTACTAAAAGTATAGTATAATACACTATACTTTATATCATGGAGAAATATTATGGTAAGTAATACCCAGATTCAAGAAAAAACACAAAAACAGACTACGATAGCAATGGAAAAGTTAGCAGCAAAAGATGGGGATATAATAGTTGTAACGTTTCCCAATAGTACTACACACCCACAAATGAAAGAAGTAGCAACTTATATGGAATCTGCTATCCCAGATGGAATTACTGTATTTTGCACAAGAGAAGAAGTGTCCATAAAGTTATTACCAAAAAGCCGATTAAATGGACTAGGATGGTACAATATCAACGATAATTGTACTACTCCTTCAGCTATTCAATGATATATTATACTGGTATTGGAAGTAGGAATATTCCTAATGATATTATATCGAAATTTGAATCATATGGAGCATTGCTGGCAAGCAAAGGTTTTGTGTTACGATCTGGAGCAGCACGAGGAGCGGATCAAGCATTTGAAGATGGATGTGATAGTGTAGATGGCAGTAAAGAAATTTATTTGCCATGGAAGAAATTTAACGATTCACGTTCTCCATTATATGAGTTATCCCCAGAAGCAGAACAAAAAGCAGCAGATGTGTATGGATCGCGGTGGGAATATCTTAATACTACAACTAAACAATTTATGACACGTAACATATATCAAATAACTGGAAGTAAGTTGGATACATTAAGCTCCTTTATTGTTTGTTGGACACCAGATGGGTGTGCTACAGCAAAATGCCGTAGAAAAGAAACTGGAGGTACAGGACAAGCAATATCATATGCTGATGAATTAGATATTCCGATTTTTAATTTAATGAATGAACTAGCCGAAAGATGCATGTGTAATTTTATAACATACCTAACTGAGCAAACCGGACATGAATGATAACAACGAAGACTTAAAAGAACTACAGAAAATATGTAAGAATCATACGCCAAGATTACCCAATAAAGAGACACGCCAAAACGCTATTACCCCTCCAGTCGACCCTAAAGAAATGCCTATAGCTGAAACACACAGAAGTTCAAGTTCAAGCTCAACAGCAAAGATGTGGTCGATGAGCGGAGATAGTTATTTTCCAACAGAATCATCTGTTACAAAATTAGCTCCGGGACAATATATTATCCGTCGGTCAGATAGCACTGGAATATACTTCCACAAACAATCAGTTAATTTAGATGATTTGATGGTGTTGCCAGATAGTAACGGAGAAAAAGTAATACAAACTATTAAACATTTTTGGAATAGCGAAAGTAAATTTAGAGAACATGGATTTCTGTGGAAACGAGGTATATTATTATGGGGAATGCCTGGTAGTGGGAAAACAAGTTTAGTACAACAATTATCACAACAAATAATAGATATTGGGGGAATAACCATATATTGTACCCATCCTACACTTACAGCGGATGGATTATCACAGTTACGGATTATTGAGCCGACAAGACCGGTTATAGTTTTAATTGAAGACATGGATGCAATAATTAATCAGTATGGCGAATCTGATTTATTAGCAATGTTAGATGGAGAACACCAGACTGATAATGTGGTGTTTATTGCTACTACTAACTATCCCCAAGAATTAGATAAACGATTTATTAATCGTCCAAGTCGATTTGATGAAATTATTCAAATAGGAATGCCCACTGAAGATGCTCGCCTGTGTTATTTAAGGGCCAAAAACAAACGGCTAAATTGCGGAAAAAATAAACACGAATTAAACGAGTGGGTATCAATTACATCGGGATATTCTATTGCCCATTTGAAAGAATTAATAATTTCTGTTGAATGTTTTGGTAAATCGTTAGAATCAGCTTCTTCTCGTCTAAGAATAATGATTGATGCTACAGCCTCAACATATAATAATTCAGCTGGACGCAGTATAGGGTTTGGTTCAACTGGGGATGATAGTAGTGGATAACATAAAGTTTAAAGATGATCATAATGGTGTGATATATCTGTCGGGAGGAATGGAACATACCTCCCCTGATGACCCAATGGGAGCTGGTTGGAGAAAAAGGACATCGTCTGAATTAAATATATTAGGATACTATCCACTTAATATAGCTGAGTTAGATATTGTGTATCAACAGCAGTGTGGGGATTTATTCAATGTGTCAAATTGCGACGATACTGTAGAGCAGGCATTGTATAGGAAGAAGGCAGCTATACGTAAACATTTTATTCATACTGACCTACGACTTATTATACACGATAGTGATGCAGTAATAGTGTATTATGATGATAGTGTTCGTAAGGGAGCTGGAACTATAGGTGAATGTCAGACAGCGTTTAATAATGATATTCCAATTTTTATCGTATCATCGTATGACTCAACGGAAGATATTCCTAGTTGGTTGGTTGCAATATCAACTAAATTATTTTTTAATTTTAAAGAATTATACCAATATTTGAGCAACCTCCCTGAAAAAATATTAAGAAGAGATAGATACGGGAATCATCACTCGGGGGAATATTATCTTTGTTCTTTAACTGGAGAACCATTTAAAAAAGAAGGACTACATTTTGCATCTAATATAAATCCATTGTATAATAAACAGAGTGTTAGTATAGTGCAACAAATTAACACTCACCCCGATAGATATAATTTTATCATTGATTATTTAACGGAGAGCTAGTATGATATCTAATACCTTTTATGAACTATCAATTCCACGCATGATGGACATGTGGTATGTATCAACAGAAGATATAATAGGAGAATTACGCGGTTTTATGTATTTACATAAAGATTTATGTTTACACCCAGATACAGGATATGTGTTGGATGTAAACATAAAAGAAAGTCCGGGATATTGGTTAACCGAAAAAGAAGCAAATCAAGCAAGAAATGATTTCTATAAAAAACATAATAGGTAAACATAAATGGAAGATAAAATAATTCATTTAATAGCTGGGTTACCAAGATCAGGATCAACATTACTATGTAACATATTGAATCAAAATCCAAGATTTCATGCAACGTCTACATCGGGGATTTTAGATATAGTATTGATGGTTCGTAATCAATGGGAAAATATTAACGAATTTAAAGCATCTCCCAATAAAATGGGAAAGGATGCTGTCATGAAACCCATTTTACAAAACTATTATTCAACTGTGAATAGACCCGTAGTGTTTGATAAATCACGGGGGTGGGGTGGATACTTGGAACTAGCCGAATATTGTTTAGGTGGTAAAGTAAAAATGATTGTTCCGGTGCGGCGCATTGTTGATATTTTAGCATCGTTTGAAAAACTCACCAGACTTAATTCTTCTAATTGGCAACTACCACAAGAAAAAACGAATTATTTTGAAATACAAACTCTTGCAGGAAGAGCAGACGTTTGGATGCACAACGATCAACCGGTTGGGATTGCGTATAATAGAATACAAGATGCGGTTGATCGAGGATTTCGTGATCAGATGCATTTTATCGAATTTGAAAATTTAACTAAATATCCAAGAATAACGATGAAAAATTTATATGCATTTTTGGGGGAACAATATTTCGAACACGATTTCGATAACGTACAACAAACTACATCAGAGAATGATGATATACACGGCATTCCAGGATTACACACAATACGTAATGTAGTACTACCGTTTGATGTTGAAGCAGAAAAAATAATTGGACATAACGCATTTACAAAATTCAGTAATGCTGAATTTTGGAGATCATGATGAAAAACATCAATCTGGATAATAAACGAACTGTAGATATCGTTGACATCAAAGTAGTTAGCGATATCGTATATTTTACCCCAACAATACCAATAAATTGGTATTGGTTATGGTTGGAGCATCCAAATGCCATATATAACACAAAATAAGCGAAACCAGTTAGACCCCTTAATTAATCAGATGCGGGATGAATTGGTTAAGTTAGCAACATACGACAGAGATAATAATTTTGAAGGAAATTTAAATTATATTATTACTCGCTTAATCCGATTATGTTATATCACTTCATATGCTAACATTAATGATGTAATTGGGATGTTAGAGTGTGTTAAGTTAGAACACTATCGCACTATCGCGGCTCCGTATGAAGACCAAAAATGTCATGATAACGGAGACGTGGATAATAATATTGATATGTCACGGATAGGAATACAAAAATTATAATATACAGGAAATACATATGAACAATAAAGACTTTTGTTATTGGTTGCAAGATTATGTTAATTTACACAATGAAGAACGTTGGATGATAATACCCCAATGGGAAACCATAAAGAAACATCTTAGTACATACAATCGACAGATATTTGACGATGAAGATAAATTTACCAAATTGATCAATATGTTAGTGGGATTTAGATTTATTTTGGGAACTGGTACTCCTACTAAAGGAGAATGGAAAAACATTGTAGCAGCTATATCATCTACCATTTTAGCCGATCCTCGACCGAATATTAGTGATGGTGTACGTTACTGGAAATATACAGGTAATAATAGGAATAGGAATAGAGGGCATACCATTGCATATATTTCAAAAATATTACAACGTAAGTGGAATACCAATTTATCACCACATAAACATATACAACAAACACAGCTACCACCCACGGCACCACGAGATATGTATTCTAGTCAAGAAATTTGTTGGGTAATATGATGATAACATCTAATCAATGATTGATATTATAATAAAAGATATGACCACAGTTACAGTGGGAATTATTGTAAATGGAGTTAACTGTCAACGGAAAATGGGTGCTGGATTAGCCTTGGCCATTCGGCGCAGATGGCCAAAGGTATATCAACAATATATGAGCAGTCCAAGTGGGCCACAAATGCTAGGAAGTGTTCATTTTATCGAACCAGATGATTGTAGTGAAAAACTGAGAATAGCTAATTGTTACACTCAGCTATATTATGGTAATGACCACCAACGATATGCATCACTATCTGCAATAACTGATGCGCTGTTATTAGTATTCGATCATGCTGCTCTATTGGATGTTGATGTATATCTAGGCAAGATAGGTTGTGGATTAGGGGGATTAGATTGGAATACTGAGGTGTCTCCAATTGTAAAAGAGATAGATAGTATATATAATATAAATAATAACACACACATATGTGAATGGAAATAGTATGAACAACACAATAAATAACAACGAAACTGAATTACGTTATGTAATTATGGTACATGGTATGCCATGTGGGCCGCAATACCCATCACCAGAAGCAGCTAATGCTGCTATGTTACTGCTATCGGAAGCACATCAGTCAATAGCTGAAATTGTGCCTGTTACAGACAACGGAAATCGGTTGCTGTTAGGGTAATACCAATAAAAACAACATCTACCATATATAGTAAGTAATCACTATAGGGATTATTATGCTTAGACATTTATTTATTGAACAAACTATTGAAACTATCGATATCATCATTGAAGAAATTGAAGACCGAACAGACCGAACAGACTTTAACCAAATTGTATCCAATTTTGCTGAATTAAGAGAAGAAATACTTGAATTAGAAGAAGAAGATTAGTATAAATACAAGTACCACACAAATGGATGTCGGGTATGCGGATTATAGAATTTTATCAAAATAAACAACTGGGTGATATATTAACCACTGCCCCATCTCGTATACATAATGCTGATATCATACCAACAATAAAATATTTTAGTGAAATATCTGGTATTCCTGTTCGTGATTTACACAAAGTAGGAACTACAGGGAAAACTCCAAGTTCGGGGGATATTGATTTGGTTGTAGACTCGAACAAATATGATATCTACATGATTAATACCAAAGTACAATCAGAAATTGGTAATGGGTCTATTAACAAGAAAAGTAAAGTGGCATCATATATTGTGTATGTTCGGGGTAGAGATACAAATAGAACGGTTCGTATTGATTTAATGTATGGAAAAAATCTCAACTGGGGGAAATTTGTATATCATTCAGAAGGTGAACACAGTAAGTATACGGGAACCATTCGCAATATATTACTTTCCTCTATTGCTAGTGCCCTAAATAAAAAGGGGTTTGATCATATGGGGTTTGATCAAGGTCAATTAGTAATACATGCAGGTAGACAACTGGATCTTCCATCTGGCCTTACTCGAATATTTAGATATAAAAATAAATCTACATCTGGGTATGGTAAAAAACTGAATATAATTTCTCGAGATCAATTTAAACAAAAGTTTCCAAATATACAGATATCAGGAAAAGATATTATTATAGATGATCCTATTGAGGTAGTTAAAATATTGTTTGGATCTACAATAACTCCATCTCATGTAAATTCAGCCGAACAAATACTGCAACTAATCAAAAAACGATTTAGTCAGGATAAACAGGATGCTATTTTTAAGATAGCAAGAAAACAAGCAATTAAAGTAGCAGATATTATGCGACTACCACCGGAAATACAATAATATGCCAGCAAAAAGTAAATCACAACAACATTTAATGGGATGGGTATATGCCTGCAAAACTGGCAAAGAAAAAAACTGCCCCGCCAATATACAAAAGATTGCAAAATCTATAACCACAAAAGCAGCCAAAGAATTCACAAAGACAAAAACGAAAAAATTAGGTGAAGTAAAGCACCATTTTTCGTTGCTTGATTTTCTGCAGGAAACTGAAGGTAATCACAGTATGTGGGTGTTAAATGGACACACACCAAATGGATCCTCTCGTTCATCACAACCTATATCTGATCCAGACCAAGATGAAAAATTGCGCAGAGAACGAATAAATTCTGAAATTAAACCAAAACCCGGAGATTTAATACAATCTCTACAATCAAATTATATAGTATTGTCGTACACTCATGACGGAATTAAGCTCAAAGAAATAAAAACTGGTAAGATAGGAACTATGCCATCACGATTTAGGTTTGAACGTACTACTAGTGCTCCTAATGGACGGCGCGTATTTAAGGTGATATCATGAAATTATTTATGTTATTCCTTTTGGCATTTCCAGTTGTGGCAGCATCTGCTTATATGTTAATGCCAATTAATAATGTGCATGATGGGGATACTATAGAAACGTCATTTAATATTCGCCGACTGCCGTTTCCTCTCAATAAAGTAGCAATTCGAATTAGAGGAATTGATGCACCAGAATTACCAACTAAGTATTATGCTATTACAGGAAATCTTGGCCACGCTAAATGTGCCAAAGAAGCAGAATTAGCATATAAAGCCAGAGATTTTGTTATTGGTATGAGCAAAGGATTTCGTAGGATGAAGGTAGATGATTTTAGGTGGGATAAATATGGTGGTCGCATAGATGCTAATGTATCCATTGGTGGAATAGACGTAGCAACGTCTTTATTGAACCACGGATTAGTAGTACGATATAATGGTGGCAAAAAAACTAAAAATTGGTGTGAGTAGCATTACGCACTTTCGTTCGCATCTTCATAGCTGTGTCTATCAGCTCAACTGAAGCAACATCTGTTAATTTTAATATATTGATAGGTATAATACCAACATCAACTAATTCAATATTATTGTTAGCATACTGATCTTTCCACCCCACTCTATTTTCAGCATTTTGCCCATTGTAGGATAATATACTATTTTCGGTAGATGTCGTAATATGTACTTGTCTAAACACATCACATAGTTGTTCTAGCATATTATCTGTAGGAGTAAAATATAATAAATAGCATAAAATTATATACGCAGCAAACAAATTATTATAAAAATGTTCATATGTATTTGAGTGAGATTTTAAATATGCTGATCTTGTTAGTTTGTTAGTTTGTGAGATTATGTTGGATGACGCATTGATTGCATTTTGTGATATTAATCCTGACCACCGTATTGGTAGTTCTCGAATAGCACCTGTTGCTAATGCTCTAGCTATCTGGTGAAATATTGGTAGTGATATGTCTCCATTACGCAATAAGTGTGGAACACAAATGAGTTCAGGAATCAGTTTAACTTTAGCTCTAAATGTTTGTTGTTTGGTAAATTTTGGGATAAATTGTTTTATTTCCTTTCTTGCAGTCCTATAAAATGAGCCATGTTTGTATTTAACTAATTGGTTTAGTTTATCCAATTCAGCCACATCCACAATGCCATTTAAAATTGGTTGGATTGTGCTGTTAGTATTAAAACATTGTGTAGCATGAACAAATATATCAATCATATCTATATTTACGTGTGTGACGCATAAACGTATGTGTTTAATTTTATAGTTGACTTCACCCCCAGACTTGATATATAATCATGATATGGTTATAGGATTATACATAGATGATATTAGGAAATTGCCCTCGCAATATAATACGTGGGACATTGCACGATCTTATGATGAAGCAATAATTATGTTAACAACTGTCAAGTATGATATCATTTCGTTGGATCACGATATTGCAAGTTTTCGTGATGATGGAAGAGAAATGACTGGTTATGATATTGCCTTGTGGTTAGCAGAACGACATTATAATAAACAATACGTACCACCAATCATATTAGTCCACACAGCAAATCCCGTTGGGAAAACAAATATTAAATCTGTAATATCAAGGTATTTAACAAATGATAATAACTAACACAACACAAGAGATCCAACAATATGTGATTGGTGGAGCAGTGCGCGATATTATTCTGGGTAGGGCTCCTAAAGATATTGATTATGTTTGGGTTGGAAGTACTCCTGATCACATGAGGTGTCTCGGGATGCAGTGTGTTGGTTCTGCCTTTCCTGTTTTTTTAGATGTCGAAGGAAATGAGCACGCATTAGCTCGAACTGAAAAAAAGGTAGGTGACGGATATAATGGATTTGAATGTACGTTTGATCCATCAATTACATTATCTGATGACCAGACGAGACGAGACTTAACGATTAATCAATTAGCAGTTAAAATTGAGGATTGGGAAGAATTTAAAATCACAATTAATCAATCGTTAATTATTGATCAATTTGGGGGCATCAAAGATTTACAACAGGGAATTCTCCGACACATATCTCAATCGTTTTGTGAAGATCCCATTCGGGTACTACGCACTGCTAGATTTGCTGCTAGATACGGATTTAAGATTGCTAATGACACTATTACCCTAATGAATAATCTTGTGACATCTGGTGAACTAAACCATTTGGTAGCTGAACGGGTATGGATTGAATTCACTCGAGCTATGTCTGAACCAAATCCCCACCAATTCTTTTTTTCCCTCAGTCGGTGTGCAGCACTGTCTGTATTATTTCCGGAATTGGGAACTGCGGTGCTTGATGCATGTTCTAAATTACACACTTCAGCAAAACACCAAGTAGGCACTACAACAAATATATTAGTTGCATTACATATGGTGGATAATATATCTATTAATAAGTTTTTAGTTAGATTAAAATCTCCAACGAATATTAATCGATTATGTGCCAAGTTAAATACAACTCTAAACATTCTCAACCGTTCGCAGTTTACAGCCAATAATGTATTTGAGTTGTGTCAACAACTAGATGTATTTGGGAATACTAATGATTTAGATATTATTACACAAAGTGTGGTGGTAGTGGGAGACAATATACAACAAAAGTGGGATGTTGTACTTGCTGCAATTATTTTAGCACAAGAAGTCTCTTTTTCATCTCTAACTACAGACCAACGTAATAATTTAAAAGGACCCGAAATTAAAAAAGCATTAGATGTGCTACGAATGGATTGTATATTAGAAGTTATGTCTGATCAACAATTGAAGTAAGTAGTTTTAATGATATGGGGATAATCGGTTGGGTTTCTTCATTTTGGGCCGATTGTGGTTGGTCGGTAAACCAAGAACGTTCTACATTACCTTGTTGATTTTGTCGTGGACTAGTATCTGGAAATAATAGTTGTTTTTTTGCCGTTCGCGTTAAAGTAGTAATCATCTGTGTTATTAATTGTTGGTTGCCACTATCTAATGTCTGTTTTACCTGCTTTGTTTGACCAAATGCTTGGTGTTGTCCCAACTGAATTAATTTATTTTTTACTTTTTCCGAATATTTGTTATTGGTAAAAATAGTATTTAACAAAGTTTTTGCGGTTTGCCGGGTAATCCCCAATCCTTCTACCATGTTGGGGTCTAACAATGCCGTAATAGCACCAAGAATATATGGCATTGTTTGTTGATCAATATCTCTTGTTTGTAGCGGTTTTCCAGCTTGTGCCAAGTCGTCCACGCTAGATAGCCACGCAATTATTGTTTCAATAAGGACAATTGATGTGGTGTCAGTAGCTTCGGCTAATTCATATATTTTTGTTGTAGTTGTGGTTTTTATATTAGATAAATTAACTAATTGTGGAAGTAACTTCATATCATGCTCCTAGTATGAAGTATTTATATCATATGAAGTAGTTAAGTATATTATTTTTTGTTAATCTTTACTTTCATATCATCCATACACAACCTTAATGCGTGTATTGCGCTGTGTATTTCCATTTTTCCACTAACTACAGTGATGGTAGTTAGTAGCTCTGGACAATTTGAACTCATAATTTCGCTTATATTGATTTTGGTGCGGTAGTTGACATACTGTGTTGTTGGTGGATGTATCCACAAATAGCTGGTATACCCCCAACTAAATATAGTTATAGATATCAGACATAGTAATATAGGATCAAATTTGTGGTGTGCTATCATGTGCTTGCCTCTGTAATTATAACATACCTTCTAAGTCGGGTATTGAAATAACTTTAATGTTTTTTGTTCTGGCAGTTTTAAGTTTTCCCGAATTACCATCGGGTATCTTTGCTACTACAAAGCTAGTATTTCCTGAAACTGTACTTGTTATCTCACCGCCTTGTTCTTCAACAGATTGTTGTAATGATGAGTTACGAAATCCAGTAAAACAAATTTTCATTCCATTAAATTGTCCACTTGTATTCGCAGTCATGTTTCCAATTGTACAAAATGTTGGCAATGAAGGGTAAAAAGCGAGATAATCCTTCATTCCTGCTAATATTTTATCTACGGTAGTTTCACGAAATCCATCAACCATCAACATTGCTGGTCTTGATGCTTGATTTAATTGTTGGAGTTCATCCGTACCAATTGATTGTTCAAGTTTTTTAAATTTGCGTTTACCAACTCCACGTCCAAAAAAAGGAAGTGATCCCATCAACACATACAATGGAATAATTGTTAGTTTTGCATATAATCCTTTATAAATCTTGTTACCGTTTTCTCCAATATCATTCATCCACTCTGGAAGTGAATAATTTAACATTTTACTAATAGCTGACGATGCATCTGTGTATCTATATAACGCAAATAATTTTCGGATTGTGCCTTCTTTTAAATGTGGAGCTGCAATAGAGGTAAAGAAATCCAATGTTTGTTGGATGGACACTTCAGTATTTGCTTGATAATTATCAATTAAAGCATCAACACCTGTATCATTCCAGCTCCACACTATATTTTGTGGCATGTTAGCTATTGTTGGTTTGATCACCTTAATAACATTTGGAATTACATCGCCTTTTCGGGAAACGGCAACAATTGTCCCCGCCCCAATATTATTATCCTTAATATATTTTGCATTATATCCAGTTGCATGTGTAACTGTCACTCCAACTAATTGTACTGGGTCTAAAATTAATCGTGGTTTTAGATATCCGTGTTTACTTAAATTCCATTCTACTTCAACAACACTAGTCTCGGCATAATTATCAACATCAGCAACTTTGTATTTAATTGCATATTCAGGGTTTAGTGTATCTTTTGTGGAATTCATATGGGTACGTTTTACAATGCTGTCCACTTCAATAACTAGACCATCAATTTGATAATCCAGGTTTGATTTTCTGTCAGCTAGAATTTTGGCAAGAAGAGCATCTGTTAATTCATGCCCTTTCAGTATGGAATATTGTACAGTTTGGAACCCATTGGACGATAATAATCTTAATTGAGATTGTTTACTTGCATTTAAATTTAGTACTTCATAACATACAACAGTTAAATATTGATAACAGATCTGTGGGATAGTTTTAGAATTCATCAACCCTGCTACCATATTTCGTGAATTTTTATATGGTTCTCCACCACGGCGACGAATACCAGCATTGTACAATGCTTGGAATGCCGTTTCTGTTAATTCCACTTCTGCTCGAACAGATAATCCAGTGTGAGAAATGTAAGGAATAGTAGCAGGAACGTTTTTAATTTTAAATATATGCCTAGAGATATCAGCCCCTTGTATTCCATCACCACGACTATATGCAATTTGAGGCTTCCCATCAGCATCATATATCAACAGTGCTGATGTGCCATCCATTTTATCTGATACTACGTGGTCCTCATTGGATAATACGTTACTGGATACCCATTCTTCAATATCTCCAATTTCAATTTGGTTAAGACTTCCCATTTTATGAGGAAGATTAATCTTACCACCTCGTATTTCTGATCCAACTCCAATAAAATAACTATGTGTTGGGTTTAACTTACTAGCATATAACCGAAGAGCATCATATTGGATATCTGTTATTGGCGATTCTTCTCCATCTACTTCTCCAGCATATAATGCATCACAAATTTGCAACGATGATATAATGTCTTCGATTGAAACATCCTCAATAATACCTTCATTGATAAAACGAAGGACAGATTGTTGTAGTGATTTCATGTAATTCTCGATGTTGTAGAAATTAAATATATTATACTTCTCTTTTCCCCTAATGTCAACTATCCGGTTGATGTCAAATATATTTCACTCACAGATTCCTGTAAATATATACGTCTAAGAGTTTCAGCAATAAGATGAGCAATTGATATCACACGAATGATGTCTGGGATTGGGTGATTTTGTAATATCCCAAGGGGAATCGTATCTGTTACCACTACTTCATCAATAACAGAACTGTTAAAGTTATCGAATGCATTTCCAGAAAATATCCCATGTGCTGCGTAGCAAGTAACTCGTGTAGCTCCTCGTTCCTTTAATGCCACAGCAGCTTTACAAAGCGTACCCCCCGTATCAATCATATCATCTACAATAATACATGATCTGCCTTCAACATCTCCAATTACGTTCATAACTTGAGATACATTTGCCATTGGACGGCGTTTATCAATAATAGCCAAATCAGTATTGTTTACTTCTTTAGCAACAACTCTAGCTCTGACAACACCACCTGTATCTGGTGATACAATTACAGGATTTTCTGCATAACCATTTTTCCGGAAAATGTCTCCCACTATTTCTGGTCTAGCAGAAATATTAATTATTGGTACTGTAAAAAATCCAACCTGTTGAGTTGAATGTATATCAACAGTAATAATCTGATCAATTCCTGCAGTTTGTAGAAGATCAGCAACAAGACGAGACGTAACAGCAGTTCTGGTGTAATCCGGTCGGCGATCTTGCCGAGAGTAACCATAATATGGAACAACTGCTATAATTTTCTGAACAGCAGATCGCCTAAATGCATCCACCATAATTAATAATTCCATTAGAGTGTTATTATTTGGAGCGTGCGTTGGTTGAACTAAGAAGATAGTTTCACCTCTAACACGCTCCTCTATCTCCACTCGAATCTCCCCATCGCTAAACGTACCAATGTCTATTTTACCAAGAGTTAATCCCATATTTTTTGCAATTTTTTTAGCTAATGGTATATTGGCCGAACCCGAAAATATCTTACATCCTTGTAGTGACGTATCATTCATAATTAAATTCCAGTGACTAGTGCAATTGGTATCACATAATACATTAGTGTTGTGGTGTTGTCAACTTATTCATCGGGGGTATAAAATGTACACCGAGTGCAAATTTTGTGGTGTTTATCCTTCAACCACTTGGTAGTTAACCGAATTGCTGGTATATTAGATTCATCATTAATATGGATTTTAGATATCAGCGTGTTTAACCAATATAACAGTAGCCCAACACTTACAACAAGTATCAGTATAGCATCCGTAATAATAATACATACTCCCACTCCACCCAAAAATATATTTTGGTTACTAAATCCAAAAAGATACCCAAGAATTATTTCACCTATAGGAACCATTATTAATAATCCTCCCATTACCCCACCTAATACTATGAGACTGTGTAGTATTCCTACGTTGACTACTTCTAATATAACACCACGCATAAAGGTACACAAATTCAACGTAGGTTCATCATGTTCAATTATATCTTGTGTAGTTAGCCACGAATTACCCAGACGTCTACGTCTGGCCACATATAATTTAAATAGTGTAGAGGTTGTATTGATTTTAAGTGACATTATTGTATTACTCCAAAAAATGCTGCATCGGGGGAAGAAAAGGTACTGAGTTTTGGCCCAGAATACCGAGAAACGTGAGTTGTTAAATTTTTACGATCAAACACTAAATCATTAGATAAGTTATCCAACGCCCTATTAGAAGAACGATCACATTCCTTTGTGTGAGATCTGAGTTCTGTTGACATATTATACGCATCAAATGTAGTAAGATGAGCAACATGTTGTGCTGCTAAATCACCATTATCAAACACAGCATCTTTATATATATTACTAAGATGCTGTTTTGGATCTGCTATCGTAATAATGTTGCGTAATCTGGTGAGAGTTTCTGGATTCGTTTCATTTGAATCGTCCAGACGTTTAGTAGCATGACTGACTAATAGGCTAAGTTCGGCCACGGTAGCTCGTTCGTTGCCCATCTGAGCATATCTGTTAGTTGCAATTGCAGATACTTTATTTTGAATTTGACGATTAGCAATGTTAAGGTGTTCTTCCCAACGATTAACTAAAGGAATTTTTGTGTTCATGAAATTTCGCATACCTCTCATGCCATTTGTACAGACTAGACGATAAATCATAAACACACTATTTACGGTTTTAATGAAAGGTGACCAACCAAAATATAATTCGCTTCTAAACTCTCCGCCAGTTTGATAAGATGGAATTACAATATCATGATCGGACCATTTGGTTCCCAACACCAATTTATTTGATACAGTATTTTCATGAATACGGATACCACCACGATCTCCTATTTCAGTAATTCCTATATGATTAGCAAGATTGACAATTGATTTATCTGTGTGCACAAATCCACTGTAATGCCCATCACGAAAATCATATAATGTATCATTAACTATCATATATTGTCCTCCTGATAACCTAGTTGCAAGGTCTTCAGGTGGCAATACTTCTAGTGCTTTCGATACACGAGATGATGCATTAAATGTATGTTCATACTTATCATCTATTGTAATGGTGACAATAGGATGATTATTAACATCGTATCTTGGATTAACAACAATGTTAGCATTACGTATCAGTTCACAATTAGCTGTTTGCATGATAATTATCCTTGTATGTACTCAGTACATAGTTGGGTTAAAAGAAGAAAAACTGTATTTGCTAATGCAAATTATATTACATATTTATATATAAATCAACTGTTTATTCAGCTCCATATAAATGACCAAGTACTGTGTTGTTTGTATTGGCTGTGTGGGTAAGTAACGGATTACTAAAACTACCGCTTACTGTTCCGACATTTAATGCTGTCTTAGTAGTCAGTAGTGGAATTGGAACTGATTGCATATCCTTTTTAAAAATGGCATTTGGTGATAGTGCTTTTTTGTAATATACACCTTTTGTTGTTAAATATTTCAATAGCGATCGAAGTATTTTGTATGAGTCAAGTGTATTGACTTTATTATTTAACCCTATTAGCCATGCTACTGCATGAGTAAATTTCATACCAGTATCATATGTGCGTTTTATATGGGGGGATATTTTTGGTAGATTGACAGTACGTAATTCAATCATCAATTCATTTAATGCTAATGGTTCCGTTGCATCATAACCAAAAAGAACACATAACTCCGTTGCTGCTTTTAATGCAAATCCAAGATTAACAGCCAATAAATCATCTATCCGATCAAATTGATATATTTGGGTATTGGATGAATTATCATCTTCGGTAGTATCCTCCACTTCGGTCATTTGACGCTCCCCCACAGTAGTCAATTGTTTCCATATTGGAGGTGAAATAGTTTGTGTGCCATCACTAGCCATAAAACTAAGACATGTTCGGGGATGAGTCTCCAATGAGGCATCCACATTCGATAAATCGGCGAATTTAAATGCATTGACTGGCACTGATTTAAACTTACCATCAGCTGACATATTAATTACACCTTCAGGAGTAGAATTAAATGAATATACAAACATTCCATCAGTAAACCACGTACCAACTGTTATTTGTGGTAATAGTTCGTTGTTGATTGAGGTTTCGGTGTCAGATATCCATGTGGTTGGTTGGGTGGTAATTCCAGATGGGTGACGTTCTATCGTAACAACATGACCATCATACTTAGTAATGGCACATAACACAGGTATAATGTATCGAGATACCCCATGCTTTTTGTTAAATGCCCGAGCAATTGCTAGAGGAATAATTATCCGTTTGAATGTTTCTGTATTTCTAGATGACATTTTAGTATCAACTATAGTAACAGAACCCCCAAGTGCAGTTGTGCAACTTTTAAGATACAGATGTTCAGTAGTAAGTAAATCAGGATTAAATACAATCATATCTCTCTCGTTTGATTTAATGTATACATCTTATACTATATGACCCCATTAGTCAACAGGCATTATGCTGCTACTGATGGGGTATATTCTAATACTTGGTAGTCATTAGAAGCATAATCAAATTCTTGCGTAATCCAAATTCCTTGTTTTTTGCTAATTAATCTGTGACGTTCAGGAGTGCCAACAACGACGGTGGTATCCAAATTTCGTCCTGAAATTGGATTAATTAATTCCCATACTCTACAATCACAATCTGGACGAGAAGCTCTACCTATTACCTGGCTTAATTGGGAATAACTACCAAACTGTTTGCCGAGATATACATCTGAACATCCTTTAACATCCACACCTTCATTAATTTTATTACAATTTAATAAGAATTGCACCTTACCTTCAGAAAAATCATTTAACAATGCATTTAATTGTTTGTTTGTTTGGGTTAATATGGCAACTGCTTTGTATCCGAGTGTAGTTAGATATTCGGTGATATCCCGAACTTCCTGTTTAGTACTAAAAAACATCATAGTTTGTCCAAATTCAGCACCAAATTCATCAATAATCATCTTAGTAATAGGAACTTTGTTTTTTGCTGGAGTATCAACGATGGTGTTTAAAAATGTGGGAGCTAGAAATCCTTCTTCAACTGCCTGTTCACGACTTATAGGATTAATTATCGATTCAAATTTAATGAGTAATCCATCACTACGATCAGGAGTAGCGGTCAAACCGATAATAGGTTTGGACCCAAGATTATCCAGTTGATATTGAAACGTCATGCACCCTTCGTGGTGACATTCATCTAACACAGTAATATCCCATCCATTTTTTATCGCATCTTCGGGTATATCAGAAAAAATACTATGGGGAATAATGTGGACGTTATTCGAATCTGCAAATGTTTGTTCAGCTTGAGTCAACAACCGGTGTTTGTGAGATGAAAATAATACTCTCAGTGGCCGGATTTCATCAATGTGGAGTGCTTTTAATATATGTGGATCAGATAAGGAACAAGCTATTGTTAATGTTTTACCTGAACCAGTAGGTTGAACAACACATATTCTTGTTGTTCCTGATTGTAACTCAGCAATAATAGCATTACGGGCAGCGACTTGGTACCAGTATAATTTTTTATGGCCATAAAACTCTTCTGTCTGTTTAACGTCTGTTAATAATGAAGACATTTGTATGTTCTCACTGATTGTTGTTGATAGTGAGTATTATACACAGATTTTAAATAGGGTCAACAGTAAAACTATAAATATTTTAATAGCACAACTCACAGGTTAAAAATGTTGCTCCAAATCATCAGTATCAGTACCTGATTGTTCATACATATATTCATCGTCTATGTCGATGTACTTCTGTTCATTAATATCATGATCTAATATGACAATATTAGTGTGAAGTCGTTTATATAATTCCATTAAATTTTGTTGTATGTAAGTTGCATTCATTATACTATTATATATTAAAATATGATTGAGGACAACGCGTATTATCGTTGTGGTGTTGCATTCGTTGTTTTTCGTTTTGACGTAATTTATATTCTACATTGTAAGTATCTAATTTTCCTTGTGGAGTCAAACAAATAGTCCTATTATCTCGCATATGAATTAAACACTCAAAGTAATAATCAATCAAGTATGACTGTATGTCTTTATTGTTAGCGATTAAAAATGTTATATCATTAATAAAATTATCGTCTAGTCTCCACCTAGCAGTTATGTTATACATGGTGGAGGACTTTATGTCTGACATATCTATGTTATTTTTTTAATTGATTGATACGATCGACTATGTGTTGAGTCATAGTTTCGACGTCAGTAGGATTATATTCTAATTGTTCCAGATCATCAGCAATTAAATTGGATATGTTACCAGTTTTGGTTTCATACTGGCCTATTAATTTAGCCATATCACTATGTTGATCTCTAGTGAACTGTTCAGTTAAGTTGATACCGAACCGGCTCTCTACATCTCGAAGTATAGCTGCAAATTCTGGTTCAATTGCATAACTTGCAGATTCATGTAATGGTAATGTGGAGCTATCGTTGGTTTTAATTTTAGTCATTAGTATTAATCTCGGTTGTATTATGAATAGTTATTAATTATCGACGCAAAAATGTTCCAAGTGGAGCACCTTGGTGTGGATCACTTCTCCATCCAGTTACAGTATCACCATCACCTGGATTAGCTTTTTTCGCTTTGTCTTTTGCGATGGAGGCAATTCGTCTTGCTTTGTCTGAGTTGGTGTCTTTTAGTTCGTCTTTATCTAATTGGTTACTTTGTCTACACCAAATAGTTTCGAATATGTCTGCTAATTTCATAATTTGTATTTATACCGAAGTCGATAATATAGTTCTACTGCATACAAAATAGTATGCCTTCTGAATGGTGAAATATGAAGAGCTTTCATTTCATTATTAAATTCAATGTTCGCTTTAGTCCAATCGTGTTTTATGCTAATTAAATAATCGTGTATAATCGCTGCTCCAAAATACCGTCCTGTTGGAGAAAATAGCCATCTGAATATTAATGGTATAGATGCACCGTCAGTAATAAACCCTGTTGGAACAATTACATTACCATTATGAGATGTATAAGGTTCTAGTAGTTGCCACGTTGCTCTATAATACCACTTTAATGCTGGAATAAATTTTACATCTATGGTATAAATCTTGTTGTTCATATAATTACTCGTTATTGATACATATTGAGTATTTATTATAGTTCTTAAATGTCTACCGTTAATGAAGGATTAAAATCGGGATTCTGATCTACTTGGTGATACCCCCTAGGGTTTACAATGACACGAGTAGTACCAATCATATAATCAAGGCTAACGTGCGTGTGACCATGAATAACTAAATCTGGTTGAGTTTCCAGTATTTTATGTTCTAAATCAGATACATAAGCACCGTTGTTTTCAGATTTAAACTGATCAACAATCGATTGTTTGGACATACCATGGTGTGTAACTACAACAACTTTATTCCCCAATTCCTGTTGTTTTTTAATTTCTGTAAAAATATATTCTACCGCATTTAGGTGATCTGCAACCGTGTCTTCTGGTGATAATTTACGTTTCCATGGTTCATATACTGGTCCTGTGCGGATTAGGCGATAGTCATTCATTCCTAATTTTGCATCTAGCATAGTAAGTGGATTCATACGATCCATATCTGTCCACAATGTTGCACAAATAAATGCAACACCATTAAATATGTTCGTTTCTTTTTCCAGTACGTGTACATTTGGGCAATTTGACAACGTATCAATTAATAATTGTTTGGTTTTAGTAAATTTACCATGGTAGTGTTCATGATTACCCATTATAAATATTATTTCTTTGAAACGTAAGGACATATCTTCTATCCATTCTTGGTAAGTACCCTTTTTTGAAGCAATCCCAATATCACCAGCTAATACTAATATAGTATTCTTATCTTCTGGTATTGCTGGAATATCTACACGTCCACTAGAAAATTCTAGGTGAAGATCAGATAATATTTTAATAATCATACAATTGCACACCTTATAATATTACACATCATTATATATCATTATATATCATTATATATCATCAATATTAAAAAATCAACAACAGATTATATTATTTAGTAATAGGACCAGGAAACATAAACACCCTATCGATATTCCTACAGTCGAAATGTAGCCAACTCACGTTATCTTCAATGCTAGTTATGTGTTGAAATACAGGATCATTAAGATTATTAAGAATATCATGTCTGACTGATTCGGCTGTCACATTATTGAATATTAAATCCATAGCGTTACCATGGGTATGTTGCGAGTATGTAGAATAATATGCACTATCAGGAGTTCGTAATCCTCTTGATTCGTTTTTTCCGCCGAAACTCCAATCGTTGACTGTTATTTTTCCGTATCTGGTCCTAAGAGCATCTATCGTAATTAACACATATGGATTAAATAACTGCCATGCTTTATTACCACGGGTAACATATGTTTTTTCAGATACTAATTCTTTTATATTAAAATGGGTACATGTATACATGATATAGTCCTTTATATTTTATTGTCCATTATTCAATACTTGATCTATCTGCACCACCACCACATCTGTTCGGTTGTGTAATTCGGTGTCTATAAAATTGTGTATACCTGCTATAGTTTTAAATGTTATTCCGTTATATCTACGAGAACTCCATATTACGGCCGAATTATCATCAATATCTGTCAAATAATATATATTATTATTGTGATACTTACCAATGTACCAAATATGGTGTGATATACGTTGATTGTAGTGAAATGTAGGCATACACACTCCTTGTGTGCCTGGTATTTATGGATGTGGGGTAATATAGTACGTCTTTTTGTGAGAATTATACTATATGTATTGTTGTGTATGTTCGGTTTTGTGATGGGTACATAGTGCCAATAACATCATTTGCTTTATCTTTTGTAAATGTTATTGCCTTATCCTTATTTAACGTCCATGATAAGTGGATTTGGGATGTTTTTTTAAAACTAGCAGTGCCTGAATTGGATGCTTTACTACTATATTTAATTAGTAACTTGCTTAAATATAATAACTGTTCCAGTTTGCCAGTTCTATCAACTTGACGAATAATATAATCTCCGTCATCTTCATACATAAAGGTTATCATTTGTTATTATCTACTAATATTTTATTTGGTTATTATCTACAAAACAATATTGATTATCAATTGCTCTAGCATGAGACCATCTAATCATTTCAGCAGTTTTTGCATATTTGGTACATAGACGTTCTGGTAATGGTAATATTCCAAGTCTACCTAAATCTAACCTATCAGCATCCCAACATATTTGGGTTGTGATAGATCCCTCCGTCAACCCTTTGCTATGATCCCGTATAGCGATAATTAATTCTTCTTCAGCTTGTTGATCGTCTAATGTGACATATTGTCCCAATATCTGATCTACTATCAGTATGGCACTTGTAGACCCATGAAACTCATCATTGCCGTCAGTTTCCCTACCAATGTCATGCAACCATGCAAATAACTCAACTACATCGTTATTAGCATCCGGATAATGGGTGCATAGTTTAATTCCATTATCGTTTACCCTAGCCCAATGGGAAATACCATGCAACCCACCCCAATCAGGTTTAAATTGTTTTCGTATAAATTGTAATAGATGTTCTTTGTCAATTATCATTTCATTATTATACAATAGTGTGATGCTTCATGTCAAGGTATCAGTACAAGGTGCACTACTACTAATAAATGTTTTCATGTTATGTATATTATGCGTTACATTTTCGGGTATATACAATGTGTTGAATATACCCGATGAATACATATCAATGTAGTTATTTATTATTAATAAGAACGCATCCCCGGACGTTATATTGGTTTGTATTGAATTATCGGTGTATTTAAATAATAATGTATATATTACACTATCCCTGTAGTCCGGTGTGTCAGCAGGCATGTTACTATAGTGGGATGTTTCCATATTATATATTACGGTTTTTGCGATATCATATTCAGTTCTTATTAATTCGTCAAGTTTTACTTGAGATACTATATATTTTGTTGGTTCTTTTGTCTTACTTGTCACCCACCGCAAGTATTTGTTACTATCGGCCCATTGTGCCCATTCTGTAGATATAACAAGGTTGTAATGTAATTGTTTGTATTTAGTATTGCGGATTTCCTGCAATAATCCACCAAGTGTTGCCATACTAATTATTCTTTTTGCATGAAGTACAGCCTGATGTATATCAAGTTTTCTGTGTTGAAGGTTGTGTGTTTGTGCTACAAGCAATGATATTCTAATATCTTTAATCATTTTAATAAAACTATCACATGAGGTGGTGGCAACTATGCCTTCTTGTGGTGTTATTGTAATATCATTATCCACATTGTTTCTCCGGTGATGGTGTTAACTGATTTACCCTTAATTTGATTTGGTCTTCGATGTACAGTTCTAAATGTTTAGCAAATTCTAAAAAGTCAAGCTCATTACCATTTATGGTTAATGTAATGGTAACACCTTCATCGTCGTGATTCGCAACTGCAATTCGATTTAATATACTTTTATCTACCGCATGATCAATGCCAGATAGTATAATATGAGAAGCCATAGTATCTTGTCGTATCTCACTTGCAATGTCTATTTTATTTGATTTGGGATCAACTGTATCCATTAGACAAATACCTGATGTATTGAGTGAAATAAGGCTTTTACCCCATCTTCGTAACTACCCTTATCTGAACGCGCAAGATGTATATTAGGATTAGGTAACAACGAATCTCGTGCAGTTGTTACGATTTTTATAATTTCAGTATTACAGTATTTTAACGATATCCCATTACACGAAGAAGGATCGTTGTTTTCTTTTCGTAATCCTATCAACATATTATCATTGAATACTTGAGTGTGGAATTTTCCTGTACTGTCTGTATACATTGCTGTCATTATGGGACGCGGTGGATTCCCTGCATAGTCATCAGTATCAATGTTAATTACGATGCAATTGGTACCCAAAAACGTGAATGTTTCACCAACCTCTTTGAAATTATGTATATTCATGATATGCTATGCTTGGGCTAATAACGCAATAGAAGTAGGAATATTACACTTTGCTGTCTTGTCCACTATATGATGTCCAGGGTTTGATGTTACCACCACTAAGCTGGTACTGAATAAGGTACATTCATATCCTTTGGAATGATGGACTAAAAAAGTACAAGGCGGATTATTATCTTCTGTACTTTGACAATGATTGGTTGGTACTTGCACAGTTACAGATATATTTATTGTATTATTCATATCATCCTTCCGTTATTAGTAGTTAGGTAACAATACTACACTCGTATATATTTGTCAACAGTTGCCAGGTACCCTAATATTATAATTTGGGGTGGTATTTGCGCACCACCCTCGTAACATTCAACTATTATTTCCGGAACCTTATCGTACAAGTTATTCGAAAAATTCACGTAATACAGTCTCATAATCACTGCTACAATAAATGGCATCGCGTGGTGCTGTATCGAGACCTTGTTGTTTACCAATGGCACCAGAAATATCACCATTCTGTATTAATGTGATAATTTCACGATAATCATTTGCATCACCATAATACATATCACTTACTGATTTTGCATCTTCCTTTTCATAATCAGGTGAACACTTTACTTCTATAGCTGCTTCCATAAAATTATTGGCAACCATTTCAAGTCCTTGTATTACCCGATCAGTAGATGAAGTTTCCACATTATTAGCAGTGTCCTCGTTCATATTTGATAATATGTCCAACAAATATGAACGATTCTTATTAATAATAATTTGTTGATCATTTAACATCGAAAGAGCCTTATTAACTTGTGGCATGGTAAATTCTGAACCTGGAATTGTTAGGGAGGTGGAAGGCATTATGAATCTCCTGGTAGTAAGTAATACATTAAGTAGTTGAGTGCTATTAAATATTCAGTGTATCTGTTCTTATTGCATCACGTGGACATGATTGCTCCGATAACGCTTCAATGAAGATATATTACAATATCATAACCCTAATGTCAACTATTACTTGTTTATTAATCTAACCAACAAATCTCTTGCCGTATCTGAGCTGTCCTTAGGCCAGTTATGCACTTCCCCATTTGGAGTGTGGACGAGAAGCTTATCTTTATACAAAAGCGTTATGTCGGTTGATTTGACCGCCTTCTCTTTTATTAACACACGAAATGCCAACATTATTGTTTCGTTACCAAATGTTATGTTGTAATTCTCCTTGTTTGGAGCATATTTGTTGTAAAATAGCACAACCGTTTGCATAGCAATTGTTTCTGCCATATTATCGCAATACACATTCCAGTTGTTATCAGGATTAAATGTCACTATTAATTTGGGCATGATCACATCTCCAGCAATTCAATAATTATATATTACAATATCATAACCCCAATGTCAACTATTATTTGTTATATTTTCCTCTCTATTTTTCAAATCTTCCACTGCTTGATTAAGACAATCTATCCACATATGCTTCCATACTTGATCATCTACTGTATATGATATATCATATTTTACACCAGGAGATATTGACGCAACAATATGGCGCATCGTTTTATCCATAAGATGAGTTTGTACGTATTGTTTAACGAGGTGCAAAGTATATACGTCCACTTAAATTGTCAATTTTATTCCACCTATTAACAGTTAGGGTTATTCCACAAGGAAATGAAAACGAGAAAGTGCCATTGTGGTGCGAAGTTATCGTATAATTACACCTAGTTAATGTTGATATCGTATTAGCTAAGTTGATGAATATATCAGTAAGTTGAGTATGTTGACAGTTTATAGTTAAATGAGCATTAATTGGGGTGATAGTATGGACAGAGTAATTAACATCGGTTAACTTATATATATTAAAATTACCAGTATTAGGAAGATTAGCTAATGTATTACGCGCCTCATCCACAATATGAGTAATTGCTAATCTATTATATGTTCTGATAGCAACACACCGGATTAAGTTATCAAGGGTATCTTGTTCTTTAAAATGAAATTTTAATTGTTTCATGTCAACTATTTAAATTCAACTACAACGAATGTATTATACACGATGACATGCTTTATTGTTGGATTTTTGATGCGTAGATATGTTTTAGCAAGATCAAGCACATTGTACGTTGTACTTAATATACCATTAAACGGCGCTATGTTGTCGTTGTGTAAACGTCTTGATAGCTGACATCCTTTAGTTAGTCCACTGTATTGTAAGCATACTATTTGGGAAGTTGGGGAATATGTGGCAATGTTATTGTCAGTATTAGCTAAAACTAAACCTCCTGCATTTGACATTATTGGAATTGATAATAATAATAGCAATGTTATTAATTGTTTCATTGTATATCTCCTCGTGTAATTGGGGGAATTATATGAAACAATAAAGATAAAGTCAACAAGTTTAATATTGTTTTTGGGGTGCCAATAGATACTGGTGTGGATATTTTAACATTATACATAGGAAAAACAAGAAGATATGCAGATAACGGTATAGACTAGGGAGATAAAGGGATAGATACTGGTATACATAGAGGTGTGGATGTGGAGGTGGATGTGGATGTGGATGTGGATGTGGAGGTGGGTGTGGGTGTGGGTGTGGATGTGGTAAATATTAGGTAAGTACGGTATAGAGGTGGTAAATATTAGGTAAGTACGGTATAGAGGTGGTAAATATTAGGTAAGTACGGTATAGAGGTGGTAAA